>Ga0182030_10002664_pt1 | contig 37998 bp, 24 predicted proteins | sample 812S3MmetaG_FD_121299 | JGI IMG/M metagenome (GOLD analysis project Ga0182030, IMG submission 121299) | Permafrost microbial communities from Stordalen Mire, Sweden - 812S3M metaG (Illumina Assembly) | ecosystem: Environmental > Terrestrial > Soil > Wetlands > Permafrost | place: Sweden...
CGTCCGGGCCCGACGACCTCTGGCCGGCCGCCCTGGCCGTCGAACCTCCGGGCGCAAAAGCGAATGGACCTGTCCCCTTGCGAAGCCGGGGGACTGTGGTAACTTGACATGAAGACTATCACTATGCCTTCGTTGTCATGCGAGAATTGGGGGATTTGACGACGTCCCTTCCTGGCTGGAAGCGGATGGCTGGCGAGATCTTTTCGCCCGACTATTCCCCCAACTCCCGCGCCAAATGACATCTGTCCACCCTCGCCGCCCGGTTTCGCCGGGGGGCACAGTTCGTTCATCCCCCATGAAAAGACAGCGTACCAGGGATCGTTCCCTTCAACCCAACCAGCGTGTCAAACAGGCCGCCTGCACCGTCTCCGCCGCCGCCCTCATGCTCGGAGTGAGTTCCGCCGCCACGGTGGCCTTCAACTTCCAATGCGACTACTGCGGCGCCGCCTCGTACTCCGGCGCAGTGGTGACGGCTCCCGCCTTCGGCGTCGGCGTCAACGCCTGGGAAAGCCTCACCCAAATGAAGTGCGGCTACGGCTGCTCCCCCGCTTTCAACGCGCTCTCGGAGGTGGTGGACGCCACCGCCACCACCAGCGGCACCCCCGGGCTTCATGCCCTCCCCAACGGGTCCATCACCGTCAGTTGGTCCGCCTACACCGCCAACGTAAGCGGTTTCGGCGGCTACGACCGCTCGGCACCGCATTACACGTTCGGGGGCAACGGCTACCACCCCGGCAACGAACAGGCCTATTGGGGTTTCCTGCGCGATGGCGTCAATTTCGGCCCCGGGTCGTCCGGCGGCAACAACGACCAGCCCGGCTATCAGATCGACCTCGTCGGGCTCAAGAGTTTGTTCACCAACTCGGCTTTCGCCGTCCAGCTCTTCGCCTCGGCCGACTCCATGCAGTACCTGACCAACGCGTTCGTGATCGACGCCACGGCCGGCACCACCCAGTCGGTGGTGTACGCCGCAACGCCGCCGGTCGGGGATGCGGGCGACACCTCCTGGGTTCGCGGCGTCGGCGGCGGCTTGAGCACCGCGAGCGGGGCCGTGAACACCGACCACCTCCAGATCATCGGCAACCGGGCCGCCCACGTCCCGGGCAAGGTCACCGGGTACAACTTCGCCAGCACCATCTCGGGCTTCATCATCACCGATCAGCCCGTGATTTCCATGCCCCCGAACTCCCTCGCCGTGGTGGGGGGAGACACCTTGGTCCTGAGCGCCTATGCGGTCGGCGTGCCGCCGATGGCTTACCAATGGCGGCTGAACGGAACGCCCATCCCCGGAGCCACCAATCTCTCTTACACCAACGCCGCCCCCACCATCGCGGACGCGGGAGCCTACGACTTGGTGGTGACCAACTTGTACGGCTCGGCGGTCAGCGCCGCGGCCACCGTGACGGTGGACCGGATCACCTTCACTCCCGGCACCAACTTCGTGGTGGACTCGAACCCGGGTCCGACCGAGCACGACGGCCGTTCGTGGGGCGCCACCTGGCTGGCCTCCGCCAAGGACGGCGCCGGGATCACGCGCAACGGTGTCATGAGCTTCCAGACGGCTTCCCCCGGCCAGGTGGTCGTGCCGGGCCACACGAACTTCAACACCGCGACGGGCACGATCACGTTCTGGGCGAATCTCCAAACCCCGCCCGCGGCCCCCGCCACCCTGTTCGATCGGGCCGCTTCCTCTGACGGATTGCTCATCGTGCAGAACCCCGACGGGACGGTCACCACGTACCCGGGGGGCGCCCCGGCCTATGCGGTCCCCAACTTCTCCCCGCTCCTCGGCTGGCACCACCTCGCGGTCAGCTTCGACCAGGCCGGCGGAGTGCTCAACCTGTACGTCGACGGGGCGCTGGCGAACAGCTACGGTGCGATGCCAGATTGGAATTGGACGGCCGGCCAGGAAATCGAGCTGGGCAGTTCTCACAACACGAACTACGTCGCCCTGGACGGGATGCTGTCGGACGTGCGGTTCTACAACGAGGTTCTGACCGACGCCCAGGTCGCCGCCATTTACTCAACCGGCACCCTCGCCGTTCCGGCGGCATTGATCCTCCAGCTCGGGTTCTCCTCCCCGCCAGAGGCAGGTGCCGAATTCCAGTGGCAGGCCACGGACGTGATTCTCCAGTCCTCCGGCACGGCCGACGGGACCTATACCGACCAGCCCGGGGCCACCTCGCCCTACAATGCGGCCGCGCAAGGCGCCATGAAGTTCTTCCGCTACCGGGGGCACACACCGCAGACCCTCATCAGCAATCCGTTCCTGATGTGACGGATTGACGGACGCGGCCGGGCGGCGCAAGTCGCCCGGCCGTTTGTATGTACTACCCTGGCGTCTCCCCTGCGCCCCGCATCCGCCCGGTGCCGCACGGTGGCCCGGCCCCCCCCAGCACCCCCTGCCGGGGGAACGCCGCCCGCGATCCTCGACCCGCCTCCGGCACCCCAGTAGCACCCGTTTTTGGGTGCTTGCGGAGGCGGGGGACTATGATATGGTGCCGGGGTAAATCAAGACCTTGCCTTTTGTGTCATGGAAGCGCTGGAGGATTTGACCATGTCCCCGCCCGGTTGGAAGCGAAAGAAACGCAAGGTCGCGCCCGTCGCAGCCGGAATGGTCCGCCCGAGTCACCCCCGACCCGTGCCCGGTGGCGAACCCCGCCGGACGCCAGGATCCGTCTGATCCTTCTCATGAATCCCCCTCCTCTCCCCCGGCGTACACGACGCGCCACGCGGGCCGCGTGTACGGTCTCCGCCGCCGCCTTGATGCTGGGGGTCAGCCCCGCTGCCACGGTGGCTTTCAACTTCCAGTGCAACTACTGCGGCGCAACCGCCTATTCCGGCGCGGTGGTGACCGCCTCCGCCTTCGGCGTCCCGGCCGCCGCTTGGGAGAGCTTGGCCCAGATGAATTGCGGCTACGGCTGCACACCCGCCTCCAACGTCCTCAGCGAGGTGGTCGACAGCACCTCCGCGACCAGCGCCACACCCGGCCTCCACGCCCTCCCCTGCGGCTCCATCACGGTCACTTGGTCCGCCTCCGCCGCAAATGTCAGCGGGTTCGGCGGCTACGACCAGCCGGGGCCGCACTACAACTTCTTCGGGAACGCCTACAACCCGGGCAACGACCAGGCCTACTGGGGTTTCCTCCGGGACGGGGTGAACTTCGGCCCCGGCTCCTCCCTGGGCGACAACCACCAGCCCGGTTACCGAGTTGACCTCGTCGGGCTCAAGAGCCTGTTCACCAACTCGGCCTTCGCCGTACAGCTCTTTGCGTCGAGCGACTCCATGCAATACCTGACCAACGCGTTCATCGTCGACGCCGTGGCAGGCACCACCCAGTCCGTCGCCTACCCCAGCACCCCGCCGGTCGCGGACGTGGGGGACACGGCTTGGATTCGCGGCGTGGGCGGAGGCCTGAGCACCGCGAGCGGGGCGGTGAACACGGATCACCTCGAGATCATCGGCAACCGGGCCGCGCACAGCGGCGTCAAGACTACCGGGTTCAACTTCGCCAGCACCCTGTCCGGCTGCATCCTCACCGACCAACCGGTGGTGTCCATGTCCCCGAACTCACTCGACGTGGTCGGGGGCGACACGTTCGTGCTGAGCGCCTATGCGGTGGGCGTTCCCCCGCTCGCCTGCCAATGGCGGCGCAACGGCTCCCCGATCCCCGGCGCCACCGGGCTGGCCTACACCAACAGCCACCCCGTCGGCCGGGATTCCGGCGCCTACGACTGGGTCGTGACCAACCGTTACGGCTCGGCCACGAGCGCGGTGGCCACGGTGAAAGTGGATCAGATCACTTGGGCGCGCGGAACCAATTACATCATTGATTCAAACCCGGGCGTGACCGAGCACGACGGGCGATCGTGGGGGGCGCAATGGCTGGCCTCCGCCAAGGACGCTGCCGGTACCGCCCGGACCGGCGTGATGAGTTTCACCGCGGCCGCCCCCGGTCAGATCGTGGTTCCCGGCCACAGCAGCTTTGACACCTCGGCTGGGACCGTCGCTTTCTGGGTGAACTGCCGGACCGCCTCCCCGGCGGGGCCGACAACGCTCTTTGACCGGGCGGGGGCCGCGGATGGCCTGGTTGTTATTCAAAACCCCGAAGGGACAATCGCGGTGTTCCCCGGGACGGCGCCGGGGTATGCGGTGGCCAGCCTCGTCCCTCTCTCAGGGTGGCACCACATCGCGGTGACTTTCGATCAGGTCGGAACCTCGCTGGCCCTCTACGTGGACGGCATCCTCGCCAATGCCAACCTAGCCATGCCGGGCTGGAGTTGGGCGGCCGGCCAGGAAATCGAACTCGGCAGCTCGCACAACACCAATTACACCGCCCTCGACGGCATGTTGTCCGATGTCCGGTTCTACAACGAGGTCCTGACCGGCACCCAGATCGCCGCCGTTTGCCTGACCGGCGCGCAGGCGAATCCCACCGCCTTGATCCTCCAATTGGGGTTCCAGGGGCCGCCGCAGACCGGAACCACCTTTCAGTGGGAGGCCAGTGACGTCATCCTTCAATCCTCCGCCTCCGCAGGGGGGACCTTCACCGATCAACCCGGCGCCGGCTCGCCTTACCACGCCGCGGCGCAAGCGGCGAAGCGTTTTTTCCGCTACCGAGGACACACGCCGCGAACCCTCCTCAGCAATCCGTTCTTGATGTGAGGTGGTGAGGTTCGCGCCGGGCGGTAACCAACCGCTCCGGCTGGACCACGGGGGCCAGTTTCTCTTCCAACGTCCGAAGTCATCGGGCTTGGCCCAGAGCCCAGGCTCCCCGGATGCCGGACGCCCTGCGATCACGCCCCGGCCGGGCTTGCGCGGGTGGCCGCCACGGCGCTTACCCGCTTGCATGGCCGGGCCGCACCTCACATCCTCGGAGCCATGATCGGAACCCTGTTGAATGTCAGCAGCATCCTGGCGGGCGGGGCGGCCGGACTCCGCGGCTGGGGGGCTCCCTCGCTCGTCAAGCAGCGGAATGCCCGGACGATCCTGGGGGCCTGCACGGTTTATTACGGACTACGGCTGACCCTGGCCAGTTTCACCGGCAGTTGGGGGCAGAACTTGAAACAGCTCGGCATCGTCGTGGCGGCCATGGTGGCGGGCAAGATCGCCGGGGGCCTGGCCGGACTGCAAAGCCGCTCGAACCAGATCGGGCAGCGGGTCCGCCAACTCGTTCCCAGCGACGGCCCCCCCCCGGATCGCCCGCGGCTTGGGGAGTCTTTCCGGGTCTGCGCGGCGCTCTTCTGCGCCGCCCCGCTCGGGCTGATCGGAGCCCTGGAGGAGGGCCTGTCCGATTATTGCCAACCTCTGGCGATCAAGGCGGTGATGGACGGGCTGGCGGCCCTCACCCTGGCCCCCGCCCTCGGCACCGGAGTGCTCTGGGCGGCGCTCCCCGTGCTGGCCACGCAGGGCACGGTCACCCTGCTGGGCGCCACCTTCCTCCGCCCTTTCCTGCTGGAGCACCAGTTGCTGGCCCCCGTGGAAACCACGGCCGGGCTCCTGGTGTTCTGCGTCGCCCTCGTCATTCTCGGCCTGCGGAAGATCAGCCTCACCGATTACCTCCCCAGCCTTGTGTTCGCCCCCCTCCTGGCTTGGTTGCTCTGACCCCTGGCCATGCGCCGAAAGTGGCAGCCGCCGGCCCGCCGCCCCCCTCGACAAGCCCCGGCACGGGGACTATGGTGGCTCTCGCGGCATCCCGGTGAACCAAGATCCCCAGCAGTACGGCAGCCAGTTCCGCACCACCCACTGGAGCGTGGTGCTGGAAGCCGGCGGCGGTGCGTCCCCGCGCAGGGCGGCGGCCCTGGACAAACTCTGCCGCGCCTATTGGGAGCCCATCTGCGCTTTTGCCCGGCGCCGGGGCCGGAGCCCGGAGGACGCCAAGGATCTCACCCAGGAGTTTTTTGCCCTGCTGTTGGAGCGGCAGGACTTCGCCGGGCTCGACCCCCGAAAAGGCAAGTTCAGGACTTTCCTCCTGGCCGCCTTCTCCCATTACCTTGCGAACGACCACGACCGCGCCACGGCCCTCAAACGTGGCGGCGGCCAAACGCCCGTGCCCCTGGACCATTGCGCTCCCGACGAGCTGTCGGACAATTCCGCCCGCTCGGACAACGCGCTCTTCCTGGCTTATGACCGGGTCTGGGCCGGGACGATCCTCCTTACCGCGCTGGAACGATTGCGGGGCGAGATGTCGGCCGCCGGCAAGGCGCGGCAGTTCGCGGTGCTGGAGAGATTCCTGACCCCCACCGCGGCCCCCGCGCAATACGCCGCGGCCGCGGCCGAACTCACCGTCGCAGAATCCTCCGTCCCCGTCCTGGTGCACCGCCTGCGCCAGCAATACCGCGCCCTGGTCCGGGATGAGGTGGCCCAGACCGTCTCGACCCCGATGGAACTGGAGGAGGAGATGCGTCACCTGTTCGCCGTCCTCAACCAGTGAGCCTTTCGGTTCGCAACGCACTTTTTTTGTAATCTCCGCCGTTATTTGTTTCTGATCTGGATGGTCGTCGTGGTTTCCCTTTGATGAGCGCTGGCGGCATATGTCCCGAGTGCGCCGCCGAACTCCCGTTGGATTCGGCCGCGGGGCTGTGCCTGCGCTGCCTGGGTCGGCTCGCCTTTCAAGCCGACCCCGCGCCGGGGGGCGGCGGGGCTGGCCTGCGGGTGGGGGATTACGAGTTGGTGGAGGAGATCGCCCGGGGTGGGATGGGCGTCGTTTACCGCGCCCGCCAGGTCAGCCTTAACCGCACGGTGGCGCTGAAGGTGCTGCTCCACGGGCCGTTCACCAGCCCTGATTTCGTCCGCCGCTTCCGGCATGAGGCCCAAGCGGTGGCCGCCCTCCGCCACCCCAATATCGTGGCCATCTACGAGGTCGGGGAATCGGCGGGCACCCACTTCCTCTCCCTCGAGTTCGTCGAGGGCCGCAACCTCGCCGACCTGACCCGCACCGGACCGGTCCCGGGTTTGGGTGCCGCCCGGTATATGAAGACGGTGGCCGAGGCGATCGAACACGCCCACCAGCGCGGGGTCCTGCACCGCGACCTCAAACCGTCCAACATCCTGCTCGACATCTTCGACCAGCCCCGCGTGACGGACTTCGGGCTGGCGAAAGTGGCCGGGATCGAGGAGGGGGTGACCGTGGCGGGCCAGATCCTCGGATCCCCGGCCTACATGCCCCCCGAACTGGCCCTGGGTGATGGAGCGCCCGCCCGCCCCACCTCCGACGTTTATTCCCTCGGGGCAGTGCTCTACGAGCTGATGACCGGCAGGCCTCCCTTCCAAGGGGAGACCGCATCCTCCGTGCTCATGCAGGTCCGGGAGACCGAGCCGATTTCACCACGGCGGTTGAACCCCGGCGCCCCCCTGGACCTCCAGACCATCGCGCTGAAGTGCCTGAAGAAGGACCCCGCCCGGCGCTACCCGACGGCCGCGAGCCTGGCGGAGGATCTGGGGCGGTTCCTGGACGGCAAACCGATTCTCGCCCGCCCGGTTGGATCGCTGGAGCGCTTCTGGCTCCGCTGCCGCCGTCGCCCGCTCATCTCGGCCATGACCGCCGGCCTGATCCTCTCCGTCATCCTTGGCCTCACCGGCACCACCTGGGAGTGGCGGAAGGCGGAATTCCATGTCAAGGGTGAGGCGTCCGCGCGGCGGCTGGCCGTGAGCGAGGCGGCCGAGACCCGGCTCAGCCTTTATGCAGCCGACGTGGCGGTCGCCTCTCAAGCGGTGAACATCGGCAATTTTGGCCTCGCCCGGCGCACGCTCCAGGACCTCCGCCCCAAGCGCGGCGAAACCGACTTGCGCGGTTTCGAGTGGCGTTACCTCTGGGGCCTTTGCCACGGCGACCAGTTGGCCACCCTGACCGGCCACGAGCACACGGTCACCGCCACCGCTTTCTCGCCGGACGGCAACTGGCTGGCCACCGCGGGAATGGACGGGAAAGTGAAGATCTGGAGCACCGCGCGCCGCGAGTTGCTCATGACGCTCAATGTCTCAACCAACGCGGTCTGGTCGGTGGACTTCACCCCGGAAGGCCGTTCCCTGGTGACGGGATACGAGTCCCGGGTGGACCTCTGGGACCTTGCCACCTGGCAGCGCCAGCGGAGTTTCACCGGCGAGTTGGCCGCCGTCGCGAAGACCGGTTTCCTGCTGGCCACCGCCGACTCCAGCCCCTTCCCTTGGGGGCGGGCGGGCAAGGTGGCGTTGTGGGACTTGCGGACGGGGAAGCTGATCCGGGAGGTGGGGCAGCCGGGACGCGCGATCGCCCTCTCCCCGGACGGACTGCTGCTCGCCGTGGCGGGTGCCGACTCCGGCCTGGCGGTGTGGAGCACCACCGACGGAGCCTTGGTCCACCAGTGGCCCGGCAAGCGGCCCGTCTGGTCACTGGCGTTCTCCCCCGATGGCAAGACCCTCGCCTCCTCCACTTGGGCCAGCGACGTCTGCCTCTGGAGTATGGCGGGCGACGCCCCGCCGCGGACCCTCGCCAACCCGCCCTTCCATGTCTGGGCGGTCCTGTTCTCGCCGGATGGCGCCAGCCTGATCACCACCAGCTCGGATCAGACCATCCGGACCTGGGACGCCGACACCCTGGAACCAAGCGCCGTGCTGCACGGACATAACAACGAGGTCTGGTGCGCGGCCTTCAGTCCCGACGGGAAGCTGCTCGCCACCGGCTCCAAAGACCGCACGGCCATGCTCTGGCCGGCCGCCGCCGCCCGCCCGGAGGGGGAACTCCCCCACCACGGAAACAACCGCCCCATCTTCTCCCGCGACGGCAAATGGCTGGTCACCGCCGGCCCCCACTTCGGCGACTACAGCCTCTGGTCCACCACCGACCGCACGCTGCTCGCGCAAAGCCATGGCGAGGGCACCCTGGTGATCGGATTTTCGGCGGACAGCCAGCTCCTCGCCAGCTACAACTTCACCGAGGGCTCCCTGAAGTACAGCGACCCCCGGACCGCCGCCACGGTCAGCACCGTCAAACTGGCGGGGCCGCGCTCCGACACGCAGACGCAGTCCCGCCTGGGCCTGGGCCTGTCGCCCGACGCCGCGCTCGTTTTCGTGAGCGACGTCCACGGCGCGCTCCGGATTTGGAACGCGACGAACGGGGTGCTGGTCGCCACCCTCGAAGGCCCCGCCCCGCCGCTCCGCGACATCGTCCTGGGACCCGGGGGGCGCCAACTCGCGGTATGCGACGAACGCGAGGAGGCTGCCTGGCTCTTCGATTGTACCACCGGCCGGAAGCGTGCCCTCAAGGGACACAAGGATTTCGTCAGCGGGCTGGATTTCTCGCCGGATGGCGCGACCCTGGCCACCGGCAGCGTGGACGGCACGATCCGACTGTGGGACACCGCCACGGCGCAATGCTCCGGCTCCCTCCCCGGACACCTGTGCGAGACCACCGCGGTGGCGTTCTCGCCGGACGGCCGCACCCTCGCCTCACTCGCCCAAAACGAATCGCTCAAATTCTGGCACCTCCCCACCATGCGCGAGGTGGTTTCCCAGCCTCTGCCCCACGGTTACCTTTTCCTTGGGTTCAGCCCCGATGGCAGCAGCCTGGCGGTAGAGACCGCGGAGGACCGGCTGCGCCTGCTCACGGCGCCCGCGGAGGATGCTGCCGTCCCCGCCGGACGGTAGCGCCCCGACCGGCCGCGTGGAAATCTGCAGACGAATCTCCCGGTGAATCTCAAGGTGCCCGGCGAACGCCTGCCGACCGCGCCGGACCGGTATTCCCTTTATGCCGAAAACAGCGTTCTCAACGTTTTTTTCACGGCGAGTCTTCGGTGAACGCTGGGATCGTATCTTGTCATCTGGACACTGATCGCCGCCGTGCAAGTCACCCCGCCGCCCTCGTAGCGGCGTGTCGTGAGCAGCGATACCCGCGGCACGCGGGCTGAAGCAGGAAGACATCTCTTCTACAAGTGTCTCCGGGTTAGCCACTTGTAAAATGATTTCTTAGAAGAACGCCGTATTATTGCCTCCGCGACGCCCGCCACCCACACCGGATTAAGGCCGGCGTACCGCGCCACTTCCCGCCAATCCGCATCCGTTTCCACCAGGAACGCGCCAAACCGCCCTTGCAGCAAGAGGCCGAGGCGCCGATGCCGCCGGCCGAACCACGAACACCAGCCCGCGTTGAGCCGCTGCATGGCGCGGCTCCGGTTGGCCTCCGGCGTCTCCAGCAGGGGATGGTAGCGGTTATCCATCAGCACAGAGGCGTGCCTCCTCACCCCGACGCGTTCGCCCAACTCGCCGGGAAACTCCAGAAAGTGGCAACGGTCGGCGTTATCACGGAAGATGGGCTTGCGTTCGTTACCCCCGGGCCGTGAAGTGATATCGCCCGCCGGGCCGCTGACTGCGCCAGGCGCGTACCATGCGTCCAGCCAACCAGCGCGGGACCGCCGGGTCAACCCCCATTTGTCCAAATGACAAGATGTGACCCCGATGGTTTACCCAGGCACGGTGCGGTTGGTGTACTGGTTGAGGTTGTTGGCCGAGTACGTCGCGGACCTTAGGACTCATGCAAAAACAAAAGCCGGATTCCAGGCGTTATTCTAACATTGTGAAAGTGCGCTTGGCTCGACGAGCGGCGGAATGCGCCGCACTCCAAGCGCTCCGCGAGGCAGTCAGCCGCATAGGTATTCGCGAAGCGTTTGGAGTGCGCCGTATTCCGGCGCTCTTGGGCGCATCCGCCGACGGGCGCGCGGAATTAATTATTGCACCGGCGCTTATCTCGATCATCCCTCCGGGATTCAAGATGCTTGCGCAGGGTCCGGGATCTGCTCCCGGCCAGGCATGAGCGGCGAGCCGGGCGGATCAGCCAACTCCGCACAACAGGTCACCACAACGCGGCTACCGCCTACGATGGGAACGCACCTCCCCTCGCACCCCGCGGCCGGTGGTCAATCCCCGTCATTCCTCACAATGTCAGGCCGGGCCGCCGCCGGAGCCGCGCAGGCGCCCCGTCGCCGGGCGGAATGCGCTCGCCACGTCGTTGCCCGGAGCGTTAGCCTTGCTGCATGAGAGACTTGCGGCTGGGCCTCATCGGCTTGGGCAACATCGGACGGCATCACGCCGGCTACCTGCTCGCGGGCGCCGTCCCCCGCGCCCGCCTGGTCGCCGTCTGCGACCCGAAGCCATCGCGCCTCGCCGAGTACCCCAGCCTGCGCGGGTTCACCGAGGCGGGTCCCCTGCTCCAATCCGGTCTGGTCGATGCCGTCCTCATCGCCACGCCCCACTACCAACACACGACGCTCGGGATCGCGGCTTTGCAGGCCGGGTTGCATGCGATGGTGGAGAAACCGATCTCCGCCCACAAGGCGGACGCGGAGCGGCTGCTGGCCGCCCACCGGCGGCACCCGGCAACGGTGCTCGCCGCGATGTTCCAACTCCGCCTCGAGCCCCGCTACCAGAAAATCAAGGCGATGCTCGCCGCGGGCGAACTGGGCGAGGTGGTGCGGGTGAATTGGATCATGACCGATTGGTACCGCACCGAGGCGTATTACGCCAGCGGAGGCTGGCGGGCCACTTGGAAAGGCGAGGGCGGCGGCGTCCTGCTCAACCAATGCCTCCACAACCTGGACACCCTCCAGTGGCTGCTCGGCCTGCCCTCCCGGGTCCGCGGTTTCTGCCAACTGGGCCGGTTCCATGACATCGAGGTCGAGGATAATGTCTCGGCCTACCTGGAATTCCCCAACGGGGCCACCGGCATTTTCGTCTCCTCCACCGGCGAGGCTCCCGGCACCAACCGGCTGGAAATCGCCGGCACCCGGGGCCGGCTCGTCCTCGAGCACGACCGCCTCTGTTTCACGAAAAATGAGGTCGACATGGTGGAGTTCTCCCGCTCCGCCACCTCGGGCTTCGCCAAACCGCCCGCGTCGCAAACCGAAATCCCCTTGGAAAACGCCGGCAATGGCCATGCCGCGCTGATGACCAACTTCGTCAATGCGATTCTCGACGGTGAACCGCTGGTCGCGCCGGGGTCGGAGGGCCTGAATTCGGTGGAATTCGCCAATGCCATCCTGTTCTCCTCCCTTGAGGGCCGCACCATCGAACTGCCCCTGGACGCCGCGGCTTACGAATCCCGGCTCCAGTCGCTCATCGCCTCGTCAAGACACCAGAAAAAGGTGGTTGAGTCGGCCACCGAGGACGTGGCGGCCTCGTTCAAACGCTAACCCGGCTCGGTGGGCGGAGCCGCCATCGCCACCCGCACAGCTCAGCCGGCACCCCGACAAGAGGCTTGTCATTAACCACATCTTTAGGGGGGCTTGGCCTCCGGTAGGCCCGGTGCCCCCACCGGGCGTCTTCGGCTTCCACGTCGAGCGCGATGATCTCGACCTGGCCGCCTTCGACGGGGTGGGCGGCCTGGGCCCGATGTTTCAGCTCTTCGGCTACCAGGTGGACCCCTTGCTGACTGGACTCAACGAGGTGTTGGCGGGATGCCCCCCCGGCTTTCTAACGACAAACCTGATGCGGTAGGCCGCGTGTCCCCACGCGGCGGCTGATGCGGTAGGCCGCGTGTCCCCACGCGGCGGCGGATCGAATTCGCCGGGTGAGGGCACCCGGCCTACAACCTGAGCCGCTGCCAGGCGCCATCGCCGGGCCTACGGCGGGGGTGAGGCCGGGCCGCCACTCAATTACTCTGGAGGTTTCTCAAGATCCCCGAGATGGAGATGTGGTTAATGACGAGACAAGAGGGATGGGGCACGAAGTGAGGGTTCGGAGCCAAAGGAGTAGAACAGAAGCCGCGATCCCAGAGGATCGCGGTCACAAACTGTCTCGGGCGACTCGGAAGTTGGCGCGCTGATCAGCCCTTCTTGGCCTTCCCGGCGACGACTTCCTCGAGCTTCTGCTCCAAGCCTTGCATGGGGTGGCCGATCCAGGCGATCTTCCCGTCCTGCACCACGAAGGCGCATGGGATGCCGTTCTGGCCGGCCGCGTCCATCCACTTCTTGGACATGTGCTTGTCGCTGGTGTCCATCGCCACGTGGTAGTCCATCTTCCCACTCATTTCCTCGACGAACTTGTTCACGAGGGCATTGCTTGCTTCTTCGCTGCCCCGTTCGAAGGAATCCATGCCGACGAAGGTGACCTTCCCCTTGTATTTGTGGGCCAACTCGGTCAGGTGGGGAATGCTGGCGCGGCAGGGCGGGCACCAAGTCGCCCAGAATTCAATCACGTAGGTCCGGTTTTTCTCGATCTTCTCCACCGCCTCGCCCTTCACCCAACGGGAGGCTTTGAGTCCGGGGGCGGGGTCGCCCACCGAAAGGGAGGCGGCGTTGACGTTGACGGCGAGCACGGCGAGGGCGGCCAGTGCGGCAATAATGGTTTTTTTCATAGACACGGTATGACGGGGGTTAGACCGGCGGCAGCCAGGTTTGTTCAGTTCAGCCGCAGGTCACAGACACACTCAACATGGCCCGTCTGCGGGAACATGTCCAGCGGCGTCACCCGGGCCAGGCGGTAAAGTCCCTCCGCCATCAGGGCGTTCAGATCCCGCGCGACCGTGGCCGGCTGGCACGAAACGTAGATGATTTGGGCGGGGCGGACCCGGCGCAGGAGGTCGAGGGTCTCGGGCTGACATCCCTTGCGTGGGGGGTCGAGGAGCACGGTGGTGGCCCCTGGCGTGAAGCGGTCGAGCAGCGTCGGCAGGATCGCCTCCGCCGTACCCGCGATGAACTCGCCGTTGGAGCGGCCCCGCGCCACGGCATTGCGCCGGGCCGCCTCGATGGCCAACCGGTCGAGTTCCACCCCCGCGTAAGACTCCACCAGGTCCGCCAGCTCCAAGCTGAAAAAGCCGACCCCGCAAAAGACATCCGCCAGGTGGCGGGTGCCCGCCTCACGGAGCGCCTCGCGGGCAGTCCCGACCAAGGCAGGGAGGAGGAAGAAGTTGTTCTGGAAGAACGAGTCGCGAGGCACCGACCATCCCTCCGGGGGGATGCGGAGCACGACCTTCAGCCCACCCTTGGGCGGCGGGTTCGCCCGCACATGGCGGATCTGCTCGTTGAGGGCCGGTTCCGCGATCTGGCACTCGTCCAGGTCGACCACCAACCGGCTGTCGGCCCGGATGAAGCCGATGTTCAACCCCTGTTTGTATTTGTCCCACTGGCTCCGGATCATGATCCGGTTCCGGTAGCCATACGGTTGGGGGCAGGGCACGACCGGCACGACCACCGCCGGGTCCAAGCCCCCAATCCGCTGGAAGAGGTCGGCCACCTGCTTTTGCTTCCACTGAAGCTGCGTGGCGTAATCCAGGTGCTGGTACTGGCAGCCGCCGCACTCGCCGTAAAACCGGCAGCGCGGCTGCACCCGCTGCGGCGAGGGCTGAATCACCCGGATCAAACGGGCGCGCGCATAGCGCTTCTTGACGTCCAAGAGTTCCACCTCAACGACCTCCCCGGGTATGACGAAGGGCACGAAGACGACAAACTCGTCGTAGCGCCCCACCCCCTCGCCTCCGAAGGCGAGGTCGTGAATGGTCAGTTCAACCCGCTGCCCGATGGTCGGCGGCGCGGTCACCGCTTCCCCCCCACCTGTGAGACCCATGACTGGTGGTCGAGGTACCACCGCACGGTTTCCCGAATCCCCTCCTCGAACTGGTGCGCCGGACGCCAGCCCAGCTCGGTCGCGATCTTCGAGGCATCGATCGCGTAGCGCCGGTCATGGCCGGGGCGATCCTTCACAAAAGTAATCAGTTCCCGCGACCCCCCGCCCAACTGGGGCGCGAATTCATCGATCAAGTCGCAGATGATCTCGACGATCCGCAAGTTCGCCCACTCGTTATGGCCGCCGATGTTGTAGGTCTCGCCGTCGCGGCCCCGGGTCAGGACCGCCCAAAGCGCCTCCGCGTGGTCCCGGACGTAGAGCCAGTCCCGAACGTTCATTCCGTCCCCGTAAACCGGCACCGGCCGCCGGCCGAGCACGCTCTGAATCACCACCGGGATCAGCTTCTCCGGGAACTGGAACGGACCGTAGTTGTTCGAGCAGTTGGTGATGACCGCCGACAGCCCGTAGGTGTGGTGGTAGGCGCGCACGAGCATGTCGCTCGCCGCCTTGCTGGCGGAGTAGGGGGAGTTCGGGGCGTACGGCGTGGTCTCCTGAAAAAAGCCCTCGGGACCGAGGCTGCCATAGACCTCGTCGGTCGAAACATGATGGAAGCGGACCCCGGCCCGCCGGACCTGGCCCAGCCAGCACTCCCGGCACGCCTCCAGCAGGTGGAACGTGCCAACCACATTGGTGTGGATGAAATCCCCCGGGCCGGAAATGGATCGGTCCACGTGGGATTCCGCCGCCAAGTGCATCACTTGGGTAATCTCATGGCCGCGGACCACCCGGAGGACGGCGTCCTTGTCGCGCAGGTCCACCCGCTCGAACGCGTACTTCGGGTGGGCGTCCAGGCCCTCGAGGTTCTCAAGATGGCCGGCATAGGTGAGCGCGTCGAGATTGACCAACCGCGTCACTTCCTGCCGGTCAATGACTTGGCGAATCAGATTCGAGCCGATAAAACCGGCCCCGCCGGTGACAAGGAGGTTCATAGTCCGCTAGAGTGATTCCACCACCATCTCCAGGCTCCGCTCCCACCCCGGCAGCCGAAGTCCGAAAACCCGCTCCAGCCGGTCACAGCAGAGTACGGAATAGGCGGGGCGCCGCGCCGGGGTCGGGTATTCCGAGGTTGGAATGGCCTCGACCACAGTGCATTTCCGTTCGGCCACCGCCAGCCCTTCCACGATCCGGGACGCGAAGCCGTGCCAGCTCGTGTGGCCGGCCGCCGCGAGATGGTACAAACCCGTGAAGGCGGCGGGGTCCCCCGTGCCCAAGGTCTGGCGCACCGCCAGAGCGGTCGCCGTCGCGATATCACGGCTCCAGGTCGGGGAACCGATCTGGTCCCGGACGACGCGCAGCCGCTCCCGTTCGCGCGCCAGGCGGCGCATGGTCAGGAAGAAATTCTGTCCCCGCGCACCGTACACCCAGCAGAGCCGGAAGATCAGGTGGGCGCCCCCCACTGCCTGGACGGCCCGCTCGCCCGCCAGCTTCGAGCGGCCATAGACCCCCACCGGCCCGGGCGCATCCTCTTCGGCGTACGGCCGTGCCCCGTCCCCGTCAAACACGTAGTCGGTGGAATAGTGCACCAGGAGCACCCCCAACCGCTTGGTTTCCTCCGCAAGCCACCCGGGGGCTTCGCCATTAACCAGCATCGCTGTTTCGGCGTCGGACTCAGCCTTGTCCACCGCCGTGTAAGCGGCCGCATTGATGACCACTGCCGGGGCCGCCTCACGGACGGCGCTCCGGACGGCGTCGGGGTCGGTGAGGTTCACCTCGCCCGATCCCACGGCCACCACCTCCGCCATCGGCGCAAGCGCGCGCCTCAACTCCCAGCCCACCTGGCCGGATTTGCCGAAGAGAAGAATGCGGGGAAGAACCATGCGGTCCAGAGCCACTCAGGCAAAGAGCTTGTCGGGGTTGAGATCACGCAAGCGCGGCGCGGCCGCGTCCCGCGCCGAAAGCAAGGGTGCGTCCACCGGCCAGTCGATTCCGAGGTCGGGGTCATCCCAGCGCACGGTCACCTCGTCGGCGGGGGAGTAAGGGCTGGTCACCTTGTAATGAAAGAGCGCGCGGTCGCTTACCACCACAAAACCGTGCGCGAACCCGGGCGGCACATAAAACTGAACCTTGTTCTCCGCCGAAAGGGCCAGCCCGAACGTCCGGCCGAAGGTGGGGGAACCCCGGCGCAGGTCGGCCACGACGTCATACACCGCCCCCTCAAGGACGGTCACGAGCTTGCCCTGGGGGCGGGGGTTTTGGAAATGCAAACCGCGCAGGGTCCCCCGCGCGGAAAGGGAAAGGTTGTCCTGGACGAAACCGGCCTCGAGCCCCGCGTCCCGGTAGCGGCCCTCGCTCCAGAGCTCCATGAAGAAGCCCCGGCTGTCGCCGAACACGGACGGCTCGATGACCAAGAGGCCGGAAAAGGGGCCCGGGGTGACTTTCATGGGGGGCGCAAGGCTCAGACCAACCGCCTGGCTTCTTCCACCACCCCCGACAAATACTCGCGGTATTCGCACTTGGGCATGCGGGCGGCCAGAGCGTCCAAGGCGGTCAGCGGGAGGAACCCGCGGTGGAACGCCGCCTCCTCGGGACAGCCGATCTTGATCCCCGCCCGTTTCTCAATGGTCTGCACATACGCCGAAGCCTCATGCAGGCTGCTGCTGGTGCCCGCGTCAAGCCAGGCAAACCCGCGTCCGAGGCGGTTCACCCGGAGCTGGCCCCGCCGGAGATACTCCACGTTCACATCCGTGATCTCCAGTTCGCCGCGGGGCGACGGTTTGAGGTTCCTCACCACGTCGAGGACAGTGTTGTCATAAATGTAAAGCCCGGGGACGGCATAATTGCTTTTCGGGTGCTTGGGCTTTTCCTCGATGGAAATGGCCTGCCCATCCGGGGCGAATTCGACCACCCCGTACCGCTCGGGATCGTTGACGTGGTAGCCGAAGATGGCCGCGCCCGATTTGAAATCGGCAAAAGCCCGGTGCAAGGCGTCCCCCCCATAAAAGACGTTGTCACCCAGAATGAGGGTCACCGCGTCGGAGGCGATGAAGGAAGCGGCGATTAGGAAAGCCTGGGCGATTCCCTCCGGGCGGGGCTGCTCGCGGTATTCGATCGAGAGGCCCCAAGCGCTCCCGTCCCCCAGCAACTGCCGGAACCGGGGAAGGTCCTGGGGCGTGGAAATGAGGCAGAATTCCCGCACCCCCCCTTCGATCAGGGTGGTGAGCGGGTAATAGACCATCGGCTTGTCATACACCGGCTGGAGCTGCTTGCTCGCCACCAAGGTGAGCGGATACAAACGGGACCCGGCCCCTCCGGCGAGGATAATGCCCTTCATTTGCCGCCCAGAATATAGGCCGCCCCCGCGCCGTCAAGAATCGTCGCCCGCCCTCCGGCAGGCGGCGGGCCTCCGCCACCCGGTTTCCAGGCCAGCCCTGGCGATTCGAACAATGAATTGAACTTCACATTCGGTCGTCGGATTGGTATTAAGAGCGGAGACACGGGGAACCTCAAGGAACCGGGCTTGGCGCGCGGCCAGACGGCGGGATCGGGGCGAACGTCCGGCGGACAAAAAACCATGAACAAACGATTGAAGCTGGATTTCTGCGGCAGCCCGGAGCATGGGATGCCGACCAACCGCCGTGGCTTCCTCTGGGTGGGGATGCTCGGCAGCCTCGGGCTCACGCTGGGAGACCTCCTGCGCAGTGACGCGCGCGCCGCCGACACGGCCCCCGCGGGAACCGCCCCGCGCAAGGAGCCGGCGGCAAAGTCCCTGATCCAGATCTACCTCCCCGGCGGGATCGCCGCGCAGGAGACCTTTGACCCCAAGGTTTACGCCCCCATCGAATACCGCGGCCCGCTCGGCTCGATCCAGACCAAGCTCCCGGGAGTTCATTTTTCCGAGCACCTGCGCCGTACCGCGGCGATCGCGGACAAGATCGCGGTGGTGCGCTCGATGACCCATGGTGAGGCGGCCCATGAACGGGGCACGCACAACATGTTCACCGGCTACCGGCCGAGCCCGGTCCTGACCTACCCCAGCTTTGGGAGCGTTGTGTCGCAGCAATTGGGGGCGCGGGAGAACCTGCCGCCCTACGTTTGCATTCCCAACGAACCGACCCCCTTCGCCGGCACGGGCTACCTCGGGCCGTCCTACGGACCGTTCAGCCTCGGATCGGACCCCGCCCGCGGCGACTTCTCTGTGCGGGATCTCTCCCTGCCCGGGGGCGTCGATGCCAAGCGCTTCGCCCGCCGCCAACAACTGCGCGCCTTGGTGGACGACCACTTCAGCCAGTTGGAGAAGACCGACGCCCTCGACGGCATGGACACGTTCTACCAGCGGGCCTACGCCATGATCAGTTCCGAAAAGGCGCGGGCGGCCTTCGCGATCAACGACGAGCCGGCGAAGCTCCGGGACGAGTACGGACGGAACGAAGCCGGCCAGCGGATGCTCCTGGCCCGCCGCCTGGTGGAGGCCGGGGTGCGCGTGGTCTCGCTCAGCTACGGCGGCTGGGACCACCACGACAATATCAAGGACGGAATCGGGGGGGGCCTGCCCGCCTTCGACCAGGCCTTCGCGGCCCTGATCAATGATCTGGAGAACCGGGGCCTCTTGAAGAACACCCTGGTGACCGTGACGACCGAATTCGGAAGAACCCCGAAGATCAACGCCACCGGCGGCCGCGACCATTGGCCGAAGGTGTTCAGCATCGTGATGGCAGGGGCCGGGATCAAACGCGGCGTGGTCTATGGTTCCTCGGACGCCACCGCCGCGGAGCCCGAGAACGACCCGCTGACCGTCGAGGATTTCGCCTTCACCCTCTATTCGCAGTTGGGCATCGACCCCGACGCCATCCTCATGGCACCCGGCAACCGCCCGGCGCGGATCGTTTACGGAGGCAAACCGGCGAAGGAACTCCTGGCCTGACAGCCCGCACGGGGATGGCGCGCGATGGAGAATCCGCCCGCCCCCGCTCAGGGGCGGCATTTAATGTGATTCATCGACCCATCAGCACCCGCCTCGGGCAAGCCTGCCACCGAGGCGGCGACGAGGCCCTTCCAACCACACAGCCACCCACGGCGGCCCCGCGGCGACCCGCGCGGTCATGGGGCCGCTGGCTGGCGGCGGCGGCCCTGTTCCTCGGGTTGACCGCCGCCCCCGGAATGTCGCCCGAGTTGCGGAACACAAGCCCACTGGGGGGCCAGCGGGGCTCGGAAACGGAAATCACCTTCCACGGGGAGCGGCTGGCGGATGCCCGCGAGATCCTGTTTTACTCGCCCGGCATCGAGGTGCTGACGATGGAGGTGCCGACCAACCAGTCCCAGGTGGTGAAGGCGCGCGTCAAGATCGCGGCCGATTGCCCGCTCGGAGAGCACGCCTTGCGCCTCCGCTGCGCCTCCGGCTTCTCGGACCTCCGCACCTTTTGGGTCGGCCCCTTCCCGACCGTGGCGGACAAGGGGCCGAACTCGGACTTCGGCCAGCCCCAGGCGCTCCCCCTGAACTGCACGGTCGAGGGTGTGGTCCGGAGCGAGGAAGTGCACTATTACAAGGTTGACCTCCAGAAGGGCCAGCGGCTCTCCGCGGAGGTTGAGGGGATGCGGCTGGGGCGGACCTTCTTTGATCCCTTTGTGGCCATTCTGGACGCCAAACGCTTCGTCCTGGCTTCCGCCGATGACACCGCGTTGCTGCTCCAGGATCCCGCCTGCTCGATGGTGGCCCCCGCGGACGGCGCTTACATCGTCCAGATCCGGGAAAGCTCTTACGGCGGCAATGACGGCTGCCACTTCCGGCTTCATATCGGCGGGTTCCCCCGTCCCACCGGCGTGTTTCCGGCCGGTGGCCGGGCGGGCGAGACGCTCAATGTCAGGTTCTTGGGCGATGGGGCGGGCGACCTCTCCGCCTCGATCAAACTGCCCGACCAGCCCGCCGGGCAGTGGGCGGTCTTCGCCGAGTCGGGCGGCCTCAGCGCGCCGTCACCCAACTGGCTGCGCGTCTCCCCTTTCCCCAACGTGCTCGAGGTCGAGCCCAACGACGACCGCGAACATGCCACCCCGGGCGGCACCAACCTCCCGGTCGCCTTCAACGGCGTGATCTCCCGCGACGGCGACGCCGACTGGTTCAGCTTCCCCGGCGTCAAAGGACAGGCCGTCGAGATCAATATCTATGCCCGCCGGCTCCGTTCCCCACTCGACTCCGTGCTCAACGTGTACGATGCCAAGGGCGGCTGGCTGGCCGGGAATGACGACTCGGCCGGCGCGGACAGCTACCTGCGGTTCACCCCGGGAGCCGACGGGAAGTTCTTCCTGCGGGTCAGCGACCACTTGAAAAAAGGGGGGACCGATTTCTTTTACCGGGTCGAACTGACGCCTGTGGCAGCGACCCTCTCCGCCAAGATTCCGGATGTCGGCCGGAACAACGCCCAGGAGCGGAAATCGATCGTCGTGCCGCGGGGGAACCGGTTCGCGGTGCTGGTGCAGGCGGAGCGGCAGAACTGGGGCGGCGGCATCGTCGTGCGGGCACCCGAGTTGCCGGCGGGAATGACCTGCCAAGCCGACACGATGCCCGGCAACCAAACCCTCCTCCCGGTGGTTTTCGAAGCCTCCCCGGACGCGCCCGTGGCGGGCAGGCTCTGCGATCTGGTCTGCCAGCCCGCCGACGCGGCGCAACAGGCGGCGGGCAAATGGCGCCAGGACTTCGTCTTCGTGCGCGGCGAGCCGGGCGACGCGATTTATTCCCAAACCTACGTCGAGAAAATCGCCGCGGCAGTCACTGATGAGGTGCCGTTCAAGATCCGGGTGATCGAACCGAGAGTGCCCCTGGTCCGCAGCGGCACGATGGACCTGCGTGTCGTGGCCGAGCGCAAGCCGGGGTTCGATGAGCCGATCACCCTCCGCATGGTTTACAACCCGCCCGGGGTCGGATCGGCGAATGAAGTGGTGATCCCCAAGGGAGAGACCAACGCGGTGTACCGGATGAACGCCAATGGCGACGCCGAAACCCGGGTTTGGAAACTCGCCGTGCTCGGCAGCGCCAAGGTGGACGGCGCCACCGCCTGGGTTTCTTCACAACTGGTGCCGGTCACCGTGGCGGAACCTTTCGTAAACCTGAAGATCGAAATGGCCTCCACCGAGCCCGGCCAGCCCGCCCGGGTGCTCTGCACGCTGGACCAGAAGGTGCCCTTCGAGGGGCAGGCGCAATGCCGTCTGCTCGGCCTGCCCAACGGTGCCGCCGCCAAGGACGCGTCGTTCACCAAGGACGACAAACAGGTGGTCTTCGACGTCACCACCACCAAGGAGACCCCGATCGGCCAGCACCGCTCGCTGTTCTGCGCCGTCACCATCAACCAGGCGGGCGAACCGGTCCCCCACAGCCTCGGCGGAGGCGGCCTCCTGCGCGTCGACCCTCCGAAACCCGCCCCCAAAGTGGAGCCGGCCGCGGCGAAGCCGGCTCCCGCTCCGGTTGCCGCTGCGTCGGCACCCCCCGCGGCCACTGCCCCTCCGCCCGCCAAGCCGCTGACCCGGCTCGAGAAACTGAAACTCGAGCACGCCGAGAAAGTCCGCCAGGCCGACGCCGGCGCCAAGTGATGATTATGAGAGCCTCCGCCCGCACCCCGAGCCTCTGGCGGCGCGCCGCCCTGCTGGCGGCCGCGCTGCTTTGCGCCGTCTCCACCGGCCGGGCCGGCGAGCCCTCCCCTGCCCTCACCGAGATCCGGGCGTTCCCTTCGAGCGTCGACCTGCGCACGCGGCGCGACCGGCAGTCCATCGTCGTCCAAGCCCTCTTCGACGACGGTACCACCCGCGATGTCACGGGCGAAGCCGCGTTCACGGTGGCCAACCCGGCTCTGATCGAACTCCGTCAAGCCACCGCCCGCCCCGCCGCCGACGGCGGCACCACGCTCAAACTCGCCTGGGGCGGGAAGGAACTCACCCTCCCGGTCACGGTCACCAACGCCGCGGTCGAGCGCCCGACCAGTTTCAAGCTCGATGTGATGCCTGTGTTCATGAAAGGCGGCTGCAATTCGGGCGCCTGTCATGGCGCCGCCCGCGGCAAGGACGGCTTCCGGCTCTCGCTGTTCGGCTTCGACCCGGACAACGATCACCGGCGCCTCACCACGGAACTGATCGGCCGCCGGATCAACCTCGCCGTCCCCGAGGAGTCGTTGCTGCTCGAAAAGGCCCTCGGCAAGGTGCCCCATGGGGGCGGCCAGCGGTTCGGTCCCGAGACGGAGATGTATGACATCCTCCTCCGCTGGCTCAAGGCGGGCGCTCCCGCGGACGGCTCCGATGTGGCGCGTTGCACCGCCCTCGAGATCCAGCCCTCCCAGATGGTCATGGAGAGCAACACCACCCAGCGCGTGACGGTGCGGGCCACCTACTCCGACGGCACCCATGCCGATGTCACCTCGATGGGGCTCTACCTGAGCAACAACGATCCGGTGGCGAAGATCTCGCCCGAGGGGATCGTCTCCTCCGCCCAGCGGGGCGAGGCCTTCGTCATGGCCCGCTACGCCACCTTCACGGTGGGTTCGCAGGTGATCGTGATCCCGCGCGGCTTGAAATACACCTGGCCGCCCACGCCGGAGAACAACTACATCGACCAACTGGTGGACGCGAAACTCAAGAAGCTGCGCCTCACCCCTTCAGGCATCTGCGCCGACGGCACATTCCTCCGGCGGGCGTACCTGGACATCACCGGAACGGTCCCCACCCCAGGGGAGGTCGAGGCCTTCGCCGCCGACCCCGCGAAGGACAAGCGCGACCATCTGATCGACCAACTGCTCGGGCGGAAGGAGTTCATCGACCTCTGGGTGATGAAGTGGGCGGAACTGCTTCAGATCCGGTCGTCGGCCAACCGGGTGAGCTACAAGGCGGCACTTCTCTATTACAACTGGCTCGCCGACAACCTCGCGGCCAACCGCCCGATCAACGAGGTCGTGATGGAACTGCTGACCGCGTCGGGGGGGACCTTCAAGAACCCGCCGGCCAACTACTACCAGAACGAGACCGACACCATCAAAACGGCGGAGAACGTGGCCCAGGTGTTCATGGGAATCCGCATCCAGTGCGCCCAGTGCCACAACCATCCCTTTGACCGCTGGACGATGAACGACTACTACAGCTTCGCGGCGTTTTTCTCCCGCATCGGGCGCAAGGGCGGCGAAGACCCGCGCGAAACCATCGTGTTCGCCGCGGACGGGGGCGAGGTGAACCACCCGGTGGACAAGCGCGTCATGCCGCCCAAGTTCCTCGGCGGCGCCCAACCTGACTGCAAGGACGAGGATCGGCGGGCAGTGCTGGCCCGCTGGCTCGTCGCCCCGGAAAACCCGTTCTTTGCCCGCAACCTGGTCAACATCATCTGGTCCCATTTCATGGGCCGCGGAATCATCGAGCCGGTGGATGACGCGCGCGCCAGCAACCCGGCCTCGAACCCGGAACTGCTTGCCGCGCTGGCCGGACATTTCACCGACCAGCACTTTGATTTCAAGCAACTCGTCCGCGAGATCTGCCGCTCCCGCGCCTATCAATCGGCCTCCGAGCCCAACGACGACAACGCGGGCGACACGCGCGACTTCTCCCACGCCCCGGTGCGCCGCCTCCGCGCCGAGGTCCTCAACGACGTGGTCAGCCAAGTCACCGAGACCAGGGACAAATTCCAAGGACTCCCGCGCGGTGCCCACGCCGTCCAGATCGCCGACGGCGCCGTGTCGACCTATTTCCTCACCACGTTCGGCCGGGCCAGCCGCGAAACCTGCGCCGCCAGCGAGGTCAAGACCGACCCCACGCTGAGCCAGGCGCTCCAACTGCTCAACGGCGAGGTGACCCACCAGAAAATCCAGGAGGGCGGCCTGGTGGCGCGCTGGCTGAAGGAGGGCAAGACCCCCGCCCAGATCATCGAGAACCTCTACCTCCGCTGTTTCGGCCGCAAACCGGACGCGGCCGAGACGGCCAAGCTCTCCGATTCACTCAAGGACGAACCCCAAAAGGAACCAGCCCTCAACGACGTGTTCTGGGCCCTGCTGAACTCCAAGGAGTTCCTCTTCAACCACTGACCCGGCTATGCCCCCTGCCCACCCCGTCCGCGTCGCCTGCGCCGCGCTGCTCGCGCTGGCCGCCGGTTCGCTCGCCACCTGCGCCGCCGAGGAGAAGGTCACCTTCGAGGACCAGGTGACCCCGATCCTCCGCAGCCATTGCCTCTCCTGCCACAACCCCGACAAGACCAAGGGCGACCTGGACCTGACCTCCTTCAGCGCCCTGCTCAAGGGAGGCGGCTCGGGCAAGGCGGCAGTCCCCGGCGACCCCGAGGGCAGCAAGCTCTTCAAGTCCGTGGCCCAGACCGAGGAGCCCTACATGCCGAACAACGCGCCGAAGATCCCCGACGCGGAGATCGAGGTGCTGCGCAAATGGATCGCCGGCGGACTGTTGGAGAAATCCTCGAGCAAGGCGCTGGCGGGCGCCAAGCCGAAGCTGGACACCACCTTCAAGGCGGCCGCCTCCGGCAAGCCGGAAGGCCCCGCCGTCATGCCCGTGGACTGGCTGCTCGAGCCCGCGCTCCACACCACCCGGAGCGCGGCGGTCACCGCGTTGGCGGGCGCGCCCTGGTCCCCCCTCATCGCCGTCGGCAGCCCGCACCAATTGCTGCTCTTTGACAGCGCCTCCCTGGAACTCGCCGGCGTCCTCGCGCTCCCCGACGGCAACGCCGAGTCAGTCCGCTTCAGCCGTGACGGCCGGCTCCTGGTGGTCGGCGGCGGCCATGCGGGGAGGCTCGGATTCGTCGACCTCTACGAAGTCACCACGGGACGGAAGCTGAGCCGGCTGGGCGCCGAATACGACTCGGTCCTCACGGCGGATTTGAACGGCGACCAGACCGAAGCCGCGCTCGGCGGTCCCTCCAAGCACGTCAAGATCTACTCCACCCGCGACGGTTCACTGATCCGAGACCTGAAAAAACACACCGATTGGGTTACCGCGGTCAGCTACAGCCCCGACAGCATCCTGCTCGCCTCGGGGGACCGGAACGGCGGGCTGGTGGTCTGGGAGGCGGACAGCGGCCAGGAACTTTACACCCTCACGGGACACCAAGCCGCGATTTCCGCGCTGGACTGGCGGGATGACGGCCAGGTGCTCCTCTCCGCCAGCGAGGACGGGACGATCCGTCTCTGGGACATGCGCGAAGGCCAGCAGGCGGCGAAATGGAACGCCCACCGCGATGGCGTCCTGGACGCCCGGTTCACCCATGACGGACGCATCGCCAGTTGCGGCCGCGACCGGCGGATTTGCCTCTGGGATGGAGGCGGCAAGAAGCTCAAGAACTGGGAATCCGACAGCGACCTGCCCGTGCGCGTCGCCTTCAACCACGACGGCAGCCGGGTTTTCTGCGCCGGGTGGTCGGGCCAGGTGCGCGCCTGGCAGGCGGCGGACGGAAAGGCGGCCGGCGAGATCTCCTCCAATCCTCCGACGCTTGCCGAACGCTTGGGCGTGGCGCAAAAGCGCGCCGAAGCGGCCCAGGCCGAGGTGAAGAAAGCCGGAGAGGCGGTGGCCGCGGCCGAGGCGGCCGCGGGCCAGGCGAAGACCGAACTCGCCGCCGCCGATCGGAGCACTCCAGCCTTCGGCCTCGCGGCGGCGCTCGGCCCCGCCCGGGAGGCCCAGGCGCGCGTGCTCGCGTCCGCCAGACAAGCCGTCGACCGGGCGAAAACCGCGGCCGACAAGGCAGCGGCGGAACTCGCGGCCGCCGAAACCGAGGCCGCAAAAGCGCCGGCCGGGATCGAGAAACTCGACCATAACTCCGACGTCTTCAAGGAAGCCACCCGACGCCACGAAGCCGCCCAGGCCCAGGTGACCACCTGCCGCGCCGCGGTCGAGCGGGAGCGCAAGAATCTGGCCGACCTCCAGGCGAGCGTGGACAAGGCCGCGGCGGCCCTGGCAGCGGCCGAAACGGAAACGGGAAAGACGGCGCTGGCGGTGGAAGCCGCCGACCCCGCCTACCAGCGGCATCTCGATCTCGAAAAACGCCTCGCCGCCGCCGACACCCGCCTCACCGAGGCCCGTGCCGTGGCCGACCGGGCGAAAGCCGGGCTCGCCTTCGCCGACGCCTCGGTCGCGCGGGTCAAAGCGGCCCAGACCGCGGTAGCCCTGCACTCCGCCCGCCAGGCACTGGCCGCGCAGGAGGTGGAAAACGAAAAACTTCGCGCCTCCCTCGCCGAGGCTGAAGCCGCGGCAACCGCCCGCGGGAAGGAGCTGGCTGATGCCCGGGCGGAACTCGCCAGCCTCGCGGCCCAAACCCCGAAACTCGAGGCGGGGACCGTCACCGCGGGTCAGGTTGCCGATACCAACCGCGCCACGCTGCGGCTCGCAGCCGAGGCCCTGGTCAGGAGCCCGGAAGACGACCCCGCACTGAAGGCCCTCGTGGACCGTCGCGAGCAGTTCCGCCAATCCACCAACCAAGTGCACACGGCGTCAGCCAGCTTGGCCGCGGCCCGCGACCGCGCGGCGGATCTGAGCCGCAAGCTCCCCGCCATCACCGACCAGGTGGCGGGTGCCACCACCCGGCTGGAGGCGGCGAAAACCGCCCTTGCCCACTCAGCCACGGAACTTGCGACCCGCCAGCAGGCGGTCGCCACCTTGGGCGCTGAGCGGGAGCGCTGGCTCGCCGCTACCAAGTAACGATGCCCAATTGTCCACCATCTCCTTGCCGTGCCCACCAAGGCCGCCCCGCAGGTGGACGGCCGGTGCTGCTGGCCGGCCTGCTGGCGATGTCCTGCCTGTTGTGCCCGGAACCCGCCCCCGCCGCCACCTTGGGAACCTCTTTCAGCTACCAGGGACATCTGCTGGTCGGCGGCACTGACGCCAATGGCTCGTACGACTTCCGCTTGACCGTTTACAACTCCGCCACCAATGGGTTGGCGGTGTCCGAGCCCTTCGCCACCAATGCCGTGGCGGTCACCAGCGGCCGCTTCGGGCTGTTGCCCGACTTCGGCTCCGTGTTCAACGGGAACGCACTTTGGCTGGACGTGGAGGTGAGAACCAACGGGGCGACGGCTTATTCCGCACTCCAACCCAGGGAGTTTCTCAGCCCGGCGGCCCAGGCTCTGTTCGCGGTCCAAGCGGGGTCGGCGGGGTATGCCGCCACGGCCGGATCCGCCTCGAGCATCCCACTCGCCGCCCTGCCCAACATCGTGCTGACCGACCCCGCCGCCTTCGATCCGGCCGGGAGCGCGGCGAAGGCCACCAACGGACTGGCGGCGGCGTTGATGGTCCTACCATGGCCGGGCTGGACCAACGGCGTGCTGGTGGCCGGCGCGTCGGACCCCGGCGCGGACGGGGCGTACTACTGGCAGGGTTCCAGCTACAGCAACTCCAGCCATTACATCAAGTTCCTGCCCCCCTACTACTGGCGGTTGTGCAACTCCGCCGGCCGGGTCGCCTATCGAAGCACGACCCCCGACATCACCTCACCCTGGATCCCCAGCCCGCTCGGGGTCGCCCCCGCCCCGGTGGTGGGCTACATGACGGGGCAGCTCGCGGTGGCGCTCGCGCCGGTGTTGATGAATGGCGCGCTGATCACCAATCTCGACGCCAACCAGCTCCTGGCCGGACAGGTGCCGCTCACCGCCCTGACCCAAAGCCTGGCGAAAGCGCTCAACCCGATCGCGATGACGGGGGTGGGCACCAATGCCTTCAGCGTCGTGGACTACGGTGCCAAGGGCGACGGGATTACCGATGATCACACGGCCATCGAAGCGGCCCTCCAAGCGGCGATCCAGGTCGGAGGCGAGGTCGTCTTCCCCGCGCGGCCGGGCCGGCCCGCCATTTATAATGACAGCGCCGGACACTACATCTTTACCAACAACTTCCCGACCTGGCCGTTCCGCCCCTGCTGCCTGATCCGCGGAGGCGGACCCGGGGTCGTCTGGCGCGCCACCTTCACCCGTGGCATCCTGGCCAACGGCTTCTTCGACATGGAGGATTTGCTCCTCGAAGGCCAGGGGTCCGTTTGGGGCACAGGGCCGTCCCCCACCAATTATTGCGGCATCTACGAATGGGGACCGTGGGGCACCTACTGCGTGCTCCGCCGCGTCGGCGTCACCGGGTTCGGCTACGGCCTCATCTGCCACCAAGCCAACCCCCGGTGCTACGAGCTGCATGCCCGCTACAATGTGGTCGGCATCGGTTTGGGCATGCAGAACGACACCGCGCTCTTCCACGGTTGCGAGGTCTATTACAACACCGTCGGACTGGAAACGGGGTGCTTCACCCCGCCCGCCACCAACGCCTTGGTGGCGGTTCCCGCCAACGCTTCCATCGAGGGCAGCGCCGAGGTCACCGCCAACGGCATGTGGGATTATAACGGCACCGATTTCGTCCTCGGCGGCATTTACGGGTCTTACCACCTCTCCGTGTACGGCGAGGCCCAGACCAACTGCAACCTCATGATCGGCCACAACCCGGCGATCTGGCCGGCCCTGGCGGCGGGCGAAGCCGGCCGCTACATCCGGGTGGTCCTCGAAAACTGCAGTTGGTCGGTGAATCCGCCACCTGAGAACATCCAGATCTTCACCGGAACGCTGCTGGGCATCCGATCGTCGCACCTTTACTCCCCCTGCGCGGTCCACTCGTACACCGGAGCTGGCGACCAGTCGGTCATTGAGATTGATGCCCTGAGCAACCTGTTCGGGTCGCAGACCAACCTGCTCACCAGCACCGGTACCGCCCAGGCCGGGCTGACGGGGGCTTGGTTTTATAGCGCCGGGCAGATTCTCCACCAGTGGGACGCGTATGGGAACCTCGCCTTGGCCGGGGTGGTTGCCGCCAACCTGGCGGGCGGCTCCAACTACCCGGCCTTCAAGCTGCGCGGCAGCGTGCAACCCCACCAGATCACCGGCCAACTCACCAACAACACCACCGGCACCGCCGCCTACGCCGCGGCTGCGGGCGTCGCCACCCAAGTCTTCTGGTCGGCGCTGCCCGGGGTGGTGCTGACCAACGCAGCCGCCTTCGATCCCGCCGGTTCGGCGCTGGCCGCTGTGACGGGCTCCACGACCGCCCCCGCCGCCTTCAGCTCCCTCACGCTCACCAACGGGCTCACTCTCTCTGGCCGCACCCTGACGCTCCAAAACCCGCCGACGGGGACCCCCTCGACCACCGCCACCCCGGCGGCCTGGATCGCGATCACCAACAACGGATCCCGCTACTATCTTCCCGTGTACCGGTGAATCGCGCGGCGGGGGTTGGACGATTCTGCTTGTGCAAAAGGAAAAAACAGGTAAATAGTCTCCGTTATGAAGAAGGCTATCATTGCGATCGTTCTGCTGGGACTGGTGTCGGGCTTCGTCCTCACCGGCTGCGGCGACTCCACCCCCACCACTCCTGCGGCTGGCGGCGCCACTAACGCCCCGGCTCCGGCGGCAGCGAGCACGAACAAGTAAACCAGCCGCGCCTCCGGGCGCGGCTGTCGGTGCGCAAGCCGGGCGTGGCAACATGTCCGGCTCTTTTGTCGTTCTCCCCCCTCCCCGCCCCCCCATGCGGCGGTGGTGCAGCTTCCCGCGCGGCAACCGGGCACAACAATTTGCTTGCCATCCGGCTCGCGGCATGTTACTCAATTCAATGAGCTCGGGCCATGGTCATTGACTAGGCCCGCGCGTTGGACCTGTCTTAATGCATGAATAAGCTTCAACCGGGGAGGGCGTCTTGAGTCGCCCGTTCTCCCCACGTTCTCCTTCTCCCTCGGGACCATTCCTCCGGATTAACGGGAAAATCCGCGCCCGCGAAGTGCGGGTCATCGGTGCTGACAGCGCGCAATTGGGCATAATGAGCCTTGGCGACGCCCTCAATCTTGCCCGTGCCAAGGCCGTGGATCTGGTCGAGATCGCCCCCAATGCCACCCCGCCGGTCTGCCGCCTGGTCGAGTTCGGCAAATTCCGCTACGAGCAGGCCAAGCGCGAAAAGGAGTCCCGGAAGCACCAGCACGCCAACCGCGTGAAGGAGGTGCAGTTGAGCCCGAAGATTGACCCGCACGATCTGGGGGTGAAAATCCAGCATGCCATCGGCTTCCTCTGCGAGGAGATGAAGATCAAGGTCACGCTCAAGTTCCGCGGGCGTGAGATGGCTCACACCGAAATTGGCTTCCAGGTGGTGAAAAAGTTCATCGAGGACATCACCCCCTTTGGCCACCCCGATTTCGAGCCAAAGCTCATCGGCAAGGGGATCAACGTCATGGTCAGCCCCCTGCCGCGCAACAAACGGGCGAAGAACCCCTACCAGACCGAAGCCACGCCCGCCCCCGAGGGCGATGAGGCCGGGGAATCAACCCCCGAGGCCAAGACCGGGACACCCGACCCGGCCGCACCGCTCGCACCAACCGCTGACGCGGGGACCGTGGCCGGTGGGTTTGCCAACAACCCGTTCGCCAACATCGAGGTGAAGTAAGCGCCGGTTGGCGGCCGGGGGCAAACCGGCCGACAGGAGGGCTTCTGACCGTGTCCGGCGTCACCTGCCAAAACCAACCGGCCGCTCTTCCCCGCGGGCCGGGCCGCGTGTGGGCCGGGTCCCGTCCGGAGCTGGCGTCACCACAAAATCGTCACGGGATAGCCATTGCGCGGGCCACGCGTTTGGGATACAAATCAAGGTCGTGGGGAGCTTCGGGACAGCCCAGAACCTGTGCTGGGGCACCCGGTCACTTCACACAGAGGTTGAGTCGTCCATGTTCCAAAATGTCGGCGAGATGATTTTGCTGTTCTGGCGCGCGTTCCTGTCCCTGCCCGGGGCTTGGCGCCAGCGCCGGAAGGTGTTCGAGCAGTTGTTCGAGATTGGGAATGCGAGCCTGCTGATGGTCTGCATCCTCTCCCTCTTCATCGGGGCGGTGATCGCCCTGCAAACCGGCCCCATCCTGGTGGAGCGCGGCCTGGCCAGCGCGGTGGGCGGCGTCGTGGGGATCTCCATCTGCAAGGAGCTGGCTCCCGTCATGATGTCGGTGCTGATCGCCGGCCGCATCGGTTCCGCCATGGCAGCCGAAATCGGATCGATGCGCGTTTACCAGGAAATCGACGCCCTCCGCACCATGAACATCGACCCAATCGATTATCTTGTGCTCCCGCGGATCACGGCCATCGTCCTCGCCCTGCCGGTCCTGGTGCTGTTTTCCATCCTTGTCGGCTGGCTGGGCGGCGCCTCGGTCTGCATGATGAACCATCAGATCGACATCTCCTCCCCGGCATTCTTCGCCGACCTCCGCGACATTGTGCACCCCGGAGATGTCCTCAATGGCGTGGTCAAGAGCGGCGTGTTCGCCGCCATCATCGGGGTGGTCTCCTGCCACCAGGGGTTGATCACGCGCGGAGGCCCCCGGGGCATCGGACGATCGGTCACCAAAGCCGTCGTTAACTCGATCGTGCTGGTCGTCATCTCCGACTATCTCCTGACCCGGATCTTGATGAGCCGATGAACACCGCCGTCCCAAACGACCCCGCAACCGGGGTCAGCCTGCGGGTGCGGGGGCTGCGCAAGAGCTTCGCCGGCGCCATGGTCCTCCACGGGCTCGATTTCGACGTCGCCCCCGGCGAGATCTTCGTCATCATGGGGCCCAGCGGGAGCGGTAAATCGGTGCTGCTCAAGCACCTGATCGGTTTGGAGGCTGCGGACGAAGGCGAGATCCTCCTCAACGGCCAGCCCATTGGCGGCCCCGGCGTGATGGCCCGCTACCGTCTGGCCATGGTCTTCCAATCCGGCGCCCTCCTCAACTCCCTCACCGTGGGCGAGAATGTCGGGCTCTACCTGGACGAGCACCGGCTCAAGCCGCCCGGCGAAATTGCCCGGATCGTCGCCGAAAAACTGGAGGTGGTCGGCCTCAAGGGCACCGAGGAGAAAATGCCTTCCGAGCTTTCCGGCGGGATGAAGAAACGGGTCGCCATCGCCCGCGCCCTCATCGTGGACCCGCAGTTGATCCTTTACGACGAACCCACCAGCGAACTCGACCCCATCTCCGCCGTCGTGGTCTGCGACGAAATCCTCAAGCTCAAATCGCGGATCGGCGTCACCTCCCTCGTGGTGTCCCATGATCGCGACCTCGCCTTCGGCATCGCCGACCGCATCGCGGTGATCAACGACGGGCGGATTGTGGCGATGGGCACGCCCGCGGAAATCCTCGCCAGCCGGGAACCCCTGGTCCGGGGGTTCCTCGAGGCGGGGCTAAAGCAGGTCCCTTGGCGACCGCCCGCGGCCGCCGCTTGATTTCAACCCAACCGATTGTAACGCTATGAAGAATTCTCTGGAAACCCGTCTGGGCATTTTCGCGGCTTTGGGCGTCATCGCGGGCGTGCTCGTCCTGGAGGTGGTGGGCGGCGCTGACCTCCTGCGCCGGGGCGTCCATTACACCGCCGAATTTGACGACGTCCAGGACCTCAAGGTCGGTGACCGCGTGAAGATGGCCGGCCGTGAAATCGGCCGGGTCGAAAACATCGACCTCGACATGGAGCGGGGCCGGGTGAAGATCACGATGAAGGTGGCGATCACCAACAGCGTGCGCACCGATTGCCTGGCCCGGATCAAGTCCTCGGGGCTGATGGGCCAGAATTTTGTCGCCATCGATTTTGGCCGGGCGGGCTCCCCGGTGGCGGCCGAGGGGTTCAACATCACCACCACCAACGACACGCCCGACCTCAGCGCCATGATGGCCAAGATGGGGAACGTCGCCTCGGGCATCGAGAACGTCGTCAAGAGCTTCTCCGGCGACAAAATCGACAACCTGGTCGGGCCGCTCATCAGCTTCGTCAAGGACAACCAGGCGCCGCTCACCGCCACCATTGCGAACGTGCAGGCGATCACCCGCCAGGTCGCCGACGGCCAGGGAACAGTGGGCAAGCTCATCAAGGAAGACACCCTCTACACCAACGCCGTCGCCGCGGTCGCGAGCCTGCAGCAGACCGCGACCGAACTCCAGACCACCGTGGCCGACGCGCGAAAGGTGCTTCAAGGGGTCAACCAGACCGTCGCCCAGATCAACTCCGGGCAGGGCACGGTGGGCAAGCTGGTGAAGGACGAGGCGCTTTACCGCGAAACCACCGCCTCCATGACCAACCTCAAGGAGATCCTCCAGAAGATCAACCAAGGCCAGGGCACCGTCGGCAAACTGGTGAATGATCGCGACCTCTACAACGACGCCCGGATGACCCTCCAAAAGCTCGACAAGGCCACCGAAGGCCTCGAAGACCAGGGCCCCCTCAGCGTGATGGGCCTGTTGCTCAACAACCTCCTGTAGTCACCGCGAGCCCCCTGCCGTCGACGCGAGGCGCCGACCCTGCCCGGCGAGGGATGCCGGGCGGGCAGCACACCCACCGACGGCTTGCGGCTTGGCCTTGACTAATCGCCCTCGTAGCGGCGTTTCGGTGGAACGCCGCATTATTGGCTCTGCGAGGCGCGCCACGTTGACCAGCGGCAAGGCAGCTCCGCTACTTCGACAAATCCGGCACGATCGAAAGGTAGTAGTCAATGGCCGGCGCGATATTCGCGATGGGGGTGCGTTCGTTCAGGCCATGGCTGAAGTTCTCGGACTCTTTGATAAACATCGGGCTCGCGCCGTAGCTGGCCACGCCGTGATTTCGGAACCACATGCTGTCGCTGGCACCGGACGCCATCGCTGGGAAGTTTGGCACACCTGGGTAGGATCGAGCCATCGCCTGGTTCACCGCGGCGACGAAGTCCGGCCGCATCGGCGACGCGTCGGTGCTCACCGAACCCTCTGTCACGTCCTTGATGCTGACGGCGGGATCGGCGACGATGCTGACCAACTCGGCCAGGATCTCGGCCGGTTTGTGACCCGGGAAGATTCGGCAGTTGACGTTAGCAGTGGCCCGTTGCGGCAGGGCGTTCAGAGCATGACCACCCTGGATCATGGTCACCACGCAGGTCGTGCCGATCTTGCCCACCTTGGCCGGGTTGGCCGAGAGCGTGGCTATCGCCTGCTTGTCCGTTGGGTCGGCGGCGAAAGCGCGCATGGCCGCGGCCGTCCTCGCGTCCTCATAATTGGCCGCGTTCGTGAAATACGCGCGGGTAAGGTCGTTTAGCTCAGGCGTGAACGGATGCTTCTGGATGCGCAGCAGGGCGGCGGCCAATTCGTCAATGGCGTTGACTTCGCGGGGCTGGGAGGAATGGCCGCCGGCATTTGTGACGGTGAGTTCGAAGTCGGCATAAGTTTTTTCCGCACCTTCCCAGGCAAAGTATTCCGGCGCGCCCGTCTTCTCGTTCAGCACCCCGCCGCCGCCGTCAATATTGAGCACCAAGTCGACATGGGCGAGTTTGTCGGCGATGATCGCGCTGGTCTTCATCGTCGTCTCCTCGTCCCCCGAGAACTCGAGGATGATGTCGCGCCGGGGTTGGTAGCCTTCGCGCTTCAGCTCGATCAGGGCGGCGATGGCGATTGCCCCGTCCAGCTTCATATCCGTGGCGCCGCGGCCAAACAGGTATCCATTCTCCACCACCGGGGTGAACGGGTCGCGCTTCCAATCCTCGGGCTTGGCCTCCACGACGTCCATGTGGCCCGATATGACCAGCGGCTTGAGCTTGGGCTCGCTCCCCGGCCAACGCGCGATCAGATAAGCCGTGTCGTCCACCGGGCTGATGGTGATTTCCCCCCCAGCCCAACCGCCAGCCAGCAGGGCGGCCTGGTAGAGCGCGGCAACTTCTGGTGTCTGGTTGCCGGGCCCGCGCACTGAGCGCAGGGCGATGGCCTTCTCCGCCAGCTCCAGCGCTTGAGCCTCCGCCGGTGGATGGTTGACGATTGCGGCGCGCGCGCCCACCACCAAAGCCGCCGCCGTCACGGTCAGGACTATCCTGCTGCTAAGAAAATGCTTCTGCGTACGCGTCATGAACGGATGCTAAGCGACCGGCCTTTTCAAGGGAATCTCCAAAACTCCCCTCCTCGGTCGGGCAATGGGCGCTGCCCGAAAGCCGTTGCGCCGGCACTCCCGCCAGACGGGCGTTAACCGGATTGTTCCCGATGCGCCGCACCAAACGCCGCGCGTTCGCTTCGAACCGGCCCCGACCTGCACCCCCGCTGGTGCCTAATAGCCGTGGTCACACCTCTTCTCGGGGGTCGGGCGTCCCCCTTTTGCCGCCCAGCTTCGTCGCTCACTCGTCCCAGATCCATGCGGACACGCCTCGTTCGCGCCTCGCCCGCCGCAACCAGCCCTGCGCCATCCTGCGACGTTGGTTGCTTTCGACCTCCTCAAACCAACTCCGGAAACGCCTTCTCCGGATCGATCCCGAGATCCTTGATGGCCTTGGCGACCAAGGATCGCTCGACCTCGCCCCTGACCGCCAGCGCGTGCAGCGTGGCCACCACGGTCGACTCGGCATCCACCTCGAAAAAGCGGCGCAGCCGTTCGCGGGTGTCGCTCCGGCCGAACCCGTCCGTGCCAAGGGTGGTCAGGCCGCCCGGCACCCAGGGGGCGATTTGGTCGGGGACAAGCTTCAGGTTGTCGGAGACGGCCACGAACACCCCCTTCTCCCCTGCCAACACACGGCCGAGGTAGGATTGGCGCGGGGTCTCCTCGGGATGCAGCATGTTCCAGCGCTGGGCGCGGAGGGCGTCGTTGCGCAGCAGCTTGTAGCTCGTGGCGCTCCAGACATCGGCCGAAACGCCGTACTGGGCGGCCAGGATCTCCTGCGCCCGCAGCGCGGAGCGAATGAGGGTGCCGCTGCCGAACAGGTGCGCCTTCGGCCCGTTGGTCTCCGAACCGGCCTTGAACTTGTACAGCCCCTTGACGATGCCCTCCTCCACCCCCTCCGGCATGGCCGGCATCGGCAGGTTCTCGTTGTAGAGCGCCAAATAGTAGAAAATGTTCTCATCTTCCACATACATGCGCCGCAGGCCGTCCGCGATGATCACCGCGATCTCGTAGTTGAAGGCCGGATCGTAGGTCAGCAGGGTCGGGATTGTGCTGGAGAGGATCAGGCTGTGGCCGTCCTGATGCTGCAGGCCCTCGCCGTTGAGCGTCGTCCGTCCCGAGGTGGCCCCGAGCAGGAACCCGCGGGCGCGGATGTCCCCCGCCAGCCACATCAAATCGCCGATGCGCTGGAAGCCGAACATCGAGTAGTAAACATAGAACGGCACCAGATGGCGCCCCTGCGTGGCGTAGGAATTGCCCGCGGCGATGAACGACGCCATCGAACCGGCCTCGGTAATCCCCTCCTCCAGGATCTGTCCGTCCTTGGCCTCGTGGTAATACAGCAGCGATTTCTTGTCGACCGGCTCGTAAAGCTGGCCCTTCATCGAGTAAATGCCGATCTCGCGGAACAGCGCGTCGAGCCCGAAGGTGCGCGCCTCGTCGGGAATGATGGGGACGATCTGGCGGCCGATGGCCTTGTCGCGGATCAGGATGCCGATGAGCCGCACCAACCCCATGGTGGTGGACAGTTCGAGCTTGCCGGAACCGCGGGTCAGTTCGGCGAAAGCGTCCAGTTTGGGGACCTGGAGCGGTTGGGCGGTGATGACCCGCCGCGGCAGGAACCCGCCGAGCTTGCGGCGCTGGCCCAGCAGGTAGGCGGTCTCCGCGCTGTCCGGGGCGGGCCGGAAAAACGGGGTCTGCGCGATGTCCTCGTCGCTCACCGGCACCTGGAAGCGCGCCCGGAACTCCCGGAGTTCCTTCTCGTTGAGCTTTTTCTGCTGGTGGGTGATGTTGCGCCCCTCTCCGGCCTCGCCCAACCCGTAGCCCTTGACCGTCTTGGCCAGGATCACCGTCGGCTGCCCCTTGTGGTTGACCGCGGCGTGGTAAGCGGCATAGACCTTGCGCGAATCATGCCCGCCGCGCAGCAGCTTGCTGATCTCCCCGTCGCTGAGGTGGTCCACCAGCCGGAGCAGTTCGGGGTACTTGCCGAAGAAATGCCGACGGGTGTAGCTGCCGGGCTCGACGGAGTACTTCTGGTAGTCGCCGTCCACCGCCTCCTCCATTCGCTTGACCAGCAGCCCGCTCTGGTCGGCCGCCAGCAACGGATCCCACACCGACCCCCAGATCACCTTGATCACATTCCAGCCCGCCCCGCGGAAGATCGCCTCGAGTTCCTGGATGATTTTGCCGTTGCCGCGCACCGGACCATCCAGGCGCTGGAGGTTGCAGTTCACCACCCAGACGAGGTTGTCCAGGTTTTCCCGCGCGGCCAGGGTGATCGATCCCAGCGTCTCCGGCTCGTCGCTCTCGCCGTCGCCCACAAACGCCCAAACCTTCGGCTCGGGGCCGCTGGAGAGCCCGCGGGCCTGCAAATACCGGTTGAAGCGGGCCTGGTAGATGGACATCAGCGGCCCCAGCCCCATCGAGACGGTGGGGAACTGCCAGAAATCCGGCATCAGGTAGGGGTGCGGGTAGCTGGACAACCCGCCGCCCTCCCCGATTTCCTGGCGGAAGCGCCCGAGCTGTCTCTCATCGAGCCGCCCCTCCAGAAAGGCGCGCGCATAGATGCCGGGCGTGGCGTGCCCTTGGAAGAAGA
>Ga0182030_10002665_pt1 | contig 37993 bp, 32 predicted proteins | sample 812S3MmetaG_FD_121299 | JGI IMG/M metagenome (GOLD analysis project Ga0182030, IMG submission 121299) | Permafrost microbial communities from Stordalen Mire, Sweden - 812S3M metaG (Illumina Assembly) | ecosystem: Environmental > Terrestrial > Soil > Wetlands > Permafrost | place: Sweden...
CCCTTTTTCTTGTACTTGTTTGCCATTGTAGTCAGTGTAGTCAAACCACGGCAAAATGGAACCACGTTCAGAGGGGACTGTCTCCGAATAGACACGAATAGTGCCTTAGATGGAATCCCGTTGGGACTAAGTTTCAGAGGAGAGTCAATCAAGATTCTACCAAATGAAGGTCAAAATGAGGCGCATCTTGTCGCGCGTGCGCTACCACTGGCGCGAGTTTTTGATCAAGCCCGGTGAAAAGCGAATCAGGCTGCGCCTGCCTACTCACCTACTTGCCCGTCACGTCTGGAACCGGGCCGACCGCAGCCCCGGCATCAGCGCACCGTGCCGGGCGTAGCTGCCGAGAGGGAAACGGCTTGTAGATTGATGGAGCCGTTCCCAGGTGGAAAGGCCAGTACCAGGGTTCTGCCTCCCTGGTCATTGTCGGAATCGAGATGGATGCGGCAGGTGAAGGTTTGGCTCATGCTGCCGCGACTTGGCGTGATTCTCCAAAAGGTTGAGTTCCCGGTGTCCGTGTCGAAGACGATCACGCACCACTGGCCAATCCTGGCGCCGAAGGCCCCCACATTGGGAAGGGCCAGCAGGGTCGAAACACGCCCGTAATCCTCGGGATTGGTGGAGAACCTGAGGTCGGGCAACAACGCATATTTCACGGACAGGACGTAGTCGCCTATTTTGGCGCTGAAGTTTTGGGTAATCTTGCTCCAGGTTGAGCCGAGTTTCACCAGCGCGCCGGTTGTGGGAGCCATCGAGGAAGACGGGCCGGAAGCGGCCTGGATCGTTTCGTAAGCGCCCTTCCAGTGGGCGATGCCGGAGGAGAAATCGCCGCTTTGAAGCAGGTTGTTGTCATCGGCCAGCGCAACCGGGGCGAGGTACAGCCAGGAAAGAACAAGTAGTTGTTTCACGGTGACAAGCTCCGGTGCTATCAAAACAGCCCGACAATACCAAGTCAAATGGCTTAGCGTACGTTGTTAGAAATGCCGGGATTTGGTGTGGTGTCTAACGGTGCGACTCGACAAGGGCAAGTTTCGCGGTGCCGTCGGAGGCGATTCCGACATCCTCGGTTGCGCCGGCCTGGGCGCCGTCGGGCTGCTTGAACGAGACGAGGATAAATCCCAGCACCTTGAGGTTGGGCGCGACCTTCATGCCGCTGATGGTGGTGCCTTGCGCCATGGCGATCATCTCCGGCAGGATCGACTTGTTGTTCGGGGCGTCGGCCAGGCTGACGTAGGTGATGCCGGAGTAGGTCCAATGCTCTCCCTTGTCGAAGTACTCTTCCCACCCCCCGACATGCTCGTCGATTTGGGTTTGGGTAACGCCCTCGCGCGCGTAGCAGGCCCGCAGTTCGTCCGCGCTGCTGTCCCGGGTCGCCTGGGCAACCTGGTTCATCAACGTGGAGATGGCGGGCGGGGTCGTGTCGCAGGAGGCGAGCACCATCGAGGAGGCGAGGAGAACCAGGGGAGCGACCGGCCTTTTCACCATGCCTCAAGGTTAGAACCCGGTGGCCGCTCGACAAGGTCAAATTGACAGTTAATTCTTACCGGATGAGTTTATTCCCACCTTTACGGCGTGTTTACCGCATTTCCAAAAAAACTTTTTTGTAACCAATTATCCTGTCGGGTTGTCGAAGGAAGATGATAGTCTTATTCAAACAATCGGTTCACATTCACCCCGACTTCTAAAATGAAAACCTATAATGTCCTGAACTTGGTTTGGTTGGCGATTCTTGGCGCAATTTTAATTTTTTCTTCGCCTGCGTACGCGGCAGGCGACCCGTTGATTGACAAGGCTCGCGATCAACTGCACCAGGCTTTGAATCCCGGTGGAGATCCGCCCAGCAACGCCGATAGAACCGCCCTGCTCAAATCGGCCCTGGCTCTGCTTCAGAAATCCGCACCCGTCTATCGCGGTCAACGGGCCAAGGCCATCGAAGATGTTAAATTGGCGCTCGAAGCATTGAGCAAGGGAGACCCGGATCACAAGGCCAAGGAACTTATTCGGGAGGCTTTGGATTACGTCCGCGATATTACCTGACAGGCTTACTCCCGCGATGGAAGCAGGCGTTGCCGATCACGTTTGGAGCTTGGAAGAAGTGATTGCGCTGTTAAGTTGAGCAAATAGCCAACAAGTAAAATCCTGTAGCGCCGATTAGTCCGGCGCGGACGAGTACTGGCTCCTTCCAAAAGAAGACCGCAGCCCATAACATGATACCGAACGGCGCGCTGACAAATACCAGATAAACGGCATTTGAAGTAAAGTCTAAAAGCCGCAAACACCCCAGTATCGGCGGAACGCAAAGAGCCGCGAAAATCGTTCGCTGTAAAATCCTCACCGCTTTAGCTTGGCAGGATTCGATTAATTTTCAAACTGTACCACTACCCGATTTCGGCGTTCCTTGAGAAATGCGGGCGGGCTTCTAATATTTAAGCGCAAGGAGAACTTGTCCCCTGTGTGACAGGGGACGCTATTTCATGGCCCGGCTATTCGTAGTTCCCGTGCTTCTTGATCATCTCAATAATGGCCTGATAGGTCTTCCACGAGACTTGCGGCGGGACCGAGTGGTCCGAGTGATACATGTAGCTTCGCGTTTTTTTGGCGACGGCAAACTTGGAGACGATTTCCTCCTCAATAAGCGCAAGGTCGTTTGGAATCATTTTCATGACATTGATGTTGCCGAAAAAGCAAAGGCGGTCTCCATATTTTGGCAGCAGGTTGCGGACGTCCATGCCTGCCTTGCACTCGAGGGGCTGGAGAGCGTCGAAACCCGCCTCAATATAGTGATCGACAACTCCGTTTACGTCGCCGTCGGTGTGGAAAATGAACTTCATTCCATGGGCGTGCGCCCAGTCGGCCAGCCGCTTATGAGTGGGCCAGCAAATGTCCCTGTACATCCGCGGCGAACACATGGTGGCGTGGTTGTAGGCCATGTCGCCGTAAATCCAGAGTCCATCGGGCTGGATGCCCAACGCCATGCATGCGTCGAGATTACGCAGGGTTACATCGGTGAATGTCGTCGCGATGTCCTGCACCCACTCGGGATCTTCCGCCATCGCGACCAAGCCGTTGACGTCCCCCAGGAGGGCGCGGAGTTCCTCGAAGATTTCCACCGAGGTCAGATGGCACCAGCCTCCGGCCTTGCGTCCTTGAAGATAGGTTCGACGAACCGCCTCGGGATCCACCTGCAAGCCGCTGTTGAGGAGGGAGGGCTTGTAAATTTCCTCCCATTTTTTGCGGCTGTCGCAGTCAAACCCGAGATGCTCGGGCGTTCCGCTTTTGCCGCGCCAGTAGCGGGCCAGTTTTCCGTTGCCATCCCGGACCACGCGGGTTTTCTCATCCTGCTCGACAATATCGTTTTGCAAGGGGAAAGCTTGCGGCCAAATCCAGCACAGGCCGTGAAAGTCGCTTTCCAAAAGATCGAGCACCGTCTTGGAATCTCCGTTTAAGCCCTCGTTCTGCCACCGCTCAATGGTTTCCCCCCAAAAAGATTCGTGCCGTGGAAACCGGTCGTGATCCATGCGGGCAAAACATCGGTTCACCCGTTCCTGCCCCGTCAACTTCGCCGTATTTTTCATGACTTAGCCTAAGACATGAAAAAATGCAGAACCATGCCCGCGAGAGGCATAAACATATCCCCCGTTTGCCGGTCGGGCTGGCAGTTTCTGGAACTGTTCACACGTTACACCGCCCGAGGGAGAGTCTAATCAGCCCATCCGCTCTTTGTTAAAGAATGGTGAATTCTTCCACTCGCCTGTTTATCCTTAAAAATACCAGTAATCCATCCTAAGTACCATTGTTAAGCAGATTAAATCCAAAGTATATTCCACGTAAACCTACCATAATTTTAGAGGACATTACCCTATGACACCGCGCGAACGATTTATTGCCGCCCTGGAGCGTAAACCACTGACCGGGCGTGTGCCCCATTTCGAACTGGTTTTTTTTCTGACCATGGAGGCATTCGGGAAAGTCCACCCCAGCCATCGTAACTACGGACAATGGCTCCAGATGAAGGAGAATGAGCGGGAGCTCCATCGGCGCGACATGGCCGATCTTTACATCGCAACCGCCGAGCGGTTCGAGCATAGCGCGATCTTTCTCCACCCCAATCCCGACAACGTGGAGGAAACGATGCATCTGGTCGACCTGATCCGCGAGAAAACAGGCGACCGGTATTACCTGATGCTTCATGGCGACGCGACCTTCGGCATTCCCAACGGCAACGACATGGAGGCTTTCTCCTGCCAAATAGTCGATGAACCCGAAAAATTGCACGAGCAGGCCGCCTCCTGGGTTGAGCAGGCCTTGCGGAAGGCCGAAAAAATTCGTGCCCATGGAGGTTTGGACGGCTTCGCGCTTTGCGGCGACTACTGTTTTAACCAAGGCCCGTTCCTGAGCCCCGCGCAGTTTGGCGAATTTGTCACGCCTTACCTCGCGCGCCTTACGAGGAGCTATCGCGCCATGGATTTTTACGTCATCAAGCACACCGACGGCAACATCATGCCGATTATCGACCAGCTCGTGCAGACGGAGCCGCATGCGCTCCATTCACTCGATCCGCAGGGCGGCGTCGACATCGCTGTAGTCAAGCGACTCTACGGGAATCGGGTTTGTCTCATCGGCAATGTCCACTGCGGGAAGCTCGATACCGGCACGCCTGACGATGCCCGGGAATCGGCCCGCTATGCGCTCCGCCACGGCATGCCTGGCGGCGGATATATCTTCTCCACCAGCAACTGCATTTACACCGGGATGCCTCTATCGCAGTACGAAGTGATGTTGGATGTCTGGCGGAGGGAAGGAAATTACCCTGAGTCGTAGGATTACCCGCACCTTGGGCGCGGAGGAGAGGGGAGTGTTGTGTCGAGCGACATCCCGCCGGCAACCGGGCTCTGTCCCGGCATCAAATTCGAGACGTTTGATTACATACTGTGAGATTAATTTGTACGCTGAATCGACCGAAGTCGGTTAAGATTCCCTAATGACAGAAACGCCAATTAGTTCAAATTCCGATCGTCTCTCGAATTTTGACTTCGCGCGGCATAATGCCGAGGTCAAGGAATTGTGGAAAAAGGTCTATGCCTGGGAGCCCACCGAGCGCATACCGATCGTTTTGGGCGCCAATACGCGCTACTTTATGTTCAACAAGGGGGCCAATCCCGATAATCTCGATTTCCGCCGGTTTTCAGAAAATCCTGACGTGATGTTTGACGCCCAGCTCCAGTTCCAGCGCTGGCGCAAGTTCAATCTTCTTCAGGACGAGGACCTGGGCACGCCGGAGAAATGGCATGTCTGCCCGGACTTTCAGAATTACTATGAGTCGGCCTGGTTCGGCTGCCGTCTCCACTATTTTCCCGACCAGGTACCGGATACGATGCCCGATTTCGCCGATGCGCCCGAACGGGTGATGGAAAAAGGCATCCCCGATCCGTTCAGCGGATTATTGGCGCGGGGGCGGGACTATTGGGAACATTTCAAGGCGCGCGCCGCGAAGGAAACGTATTTTGGCCTTCCGATTCAGGTGGGTGTTCCGATGTGCGGCACGGACGGGCCGTTGACGGTGGCGTGCAATCTGTTTAGCGCAGAATTTGTCTGTGAGGCCATGGCGGATGATCCCGAACGGCTGGATCGCCTCATGGACTTTGTCACGGATGCGATCATCCTGCGGATGAAGGCATGGCGCAAACTCGCCGATATACCAGTTCCCCAAGAACAGGGATTCGGTTTTGCCGACGACAGCATTGCCATGATTTCAACTGCGATGTACCGCGAGCATGTGCTGCCGTATCACCGCCGCCTCGTAGACGCCTTGAGCGGTCCGGGGCCGCGCGGGATTCATCTCTGCGGCGATTCGACGCGACATTTTCGCACCCTGCGCGATGAGTTGAATATCCAGACTTTCGATACCGGATTCCCGATCGATTTTGCCGCTTTGCGGCGTGATTTGGGACCGAAGGTCCACATCCAAGGCGGGCCACATGTGCATTTTCTGATGCAGGCCACGCCGGCGGAGGTTCGCGAGGAAGTTCGCCGCATCCTGCAATCGGGCATACTCGAAGGCGGATTCTTCGTCCTGCGCGAGGGGAACAATCTCGCGCCGGGAACGCCCCTGGAAAACACCGAGACGCTCTACCATGCCGGACGCGAGTTCGGTCAGCTGGCTGCCTCTTAAAACTTCACGTTTCCGTTTACTCTCCGCAAGATCGAAGGGATTCTGGCCAAGATAAGTGGAGTAAAGACAGGGTACGGACGTAGGTTTGAGCGAGGAATCGGTGCCGGCTCGCAAAACAACAACCGCAAAACAACCTCCATGACTTCCCTCGAAAACTTTCAACGCATGATGAACCGGCAAAAGCCGGAATGGCTGCCCATGAGCCTGCCGCTGACGCCACCGGTGGTGGACCGGCTGGAAAAGGAAACCGGTACCCGCGATACCATTGCCGCATTCGGTCTTGATTTTAGCGACCTTGGCCCCCGTTATTATTCGCGCGAAAAGGAATGGCGCACCGCTTTTAAGGACATTGGTTTCCAGCTTCCCGAAAATTCAGAAATATGGGCCGGGGGCATCACCCATGTCGCGCCGCCGGCCAAGAATCTTGGTGAGGCTTATCATTTTCGCCAGATGCTGCATCCGCTCGAAGTGATCAAGGATGTCGGGCAACTTTCCCGATTGCCCTGGGAGGATATTCACGATCCCGCCGTCTACGCGTACCTGGCCGAAGAGGTCGCGAAGGCTCATGCGGCGGGACGCGTCGCAGTCGGCCAGCTCCAGTGCACCATTTTTGAGTTCGCCTGGTACTTGCGTGGGATGGACAATCTCTACGTCGATTGGGCCGAGGAGAACGGCATCAGCGACTGGCTGCTCGACTGGTTTATGGAGCGTTCCATCGCCTGCGCCCGGGCCTACTGCCGGGCGGGATGCGACGTTATTTTTCTCGGCGATGACGTAGGCACGCAACGGGACATGATGATGTCGGTCGAAATGTGGCGCGAGCATCTCAAGCCGCGCCTGAAAAAGGTGATCGACGCCGTGCGCGCGACGCAAACGAAGCAGACATGGATCGCCTATCATTCGGACGGAAACATCCAGCGCATCCTGCCCGAGTTGATCGAGATCGGCGTCGATATTTTAAATCCCGTCCAGCCCGAATGCATGCCGCTGGACAAGGTCTTTGGCGAATACAAGGACCGGATAGGTTTCTGGGGCGCCATCGGCACTCAGACGACACTGCCGTTCGGATCGCCCGCCGACATTGTCGCGGCGGTGCGGCTTTGCGCGGACTGGGTGAAGCGCGGCGCGGCGATCATGGTTTCGCCGACCCATGTGATCGAGCCGGACGTTCCCTGGGCCAATGTCCAGGCGCTCGTAGACGCGGTCAAAGCCGTCCGTTTCGAGTGGACGGCAGCCGGACGGGACCAGGGAAAGGCCTTGGGGATTTCCGGCGGCGATAGTCGCGGGGACTCGCGCCGAAATGCTTTTTGAAGCGCAGTGAAAAATAAAAGGGGCTTGCGAAACCGGCTTGCACGGAGATTTCCGCGAGGTTCAGCGACGTATGCTCCATCAGTTCCCTGGCGCGGCGCAAACGCTGGTTTTCGAGAAACGCGAGCGGCGACACACCCATCTGTTCACGAAAAAGCTCGGCAAAGCGCGAGCGTGACAAGCCGCAGCGGCGTGCCAGCTCCTCTACCGTGAACCGCTCGTCCGGTTGCAGGCAGAGTAGATGCGCTGCTTTGCGAATGCGCGCATCCTGCCGGTTCCCGGCGTGGTGCGGGTTCTGGCTGTCGCACAACAGCAGCGCTCGCTCCAACGCGTTCACGGCTAATTCCTCATGCCTGCGGCCGGTGCCATGGGCAAAGGCGTCCATCTGGTAAAGTTCCGTGCGCACCTGTTCGCGAATGGGAGCATCGAGATGCAGGTGCATCAGGCCCGGTGCAAACTCGGGCCATTGCAACCAGTCCAGGCAATCGGGCCGCGGCAGGAAATGGGTCCACGTATTTTTCCAATAACCATTCCGCTCATCCAGGCCGTATTCATGCGGTGCGCCGGGACGGATCAGCACGGCGTCGCCTGCTTTCCCTGCGAATTCGCCACCGGAGGATTTGAAGTAGCTCCCGCCGCCTTCAGTATAAATTAAAATCCATTCGTCCATTCCCGCAGGACGTCGAGCAAAGAGGGGGCGCGTGGATTCCTGTCGTCCGGTGACAAGCAGACGGGTGGGTGGAATGATTCGCGGACGGGAGGATTTCAGCATAACGGGGTTTCATTAATTACAACTGGTTCCATATCGGACGATATTATATCTTTTTCGGATTCCAGGCCATTCCCATCTCTTCATTCCGCCGGTAGGTTTCTGCCATGCAAAATGACATCGATCTTATCGATTATTTTTTTGACCTGAACGGATTTGCTATTCTCAAAAATGCGATTGATCCCGGTTTGCTGGCGGATCTGAACGGTGCATTCGACCATTTTCCGCAGGATCTCGCGCAGGGCAAGTGGTGGGGCAACGTGCAGCGGCTGGATAACAACGGTTTCGCGGGCATGGAACTCCAAAACATTATCGAGGCGGGCGGGCCTTTTGAGAAATTGATTGATCATCCCTCGTGGGTGAATCGTCTGTTACGTTACTGCGGCGAGCGGGATACCTATGTGCAGGGGCTTTTCATTGATGAATGTTTTGCATCCATCCGGCGCACGGGCGGTTTTTTCCCCATCCACTCCGGCGGTCAGGACGGCACTGTCCGGAACCAGTACCGCGTGGTCAACGGGACGTTTCGTTGTGGCCAGATAAACATCCTGCTGGCTCTTACCGACGTGGGGCCGCGGGATGGAGGCACCATGGTCGTCCCATGCAGTCACAAGGCAAATTTCAAGCATCCCGAAATCCCCGACGAATGGCAGGAGCGAATGAAGAATAAAACGCCGCCCGCAGGCGCGATTGAAGTGAATCTCAAAGCCGGTGACGCGCTCATGTTTGTCGACGCTCTCATGCATGGCGCCACCGAGCGCACCAATGCCGGTGAGCGCCGGGTGGTGATCTACCGTTATGGCCCGAGTTGGGGCAGCACCCGCTACGGTTACCAGTATTCCCCCGAACTTCTCGCTCGCCTCACGCCTGAACGTCGCAAAATCCTTCAGCCAATCCCGCCGCGCCATCCGTAACCGGCGGAGCCGGCAAAGCGGTTCGCTACCAATGGAAAGAATAAATTATGGCCATCGATTTCAGTCCTGAACGTTGGGATAAAGTCCGCGAAACATATCGTCAGTGGTGGGCGGGCGAATTGCGGCGGCCCATTGTGGAACTGGTGCTGACCGGACGCGATCCGGGGCGTCCGCAACCGAAAGCGCCGGTTCTCTCGCAGGCAACCTGCGCTGACTTGACGATTCCCGCCGAGGACCTGATCGACCGGCTCGACTATGAATTATCCAGGGAAGTTTACCTGGGGGATTCCTTTCCCATGGTGAACATGCACATGTTTGGCCCCGGCATCGGCGCGGCCTTTCTCGGGGCCCGGCTCGACAACTCCACTGGCGGAGTCTGGTTTCATCCCCCGGCGGACATCCCCATTGAGGAACTCCACTTGAGTTACGATTCAGACAATATCTGGTTGCGGCGCGTCAAAGAGATCTGCGCCGCCGCGATGAAACGCTGGCAGGGGCAGGTGTTGGTGGGCATGACCGACTTGGGAGGAGCCCTCGATATCCTGTCTACGTTTCGTCCCTCCGAAAAATTACCTATGGACCTGGTCGATTCCCCGGAGGAAGTCAAACGGCTGATCGGAGAGCTTCATGACCTCTGGTTCCGGTTTTATACGGAAATCGATGCCGTGCTCCAACCGGTTAATCCCGGTTACAGTGCCTGGTGTCAAATTTTCAGCGACCAGCCCTTCTATATCTACCAGTGTGATTTTTCCTACATGATCTCGCCGGACATGTTCCGCGAATTTGTCCGTGACGAGCTGGAGGCCAGCTCGCATCAACTACCGCGGTGCTTCTATCATCTGGATGGCCGGGGCCAGTTGCCGCATTTGGACATGATCCTCGCCATGGAGCGGATCGACGGAGTGCAATGGGTGCCGGGCGATGGTGCCCCGGATCCGGATCATTGGATCGATGTCTACCGCCGGATTTTTGCCGCAGGCAAGAAGACGCAGGTTGGTGGAGTTTGGAGAAACGCCGGGTCCATCCGCACTGTTATACGCGAAGCCGGGCTCGGAGCCGGACTTCATTACCGGATGTGGGGTGGGTCGCTTGCCGACGAGAAAAAATGCCGGCAGGAACTCGTCAGCCTCGGCCTTTGCGATTGATTCCATTCTCTGACTTCCAACTCATCAATTCTTTAAAAGATTCAGCGCACGACGGCCTGCAGCCGTTGCCGATAGAGCCGGGGGGTCGTACCGAATTGTTCGCGGAACAAGCGGTGGAAGTAGCCGGCATTTTGCAGACCGCTATCCATACAGATTTCGATGATCTTCTTGTTGGTCATTCGCAACTGGGCTGCTGCGTAATCAAGCCGCGCTTGATTTACCACCTCCGTGGCAGTCAATCCGCGCGTCGCTTTCAAAACGGCGTTGACATGTTGCGGGGTGCGCCCGGCCAGCCTGGCGAATTGCGGCGTGCCGAGAACAAAATGCTGCGGCTCGCAGATTTTTACCAACGCATGCGCCAGCCAGCCGGGCAATGACCGGGTGTCGTCGGTAGATTGGCTTGTCGCGACCAACTCGTGAAGCAACTCCAATAGAAAACGCTCGATCTCCAGGCGGATGCGCGGGGCGCTTCCAAGATGGCCGGCCCAATCCTGCAGCCACCGCCGTTGAGTGGCGCTGACCGTGGTTTGGAACGGCAACGGCGCCGCCGACCATAAGAAGTTCTTCCCACCCGGGTAATAGCGGGTGCGAAGAAAATCGAGGGTTTCAGCGGGAAATGCGACATTCACGATCGTGTAGCTCTCCATGGTACCGCGAAAACCGTGCCGGTCGTTCGGACGAATGGCGACCAACATGCCCGGCTTGAGCGGAAGGCGTTGTCCGTTGATCTCGTGAATGCCTTCTCCTTTCTCAACCCAGAACACCTCCGCAAAATCATGGGTGTGCAGTGTACAAGGCATTCGTCCGCTCATCGTACAGCGGGCGATATGATAGGCTTCACCCGGCAAGGCGGTTTGTTTCCATTGCAATCGCCTCATACGCATCTTTGTATAGCGTATCTTTTTCATCTTTTAACAGAAGATTTGTTTAAGCGACTGTTGTAGACTGCCATTCATGATGACCACTACATGTACAGCTAAAAAGCCTCTCTTAGACGCCGGTCAGGTGAGTGATTTTCGGAGTCAGGGCTACCTGATTATTGATAAACCGATCTTTCCACAGAGCGAGTTTGACGCTTTGCGTGAGCACTTTGAGCGGAAGCTGGTGGATCTGCCGCCGGACGTCCGTCCTGAAGGCATGGATGTGCCACATTTCACGGATCCCGCCCTGTTCCGTTGGCTGTTGTCCGATCATGTCCTCGATCTGGTGGAACCGATCATCGGCCCGAACATCGCCCTGTTCTCCAGCCATTTCATCTGCAAGCCCAAGGGGAATGGGAAACGCGTTCCATGGCATGAAGACTCGGCTTACTGGGGGGACATGCTCAGCCCCATGGAAGTCGTCACTGTCTGGCTGGCGATTGATCCATCGACTACTGCCAATGGCTGCATGTGTGTCATTCCCCGCACACACGAGGGACCGAAGAAGGGTTTCTCGGATTACGACTCGGTGGATCCTGTCCACAATGTGTTTCCGAACGAAATCACAAAGTCTCAGCGCGACGAATCCAAGGCGGTACCTTGCGTGCTGCAACCCAACCAAGCCAGCCTGCACGACGCGCGGCTCATGCACGGCAGCGAGTCCAACACGAGCACGATTCGACGATGCGGCTATACCATGCGCTACATGCCGACGTCGGTGCGCTTGAACGACAAGGCGCTTGCCTATCACCAGGTTTACCTTGCGCGCGGCCGCGATTTCGCCGGCAACCAATATGGCGACCCGACAAAAGTCCGCGCGGATTTGGTTAACCATCGCGGAAAACATGGCAAGAAAGGGCACTGAGCCAAGGTACCGGCCAACCCTATGACCTCACGTGAACGAATGCTCATCGCCCTGGAAAACGGCCGGCCCGATCGTCTTCCCTGCCAGGTGCATGGCTGGATGAACTATTACCTGGACAATTACCTTGGCGGCATCGATTGGTACGAAGCCTATGCGAAGTTCGGTATGGATTATGCCATCTACGTCTCGCCCGATTATACCTACGCCGATTCCGATCTGGCCAAATGGCAAATCGACCGGCGCGATCTGGGTGTAGACAAGCAGGGCAATCACGTCTGGGAGGAGACCATCACCACGCCCAAGGGCCAACTCCATCACGCCGGGGCACACAATGAAATCACCTACTGGGAAACCGAGCACCTCATCAAGGATGAAGCCGATTTCGAGCTATGGGATAAATTCAATCCGATTCCCATCGCGGCAAATTTCGAGAAAATCCAAGCCGCAAGGGACAAGCTGGGCGACAAAGGCATCGTGCGCAGCCATCCTTTCAGTCCGGGGCAGGGCAGTCCATGGCAAAGCTTCTGCATGCTCGTCGATGTCGAGCCCGCCATCATGCTGGCGATGGACGAACCCGAGTTCGTGCACCATGCCCTCGAATCAATTCTGCGTCGCACCCTGCGTGTGACCGAGATGTGGCAGGGCACTCCGGCTGACATGGTCGAGACGGGCGGCGGGGCAGGTTCCAACACCGTGATCAGCCCGAAGATGTTCGCGGAATTCTGCCTGCCCTACGATCAACAGCAGCACGCGGCCCTGCGGGCAGTTGGCGTGAAAATCGTTTATCACCTTTGCGGCGGTCTCATGCACATGCTTGATATGGTGACGCAAAACGGCGCACATGGTCTCGAGACGATGACGCCTCCTTCGATGGGTGGTGATTGCGACCTGCGTGAAGCTTCGCGGCGCGTCGGCGACCGTCTCTTTTTCATCGGCGGCTTCGACCAGAATGCCGGTCTTGAACGCGGCACGCCGGCGGCGGCTCGCAAGCTGGTCTTCGATTGTTTCGAGGCGACCAGGGACCATGGCGGCTATATCCTCGCGCCCTCAGACCATTTTTTCCACGGCGCGCCCGAGAACCTGCAGGCCTTCGCCGACGCCGCCCGCGAATGCCGATACTAGCCCGCTGTAAAAGCTGACACGGTTAGAGCCGGACGAAATCGGAGAAAGCCTTGAGGTTTTCCGGGGGTGTGCCGCGGGGAATTTCGCATCCGGCCCCAGCGATATATCGCGTGGCGACCTGCTCACGGCATTGATTGAGTGCTTCCATGACATCATGGACGTTGCATTGCAAAACCACTCGCACAGGATCGAGATTGCCATCGACGACCTGGTTGGGCATGGCGGCCCGCGCCTTGCGCAAATCGACCATCGAATCGAGATCGACCACCGTACAACCCAGGCGGCCGATATGTTCGAGGGCGAAATTCGTGTTACCGCAGATATGGAGACGGGTCATGCCACCAGCCTGATGAATGGCATCGACGAGTTTCTTCTCCCAGGGCCAGACGAATTCCTCGTAGATGCCGGGACCGACCAGCGACGCCGCCGCGTCGCCAATGCCGATTATGTCGGCGCCGGCATCGATTTGGAGTCGCGCAAATTTTATGGCGACTTCCACCGTCCGCCCGAACAATTCCCGCACAAAATCCTCGTTGTCAAAAAAGTCGGTCATCAGGGTGTTGATACCCCTCAGGTCGGCTGCCTCGGCGCACGGGCCTTCGACCCAGCCTTCCACAAGCAGATCGGAGCCGACGCGGCGGCGCAATTCGGCCACCGCGTTCACCCGGTTGGACATCCGCTTCCCGGTGGCCGGATCGGGTGAAGAGAGTCTGCCCAGGTCTCGCGTCTCTTTTATAAGGGGCGTTCGTTCGTCAATGGCCGGCGGCTGTTCGTCGAAATAGGTGACGGTTGCTCCCCAATCACTCGCTTCCACGGCCGGGTCCGAAAGAACGCCCACATGATCCAGTTCAAATGACTCCGCCAGACGCGCCTGGGACTCCGCCTGGACAGAGGCCTTGGTCGCATAATCGCGGTACGAATGGCCCGCGTAATCGGCGGCAAACATCATGGTAATAGGCAGGCACAGGGTGCGCTCAACGGGCTCGCCGTTCACCATGGCTTTCAAGACGTCTTGTCGTTTCATATTTCCGGACTGTCCATCAATTTGTTACTTCTGTAAGCATGACCGGCTGATTTTTTTGGGCGGCGTCCCGGCAGGCGCTTTTGACAGCAAGTACGTTTTGAGTCGCGATTCCGTAGGGGATCACGGCCGTCCCCATGATGAAACCGGGCAGATCGTGCCGCCGCCTAAGACTAAGGGAACATTTCCGGATACCTTGCGTCGAGAAAATGTCGGATCAAACCTTTCATCACTATAAATTCGTCTTTTCAACTTTTCCAATCTTCGGGCTTATGCTCGCGGGCGTAGGCCAGCATGGCCCGTAAATTTTCCGGCGGTGTTCGAGGCGATACTTCGCAGCCCGCGCCCACAATATGATAAGGGCCGCAGGTTTCATGGCAACGCCGGCAGGCGGTGTAAACCTGTTCGGGCGTTCCTTCCAAAAGTTCCGTGATCGTCGAGACGTTGCCGCAAATGACCCGGTCGGGGCCTAATTCCCCGCGGGCCGCGGGGAGGCTGACGGGGAAATCCAATTCGTAGATGTCCACCGGTAATTCCCGCATTTTTGGGATCAGTGGATCGGTGCGTCCGCACATGTGGAGGCGGCGTATGACTGTGGGGTATTGCTTTTGGAGCGTGCGCAGGACGCGCATTTGGACCGGCCAGACAAATCTCTCATAAAGCTTCGGACCGATCAGGCTGGCCGCTGCGTCGCTCATGCCCATGGTGTCCGCCCCGGCTTCGATCTGGGCTGGAGCATAACGCAGCGCGACATCCGCGCAAAAGTTGAGGAGATCGGTCACAAAATCGACTTCGTCGAAAAAATCGGTCATGATGGTATTGAGGCCGCGCAATTCCTGGGCCAAGGCCAGCGGGCCTTCAATCCAGCCGACGATGGACATGCCAGGATCGGCTTGCTTGCGCATGAAGGCGATGCTTTTGACACGGTCGTACATGCGGCCGTTGGCCAGGGGATCGGGCACTTTGAATTGCTTGAGCCGTGCCGGGTTGCCGAGGGCGGCCCGCTCCTCATTGATCGCCGGTCCCTGGTCCTGAAACCACTCCACGCTTCCCTCGCCAGCAATGTCGATAACTTCGCGGGCAGGGTCAGAGCAGGTGAGCAGGCAATCGAGACCATAATCTTCCGCGAACTTGAGCTGGGCCTCGGCCATCTTCAAGCCATCGCGGGTGTAGTCGATAAAGGGTATGCCCGCGTGACGGGCGGCGAACATCATCGACATCGGTTGCGCGGCGAGATGATCGACGGGTTTTCCAGCGATGGTATTGCGAACTCTTTCCAATGACTGCATGGAGAATTTTCGGTAGGCGGTAATGGTGAGTACGCTCAGGCCTTCAAGCCATATTCCGCCGGGTTGTATTTGGACGCATCGACGACTTCCATCATGTCGCTGATGAATTCGTTTTCGTCTTCAGGCAGATCGGAAACCGCTTCTTCAATGCGATCAAGCCATGGCAGTTCGCGGGGTATGATTTTGAGTTTTCCAGCCTTGTGCTCCGCTTTCATGAGGCGGACCGCTTCGAGCGCCACGGCCTTGCCGGCATGATAGTGCGAATCGGCCTCGACGATGGCCTTCGCCTGGGCGATGGCGCTTTTCGGTGTGAGAATAAAGGCTTGCGGGTCGAGGGCCGCGTCGGAATCAATCATCCAGCGTTGGAGCGTCAGGGCCGAATCTTTGCCTTCGCTCGAAGCCTGATTCATGAGTCGGCAATCGTAGATGAGCTGTTCCATGGAGACCGTGGGCGCCATGGCGCTGAGCAGGCGGATGTTCTGCACTGATTCGTTGCTCCATGTGTCACAGGTTGCCGCCGCGAGGTTGCCCATGGGACTCAAGTGCGCGCAAGCCGCTGCCTTGCCTTCCATGGCCATGGGACAGCCAGTGATGGCTTTCAGGATGACGTTTTCGTAACCGCAATCCTTGCCCGGCCCGACAGCGCCGCATTCGTAAGCCACGAGGGAACGCACGGTCGTGACCGCGCGTACAACCGTCGCGAAAACGCGCGGAATAACCTTTTGCTCGGCCAGGACCATTGCGGTATTACCGAAGCCGCAGGCCGTGTCCCCGGCGCAATAAACCCGGTGGCGCAGGGCGATCTCGTGCAGTTTGCTCCACAAAAATTCCATGTCGCGCGCGCCGAGGATGCAGAGGGCAAAAATCACCTGGGCGATGTCGCATTCGACCAAGGCCTGGTCGTGGAGTTCCTTGCCGCCAACCGATTCGATGGAAAGAAGCTCTGCGCCGGCCGCAGCTGAGCTTTCAAAAAGTTGCAGCATCCGGTCGAGATGGTAGCCGCTGCGCAGTTGCGGGGGACGGACAAATTCGCGGTTGTCGTTCGGGGTCATGCGCAAAACCGATTTGAGGCCGTGCGCGGAACGCTCCTTCTCCATGCCTTCGAGGAGAATTTTGGCGAGTTCAAGCCCCCATTCGGGGTGTTCTGTCATCGGGGGCAGGGTCTCAAACTCGATCACCACGCCGGGGCTCTCGAGTTCCACCGCGCGCTGGAGCGCGCTGGAGATAATCTGCTCATAGTGACCCCGTATTTCCGCCATATTATCCTTTTTGATTTCGATGGACGGCAGCGTGAAATTCAACTCGGGATAAACGAGTCCTCCGCCGATTTTCATGCCCATGCGGGTCGAGACGGGTTTAGGGGCTGTGCCGAACAATAAATTTTCAGGTTTGTCGATGGCGAGTTTGTTGTAGTGGGTCATATAGTTTCCTGTGTCTTGGATGGATAATTCGCCGGGCCAGTGGTGGCGGCGGTTTGCTCCCATGCCGCTAATGAGATCGGCGACGGATTGGGAGCAGCGATAACACATGGAGATTTTTTGTTCTAAGTTTGTTGTTTCTTGCTGGTTACCGGCATAAGGCTGTTTGGTTGAAAAATGATAGAAGGGTGTCAGCGTCTCAAAGGGGAGGTTGGCGCATAAGTCAGGCTCGAATCAGCTCCTGATTGCTTCACAACCGCATTCCATGAATGCATTCACTTTGTTCCAAATGGAAGCTTCGCATTTTGGCACGCTCAGGACGTCGCATTCACTGCCGAGAATAAAGGGATGCCCCGCAGCCTTCATCTTTTCGACCAGTTCCCGGGCCATGTCCTTGACCTTCTGTACGCTGAGATGGGTGTCGGAATAAAAGTGCTTGCTTGGCAGGTTGCCGAATAAAACTGTGGTTTTCGGAATCAGGCGCGCATCTTCCCAGAGTCGCCGGGAGCTGCCCAGGCTCAGGATAGCGGGGTCAAGGGTCCCGTAACGGCGGACCATTTCGTCGGTAAGCTCTCCGCAATCGTGGAAGATAAGGTCCACGTCGTTTTCGGCCAGGAGTTTTCTGAGGCGTCGATTGGGCTCCATCACGTAGCGGTCAAACACCTCGTAACTTTCATCGAGTTGTTTCGGCGAAAAATAGACCATGTTGGCGGCCGGCTCACAGATGAACACCGCTTTGGCTCCCGCTTTGAACTGTGCTTCCAGGTAAATCCGAATGACCTTTTCCGCCAGTTCCAGCGCTTTTTCAACCACGGCAATTTCAACTTCCTCCTCAGCGGTAGCGCCCGTTCCAGCCAGGAATACCGGCGCAATCGGGTCCGCGATCAGCTTGGTCATGAGCGAGAAGGGACCGATGGACATGCCCACCGGCAGGAGGTCGGTTTTTTGCGCGATGTAACGCAAAGCCCCGCAGCAAACCTCCATCTCCGGCGTCAAGGCAATATCGTAACGGCCCGTCGGAGGCTCGCTGAAATGATAGGAATCAATTTTGTCCGCCGGTACGTTGTCGGCGGACAAAAGGGCTGTTTTTTCCAGGGTCAGATTCATCAAGGGGATGGCCATGGGCGTGCGAAACCGCCGGGCCGACTCCTCTAAAATACGGCCCAATTTTTCTCCATCGGCCAGAATCTCTTTTATCTGGTCATGTTCATGCAGAACCAAATGCGTTCCAACGGGCATCCGCAATCCGGCGGCAGCCAAATCCAAATAATAAGTTCGTTTCATGGGGGCCTACTGTTTTTACGATCGCGGGCGATAAAGTCGGAATTAAGCAGGATTCATTAATTTGAGAGCGGTATCGACGGCAGACGCTGCGTCTTGAGAATAACCGTCGGCCCCGATTTCATTCGCGAATTGCTGTGTAATGGGCGCGCCGCCAACCATGATCTTGACTTTGTTTCCGACAGCTTTGTGGATGGCGTCAACCGCGTTTTTCATGGCCGGCATGGTGGTGGTGAGCAGGCCCGATAAACCGACGAGTTGTGGCGAGTGTTGATTGATGGCTTCGACAAATTTATCGGCGGGGACGTTGACGCCGAGGTCGATTACGTCCATGTCAGCGCCGCGCAGCATCATGGCGACAAGGTTCTTGCCGATATCGTGCAAGTCACCTTCGACCGTGCCGATGACGGCCTTGTACTTAGGCTTGATGCCTGCCTTGACCAGCATCGGTTCGAGGATGCCCAAGGCTGCTTTCATGGCGCGGGCGGCCACGAGCATTTCCGGCACGAAAATTTCATTGTTTTTATAACGCTCGCCAACGATCGCCATGGCGGGAACCAGGCCATCTTCCACGATTTTTTTGGGATTCATTCCTTCCGCGAGAAGGGCGTTGACGAGGGGTTCGACTTCTTTGCGCTTGCCGTTAATAACTGACTGTTTCAATGACTCAATGTTTGACATGGCATTCCTTTCGATTACGTGGTTCAGAGGTTTATTTGTGCTGCTGTTAGTGACATGAAGATAGTCAGACTCTGCTGGAATGTATGGTAAGTTGCTCCAATAAAATTGGTAATTTAGTGCGATTTATTGATTGCCATTTTTCCCAGCAAGAGTTGCCGACGTAAAAATTTTTGCTCTTGCGCGATGGACTTTGACGTCCTGCCGCTCTCTCAAGAATGGCTGCGCTACCCCTGACGTCCAAGTGATTTTCGGTAGCGGAGAGGATTCTGGCCCGAAATTTTCCTGAAAATTTTGGTAAAATAGCTTTGATCGGTAAAGCCGCAATCGAGCGCGATTTCCGACAAGCTCCGGCGGGTCCGCGCCAGGAGATCGCGGGCGTGGCGCACGCGATAATGAGTCACCAATTCGCGGAACGTCTGGCCCATTTCCTCGCGCACAAGGTGGGAGAAGTGACCCGGGGAAAGTCCGCCCTGCCGGGCGACCTCGTCCCTGCTGATATTTTCCGCAAGGTGTTTTTCGATGTAGCCGATGGCGCGCGACAAATGGAGTTGGCGTCGACTGCGACGCTGGGCTTGGATTTCGGCCATGAGCCTCTCGAGGACGTCAGTCATCCACGGGCTGAGTTCCTCCTCGTCATCAATTGCGGTCAGGGACGAAAAGTGAGTGGAATTCATGCCCATGATTCGTGCCGGGTCAGCGCCGGCATCGACGGCGGTGCGCGACATCATGACGATCAACTCCATCGCAAAGCTCTTCAGGAAATTGAGGCTCGCCGGCTTGTGATTATAGATGTGGAGAAGAAGGCGGTTGATGATGGCGCGGGCCTGAGTGCGTTCTCCCATTTGAATGGCGTTAAGCAGGGAGGGTTCTTCCCGATGGTAAAGTTGTTGCAGGTCGGATTGATTTGTTTTCTTGGCTTCGTGAATCGCCTCCGCCTTTTCCCGTTCGACAAAGGCGGCGATGCGATTGAGCTTTAAGAGGGAAGCGTTGGTCAGGTTGTTTTTTTCGGCAAGTTCGAGCAGCCCGATGGACGCTTGCGTGAGCGCTTCAGAAAACAACTTGAGCTGTTCCCCTTCCTCCTTGATGGCGACCGGCTTGACGACCATTCCTCCCAGTATCTCGTTGTTGTGCATGATGGGGACGCCCCAGATCATGCGGTCGCCGGGACAGGCGATTATGGATGGCTGTCCCAAGCGCAGGGCCTCGGAGACGGCCAGGGCACGCCACTGGGCGCGTTCCTTTTCGGTACCGCCCCCGGTCTTGTAGGGTTTCCCGCGAAGTAGTTTTCCGTTTTTGTCCACGAGCAGAAGCACATGCTTGAAACGAGAAAAATATTCGTTGCGCACTTGCTCAAATTGGCTGAACAAGCCGGGCGGAAATGAGTTGTTGTGCGGTAAGCGACGAGTAGTCCGCATGGGTGATCTTTTGCTTCCAAAGGAGAAAAGTCAAAGGGCAAAGCCACAGGAGGCAGCGGGTGCTATGGTGGAGGCGGAGAAACGTGCTCCGCCCAAAATTTCATATAGCCGCAAATTATAGGTATTTAGCCATCGAAGCGATTCCTTTTAGGAACCAAACCCTTATGGTCATTTCATGACCACCGAAATCAAAATCCTCCGTCCCAAGTGGAAGGGCACCATGACGGACCGTGAGCGTTTCAACCGGCAGATGCATTATCAGAGCGTCGATCGCTGCTTCAACATGGAGTTCGGCTATTGGGACGAAAACTTCAAGGCGTGGCCGATGTTCCGGGACAACGGTATCACGAATAACTGGCAGGCGGATGTGGCGCTCAGCTTCGACCGGATGGATCGCATTGGCACATGCTGGATGAACCCGCCTTTCCCGCACAAAGTCATTCGTGAAACGGAAAAGACCCGAATCATCCAAAATGGCGAGGGCTTGCTCGCCGAAATCCCCAAGGACGGTCATGACTCTATTCCTCATTTTCTCGAGTCGTCGATCAAAGATCCGGACGACTGGAAGAGATGCAAGGAAGAGCGTTTCCGCCGCGACGACCCTGCGCGAAGAATCGACGTGGCCGGGATTAAGAGCCGGATGAAGACGTCCGGGCGCGACTATCCCTTGGGCGCTGATTGCGGTTCGATGATCGGGGTTGTGCGCAACATTCTGACGTTTGAGGGACTCTCCTACCACACCTACGATTATCCCGAGATGGTTGAGGACATGGTCGAGACCTTGTGCGCGTTGATCGAGGATTTCCTGGACCAGGTCCTGCCCGAATTCGATTTCGACTATGCCTGCGGTTGGGAGGACATTTGCTACAATCGCGGCCCACTCGTCAGCCTCGATTTTTTCGAACAGGTGGTCGTCCCGCGCTATCAGCGCATTTCCGCGAAACTGAAGAAATACAACATCGATACCTATTTCACCGATTGCGACGGCGATCTGCGGCCCATCATTCCTCTTCTGCTTAAAGGCGGCCTCAACACGCTTTTTCCCTTTGAAGTCAACGGCTGCGGCAACCCGGTCGACGTTCTGGAGCAATACGAGGGACAGATTCGCATTATGGGCGGCGTCAATAAAATGGTCATGGCGGAAGGTCCCGGCCCGATTCGCGCGTATCTCGAAAAACTGCGTCCCTGGGTGGAAAAAGGAGGCTTCATTCCGCACTGCGATCACCGCTGTCCGCCCAACGTGAGCCAGGCCGACTACCTCGCCTATCTTGACATCAAAGAGGAGCTTTTCGGGATGCATTAAACCGGTGGCTGATATAGGTTCAAGTCATGGATGTCTCCCTTCCCGCGCGGCCTTTGCAAAAGCTGGTCGTTCTAACCTGCGAGGTCCTCAAGCTGGAGGTGGAGACTTTGGTGAAGGACTTTCCGCACATAGCCGCTGTCGAAGTTCTCGAAATGAATCTGCACGAGACGCCGGTGCTTCTAAAAGAAGCCCTCGGCAAAAAGATCGCCGAAGTTGAGGCCCGCCACCATCCCGACGCGGTGGCGCTTGTTTATGGATTGTGCGGCTGCGGGCTGATCGGGGTCAGGGCCGTGACCTGTCCAGTGGTGGTGGCGCGGGCGCATGATTGCGTGACCTTATTTCTCGGCAGCAAGGAGCGCTATTTGCAAAAGCAAAAGGACCATCCGGAAACCTATTGGTACACCCCTGGATGGAACAAAACCGAACGCGCGCCCAGCCCGGAAAAGTTCGAGCGGCTCCGGCACGAGTTTACCAAAAAATTCGACGAGGAGGAGGCCGAGTACCTCATCGAACAGGAGATGCAAGGACTGCATATCTATAAAACGGCGGCTTACGTCGACCTGGGCATCGGGGAATCGGTGGAGAACGAAGCCTACGCGAAGAAGTGCGCGGAATGGATGGGCTGGAAATTCGAGCGCGAAACCGGTAACCGGGGCCTGTTGATCGACCTGCTGGCTGGACGGTGGGATGACGAGAGATTCCTGCTTGTCCCGCCCGGTCATGAAATCCAGCACAGCGCCGATGCCCGGGTTATGAAGGCCGTGCCGGTTGCGCCCTAATCCACTTCGAGCAGGAGATTCTCGATATAGCGGTCCTCGAACAAGGGATCGAGGTTGAGTTCCACCGCCTCGATGCGATTTTGGTTGCAGTGCAGTTCGTCGAGTACGCCCCGATCCTGCAACGTCATGTAAGCGCCCGCCAGCGACGTATTGCCCACGACCTCGACTTGCTCCGGCGTAAAACCGGGCAGCAAACCGCAGGAAATAGCGTTGCGGACATTCAGGTGAAGGCCGAACCCTCCCGCCAGGTAGAGCTTGCGGATTTCAGACGGCTTCAACCCCTGGTGAGCCAGTAACGTCTGGAAGCCAGCGGCGATTGCCGCCTTGGCTTGAAGCAGGCGTGAGATGTCCAATTCCGAAATGCCAACGGGACGCGTCTGGCCCTCTCCCGGCGGCAGCAGAATGAAAATACGTTCGCCGTCGATGGTCTGCACGCAGTCGGGATTTTCCGCAATAAACTCGGGCGAAAAACGACCGGCCATCGTGAGGAGGCCGTGGCGGACTCCTTCACCGAGGAAATCGATGTAGGCCGAGCCGCAGATGCCGGGACACGTTCCGTTTTTGTCGTTGATCCGGCCCAGGCGGCATGTGAACGGTGCGCCGGTCATTTTGATTTCCGAGATGGCCCCGTCCACCGCCCGAATACCCCAGGTGAGTCCCGCACCTTCAAAGGCGGGGCCCGCCGCCGTCGCGCAGCCGATCAACCGGTCGCCGAATTTAAGCACGATCTCACCGTTGGTGCCGATGTCGATGAGCAGATTGGGCCCTTCCTCGTAATGCATCCCGGTGGCGACGATGCCGGCATTAATGTCGGCGCCGATGTAAGCGGCCAGGCCCGGCAGAAGATGGATTTCCGTGTTCGCGGGCAGGAACTCCGCCAGATGGAGATCGGTCGCGCTCATCTTGCGGTGATCGAGGAACGTGGGCGTAAAAGGGACGACCCCGATGGAGCTTGGGTCGACTCCGGCCAGAAGATGAAGCATGACGGTATTGCCGGCCATCACGAGTCCGGCGATGTCTTTCAGGGCCAGCCCTGCATCCGCACAGGCTTTCCGGAGGAGCGGCAGGATGGTGTCGCGCAGGATCAGCTTTTGCATTTCAGCAATTTGAGCTTTGTCGGTCATGCAATGATTGATGCGAGTCACGACGTTATCGCCCATGGTGATCTGCCGGTTCATGGCGGTGGCGCGGGCCAGGATCTTCCCGGTCTCAACATCGGCCAGCAGGAGGGCCACTGTCGTCGTGCCGATATCGATGGCCACACCAACGGCAGGCGGCGCGAAGAGCGGCGCCCGGGCCACCGGCACGCGCGTTTTGAAATCATCGGCGATCTGGGCCGTGTGGCCAAGCTGCGAGGTCGCGGGAATGGCGATGACGGCACTTTCACCGGGTATTGCCGCATACTGGCATGATGAAATTTCCGTTTCGCCGGAGGCCATCATGATGCGGTCATCCGTCAGATGCCGGAGAGTGCCGCTTTGGAATCGGACCCTGCAACCCTGACAAAGCCCGCGTCCGCCGCAGCGCATGTTCAGGCTCTGGCCGATTTCCGCCAGCAGCGTGGTTAGGGGAGTTTCCGCGCGGGCAGAGGAGATAGCCAGTTCCCGGCGGGCGCCGTCCGGCGCGAAGATCATTTCAAGTCGATCGGTGGGCATGTGATAAAAGGTGACCGGCAGAGCCTAGGAATTTGCTGACAATTGGCAAGGTCGGGAGTTGCCGGGTAGCGTATTAGTTTGAAAAAGCAAAGGCCGCTAGACGGATGCTCGCCTGGCGGCTCCAAGACGTGCGTAAACTTTCGCTTGATCCTGATAGAGTAAAGCCACAGCGTAGGCGTCGGAATGAAACATTTATCGATCTTAGGCCTGGCCGGGCTTTCAATTTTCCTGGTTCAGGCTGCTTCAGCACAAACCGTTGTGAATGGCTCGTTTGAAACCGGTGACTTCACCGGATGGCAGGTCACAGTGGGACCTAGTCCCGGCAGCCCGGCGGTAATCACCGGTGGGACACAATCTATTGATGGAGCGACATCAAACATGCCTGCTCCCGTCAATGGAACCTTTCAGGCTTTCGTCCAATCCACAGGCACGGCCGTCACAACGCAATCCGTTAGTGCCGCGGCGCTCAATACTTTCCTGGGCACCACTCTGCCCGGCAATGCGGCGGGCGTTCCGATAAATGGCACGGCAATCAAGCAGACATTTACCACCCTCGGCAGCGCCAAACTTTCGTTTGCCTATGCTTATCAATCGAGGGAAGGTGTTGCCAACGGCCATGACGAAACGGGTTATGTTCTCAACGGTGTTTTTACGATTCTTGCGGATACGAATACTCCGGGCGTAAGTGTGGCGAATTCGGCTGGTGGAGTTTTTACCAATGGCCTTCCTTACCAGCAGTCAGCAACGCTAACCGTGGGGCCTGGGACAAGTACGCTCGGTTTCGTCGCGTATAATACGTTAAATAATATTTCAACCACGGCTCTCCTTGTTGATAACGTCACTTTTATTCCGCTTTTTGCCACCGTGCCTGGTCTGACGCCAAACCAAAATGCGGTCGCCACTTATATTGATACATACAGTGGTGCGGTCGGCGGCAACTTTGGCGCGCTGGTTATAGGCCTGTCCAGTTTGGCAAACAGCCCCATCTCCCTCGGTGACGCTCTCGATCAAGTCTCACCCCAATCGCTGCAGGTGTTTCGCCATGTCGCGTTCGATAACGCCACCTTTACCACTCTGGACGTTACCAATCACCTGGCCAATTTACGCGACGGCTTAACCGGCTTCGATGGCAGCCAGATCACCATCAGCGACCCGACCCTCTCGCCTCTCCTTTCGCAAATCAATAGCCGACTTCTGGCTTGGAACCCCTCCGCGACGCCCGGCTTGATCAGCGATACGGTAAACCCCGTTTTGGGCGGTGTTGACATGAAGGACACGAAGCAAATGAAGCCCGCCGCCTCGCAACCGGCTGATCGGTGGAGCACGTTCATCACCGGCAACGTGATCCTTGCCGATCTCAGCCACGATCAGGATTTGGCCCATCAGGACTATACCACCGGTTCCGTCCTGCTCGGCGCCGATTACCGCCTGGACAGCCATTTCACGGTCGGTGCTCTTTTGGCCTATGGCCACACGGATGCCGATCTCGACCACATCGGCAGCACTGCCACGGTGGATACCTATTCAACCGGAGTCTACGGCAGCTACGTGGACGGCGGCTGGTATGGCAACGGACTCTTCACCTACGGCTACAATAGCTATACGGAAGATCGCAATATCTCCATCGGAGCGCTCAGCGGCACGAACCACGGCGCTCCGGATGGCAACCAATATGTCGGCAACCTGACCGGCGGTTATGAGTTCCAGAGCGGCGGCTTTAAATTCGGCCCGATTGCCAGCGTCCAATATGTCAACCTCGGGATCAATTCCTTCTCCGAACAAGGCCCGACCGCCCTCAACGTGGCAAACGAGAGCGCCGAGTCGTTCCGCACTCAATTAGGCATGGAAGCGCGCTATGCCATACAGACGGGCTCGATCCTGCTGACGCCGCACGCCAGCGCAACGTGGCAGCATGAATGTCTCGATGACAGCCGCGGGATCACCAGTCAGTTCAACCAGGTCGGAGCCGGCTCTTTCACGGTGCAGACGACCCGGCCCGATCGTGATTCGGCTTTCATCGATGTGGGACTGAATGCCGATGTCGCCAGGGACGTGACGCTTTTCACCGATTACCAGACCGAGGCGGGACAGGACAACTTCTTCGCCCAGTCCGTGCAGGCCGGCGTTAAAATCGGGTTCTGATGCTGTTTCAATAATCCGTCCCCCAACCGGGACGTTCGGCATCGGTCAGCACCTTCTGCAGCAGCGGCTGCGTGGCCCGTGTGCCGCGATGAGCGGTAATAAACTCGCTCGGTCCAAGCCAGCCGGAGGCGTTGGCTTCAAAGCCGGGGCCGAGGCCCATACCAACAGTCTGTCTTACTTCCCAGCGCAGAGAGGCTCCGGCGGCGCCGCTCGCCACCGAGTAGGTGCCGCCCGCATTTCCCACCGTACCGATCCTTTGGCCGCGCTTCACGAACTGCCCCGCCTTCACGTCGATGGAGTCGAGTTCCGCATACATCACCTCCACGAACGGAGGCCAGCGTCCCTCGGGCAGTCGGTAACAGATAAAAACCACCTTGCCGAAGGCGTTTTGAAAATCCTGGGCCACCGAGACCCAGCCGTCGGCCACGCTGTAAACCGGCTCTCCCAGCGCGGCATCGCCCTTCGCCGTCGTCCAACTCTCACCGAGATCGTCTTTTTCCTGATAGAAGAATGAAACGACCGCGCCGTCGCCGTCGGGAGGTCGCAACGGCGTATCGAATTCGTCCGCCACCGGCAGGCCCGGCAGGATATTTGCCGCAAAGAATTCCGCCCAATCGATCTGCGTCGTCGGCACCGCGACGGACGTCGCTTTCTGCCGTCCCGCGAAATCGAGGCCCCACCATAAGGCCGCAATCCAGGCGGCAAGAATCACAAGATAGGAAATACGGGAGGCCATTGGCGCTTTCAGTTTAGCCTTGAAAGATTAGCCACAAAAGAACACAAAAATCGCAAAGAAAAGAATAAGGCCGTGGCCGGTTGGTTCTTCCGAACTTCCTTGTGTTCTATGCGTTCTTTTGCGGCCAAGGATTTGGTTATTTTCCGAACAATTGCCTCAAGCCCTCTTCGCCGGCGGCGCAGACGCCTTTCTCGGTGATGAGCGCCGTGACAAGACGGGCGGGGGTAACGTCGAAGCCGTAATTGCAGGCGGGCGAGCCGTCGGGCGTGACCTGGATTTCCGCCAGAGTGCCATCTGCTGTTTTTCCACGCAGGTGAGTGACTTCGGCGGCGCTTCTCTCCTCGATGGGGATTTCCTTCAGGCCGTCGTGAATCGTCCAGTCGATGGTGGAACCGGGCAGCGCGACGTAAAAGGGCACGCCGTTGTCACGCGCGGCGAGCGCCTTAAGGTAGGTGCCGATCTTGTTGCAGACATCGCCCTGCGCCGTGGTGCGGTCGGTGCCGACAATGCAGAGATCGACCAGTCCGTGCTGCATGAGATGTCCGCCCGCGTTGTCGACGACGATGGTATGCGGCACGCCATGCTGGTTGAGTTCCCAGGCGGTGAGCGACGCGCCCTGGTTGCGGGGCCGCGTTTCATCAACCCAGACGTGGACGGGCAACCCGGCATCATAGGTCATGAAAATCGGTGCGAGCGCAGTACCCCAATCGACACAAGCGAGCCAGCCCGCGTTGCAATGAGTAAGCACGTTAAGCTTTGAACCAACTGGTTTCTTCGCGAGAATTTCGCGAAAAATTTCGAGTCCGTGGCGACCGATGGCTTCGCAAACCGCAACATCCTCATCGCATAATTCGACGGCGCGAGCGTAGGCCGCTACGAGGCGCTTGGCCGGAGGCAATTGCGCGACGGCGGCCTGCATCTGGTCGAGCGCCCATTTCAGATTGATCGCTGTTGGACGCGTCTTATGGAGCACGGTGTAGGCGGCGGCCAAACCCGCATTGCTGGGGTCATCGCGTAGCGCGAAGCAAATCCCATAAGCCGCCGTCGCCCCGATGAGGGGCGCTCCGCGAACGGTCATGTTGCGGATCGCCTCGGCGCAATCCTCCATCGTGCGCAAGGTCAGCGTCTTGAATTCGTGCGGCAGTAGGCGCTGATCGATCACGCCGATGGAGCTGCTCGCGTCGGCCTCATTGCGCCAGAGGGTGCGCCACCGTTTGCCTTGGTAGTTCATAGAATCAAAACCAATGGATTAGTATGTCGAAAGCACCTGAGCGATTTTCTGCCTGACTTGCTTGCACTCTTCCCGAACTTTGTCATCGATGGGAGATTGATTATCAGGTGAACACGACAAACTCATATCTGCAAAGTAGAAATCGGGCAGGGAATGCAAAGATGAGTCAAGGCGCTTATATTCTTCAAATTCTCGTTTTTCTTCGTCATTCGCGGGTTGAAACGAGCCCGGCCAGCCGAACATTGGCCGTGAATGGGTAAGCGCCTTGCAAAGGACATTCATTTTCCCTCCCGTCGTTTCATTTTCGGATTGAAATTTCTTATATTTTTCCTTGGAGACAAAAGGAATAATGCTCAGGCCTATCGTGTAGTTTTGGAATGTTGGCTTTTCTTCTCCACTGAGATTAGGCGCGATAATAAACATAAGCTCTGGTTTGAATCGCTGAATTTCAATCCACGACTCTTTCTCATGAAATGAAATAGCCCACCCTTGGGGAAGCTGGGCTTTTAGCACCTGAATTAATGCGGTGGTTGTGTTCTTGGGGCTATCGGCATGAACAAGCGACATTGCCATGAGGGTGGCAATGAGCATGTTTTTGGAAACCAAACCTCGTTGCGAGCATGGTAACATTTTCACTTCACCTTCATCAACTCTTCGCCGATTTGTTTGCCGAGATCGGAGGTGGGCGCGAGCTTGTAGCCGTGAGCCCAGGCGTCCTTGGCCTGCGGATATTGCGAGAGCTGATAAAAGCTTTTCCCGGCGTACAAATAAATCGCCTGCTGCGTTTCGACGTTGAGGACGTAGGGCGTTTTGGTTTCGCCGTCGACTTGCTTGAGCAGGATTTGGAAGTCGTCGCGCGCGGCCTGGCGTTTGCCGAAGATGGCCGGAAGCATGAAGTAATCGATGGCGCGGACGAAACGCACCGCCGGATTATCTGGCGCGGCGGCAACCGCGCCGTCGAGCCATTTGCCCCCATCGCGTAGGTACTTCAACTTATCGGGGCCCCACCAGGAATCGCGGCTGTCGAGCGTGTAGACGCTGCCAAGATAGGCTTGCAGGAGATAGTTGGTCGGCTGTTCCTGGGTCCATTTTTCCAGGTCGGTGGTAAGCGCCTTGGTTTCCTTCGTGTCGCCGTTGACGGCCTTTTCGTGGCGGACGCGAATCTGCTTGATGAGCGGATCGCTGAAGGGATCGATATTTGCGGCAGGTTGAACCGCCGTGTTGGGAATCGGCTCGAGCGGCACCGGCGCGGAGGTGGGTTGGGCTTTCGCCATCGCAAAAGCAATCGTGAAAAAGAAGCATCGGATAATAAATAATTTCATGCGCGGAAAAATCCTCCCAAGCGTTGTCCCATTAATCGCGAGCCGAGCAGCAGCCCGCCGCCGAGCAACCCCATGGCCAGCACGCCCAGCGCGCAGGCCAGTGCGGCGGAGTCGGGACTGGGCCGGCCCATGACTTCATAGATGCCACGGGTGATGGGAGCAAATCGGGTTTCCATGGCAAGAATGAGGCTATCGCTGACCTCGAGCATGGCAAAGCAAAAGGTCAGGATGGTGCCGGCGATCAGGCTCGGCGCAATGAGCGGCAGCGTAATGCGCCGGAAGGTGCGCCAGCGTCCCGCGCCAAGATTGTAGGAGGCCTCCTCAAGCGTGATGCTGGTCTGCTGGTAGCCCGCATAAGCGGCGCGGACGATGTAGGGCAGGCGGCGCAGGGCGTAGCTGATGACGAGGAGAAAAGTAGGGTTGACGCGCGGATTGATCCAAGCCGAGCAGTCGATTCCGAAATGGAACGTGTGGCCAAAACGATGAATGGTCCATGTCCACGCATGCCAGTTGTAACTCATGAGCAGGCCAAAGGCGAGAACGAGGCCCGGCAGCGCGAGCGGCAGCATGGCCAGCGCGTCGAGGAACGATTTGCCGGGAAAGATTTCGCGCGCGAGCAGGTGCGCGATGACGAGGCCGAGGCCGAGGTCGAGAAACGCGCTGAGTCCAGAATAGAGCAGCGAGTTGGTGATACTCGTCGCCGTGAGGCCGTTGGTGAAGACCTCCGCGTAAAATTGCGTGGTATATTGCGAGGGCAGGATGGTGAAGAACCAGCGCTCGGCGAAGGAACTCACAACGACGCCGATGTGGGGGAGAATTGCCACGAAAAGAAATCCGGTGACCGCCGCCGTGACGCCCCATCCGGCCCGGGGCGAAAGCGTTTCCTCGGTCGCGGTGTGACTTGCGCGGGCGGGCATGGCGCTGGCGGAGCTTTCGCCGAACCGGCGGACGAACAGAAAAAAGGCCATGACGAGGGCCAGCGTTGCGACCACGAACGCGTAGCCGATCTGCTCGCTATTGGCGTCGACGGAAGCGTTGAAGATTTGCGTTGGGACGGTGGCTGAAAAGTTGAGGATGAGCGGTGTGCCGAGGTCGGTGAAGGCGCTGATGAAGACGATGCACGCGCCGGCGAAAAGTCCGGGCCGGGCGAGGGGAAGCGTGATCGTGACAAATCTCCGCCACGCAGAAGCGCCGAGATTCGCAGCGGCGTCGAGCAGCGACGGGTCGATGTTCGCAAGGGCCGCGCTGACGCTGAGAAAGAAAATCGGGAAGAGGTGGAGGACTTCCAGGATGACGATGCCGGTGAAGCCGCTCGCGCCGAGCCAGTCGATCGGATGCGCCAGCGAGATAACACCGAGCTTGGCCAGCAATAGGTTCACCACGCCGAACCGGGCGAAGATATGTTTGATGCCCAACGCGCCGACAAAGGGCGGCAGGATCAGCGGCGCCAGCAACGCGGGCTGGAGCAACTCGCGGCCCGGAAAACGGTAGCGGGTGAAAAGGACCGCCAGCGGAATGGAAACGAGGGCCGTGAATCCCGTGGCGAGGACGGCGATCTCGAAACTGTTGATGAAGGAAAGACGGTAGAGCCGATTTTCGATCAGAAGTTGAAAGAAACTAAGCGTGAAATGACGGTGTCCCTGCGCATCGGTCAGCAGAAAAGCGCCGCCGAGCAAACCGATCAGCGGATAGATCAGAAACGCCCCGAAAAACAAAGCGAGGATCAAAAGAAAGAATCGCTTCATTTAGAATGGCCTAAACGATAGCAGGCTTGAGGAGTTCCCACTGCCAGGGGCACCAGCGATTTTCGGCGATGAGGCGCACGGCGGCGGTATCGGGATTGCGGGCGACCTCTTGGAGAGTCGATTTCGGGCCGATGACGGTCGGGTCGATTTTGAGATCGGCGGCGATGGTGTCACGATGGAGGCGGAGCTTTTCCATGCGGACTTCGGCGTCCTTGTCGCGCGGGGGACGTTCTCCACGGGGTGGACGCGGGACGGGCGGAGCGCTGCGGCCACGTTCGATGGCCTCGATGAGTCGCTCGGACCGGGCCGGTGAACTGCGCTGGGGCCAGCGCGGCGCGCCCATGGGCGAGATACGGGGATTGGCCGCGCACCAGTCGGCGAGGTCGAGGAGCAATTCGTTGTGGAGCACTTTGAAGACGGGAAGATCAACAGCCTCGGCCTCCTTTTCGCGCCAATGCCAGAGTTCCTTGACGATGGCGAGCGCCTGGGGAGAGAGAAGCGCGGAACCGCTGATGCGCCAGTCGTTTTCGGGGTCGTCCTCGCGGATGACCCTGCTCGACGCGACGACGCGGGCGCAGGATTGCTCGTGCCAGGCGCGGCGGCCTTTCTCGTCGAGTTGCGCGCCGAGCGTTTCGGCGATGGGCTCAAGATATTCGGTGTCCTGGACCGCATAATCAATCATGGTTTGCGAAAGAGGGCGGCGCGACCAGTCGGCCTTCTGGCTGCCTTTGTCCAGTGTGACGCCGCAAAATTGCTCGACGAGCGCGCCGTACCCGAAGGCTTTCAGGCCAAGCAATTGCGCGGCGAGCATGGTGTCGAAGACGGCTTGCGGCTCGGGCGCCCCGGCGCGTCGGAGCATGCGGAGGTCGAAGTCGGCGCCATGGAGAATCCAGGTGTGGCGGCTGGTGGGCGGCCAGAGTTCGTCGAGCGGGAAGGTAGCGAGCGGGTCGATGAGAAAATGGCGGCTGTCGTGCGTGACCTGGATGAGGCAGACGCTTTCGCGGTAGTGGTGGAGGCTGTCGGCCTCGGTGTCGAGGGCGATGGGAAAGTACCCGCGCAGGTTGGTGATAAAATAGTCGAGCGCCTGCGGCGTGTTGACCCAGAGGAACTCGACTTTGCTTTGTGACATAAGATGCAGGAAGAGATCATGCGGGTTTCGGCACCAGGCTTCCAGTGGAATTATAGCGTAGGTTCGATGGCTTCGAATCTGGAAAGGGCGTTATCGCTGCTGGCCTGTTTGGCTACGAGGGCTTTAAAAGTGCGAGAATCTTTAATAAGCTCTTGTTGTTGCGATGTCGGCTATATATAAGTTTAGCTAATAATCTTTGAATACTGATATTTATGACCTATCGGGTTGAGCTCTTTTTCATTGTTCTTGCGGTTACCGTACTGGCTACTGCTCATTATTTCACACGGCCTGTTCCCTACGTTTCTGGCAAGGTGGAAACGCAGATTCACATTATTGGATCGCAGTTGGTTGCGGCGCTGGCGTCGAAGAGCAAATTCGATCATACCTCGCATGGTTACGAGATGGCTGCCGAGGCGCCTCAAGCCCCGGCAGGATTGAAACAGGCCGAATTGCAGGCATGGATGGCCATGGCGCAGCGCCATCCGGTGGCGCGGCCTCTCTCGCTCACTTTTCCCGAGCACTATTCCGACGGGACTGAGGTGCGTGGGGAAGGCATTGCCGTGAGGATCAAGCCATTGGGAAGCAATGCAGCCCCGATCCAGATCGAGGACGGCAAGCTGGTCTACCATGATGCGTATGCCTCGACCGACAGTTTGCAGGTGGTAAGCGAAGCCCGAAGCGAGGAGTTTCTGCTCCTGCACGATGCGCGGGCCCCCCAGCGGTTTAATTACGATATCGCGGTGACTTCGGGCGTGAAGGACTTCAGCCTGAAAGATGACACGATTCATTTGAAGAATGCACAGGGCAGGCAATTGCAGATCGAGGCGCCATGGCTGGTGGAGGCAGGCGGAAAACGGGTTCCGAACGCAGTCCATTGGGAACTCAGCTATCCCAAAGGTCAGAGTCAACCTCGGCTGACTCTCGTTGTTAGTAATGCGGGACAGTTGCATTATCCCGTTGTTATCGACCCGACCTGGGTTGCGACGAGCAGCGTTATGAATTCCCCGCGGACCGGCCATTCCATGACTTTGCTCAACAATGGAAAGGTTCTGGTGGCCGGAGGCGCTAATACCGTTGGCACCCCTATCGCAAGTTCGGAAATCTACGATCCTGCGACTGGAATCTGGACCCCCACCGGCAGCCTTAACGAGGCCCGTTTCGATCACACGGCAACATTATTGTCAAATGGCGAGGTGCTAGTTTCAGGCGGAGTTGGTACTGGATCCGGCACTACTAGCGCTGAGTTATATGATCCTGCCACTGGGATTTGGACCACGACAGGCAGTCTTCATGACAGGCGCTTCGTGCATACCGCGACGTTATTGCCTGACGGTGACGTTCTGGTGGTGGGGGGGTACGAAAGCGGCCCCGTTTTGTCGAGTGCTGAATTGTACCATCCGGCGACGGGAATTTGGACTGTCACCGGCAGTCTCAACGTCGGACGTTACTCTCACACGTCAACTCTATTGCCAAATGGCCAGGTGCTGGTGACGGGAGGACTTGGTGTTTCGGCCGGAGTACAAACGATCCCGGCGAGCACGGAGCTTTACAATCCCGCCGCAGGAACATGGACGACTACGGGAAGCATGCACGCGGGACGATATTATCACGAGGCGACGCTTTTGAACACGGGCAACGTTTTGGTATCGGGAGGCATGGTGAACTACGGCGTGGGCACTACCGGTTCCGAACTTTACAATCCAGCGAACGGAACATGGACGCAGGCGGGAAGCATGGCAACAGCGCGGGACAAGCACACGGCAACATTATTACCGACCGGCCAGGTCCTGGTTGCCGGAGGAGAATATGCGAACCAGCCGATCAACCAATACGCAACCTTGGCTACGACCGAGATTTATAATCCCGGCACCGGAACGTGGTCGAGCGCGGCAAATCTTACAGTCCCGCATTCATATCATACGACAACTTTACTGGCCAACGGCCAACTACTGGTCGCGGGAGGTTTTGCCCCGGTTTATTCCAGTGACATCAGCGAAATTTACGATCCTTCCAAGGCGAGCTTCTCGGCCACGGTCAGTCTCAATGCCGCGCGATACAGTCACACCGCAACATTGTTGCCAAATGGCTTGGTTCTGGTCGCGGGTGGCGCGCTTTCAAATAACTCCTATCTGGCGAGTGCGGAATTATATGACCCCGTCGCGGTAACATGGACGACGACGGGCAATCTAAATACCGCACGCGCCAATCACACCGCGACGTTATTGCCAAGTGGCCGGGTACTCGTGTCGGGTGGCCAGGGTGGCTTAGGCACACTGACCAGCGCGGAATTGTACGATTCGACGAGCGGGACGTGGGCTGCTACGGGAAGCCTCCAAACCGCGCGCTACCTCCATACGGCGACATTGCTGCAAAATGGGGAGGTGTTGGTCGCGGGAGGAAAGGGAAATTCGGGGCCTTCAACCAGTGCCGAATTGTACGACCCGACCAGTGGAACCTGGACGGCCACGGGGGATCTCAACACCGCACGGCAGCAACATACGGGGACGTTGTTGCCCAACGGCCAAGTGCTTGTCGCGGGCGGGTTCATCACAAATCCGGGATTGCTGACCAGTACAGAGCTTTACGATGCAGCCAGCGGAACCTGGACGGCCACGGGTAACCTGAACTCTCCACGTTTCGGACATACTGCGACGTTGTTGCCGGAGGGCCAGGTGCTGGTCGCCGGAGGGTCAATCCCTGGTTCTTCGACTTTCGAGATCAGCGCCGAATTATACGATCCTGTCACCATGTCATGGACGGCTACAGGCAATCTCAATACGGCTCGCGGAGGTCAGGGTGCGACGTTATTGGCTGATGGGCAGGTCCTGCTTGCTGGTGGTGGAAACGGGACTTTCCCAAACCTTGCCAGCGCTGAACTTTACGACCCGGCCCTTGGCACATGGACCCTGGCGGGCAATCTCGGCACCGGGCGAAAGGTACACACCGCAACGTTGTTGCCGAATGGCCGTGTGCTTATCGCCGGGGGTTCTGGAACTTCAAATGCTGCGCTTAGAAGCGCGGAGATTTTCGATTCAGGGCTCGGTTACGGCGGAGCCACTCAACCGCAGCTCAACACCGTTTCAACGATCAGTGCCGGTTCAGCGCTGATTATGACCGGCACGAAATTTACTGGAATTTCGGAAGGCTCTGGTGGAAGCAAAAATAACTCAGCCTCGAACATTCCGGTGGTCCAATTAAAAAGCCTGGCGAACGAACAAACAGTGAACTTGTCGCTCAATCCCGGACAGGGTTTTACCGCGACTTCCTTCTCGTCTCTTTCGCCTGCTGGCCTTCCTCCCGGCCACGCCATGCTGACCATGTTTGTCAACGGAACACCGAGTCGCTCGCAAATCGTCAATTACACCAACCCTGCCGTACAAAGTCTGAATTACTCTTCACCGCAAACGCTGGGCCTGGGCGGCTCTCCCTATTACCTGCCTGCGACTACTTCAGCCGGGCTGGCCGTCACCTACTCCGTTGTTTCAGGGCCAGCTGCTGTCTCGGAGCATACGCTAATGCTGACCGGTACGGGCTCGGTTGTTTTGCAGGCAGACCAAGCGGGCAATACGAGTTATGCGCCGTTTTCAACCATGCTGATGATCACGGTGGCGAACTCGATGGCGTTGAGCGAGTGGGAAGCACAGCCGGGCTTTTTCAACGCATCCCAACGGGCAGATCCGGCGATCAGCGGGCCGGGAGCCACGCTGAAGAGTGATGGCGCGCCAAATTTGCTAAAGTATCTTTGCAACATTAATCCAGCGGTGCCGATGAGCACAACAGATCGGTACGCTCTGCCTGTCTCGGGTTCGGATACAACCACGATGCCCGGCACGACTTACCTTACTCTCACCTACCGCCAGTACGCGCTTGTGACTGGCCTTGTCGTTGAGGTGCAAACCTCGCCTGATTGCCAAACCTGGACGAGCGTGACGCCTGATATCACCAAGCAAACGTTTGATTCCAACACGGGCGATCCCGTCACGGAGGTTGAAGTCAATACGAACGGCGCCAGCCGAGAGTTCATTCGGTTGCATGTCAGCATGCCTTGAGAACCGGAGGTCGCACTGTGCGGTGGATGTAGCGGAAGCATCTAAAGCTCATTGCAAAAGTAGCCATGGGTCGCGTTGCATTTCCATTAAGCGCCTGGCAAGGCGCGAGGAGGGAGCATACCCGAAGGTCTGTGACCGACGAGTAACGCAGCCAGGCGCTTAATGGAAAGCAACCCGAAGGGCCGGGGTTCTTTTGCCTTTTGGCTTCGTTGCTCGCTCGTCGCGTAGCTGCGGCTATGCTCCCGCCAGAAGGCAAAAGCCCTCCCGGCGCGGCCCGTGGCTACTTTTGCAATGAGCTCTAGCCCTTAACGACACGTCACGGGCTGGTGACGGGACTTGCGAATGATTTTTTGGCTCCATAGTAGGAGGCCCATGAGTTTCATTCCCCGCATCAACAAGGTCTACAAGACCGTGACCTTCACCAATGAAGAGATTCGCCGTTATGGACGCCATCTTCATCATGCCGGAGGTGTCGCTCGAAGGGCAGCAGAAGCTGAAGGCCGCGCGGGTGATCGTGATCGGCACGGAGATTCAGTTCTCCCTTCAAGCGGCCGTCCTTAAAGCGGTTTTGATAATATCGACGATTTCCCCTATGTTGTTCTTCAATTCCAGATGAGTTCCCAGAACGACCTCGAAGCGGGCATCGGGGATAAACCCTGTCCAGTATTTGATCTGCTGAGGGCTGCGGTAACTGTCTCCCTGCCGGAGAATGATCCACACTGACTTCGATCCCAGGTAAGGATGGGCCTTATAGTCGGCCATGGCCTCGTAATAATAGAAATTCAGATTCGGCAATGAGGACGCCGGCGCGGGCTTCTGAAAAAGGCGATTAAGTATCTTTACCGTCCAACGAATGGATCTACTCCAGAATTCACTCAGGAGACGCCGCAGGCCATAATATTGCCAAGTCTCGATACCTTCAGCGATCCGTTGGAAGGCGAATCGGCCCTGACGTTCGGGCAAGCCGACGAGCTTGCCCAAGTTGGTTATCTGCCGTCGCAAGGTAAACAAGTAAAGATCGGGAGGATCCAGAAGAACGAGCGCCGGCACACTTTCTCCCGAGCGGATCAATTGCTGCGCCACTTCATACATGGCGATGGCCCCGTTACAAAAACCACCCAGATGATAGGGACCCCTCGGCTGGACGGAACGAATCAGTTCCACATAGCCGGCGGCTATGTCTTCATAGCTGGGAGGCAAGTCTCCGCCGAAAGTGCCATGGGGAGCGAGCGCATAGATGGGTTGATCAGCGTCGAGCCTTTCGACGATTCGGTTGCAGTAGAGCCCTCCGAAAACATAATCGCCGTGGGCAAAGAAAAAGGGCGGTTTCCCCTTGCCGGCCTGCGTACAACTCATCAGGGAGGGGGTGGAGACCGGGCCGGTATCTTCGCGTTTTGGATCAAGATGCCTGGCCAGGGTGCGAATAGTTGGGAATTGAAAAAGATCGGTACCGGGAATCTCCCTCTTGAGTTCGCTTTGGAGGCGGCGGTGAACGGAGGTGAGCATGAGCGAATCGGCTCCCAGGTCGAAGAAATTGTCGTTCACGCTCACCCGGTCCTGGCGCAGCGCCGTTTTCCATAAATCG
>Ga0182030_10002667_pt1 | contig 37955 bp, 42 predicted proteins | sample 812S3MmetaG_FD_121299 | JGI IMG/M metagenome (GOLD analysis project Ga0182030, IMG submission 121299) | Permafrost microbial communities from Stordalen Mire, Sweden - 812S3M metaG (Illumina Assembly) | ecosystem: Environmental > Terrestrial > Soil > Wetlands > Permafrost | place: Sweden...
GCGCAAACCATGGAACAGGTTTGGCATCTCACAACTCATAAGACATTGAAGACCGTTCCAGAACAATACACTGTAACAAATCTCCTGCCAACAACTCCCCAGGCCCCAAAACCTAGATCATAACACTACTTAGACAAGCTCAAATTCTCCTAGTTATAGACTCGCTTGATCTGCAACCACCTTTCAATGTACCAAGGTAATGTCCAATACTCGAACCCGTGAAAACTTCCCACGGTGTACCTAGGACATGTCATCCTCGTAGAAGGATTGGATCGAGTCACTGGGCTAATTGATCCTTCATAAACGCAATTCTCTAGGAACTTCACGTGTGAAGCCCTCTCCATGCAACCAGAAATTTTCTTTTTGCACTTGTGATGAAGAGCTTTTCACCTACAAGAGGGGCGAGAAGCTTGTGCTGGGGTTCCCTTATCTTAGCGCCGAAAAATAAAAATCGTTTGGTTGACATGCCGGCAACCAAATTTTGATCAAAATACGCTGATACCCCGCTGAACTTTTGTTGCTCCTTCAATTGAACCTCAACAACGTCTTTGAAGAATAATTGGACCTTATTTTCAATTTAATAATACCCTAAAGAGTTAATTGAGATAGCAATACCAGCGAAAATGGCAAAGGAAAAGGTATGTGCTGTTGAGTCACTCCTGGCGGTGAGGGGAGATGATGGGCTTCGAAGGGGATGCAATGTGGATTTGAGCTGATATTGGGATGGAATAGGTCTGCCTTGCGTATAGTGGCGGTCTAGATACTAGCTGTATCTGTGAGTATATCTGCAAAGGATTCTAGGGATATAGAAGCTAATCGTTAACAGTGGCATGGTTAATCGAGAAAGGATACGATGTGGTATGTGGCTCTTTGCATGTTGGCTAGCATATCAGGATAATGCATACTAGTGGTTGTTGAAATATACACTGCGGCTCTGCATGTTGTGGCTAGCTTCCCAGGGGCACAGGGTTAACGCATATCATAGGTTTGCTTCATGGCAGATGTTGGACAGGAAGGTGAGTAATAATCATGATATGGCCATGCGAGGTCTCAATCGCTAAAACTAGATCTGCAGAGGACTTTGAAGCTGCTAAGGTAAAAGCTTTGAAGATCGGTGCTGTGGCTTGCTATATTGAGGATATCCGGGAGGAATTCGTACGTATATACTTGGAGGAACTTTTGCAGAGGTGTTCAAGAGCTAGAGACAGACTTTGTCCCATGCATAGAGACGAAAGCAGCTCTGTAGCTCTTAGAATATGGCTCGTAATTCTATTTTTATTATGTCTATGGGTGTACTAACCCCGTGCCTTACAGGTAAAAGAGCTCTGCTTCCCTGCTATCCAAGCCAACGCTATCTACGAGAACGTTTACCTTTTAGGTAAGTCTACCACCACCTGTCCAGATTTTGATCTCCATAAGATTCTGGTCTATCAAAATTCGATAGCATTTCGCAGACCACAAGCTAATACAGATCAGGAACATCCCTCGCCCGTCCAGTTATTGCTCGTGCCCAGATCAAAGTTGCCCAAAAGGAAGGCTGCATTGCCGTCTCCCACGGCTGCACCGGAAAGGGCAACGATCAAGTCCGCTTTGAACTCGCATTCTATGCCCTTCAACCCTCCATCAAAGTCATTGCACCATGGCGCATGCCAGAATTCTACAACCGTTTTGCAGGCCGTAATGATCTCCTAGATTATGCCGCCAAAGCCGGTATCCCCGTCAGCAGCACAAAGAGCAAACCGTGGAGTATGGACGAGAACCTAGCACACTGCAGTTACGAAGCGGGTATCTTGGAAGATCCCGACGTTACCCCTCCTGAAGATATGTGGAAGTTGACCGTTGATCCAACGAAGGCACCTAACACCCCAGAAGACTTCACCTTGGTGTTCGAGAAGGGTCTACCAGTCAAGCTGATCACCGCAAAGAACGAGACCATCACCGACCCTGTCAAATTGTTCTTGGAATCTAATGCCATTGCCCGTCGTCACGGTGTGGGGCGAATCGACATCGTCGAGAACCGCTTCATTGGACTCAAATCCCGCGGATGCTACGAAACCCCAGGTCTGACATGCTTGCGCTCCGCACACATCGATCTCGAAGGCCTGGTCCTAGACCGCGAAGTCCGCGCGCTCCGTGACCAATTCGTGACCTTCAACTACGCCAAGATCTTGTATAACGGCTTGTACTTCTCACCGGAGCGCGAGTTCCTCGAAGAGTCGATCGTTGCGTCGCAGAAGAATGTGAATGGACAGGTTAGGTGCAGATGCTACAAGGGATTGTTTTCTGTACTGGGACGTAGTTCGGAGACCGAGAAGTTGTATGATGCGAGTGAGAGTTCGATGGATGAGATTGGTGCTTTTAGTCCTGATGATACTACAGGATTTATCAGCGTGCAGTACGTATCCCAGACTTGTGACACCCCAGATGCCCTATGAATCACACACTAACACCGACACCTTCCAGAGCTATCCGTCTCAAGAAATATGGCGACGCAAAGCAAGCTGCGGGCGAGAGATTGTAGACGATACACCGTCTCTCCTGACTTGGGCGCCGATGCACCGAGAAATTTCCATCGACTGTTCGAGGCTGCAACTTCGGCGAAGTCGGCGATAATTGAGTCGACGACCGCACAACAATGTACCTTCCTTGCTATGAATGAAAAATTTCGGGGTTAAGGAAATGAAAAGTAGCTAGACTTGCTTTGCTTTACTTTGGTGGATGTTTCTTTCCTTGCCTCTGTTACGGGGCAAATGCATCTCCCATACCTAGCCAAATAATGAATCACCTCATACCTCCCAAAATATCCCATGAGTCCAACCATGAATCAAAAATAGCCTCTCGCCATCACAAGCGGAGGTCTCCGATACTTTCTGATGTACCAAAATAAACCTCGTGATTATGAAACAATAGGATTCGCTCAGCCTCTTGCCGTCACTCTTAAAGTACCCGAGACAGGGATCGGAGGGAATCTCAGCCTCCTGCTGTTTTAAAATTCCAAAAGTCTTGCTGTTGTAAGAATGAATTAATATTTAATAAAATAATAAAATGTGAGATGGGCAATCCGGAATGGGAATTTGAGAGAGGAAGGATTTTACAAGGGAGGTGCGTAAGTCTCTAAGCATAAAAATAAAGTTGTCCTCTACTGTATCGATGAGGCGATGTTCACTGTAGGATGACGGGAGAGAAGAAGATTGGATGAAGCTACGCAACACAGCCTCTCTTTCCCGCATCCAGCCAATAACACGGGCCTACTTGTATGCGAGAATTGCTTCTTTGAGAGTATGGGTACTTGATGAGGATTTGAAACGAATATTTCTGGATCAGGAAAGTGAGATAGCGTTGTAGTGGGATGGATTTAGGGATTAGAGTTAAGCCTCAAAGGATCGTCCATGGGACAGTGCGAAGGAACAATAAGCGTGCAGGACGCGGTGAGCGACTCGTCATCTCAGTGAAATGGCAGTTGTTGACGGATACCGCGCATGGAATGTGGCAAGCAGGGTGATAGCCGCGCCGGATTTGGGAAACGAACCCTGGGTCAACGGGTATGTGGCAGGAGCGGAGGTGAGGTTGGGAATGGGACGGTGAGAGACACGGGAAGGACGACTGATGGGCTGGAATGTAAATTGGACATAGCCTCAGTCATGATTATCATCTTAATTTGGTACTAAGATACATGCCTCCTAAATTACCGAATTTACCGTACCCATTTAGATGCTGAATCTGAAGGACTCAGGGCTGAGATATGGGTCTGTGGCTGGCTGTATTGATGATCGATTTAGGAAACTGGTTTGCTATTCAAGCATACCTACGGTGTGCAAATTATAACTTCTCCTAGTACATAGCAATACACCACACCTGTACCTAGGTACTGTATTACTAACCCCCAGTGCTTGAGGGGCTTCGGTATGTTGCTGACATATGGCAAATACCCTCCATCCCACTCACCCACCAGCCTTGCCGAGCCGAAACTTTTTCTCTTCCAGAGCGCATCTAGATACCTTCAATACCGGTGGAAACAAATCTCGAGACGAAAAGAACTGAAACGTTTAAAGGCAGAAAGTACAACACATGACCAAAGCAGAACACTCAGCTCACCCAGTGAAGAGAACATGGATATGATGTGTAATCCCCGCCGGCGCTTAGTAAATTCTCAACTCCTTCTCCTATTGGCCTCCATGAAGTGTCCGGTAAGGCTGGCTAATTTAATCTAATCAGTGAGATGCAGTCAGCGTAGCCTTCCCAACCTGGCACATTGCGACGGAAACGTGGCGAGCTTGGTCCGCTGGTCGCAGGAAGGTCGCAGGGCTGAAGCGTGTCGGGTGGGGACGAAAACGGAAATCTTCTAGAAGGATGATCGAAGGTTTGAAACGTTCTTCGCGTGAGACATGGAAGGATTATTGCGTTGCAATGCATTGCGGCGCAATGAGACACGGGACGGTTAAATCGCATTTTGGGGTGATTTGGGAGGGGGATGCGCAATGGGGGCTATAGGCTGTGTTTCGTAGCCTGAGTTGCGACGATCTCGCAAGATGGGAGCTTTTGGGAACTGGCTTCTTGGGTTCCGAACATGGAATCGCGAGGTTGGGGTCGTAAGGTTGTGTAACGGTTCCTGAGCAGGGTTTGGCGGGGGTTTGATTGGGTAATGGCAGATAGGGGGTTGATTGTATGCGAATTCTGCATAAACGACCCGTTGATGCCACTTTACTTTATCGGACTGCGGTGTTGAATTGGGGTACGAGGCGGTGAAGTAATTGATACCATATTAATGTCATTTAGTGAAGAAATGCTAGGGTTAGTCAAAGTGACGAGCGTAGAGCTCAAGCACTGCGATGCGCGCCCCGTCAAATCTTTCTCCATGTCGTGTTACCTCTCCATGTACTAGGGGACCATGTGCGATCATGGTTCTATGACAATGCATTGCACTTGCAAGCGGATCTCAAGGATTGTATGGAATTAAGTCGTAGAATGTAACTCACCTGCCGACAAGGAAGATATGACCTAATGCTTGGAACCTCGTGGATTGATTCCATGAAACCTTCGGATGAACGGTTCCCACATAGAATACTCGATAACGTTTACCAAACTAATGGTAAGGATGCTAGTAATCTATGCAAACGTGAAACTCGAAACATCAGGGGTAGAAGTTGTGACATATGTTCAACGTGTTGGATTTTGATTGTGTAGGTTTTACTCCTACATGCAGGCTCAAGATCCTGTGCAAAGACCGAAGAGCCATGAACCCCAGCTTCGATTCTTCGACGAATTGACGACAGAATCTTGCATTCCTGAGGCCTCCTTCTCATTTGGCTCATCTCGGTAGGGCTCTGAGAAATCTTGGGATTCGGATGATGAATGTTTGGCGGTCGAGATCGATACGATTGAGAATGAGAAGTCTCCTTCTTGTGTTCCGAAGAAACTATGTTGTTCAGTATAGTGTTCTGGGGAGATAGAGTACAGTACATACCTTCGCATCATCAGGCTTATCCTCTTCACATTTGTCAAATCAAGTGGTTCGGCGTCCTTCTTCTCTCTTCCTCGATAAGTAGGCTTCAAGTCTTCCCATTTGACGAGGACCTTTCCCTTACCCCTATCTTCCAACTCTTGGCTGTCTGTTGCGAAATCATACTCCCAACTCACAGTACTCTGTTCCCTTCCATTTGGACTCTTTGGCAGTAGCTCATCCTTCAATATTAAGGTATATTTTTTACCATCTGACTTAGCAATATCCAGTACCAAGCCGTCGTATTTCGATAGATCCCACTGCCGATCCTCACCAGTGGTTCGTTGAGACGCGAATCCTGCTCCGCCAAGGGGTTTGATGTCGAGATTTCCTTTGAATACAGCAATTGGAGAGAATGGTGAGCACTCGAGAGCAGAGTAGGACGATCCTCCACGTACACGATCGTCAGAGGAGGTCCAGTCGAGAGGGGACCATGGCCTAGAGAAGTGTAAGTGGGCCTGAAAGTCGCCGGGACAGTGGGGTGATACCAAAGGCACAGAGACTTACTTGTTGCCGCCAAAGAGATCAGTTTGGGATAATTGATTGGGCATCTTAAGTAATTGAGGCACCGAGTTTGAAATTACTTGTGCCGTGGCAGTTTCTATACTGAAACCGGTATCCACCGCGAAGGATGCTAGAGGAAATAAGTTCGGCCCAGTAATTGTTTACAAGGTCTCCAGACTCTAAAAGGTTGATCGAGATCGAAAGTCTTTGATCGAATAACTTGCCCAAAGTAGCTTGTAAATCAACTAGATTTTCACACTGTGCCGTTCGATTTCAAGGGCACAATCAAAGGTTTTTGGCTCACATTTCACCTGATGAGAAAGTGATGATCTCATGCTTTCAGCCCGACTAACAACTGGCGCTTAATGCGCGTCTAGACGGGCAAGCGCCAAAAGAGGCACAGATCATCATGAGCTGATCAACCGCTGGTTTGGCACTGAATGCACCGTAGCGCAATCTAATTTGTGCGAACCCGAACTCCGCTTTTCAGCCCCGGACTCTGGTCATTAGTTCTTGGGGACAAAGCGTTCCGTCGTAAATAGGCCCAGTTTCGAAGATAGCTTCCGGTGAACTTAAAATATTGCCTCGGACGATGGGGGCTCGTGGCGCTAAAAAGAAGTTCGGGTTCGCATCGAATCAGGTTTCGTCATTGAAGCGCGCCAGAAGGCTTAGCCCTTGCAACGACCGCGCCTCGTTATTTACAAATTGCGCAGTTTCGATGTCACCACCGGATTGGGCAATCATAGCGATCGTCCAATGGAGTGGAACACGGCTTGACGGCGCACGCAAGAATGGGGCCGATACGGGCTTGGTCTACGTGGCTATCCCGGTTGGGGGGCTCAGAAACAACTGCGCATGTTATGGTAGGTAGATTGGCTCGAAAAAAGCACTCTGCCACAACAAGGCTGCAGCGAGGACAATTTGTGGTATGTTGGGATGCCCTCTTCTTGTCTGGTTGTTTTGTGGCAATCATATTGTGTGCAGAGTGGAAGAAAGATGTTGAGATGATGGCTTTGAAGGCTAATAAATGGGTATTTACAATAGGGAAAGCCCTCGTATACGACGAATTGAAAAAAAGAATACAAAACACCAGACTACCATGCCACCCAATCTTGCAAACAAAAAACCCATAACCCCGAGACCAAGAGGAGAGCGAGTGTCGAAGCGCTTTCGAACTCTATTTTTCCATTGTGCCCAAACCGAAATTCTATCCCTAGCCCCTCATATCTGTGTCATAAGTCGTGGAGATGGTGGCATAGATAAAGGCGTGGTTGGATATTGATATCCTGACTCCGAACAGTTCGTTGAATGATCATACGAGTGTGAAAGAGGAGGAGTCTGAGGAGGCATGTTAGGCACGGCTCTGGAAACGCGGCATTGGTAGGATTGAACGTACATGAGGATCTGAATCGCCATAGCCGTGCTGCCCATGGATGTCGATGGCTGGAAGTCCTTGATAGCTCATATTGAAGGGGCTCATGGTATCCTCGTGTTCCCGCTTGATCGAGTCGTGGAATTGCATCATGGATGGAAGAGTGACTGGAACAGGCGCAAGATAATCTGTGTCCCCTCTTGACCAGTCCCCGCTGCTGGAAACTGGGCGGTATGGTTGCGAGTGTGGGTATGGTGGGTAGACAATGTCCTCTGGAGCTGGGTATTGGTGGTATGCGAAAAGAGGTGGTGTTCGGGATCCATCTCTCTCAAACCCGTGGGAGAACATCATGTCGTCGTCGCTTTGCATAGGTGGGGTGTATTGACTAGGCAGTAATCTTGGAGAAATCTGTTGTCTAGCTTCTGGGCTTCTCTTCTGGTATTGCTGAGTGTTCTCATTCCGGCTCGTTTGGTGAATCTCTGCGTGTATCTGAGGTGGGGATGCAGAAGATGATCCTGCTCGGCGCTCGAGGTCTTCAAGACGTCTCTTGAGCTTCTTGCCTGCTTGAAATTAGCTCCTAGCTCTGTAGTTGCGATGGCAAGCTACTTACGGTAGTTGCGCTGGGCAATGCGGTTTTGAATTCTTCTGCGCTCAGCAAGGTCGGAGATCTTTGTCCAGTCCTCATCTGGGTTTGCTGAACTGCTGAAGGCACTGCTAGTGCCGTGGGTAGTGATGTGCCTCGACGCCGTAGCAGTCGAGTATGAGTAACTCTGTCGAGACATGGTGGGAAGGTTGAGGTAAGTCTGATGAAAGACTGAGATGTGTGTGAAGGAGATAAACTTCTAAGTAAGTCAAGCTGTGAAGAGGAGTGATATGATTGTCAACACAAGGCTGGATGGGCGCCTCAATTGGGGCCCTTCGTCCAGTATATATGTCAATCGGCAGCACCACACAACCATCCTCCACAACGGACTTTACCAACACCTTGTTACTAAGGGACCCCTGTAATTACCCAGCTGAACGACGATAGACCCCTGTCCTTCATGACCCTGGCTGCGACTCCTCCCCCCCTGCTCAGATGGTTTCCCTGCGCATTCGACTACGAGGAGCAACGGTCGAAGGGCGGCCGGGAGCTGCGTCTGCAAGCTATGGCAGTAGGGGCCGCCTTTCTGCACCCTCGAGTCCAAAGCCTAGAGAGGTTAGCTCGTCAGCCATCTGCATGCACGCCTTTACGAAACCCAAACCGTGGAAATGCCCTTGCACGACGCTAAGGAAAATATGGCTAATTTGCGACATTTAAGAATAGTACACGGGTCGTCGACCATAAAGCAGCATGAGCCATCGTATCCAGGGTCGTCCACAAATCAAATTAAGTTACAGGAATAGATCTGCACTAGCAATTGCACCAATCCCTTGCGTGGATGATAGTAGCCCTATGGAATCGGTGGTGCAGCCGAAAGTACCAGGCATCCAGAGATTTATTATTGGTATCAGGGCGTGAACGGTGGCATCAGTGGCATAGCTGGCTTCCATCGACATTCCATTTGCGTTCCAGAAAGCCTCCTTTCCTCAGGCGTTCAACTCGCATCTAATCATGGCAGTCGAGCGTGGAATGGTTTCATTATTCGAGCTGTCAACCAACGGGAATGGCGTTCGTGATCAAATCCATCTCCCCGGCTGCGATCCTGCACCGTACTTTCACGAGTTCATCACCCTCATTGCCGGTTATAGCACAGGGAGTTTCCGTGATGCCAAATCACATCAAATAGTCAACTCTCTTCTTGACGGTCACAATTTCAGTTGTTAGCCAAACTCTTTGGGATGTGAACCCTTGATGAGTCGGAGCCTCCTTCAATCACAGCGCGCGGATCGTTGCAAGGTTATGACAAATGAGAGATCCTTGATTGCCCAAATAGGGCAGTGAGAGAAGAAAGTGAAGATTTTGGAACAGAAGGCTCCGATCTCTCCACCTCTCTTTTGATGAGCCTTTGATTTCGCCTGCCGAGATATTGCCAACGCTCTTCTCAAATTAATTTTGGCCTGGGCACATGGAAATCACGAGTAAACAATTATCCAGACATTCTATTGCTGGTAGAAGTCGGCGACCTTTGTCGCGTTTTTCTCGCCATCGCACGATCCTTAGGATCAGAGGCGAATCTAATTTTGGAATACGTGCGAGCGCAGTCCTCGGTTTGTCCCTCAACGAGTATCCTGTTCGTAGCAATGGCTTCACCACGTAACTACGCAACAAAAAAGGATCTGCTCTTTAGATTTGAGCTTTGGACACTACGTCCGTATGGCAGCTCGCACTGAGAGTGTGATCTGGGGATGCGTCAGGGTAGTAAATCGAAACGGGTGCCAATCCAACGGTCGCAAAATTACCCTACCAGGCTGCATCGCCCACTCGTCAGAACCCCTCCTCCCCCCTGGAAACCGACACGTGCTTTGTCATATGTTTATTTTTGCGCCCCCGATGACCAAGATGCGCGGGTCCGAGTGATTGGACGAGACATGCGACCCTCGACCGGCCGCCCTCCAAAAGTCCCACACCGCAGATTTGCGACTGCATACCGACTCGAAATCCCTGTTATGCACCTCTGCGCCAATCAGATTATTGATATCGTATTTTTAATGGTTAGCGCCGTATTCTTCGACGGTGAAGACTTGGGACCCGCTACGTACGCTACCACCAAATGGCAATTTCATTTGAGCTGTGCGGTAGGACCGATAGCAGTAGTTCACTGCAGCGCATGATCATAACCTGATGGGGGTGTTCAGCCCTACCCGGCCTGAATCCCCCTACTCCACATGTCTCCCTATCCCTATGCAATCCATATGCATTGGACTTCTAGGAACCACCTTGATACCCGAGAAACTCGAGAGCTTCGATCAACGATCGGTCGATCGTGGCGTTTAGGCAGCAGAGATTCAATGACTGCTCAATTGACTCTGCTCCTCACGATGGCGGTGGTGTTCGAGACCCGGGCCTTGTTCAACGTTACGTCGATCGCGGGCAACACTGCCCTTACGCCCTTGAGGTGTGGGATTCGTCTCTTTCGGGGAAAATTATGCGTTAGCGGATACTAGGCTGTGGAACTTTGGCTTCTACCCAAAATCCCAAGCATGAGTCTTCGCGCTTGGATGGCGTTTGCGCTTATGCCTGCCAGGTCAACCCCAATACTCTCGGGTGTATATTCTGCGGATGTTGACTTCCCCCCTGAGCGCATCATTTCATCTTCAATTTCATGTTTGCTATCTTTTTCATGCCGCCTTTCTTCGTAATTTTCCCTGTCAGTAGTGGACTTATTGTTCTTAAATATAGAACGGGTATTGAAATCAGAGGATTCGAGGATTTCCGCAGCTTTCACGTGCGCCTCATCCTTGGTGGTGATTGTATCAAGGTACACCGCCCTATCAGGTACCATGTACGACCGTTGAGATCCTTATTCTGAGACAGATAGGCGTTCAAAATCGGCTGCAGAGTCCAAGCCACGTCCTCCGGAGAATAGGCCGTTCTGCCGCCACCATCCCCATTCCCAAAGCCAAGGTGGAGGGCGAAACAAGGTTTCAAGATTAGCTATCATAGGGATGGAAGGTGGAAATTGCAAGAGCTTCTTTCAGTAGTTGAATTGACCCAAGGGCTCACCCATTTGGTTCAACTTACGAGCGGGGCGAGTATTCCCGCAAATCATTTAGGAAGCTCAAGATTTCTCTTCCAGCACCAGAAACCACCCCCCAGGTCCACTTCCCGTGTTCTCCGAACCAGGAGCAGGGGCTGAGCACTGCCGGATTGGGGCTGTCAAAGCTAGTTTTGGAAAAAGGAGTCTCCTTTCATATCGAGCCATTCAGCTCGCTGAATTCATATCTAGCTTGTCAGCTTCAGGATTATCTGATATCCTTCGGGTATTAGAATTCTCTCCTAATCACTACCCAAAAAAAGAGTATCCTTTCCGTTGGGACATATTTGTGTTCTCACGCGTAATCTCAGGGATGCTTTAAAGTTCTCACGACATACCCCGGCTGTCAGGGCGGCTGTGCCACGGTATTCCAAGAACGTACACGTGGAATTTGGCATGCTGAACATCTGAGTGGCTGCCCCTTCACAGTGGCTTAACTCATAGAGCAGTGCTATAAAGGATCGTGACGTTGCACCTTACGAGAAGGAGCGCCGAATAGCCGCCGTCCTTGTTCAGATCACATACTTTCGTAGTTTCTTGTGACTATTGAAGCTTCAAGCTTTTCTCCACAATGGTCTAAGCTGTGCGTTACGAGCTCCCAGGACCATTGCCCTGATAATAGCATTATCTTAACTTTAAATATTGGATATCAGGGTACTTCACGATATGAAATGGTCGATCAAAACGCCTAGGCGAGGAATTGACAACTCATTAAGAACTAAGACATCACAATCACAAAATCAATGCTTTGCAGATCGACTTTATTGCAATGATTTGTTGAGAATCATTTGACGGATTCCAAGCCAGTCAACTCACGTATACCGGGTCAAGGTTTAGGAGTCAAAATGAGGCACAACGATAACATCGCATGAGGAACCATTTGGGATAATTCTCGAATTTCCAAAACGACCAAAGTACACATATAATTGGCTAAAAAGTGGTCTTCATTTGGGCCCTATATCCCGTAGCATAATACTTAAAATTAACTTTTCACTACCGGCCAAGCCATTCTCGAACTGCCATCGCGAGTCGCGACTAGCAGAACGTTTGGAAACATCAATGCTTCGCGACCGGTTTACCATTGTCAAACCATTAATATGATTCGCCATAGGAGCGACACATCCGTCGAGCCCAGAAAATAGCTTCGTTAGTGCAAAAGACCAATTGTGGTATACCGTCGCTTCCTACACCATTTGGAGAAATCCAAGCCGGAGTTACACGTGCTGCGCGATCACCAATTATCACGATTGTAAGACACGCAGCATTACGACATCACAGCATAATTGATCAGTAACGTTTCCATGGACGAACATGTTGACTCACCGCCGCACCGATCTCCGCATGCAAGCCCGCAAGCCAAAAAGCAAGTGGTACTTATAGTTGTGTGCTGTAAAATGTCGGGGCCTCCGCAGAAATCATAAGGCTGAAGTGTGTTATCCCTGCCTACGCTGGGACAATCGCAGCCAAAATGAACGCGGCTGCATATCATTGGGTCGTACGAAGACAACAGAACGATATACGCAAGTATTAGAGGACCACACTACTACCTTGGCCGGGTATTGGCAGTACCAAGAGTCGGCGTCTTGACAAAGTTTACTTTGTCTCCAAGAAGCCTCACCGCCGTTGATCATGGCAATGTATTAGATATCGTAACATGCGGATGGTGGCCATACGAATGGATCGTCCAAGCTTCATGGCAGTGCCACAGCCTACTACCCAAAATGGACAATTAGCGACCATTACCACAACCCCTCATCATAAGGCTGGGTCGTATCCTTGCGCATGGCGGCCGACTATAGCAAACGTTTTAATTGGCTAGTACCCTACCAATTTCCCTTCTGAGCTTTAGTAGCAGCATATTCTCTCGCCGCTGGAGTCATCGTATTATCTTCCAATCAGAACCTAGTGTCCAAGATAATTACCGTTAATAGTACTCTACTACGAGCCGAGCTCCCCAACTCCACTACGATCTGCCCTACAGGAATTCCTTTAGTGCCGTACTCGGGATTCCGTACGTGAAAGCGGAGTTAGTCACGAAGATTGCGCATTCTATACCCCATTCCAGTCCCTGATGGTTTAATAATCATAACTTGCTTCTCGACTACAATGCGACATCCGCTCCCACGCAGCTAAATCCGAGCTCCGCCGAGTATGGAGGTAACTTGCGTCAGGTTCTTATATCCATGAACACCAGGCTCTCAAATTGGAACATGATCGTCGGATCCAAAGATCCAGAAGAAGAGTCACAAGCTCTTCTAGGAAGCCAAAGCATCCCCACCCCAGTGTTTCTCAAACCTTGTCCTAGCTTTGAATCCCGCAAGCTTTGTAACCAATGACAAGCTCGAACTCGTAACTTCTTGCCATAGAACCAAATCTGAAGAGCCGGCTTCCAGAAAAACTTCCGATACCATTATCAGTTTCGAGATTTGGATTATCATAATTGCCGAGGACTATGCATTGAACAAGGCTAGGTTCGTTCGCATTCGGCTTTCATGGGATTCTTATAGGGTATTTCTTACGAATTGTGATGAGGAGGCCAGGGTTAAGGTTTACGATTTCATTTCACGATGTACGAGCCGTTCGCCTTGACCAGCTTCATTTCATCTCATCTCCAGACTTCCCGTAGGATTTGATCTTCATGCTCATCTTCAAAGCGGACCCGAGTAAGCAATCATGCCAGATACGCGGTTTCTCACGCTTGCATGGCTATGGCATGGAAGCCAAAGGTTCGTACAACCACACCTTGCTATCTTCAATAATAATTCTCCGCTCATCTGCAGCTCCAAAGGATTCTGGGTTTTCCCCATGCCACACATGATCCAAGCAACCGTGAACCAACCACCAATTAACGTCAGAACTCTTTCTAGAATCCTTGGCTCCACGTTGTCTATGTGGTGGCTTTACGCCGCGCCGCGCCGCGCAACATTAAGCCTTACGGACATTCATCATGCCGATTCTACGAGATATGTCTGTGATTTGTAGCGATTTACGCCCCCAATTGCCGCATCAATGCCGACAAGAAGACGAATTCAAGATCCGGATATTCCATCAAATCATTCAATCCATAGAGTCGGTGAAGATTCGACCGACGGCTGTGCCGGGCGATTCGTGGCATGAAGACACGAGGTCTGGGCACCAGGTTGATACCGCAAATCCCTCACAGCACAGTAAACTGGATGCCTATTCCATTATTTGGAATCGGGATCTCATGGAGCTCCGACTTGCGGCATTGTGCAATATGTCATGGAAATTTCCCCCCTTCAGGGTTTGAAATCGTCAATCAAGTCTATTACTCCAATCAAAAATCCACGACAACGAGATTAGCTAAACTAGTCATTGTCGGCGTCTTTTCATCTAATCAACCCCTTCATGCAATAAAAACAAATTCAGGGCAAGACCTGCAACGCATGCAAGATTGAGGCTCAGTTGTTTCTCTCCGATTGAAACATGCAACCCCTTTAACACCTTCCAGTAAAGCAGCGCGGTACTTTCAGATTTCTGTATTTGGAATGAAACATCTACTCTTTCTTCTCTAAAAATGAATTTCTAAAATAAAGATCTCCGGCAATTCGGCCTGAGGAGTGAGAACTCAATCCCCCACGTCAAAATCTACCTATGTCAAGTCCTGCCCCGTATCATCCTTCCCCACAAAATCCTCTAACATCTCTCCGCGCCTTATCCTATCGAAATACCAATATAGATCATCCAACTTCTCGCCTTATGGAATAGATACTACACTCTCGAATCACTCATCTAATCTCGTCTGCAGCAACATCTCCTTGGCCAAAAACATGATCGGTGGGTACAATTGTGCGATTTCAAGTTGGCCTGGCCCTGCCTCAGAACATGCGAGTTAGGGGCACAGTCCATTTTCCGCCCATCAGGCTGAATCTGAGGCACTCAGGCACGCAACAAATCTGATCTCCACTTCTAATTCAAAAATAAACGTTTAAATACGGTTCAAGAAGGTGGTAGGCGTGTCCCTGATGGATAGGTCCCCGCTTTCTTTTCTAAAGTACACCACTTGCATCTTCCATGGAAGCGAGGTCAAGCTCGGATTTGGATTCCATCTCGACTTTCCACGTTTCAAGTGGATCCTTAAGGATGGAATTGAGGGGCGCATAGGGCCTTATGAATAGACCGTGAGTTATAGAGAGGCTGGAGAGTGGGAGAACCATGTGCGAGAGAAGCGAGAGAGCGAATTAGCAGCGTCCTCTCGTATACACCTCCAGCTTCACTAGATCCTACGATTCTACCAAACTGCCGCCGTACGAGCACATCAACCAGGTACGAAATACGGCGTATAACCAACCTACCGTACCTGCACGTAGTAACCTTAATCAACTCGCCTGGGCTTGCCTCGAAGTCCTTTGCTTTTCCAGGGCATGGCAACAGAGGACCCGCACATCCCAACTTCTTGGAGATCCAGAGATGTGATGATTCCAAATCCAAGGCCAAATCCACAGCGCTTAAAATAGTCTTGCCCTACCCTGCCGCAAGCCGTAGGTCCCAGAAGAGGAAATTTACGAAGCATCCAATAATACCCCCTCCCCCGCGTCTGCCCACCCCATGCATATATATAGCCGCCGTGACGCGCGTGAATATTGGGGCTCAGCCACCACCATCACACACATTTCCATGGCCGGCGCGCACCAAAGGAAAAAGCAAAAACGCATGCTGCAGTACGTTATGCATATGTCTGTGCCTCTTATCAATGAATGTAAAGGAGGTGGAAGTAAAGTGGTGGGACGGAAAGGGTCAAAGATGCGATTTGCGGAGGTGATGGGGTTGGGTATTGCATACGACGTTCCCAATTAGGGGGGAGGGTGTTGGGGGCGCAAATATTTCTCTTTCGGGATGAGGCTGCTGCTCGGGGAGGGGGGTGGGGGAGGGGGCAGGTTAGGTTGGATTGAAGATGCTGCTTTTACCTGCTATTTAAAACCCATTCGAAATTTGTTGTAAATAAATCTATTCTGTCCAACACAACACACAGTTGCTGCGCTGCGCGGTACCTTTTTGATTGTGGTTGGGTGGGGTTGGGGTCTGCTAATCGGTCGGTCTGTTCCTGAGCCTGGATAAATGTTTTTTTTGGTTGGTACTTTTTGACCAGGTGTTGGCGTTTCACCTCCCATTCGCAAAGTTCCCAACTGCGCTTCTATGCAGCCTGACCCGACCCAACTTGACCCAGATGCGCGACCCGCATCCAACATCCAATACGCCTAAACTGCCTATTCGCGGCATACTTAGCCACCATTCACCATCAACCGCCGTACACAGCAAATCCACATCGATCCTCGGACCTTTCCCCCTTTGTCACATCGGTGAATCGGTTCTTCACACCCTACACAGGAATGTGCATGCTCGTTCCTCGCTCTCGTTCATAACCCCGGTACTAGTACTAGACCTCTCCAACTGCATTTAACGAATCCAACACATGCCAGCAGCGAACCGGATTCCAAATCAGGGAATTTGAGCTCGGCTTTGGAGAGTTGGAGTGCTCGGCGTCGGGGTTGACTTACCTTGTTGGCTGGGTTCTATAGGTTCACGTTCCCGGCGTCAGGCAACGAGGAGAGCGGTCGGAAATTACCTCTTGTGGGTAAATGTCGATGGATGGAACGAGGAAATGATACTTTTGATGTCGCGAAGTAAGTGATTCCAGGAGTCTATCACGATATTATATATTGTGCAGTTGATTGAGGAAGTTCTTACATTACGGCATCTGACAGCGGCTGGCGATTGATGCCATCGATCGAGGTGAGGTGAGCACTCTATTTTGACGGTCGATTTTGCGTAACGGTCATCGGTAGTTAGGAGGTGTAAGCACTATGTGCGGGAGGGAAACTCCTCCAGCTGGGTGTGAGATGAGATTGTGAGAGAGTTGATTTCATTTTGTTCATGTAGATGCTGAGGTCCCAGCAATTGATGGATTTGATTGTTGCGAGTAGTTGGAAATGGGAGAGTTTCTGTCGCGACTTATGTCTATTTGAAGAAAGATCTGGTTTCAGGCCATGAAATTGTTGAGAATTTCATTTCTGTGCATTTGGGATTTCCTTATCGTCAAAGTTCTGTCCTTTCCCTTTCACGTCTTCTAGTCGCGAGGTATTTGAAGACCTTTCGAGAGAAATCGTCGAATCCGACAACATCTTCACGAACCTAAGACTCCGCAACATCTCCCACTCTGGCCCATCTCTTCAGTTGCCAATTGATTCCCCTCTCATTGAAACCCACAAGTCCGCCACCACAACTCAATACCGCTCCAAATAGGTACTTCAACGCTCGCTGAAACGCCCTCCTCGCAATTCCTCCCTCGCCAGACACCCTTCCCCACCGCCAGCCCTTAAATATCGATACCTCTCCCAATAGAGAAATCCTCTTTCTCATAGTTCTTCACCCAAACACGTGGAGCATTCCACCGGATATCACTCAGAGAAATCATTCCCCCAACATGCAACATGAGCCTCTAACCCAACCCCAAACTTTACATCAGAGATCAAAGGGAACGAATCTCCTATCACCAACAGGATCGCCTCCTTCCATTGACCTCAGTGTCGCACCCCAACAACCTTCACGCAGCCATCTCTCTCCTCTCCTGCTACCCTCCTTTCTTTCTCCCATCCCTTAGCTCTCCCGTTACCTACCACCGTCTGAGGAAAATACTCGAGCATATCAAGCTTACCGTCCCTTCTCATAACCACATTTTCCTCCTTATTTATACACACGACTTCTGACCCCTCTCGAACTCCCCAGCCCTTCATACTTCCATCATCTCATTTCTATTCATAAATAAATCTTGTATCCACGTAGCCTCGTATGGCGTTATGACGAACAAGAATAAAATATCGTTGTCATGGGATGGGTGGAATCGAATCATATCTATATCCATGGTTCCATTGTCAGTGGGACGGCAGGTATAAATAGGGAATTGTTCTGTCTGAATAGGTCAAGCATCCATGTGTGCACATCCTGTGGTGATTTGGGAGTTCGGAATGGGAATTGGGGATGAGAGGATATCATGAGGTGCTTGGGGGAGGGGAGAGGAATGAGAATGAGAATGGAGACGGGGAACTAAAGCATATATACTATTACTGTTCCTGTGATGCGATTGGGGATGGAGTTTTGCTGCCGGTTCTTTTGTTGTAATACTTTATATGAAGTAGTCCCACGACTGGTGAGCCCCGGGGTTCGTCTACATATTGCTGTCATTCTCTATACTACCTCCGGCCTTTCGCGCGTGTACAATTTGTCCATGTGCACCAACCCCTTTGATTGGAATAGAAAGTACCATGCAAACACCCACGCCGTTGCTTGAAAACAATTACAGCACTGAAGAGGCGTGAGCCGTGCTAATAGAAAAAGCGCTTATGATAGAGACAAGCTCAGTCCTGGTTGCGGATATTTTCCGAAAATACTCAAGGAAAGAAACAAATGAAATATGTCCGTTAACGTAGCCCAATGACGCTCATCTCCAAAGTCCACACTCGTCTGATCCAAACTTTCAACTTCCCCTCTACACCCTCTACACCTTGTAGTTCAACGCCTTCCCACCAACATCTTCGGGCTGGTTTCCGCCAAAATAGGAGGAGCTTTTGAGCCATTCCCACCGCGTTGTTTCCCATTTCACCTCCACGGATGTCCGTTCGTAATCTTGCGAGTGCGAGACTGCAGATTACGGCTTTGTTTGGTTCGTTTGCTCTGTGGCCCCAGTGGTCGTCATGGTTGAACCCTCTGTTCTATATTAGCAAAAGCCCAAGCTCAAGTGAAGGCAGAATTACCCTGCGGTCAACATCTCGATCAAATGTTGCTCGGTTGTTCCAGTCTCCTCACTCCTTCGCAGACCCGAGAAAATTCCATCCTGCTTCAACAATGCCTTACCAGCTGCTCTCTTGACCTCAATCATCTCCGGTTGTTCAATATCTTCGCGTGGGGGTATGACATAAAAATCCAAATCCTCCCTCAAAACAATTATTCCAGCCCTATCCTGAAGCATCTCTCTTGCTGATCCTGCCATTGGCTCAATTGGTACCGCATCCGCGTCGGGCGCTGAAGGTGAGTTGCCTCCCGATGGAATTGTTTGGGCAACATTACGGAAGAATTCGAGCATGTACTGGAGTGACGCTGGGTCATACTGAGATGGTATGTTAGCTATATGTACATCTACATTTGATAATATATCACGAATATATGGAACGTCACGGACATCAACTTGGAATGCGTCTCCTTCATGATAGGTGCTCAAATGTCCGTCGGGTAATAGACCATTTGGGAAGAGGGACAAGAGTACGAATTCGGGAAGTGTCAGGAGCTCGTCTCTTGAAAGCGTAAAACGTTGGCCTCTGTATATCTTATCAGTATGTCCCTTCTCAACCTGTTCTCCTAAGCTCATACCGAAGGTCCATAGTGATATTTTCATCGGCGCCAACATCTGCGATCAGGTCAGTGCTGATTCTTCCACAATTCTAGCATTTACAAACCTCCAAGAGTGTTAATCGGTGGCGGACCACCTTGCTGCACCTGAGTAATAATACTCGCAGCTCCTCCTGTAGCCGCCATCAGATATGTGAAAGATTCGAGTGGGCTAGATCCCTCGGAATATGCTGGTGGTGGTTCGCTGTCGTCTTCTTTATTGGAAGACTCCCCTTTTGTATCCTGCGGAAGGGCAGCTTTTGTCTCTGCAACAACGTCGCTCGAAGAAGCGGAGGGCTGATGAGGTTCGGGCGCGACTGGCGCGTATGCTGGTACAGATGCTGCAGATGCGCCGGCTTCAGTGACTGCGGTTTTATATGCCTCAGCAGCCTCAGCGGTCGATGTGTAAAGTGAAGAGAAAGGGGGAGGTCGTGGAGAAGATGGCGCGGAGCGTGAAGGCTCTGAAGTTGGATAACCCGGAGGTGGTGATTGAGCGCGAGTTATCTCGTCTTCAAGCTTCGATCTTTCTTCTTGTTCTTGAATGTCTAGCCCGACGGACGAACCGTCTGTGGCTTGAAGCGTGTTCGACAACGTGGTTGCTGAGAATTAGAATCTACACCGAGATTCTGATATTATTTTTTGACACAAGTCGCGGGATCAATTGATGTAGACGGTAAGCATAGCGCCAGGTTGTGAGGTGCAACGCTGAGCATCAATGTTGGTCGATTCACCTGGGCGTTTATGGCTTACCTAATCGGGTGTTGGCGCCTATGCATTACCCCTGATATCTTTGACGCATCACAAAAAGCAATCTACAAATACGCTGTATGGATAGGTTCTATTATACGATTGTGTTCTGGCGAGAGATATTATGAGCGCTTTAAGCATGGCAAAGATAATGTAAATCTATGTTCAATTGATATTATCCAGAGGATTCTGCGGCTGCCCCAAACGGATGAAGGGTTGCCCTTAGTGGGGCTATCTTCACAAAGATCGAATACGATGAAGCAGAATCTTAGGTTAAATCTCGAGAGAAGTGGTCTAGGAGCCATTGCCGGCTCGTCTGATACAGGACGACGTCGACAAGGAGGGAGAAACTGGCCGAAATGAATCCGCTCAAAGCTCTCAGGATCGCAAAACGATGGGTTATTTGCAAACAAAAGTTCACAGTGATGAGAAATTGAAGATCTGTCGCCTCTTCAGGATGTCATTCAAGAAATTCCATTGTCGGTAACCATGTTATTGGTCGGGAAGCATCTACCCCTTCTGTGGCTATGACCCAGAGAAGCCATACTTCATTTTGAATTGTGTTCTCGTGGATGAACATTTCGGACTAGTGGATCGTGAGCTCATAGCTTTGTGCAAGGACTGGAATTATTTCTATCTGAAGCCTTCATTATTTCAACAAGGACTTCCGTTCTGTCAGAAGCCTTCTCCATTGATTGACATATATAGCTCAGGGGCCAAGTAGCTCAATGAAAGAGGTAATAGTCTTTCTGGCAGGGAGCTCGATGTTGTCTACAAACAAAATCTTGGTCACATAGTGGCCAGAATATGCCAAAGTGATGCGTCCACTCCTGTTCATCCGCGTAATAACTCCACACGAGCCTTGGCAGAGTCATCAAAGTCGCTTCTTCACCATCGATCCATTCTAAGCAAACTCTTGGCAGCTTCCCGCCCCAACATGTACAATTTCGAACGCGGTCAAAGATACCCGTACTATCCAAAAACTCCTTTCCCAAGCTCTTCATGATACATTGTGGGAAAAAGTAGTCTCCACACCGGGCATAATGTTTGTGAGAGTTAGCAAGGTCGTCCCACCAAAATCTTCGTTTTCTGAAACAAAGCGTGATATCTTCCAAGTGCACCACCGAAGCAATACCTTGGAGCAAGTCCCGCGGCATGTAATAACTCGACAAATGTGGATATTTCGGAAACTCGAGCTGCAGGTACAAAGTACTAATGTATCCGAAAGATCCAGACATCCAGAAGTTTGCCCACCTGGAACACCAATAATTCCAGTCATTATGTACCACTGTCGGAGAATACACATGCCGATAGTCTCTGGTATTCTTTGATCTTTCTGCAAAGTCTAGGCTGAAAATTGTGTACTCGCTCGAATATAACCAGATCGAACTTCTACCAGTTCTCTTCAACCAAGACCCATTCATCAGAACGAACCTTTCAACTTCGTTCCGCAGAATATGGCAAGTGTTCCATAGCGCGGTCAAAGGCGATGGCTGTCGGTGGATAGGCTCTTTTTGTAGGATACGATAAGTATGGGGTTGACGTGCCACTATGCCATAGATAATGTATCGTATATCGGGGTTGAGGATTGTGACGAACCAAGGCGCGACTGTTGTTTCTATTGTTTGCTTAGTGGGGATACAATTAACTTCTACGAGGGAGCTAGCCTCACCTGTATCGTGCTGAGGACTAGTTGCATGAACAACATCCACTCCCGTAGTAAGCGGGGGATCAGCTACCGCCGGAGACTCCTCGGCCCTTTTGCTGGACGGGGCTGTATTTCCCTCCATCTTTCCTACATTATAGTTAGGACTTGCTAGCAAAATCTGCTCCCCAAGAATTCCATGCAGAGAAAGATGAGCTGGCCCAGAAGACTCTTCCCCTTTCTCACTGAGCGTAGGGAATTCTCTACGTACCAATCCCGATCCCAATCCCGTTCTACCTCCTGTTTTGAAGGAGCATGCAGCAGATTATTGATTCTTATGAATGCGATGAGAGTGAGAATGATACTGTGTCTTATAAGTGGAATCGTGATATTGATGAAGAATTTGTTGGTCGTTGGAAAGTGCCAGGCTGTTTGGTTGAGGTAGCTCCAGGATGAGAAGGTTTTGTTAGTCTGTGGAAGGTGCCAGCCTGGATGACCGGGATACTCCAAGATAAACTACTATCGGAGAACATTTTATTGGTTTGTTGAAGATACCAGAGTTATCATCCTCGAGAACAATAAGTCATAGAGTTGTTTGGGATTTTACAATGTTGATTCTATCAGGTATAAAATCACGCCATTTCCATCGTGCGGCCTGGAGCTCACCTACATGAGATTTACCTATCGCATTTCAGAGCCAATCAACCCTAGATACCTCCTTCCCATTGATTTATTCCTCGTGGGCTTAAAGGGAATACTTCGAGAATCCACTACTCGCACTCAATTAGGCTAGATTAGTGAATTAGACATTCCTTTTTTTGTACATTTTTCTAACTTAAGTACTTGCCAAGTCGTTGTTTTGCTTGCTTTTTAATGGCACGGTACCTTAGCTCTATTTGGAAGGGGTAGCTTTAAAGCTCAAGGGGATAGAGAGTGATGCATTCTTCGTCTGGTTTCAAATAGATGCCTTCATTTGCTAAATTGGTATTTTGCCCGCGTTTAGATGGCACACCCAAATCCAACTCCCCAGACGCAGCTTCCAGATTTCAAGCAGATAAAAAGTGAAGGACGCTTCCTCTAGTCTTAAATAAGTGCCCAGAAACTCGTAGAACACGGTTTCCATTGCGTTGAAAAGTACTCAAGTCCCTCATACCCACCTGCTTAAAGTTTCCAAAGACATTCCACTCAGTCCATATTCCTTGTACATTGTCAGTACCATATATACAACCCGCCCCTGTCCACACAACTAACAAAGAACCAGAAAGGAAGATCACAAGATGGAATTTACCGCAAAAGGGCAGAAAGCAACACCTGATCTCTGGTACGGCCACGATGGAGAAGACCTCATCTGCGCCATCAAACACTCATCGCTTACTGTGAGAGGCACGCCAACATTTAAGATCGAGTCGGGGAATTGGATCACTGGCGTTCTGAAGTACGAAGGTGACCAGTGGGCGATCGAACAGCAAAAATTCGGGGGTGTGATAATAAAACTAACCAAGGGTCAGGTTCTGACAGTTAAGAACCCTCCCCAACCGCCCTGAGTTAGTGCACCAGTTACCCAGACGACCAGCAGGGGGGGATGTTTTTCACCCAAAAGCCTGAGCATGTATAGCGTGTAGATAGAAATTAGATGGAAACGGGGACCGCGTATAGAATTTGATCTTGCTTTTGGGTTATGAGCAATCTAAACAGTCGTTGTTTCCGAAATGTGATGCTTAATTGTCCTTACTCTGGCTATTTCCAGATATAAGTCGCTCTCCCAATCGCACTCTCCCGTCCCCTAAATACCTTTCTAATCTTCTAAATTTTACCCCTCATCTTCCATCAAACATTAACATCCACCCCACCATCACTCCTCTTTTTCCCCCGCCCATAACTCGTCTGAAACCTTTCCCTCATATGCTCCTCCACACTCAATGCTTTCCCTCCACCCTTTACACTACTCCCATCCAACGGCCTCAGTATCGTATCAACATTCCCATCAAAGAAAAATGGTACAGAATACCGCTCACTCCCACTCCGATTGATCACCCGATGCAGACTACTCTTATACGTTCCCGCCGTCCACATCTGCAACATATCCCCCACATTTACCACATACGCGTCCGGATTCGGCTCTACATCTCTCCAGATCTCGTCTTTATAATCCCAGACTTGAAGTCCCCCGACTTTATCTTGGAGCAGGAGTGTAATAGCTCCGAAATCTGTGTGCGCGCCCGCACCTAATTGCCTCTCATCGCCACTCTCATCAGGAGGATAATGCAGCAATCGTACACTAGCCACGGCATCATTACTCACGAACTCCTTAAACACGCCCCCATTCACACCGTCCTCGTACCCATCACCGAATCCGAGCCCTTTGATAACAACATCGAGCACCTTTAACGAGAGCGCGAATATACGGTCATAGTACTCCTCCAACGGCCTCCTAAATACTTCTTCAGGGATGAGTGCCGGGTTCGGCCAGAGGTTCGGACCCATCAAAAACGCCTTCCGAACCACCCGGGGGTCATCCGCTGGGATTTCTTTCCCGACGTAGAACCCTTCTTTTAAATCCGGTAAGGAGTCTTCCTGGAGAGCCTGATTGCCCAACACCTCATACCCGCGATTCGACGCACCGACCGAGGCGGATTTGTCGAGTTTCTTTTTTTCTTCCATGGGTAATTTGAAGAGCGCTTCCGAGGCTTTGAATACGCGCGCTTGGAGGGAAGATGGGATGCCATGGTTAGTGATTTGGAAGAAACCGGTTGTGAGACACGCGGTGCGGACGCGGGAGATGAGGTCCTTGGACGAGGCCGATGAGGGGTCGGTTAGGTAGGGAGAAAGATCGATGGTGGGGATAGTGAAGGTGGCGCCATTTTTACCGTTGGTTAGGGGCTCGGGGATGTCCATTTTATTGGAAGGGTGAGAAGTGGTGAAGCGGTGGTGAAATAATATGGCAGGCTTTTGAGATTTGCTGAATTCGAAGTTGATCAGGGTAATAAGTGTTGGATCTTTCTTATGGGGCGATTGTGGTTTGTCTATCGAGCCATCTTTCCGGACTAGAGAGGTGTCAATTGACTTCCAGTTTTAATCACCTCCCAATATATATTAGAGATGACAGTATTCTATGAGATTGATGTTGTAGATGTACGTGAAATTTGAATAGCCTCGCGAAGCCTCGACATCCACCCCACTTCCGAGATAGAAGATAAGATAGCGGAGGTCGGCGAAGTCCACAATATTTATTTCATAGGGTTTGCTCTTTGAAAATAGCCTGGATTCCTTAAGTCAGATGAAAATGTATAACCTAGCTCGAATGAGTTGAGTTGAAGATTATAAACAGGGCCTTTTCAAGGAGCCGAAATTACCCGACAGGAGCGCAGCCATTGCATGAAAGCATTGATAAGAGAAAGCAGAATGAGTTAAATATATGTCAGAGTTTGATTCATCATATCGTGATATCATAGCACCCATATGTATGTGATTAGACATATCCAGGAAATCAGACGCCATCTACATCTCGAGTCCTTTACCGCCAGCCTGTATCACCAAAACGCTTCCCCGAACGCCACCCGAAACCATAGACTCAGCAACAACTCCTAGCGTCTTCTTCAAATCTGTGTTAGAACCAATGTCGCCCTCGGATGAGTTGATCATAGCATGCTTCCCTCTGCCAACAACAATCAGGTCGCCCGCATTCTTCGGTGATTGCGCTATCTCTTGTCGGGCATGTGCAAGACAATCTGCCACTGGTGTCGTAGTAGGAACATCGACAAAGACAACGCGATTAGTCAAGGGTTGTGGTAGGGAATCGCGCAAGGTGTGAAGAAGAACAGTATCCTGAGCGGCATTTTGATATAATGCCTCAGTATCGAATCTTTCTGTGAGATTCGGTGGAGATAGGCTGGAACCGCTCGCGAGATTCGTAGTGACTTCCGGAGAACCTTTCTCCCGTGCAGGAGAACGAATCGGCATTATAAAATGGACGATATTTTCCGTAATATTTTTGTTTTGAGCAAGTTGTAGAACGAATCGAAGGGCTACACGATCGTCGACTCCACCGAAGAATGGGAAATAAATATGATGACTCCTGTCCGCAACGGGTAGGACGACTTGTTCACGGTGACTTCGTAAACTGAGACCGCTCACCGTTCTGGCAAGGGTTCGAGGCTCATGCTTAACTGGGGAGCCAAATCCGCGATTGATAAAGATTGCGGTATTGCAATTAGCAGTCTCGAGTGCTTGTTGAATGAATGTATCCTGAGCGCCGCTGGAGAATGTGTCCAAAGCCGTGGGGTCGTCTGAAGTATTAGACGCCTCTGTCCAGGGGATAAGTACAAGATCTGAAAGATGGTCCGTCGCTTGGGTGTTGAGTGTTTCCGCATAAGAGTCCTCGGGTACGACAGATACACCGCCAGAGACGGCAACATTGTTGAGCTGTGCGAAAGTTCGGAATGCGTTGACGACAGGATCTCGATAGCTATAATCTTCGCCTTCTGAAACTTTCATGACGGATGAAGTACGCTCTGTTAGTTCCAGCATGCGTAGGCCATGAACTTCGAGAGGGCGTTTCCGAGTGCTCGACTCACTTGAAGCATTCTCACTTTCGGGAACGGTCTTGAGCTCGGTCTTGGATTTGTGGATCTTTGTGGTCACAGTTGACCTGTCACCTCCCAAGAGGGCGATAAATGTAAAAAGACTGGGCAAGCTGTCAAGCCTGAGATACACAAGAAGTCTCCGAACCTGAGTGCTTTGCAGCTTCTCAAGCGAACGCTCTGGGGTGGTATCGCTCGCACCTTCCGAGATGATTCGATTCCCATCCCAGTCGATCTCACCCCTCTTCCAAGCCTCAAGCTTTCTTTGGTACCAAACCGGGTACAAGAAAGTGGTTACAGGTGTTGTTGTAACCGTCGTTACGAGGGCCATTACGACGAACATGGTGAAAGTCCTTGTGGAGAGAATCTTGGCTTGCAAACCAATGTTCTATGGAAATCAGTATTTACAACAAAGAGATCTGGTGCGAAAACCTACAAGAACGATGAGTTCGACGAGACCCTTGCAACTCATCAAGACACCGATAGCAAAGCTTTCTCGCCAAACCAGCTTGCACGATTTAGCTGCTAGAGTACCTCCGATGATCTTACCTGCAAATGCGACGGAAATGACTCCCACGACATATGCCCAAGTAATGCCATCGTTCAGCAGACCAAGATTCGTACTCAAGCCGGACAGTGCAAAGTAGAGGGGTAGGAAGAGCACGGTAACTAGATCTTCGATCTTCTCCGTGAGTTTAATGCGAAATCCCCTTCATGAGGACAAATGAGTCCGACGAGAAAGGCTATATTTGGTTAGTAATGTCGTCAACATCAGGCGAGAAGTGACTTACCTCCAAAGATAGGATGTATTCCAATAATGCCTGTAAACTATGACGATGTGAGAACTAAGAGTAATGTGAGGGCTACCATAGCTTGCGTAGGTCTATTTTGAATGCTTCCGCTCCGTCGCAGGATCCAATAAAATCCAGGCTGTATGAGATAAACCAAAAACAGTACCCAACCAATGGCAGTCAGCAGGACGTAGAGCGCCGTAATTCCAGATCCATTATTGACCAGTGCAACACAAAGTGCAAGAAGTATCCAGCCAGTGACATCGTTTCCTACACCAGCAGCTAATACTGTTACGCCGACAGGGGTCCCAAGGAGCTTTAATTCTGTAAGGATTCGGCATAGAACGGGAAATGCAGTGATCTGAATGAGTTAGCGTTGAAGTGCCGCGAAACATCAAACCCGTATTTCTTACCGAAAGAGCAGTTCCGATAAACAACATATAAACTCCGAAACTAATGGTCACTGTCCCTGGATCATTTCGGAATTGGTTGTACAGACCCCATGCAATAGCGCAGCCCAATCCGAACGGGAGGACCATCCCAGCCAATCCAACACTGAGCGCAACCCGCCAATTTGAGACAAAAAGCTTCATATTGACTTCGAGTCCCACGAGGAACAAGAACAGGATTAGACCAAGGTTTGCCACGACGCTGAGATTCTGCATCGAGGCTGAGCCTGAGGGGAATATGGAGCTTCAAACCCAGGTATTCGCATCATGACCGAAGGGCCAAGTATGATCCCACCAATAACTTCTGCAATGACTCGGGGTTGTCGGAGCTTGGAGAGAGGCCAATGAAGAAGCCTGCAGAAGATGATAATGATTCCTGCCTTTCTCACATGTTAGCCGGGCTCAGTCACTAGGAGATCTAGTTCGCGTCTTGTGGCAGGTGGAAACACAGCGGGATGAAGAGACGAATTGAGAGCCTGTTGGCATGGCAGACTCGCGATCACAGCTTCACCATCTGAAAGCTCATGCTGCCGTAAGTTCCTCTCGGAAGCTCACAGCATGGTGCAACATTTGCACAACTCATTTCCAGTCTGCTGGATCGCGCTTACCTGGATGATGAACATGATGATCGGATTCTTTGGATCATATTTGCTCGGGTTACCCCCTTCGAGGACCCCTCCTTGCGGAGTTGCACGATCGGTCGACGTCGGAGACGCAGCTGATGAAGATGCCGCCTTCGTTATGGCCTTCGATACGACTGAAGATATGGAAGACATGTTGATAGAGAGAACAATATGTCACGGATCACACAGGGTATTGTGTGATGGTGAGAGTGACCTCGGAGGGATAATTATATGAGGGATATAACAACATGCTTCCGTATACGACGACTCCAAGACGACAATGGAGCTCCCCGCGCGGTGAGGCGCTTGGCGTGAGCTGACTGACCATGGCCTCCAAAATCCAGAACCTTGTCCGTGGGTCCTGTCAAAAAAGCAAAGGCGCATACTAGTACCAGCATAATTTGGCGGGGAATTCCAGTGATTACCCCATCAAGCACCTCGTGATTGGGCGGGCACCCTTTAGTGAAGGCTATTGCGGTTAGTAGCGGTCTTGGTGACATTCCAGGCCCCTTGTTGGTAACCGGAATAATCCAGCCACGAACAGCAGCTCCAGCACCAACAATCACATATCAACTTCCATGATGTGTAATAGTAGCCCACGTGTATCAATGTCCTGCTGAGCCCTTTGTACTTCCTGAAATATTATATAAAGGTTGTCATGCGGACCATAGTTAGCTACCTTACACAACGTATGTTCCGTGGAACTTCAGCACTTGCGACTCGCGCCCCAGCATGAGTGAGCCGCCCCCGTCGGGCAAAGTATGGTGGCATCATTCATGGTGGAGGTCAGTGGCTTCCATCGCGGTGCTTCCTAAGGACGTGAGAGGCCCAGTGCGGGCTCATGGCGAGATAAGAAGACTGTACAAATGATTAAAATGATGGACAGTTCCATTGCGCTGGGAGAAAGTCAGCCGCTGCCGGAGGATCTCTCCGCTTATAATTGGCGCATCTGTACGAACTCCTCCAGCGACGTTACACTTCCGCTTTCAAATCTAAACAGATAAGACCTGTTCAGATGACCTTCTGTATCACTGTCGCTCAGCTTTAGGCCGAGCAAAAGAAAATATTCTTTTATATAGTCTGCGCCGTTCATGCACGTCTTCTTATAACGTTTGTCAAACGCAGGAGGGACCTTATCCTGGCTTAGAGGATGGATGAGCGGCAGACTTTGGGCTGAAGCGCAGTGCGTTGGATGCCGTTTGATGAGGAATCAGTTCCTGCTCAAGCTGATCCATGTGCATTGAGCAACTTTATGTCATGTCCCCACCCTACAATGGCAAAGCTTTCACACTTAAACACCTTTTTCAAGTAATAGCTCAAGTGATTTCATGGCTTTGCATCCCAAACATCGAAAAGACTGGCTAATTTCCGATCTATGGAGTCCAACACATATCCCTCCACCCGCAACAGAGAGGCTTGCTCCTCTTTGATCAATTGCATGTTGCTGCCTCTCAGAACCGAGTCCAGGCTAGATAACACCACCTCCTTATCTGGCGGATCTCATTCCCGGCTCCTCCCTGGTCTGACAGGTGGACGATATGAGAACTGATAGATTCGCTCGACCCATGATCTAGTGCATGATATTACTCTCGTTGCCCAAAAATGAGGTCTTTGCAAGTATACAGGAGGATCAACTTTGGCGATGCCTTCAGATTCGAAATTTGGGACACGCCCTTTTTCCTTGGAAAATGAGAAGATCGGCATAAATCTTTGTCTTAACATGCTCCCTAGTGCGATCATCGTACTTCGTGTCGAGTAGTATGAGGACCCTCAACTCATGATTTTCCTCGCCTGCTTCAAAAGCTTTTGGAGGCGCAGAATGCCTCAAAACAGTGACTTTCAACCCTGCTCAGGCATTCGCTCATGGTTTTCTACGTCTGGCTTACCAAGCTTGAGCCCATGATTTGATTGCGTCATTAGCGAGCTTTCTCCTCTCAGGAAAATGGCGAGCATTTCAATCGAGATGCAGCCACTAAGTAGCAGAAACCTGAATCCCAACCCACCACTTAGAAATTGTAGTCGGCACAAAAGCCAACAAGAGGCATTCCATAATAAGAGGTATGCTAGCTTCTGATCGCCAGAGCGTCAACGAGATCTAAGAAATCGCTGAAGGGAGAAGCCCCCTCGGATCGCTCAGCTGAAGAAGATGGCGACCTCCCACTCTCCGTCACCTCGATCTCCGGATTCTGGTTCACAGGCCACATTGAACTCAGCTTCGCCTATTTTTTCCGTATCGCCGCAAAGCTCCAGTCTCTCCTCGCCGCTCGAAGACAATTCAAAGCTGGCCGGCGGGTGTATAGAGGCTCGAGCGAAATGGGTTCAAGGCCGCAGTATTGCCTTGAAGTCCAAAATACGCTTCAAGACGAAGTAGCAGTAAGTGACGGTGACTTCGTGCTTTGGTATTTCTCTGACTTCTAAGTGTTGAACAGGGACGTTCTTATTGACGAAGCTCCAGTGGCTAATGAAAAGGAATGCTAGCTCCTAAGCGCCAAGTTCTGTTGACGATACAAGTACAATTTCATTTAAGAACTGCTTCCATTTTAAGGAGATATGACGCAGTCTGGTATCTCTTTCACCTTTTCACGTTTGCAAAGTGGCCGTCAGCATGTGCGGTGGTTGATTCGGAAATTGCACTTCAATTATAATGACGGAAAACAATGCTTCTCGATCATGGATCATAAGGATGGGAGATATGTTGTTGTTCTTAGGTACATTGACTTCAATGCAAGCTACTATTCAGCTCGTCTCGTTCATAATTTGAACCTCTTACTTCACTGTTTCTGACGCACCTATAGAGCTTCAAGGTGAATTAGTCCAGCTTGGATTCTCCACAAAGAGATATTATTATTTTTGGTCAGTTTCTTTATTCTCTCACTTCGATTACTTGCGCAATTCGTTCCCTAGTGGAGTCGATTTCAAAGAACAACAATGCTCCTCTTTGATGTTGAAAATTCTTTCAGATTGACAATGAATCCATTCTTGAACAATTATCATCTCAATATCTTCGAACAGATCTCGAAGGAATAGAAAAAGACATCTTCATCCAGCCGCCACTGTCATTTACCTTCAAGTTGCTATATAGAACATTTTTGTAATTTCACAGCACAACCTCCCACGCTTTTCCAAACCCAATAAATATATTTACAATTAATTGGCCAGGTAACCATGTATTCCAGGTATAGATTCCTAGGTATATTGGCTATTCTCGCGAGTGCTAAGCTTATCCTGGCAGGCCCAGGAGGCTACCTATCGCTAATCAACGCAACTCCTTACGATTGGAAACTCACTCATGAACATGAGTACCAGATGGATTGGAAGTTTCCGCCCGTTATTCCCGCCGGTACTAGCCACGAACAATACTTTGAGTACTTTTGGAGTTATCACGATTCTGCGGCCGAAGCAACGTACGAGCTCGTTAATACTACGTACGTAAAGTTTTTCACCGTGCAAGCACGTCAAAATCCTTGGCACATCAATATCCAATATAATGACTTACTCTCATCTCTTAACAATGACCTAAAGTCTAACATAGATCTAGGTTTCGAATGGGATGGCATCGTATCTTTCATCCTCGCTGGCGATGGAGAAGATACGCCCTTCATTAGCAGTAATGCTCCTATCGCGTGGCAACAAGCCACCCTCCCCGCCATCTCCACCAAATCCCTCCGCGAAATCTGCCTTCCCACCTCCCACAACGCAGGTATGACCTCCCTCTCGGGTTTCTATGGCGGCGTAAACCATAACACGCAATGTCAATCAGAAGGCATTTACGAGCAAGCCATCCACGGCGCGCGCTTCTTTGACATCCGCCCCGTCTACCACAGAGGCCAAATCCACGCTGGCCACTTCTCCAAATTCCTCTGGACCCAAGCTGGCGGGACAGGAATGTCGCTCCAAGACATCGTCGCCGACATCAACAAATTCAACCTCGACTTCCCCGGCGAGCTCCTCATCCTCGATATTGGGCACGACATGAACATGGACCACTCCTTCCATCCCCTCGGCGAAGAACAATGGCAAGACGCCCTTAACATGCTTTCAGAAATCACCGATCTCTGGGTCCCTCCCCCTACACCCCTCGATTTCGACCTCACCAGCGTCCCAATCTCCACCTTCATCCAACCTGGCTCCCACTCCTCCGTCCTCCTCCGCATCGTCGAGGCCGCCGCAAATGGAACCACACCTACGCCAAACCCAAGATCATACACCCACCCCCCATCTACCGCAATCACATACACCAATGCATTTATCACCGAACCGCATTACCCTATCTACGGCTCTTATTCCGAAACCACATCCCTCTCCCATCTCCTCCACGACCAACTTTCCAAACTCTCAGAATTCCGCAATAACGCCAATGACCCGGTCCTGAGGTCTACATGGACGATTACTCAGAATATACTGCAGATTTTAGATATCGGGTCTTGGGGCACGAGTATTATGGGAGGTGCACGCGGTGCGAAGAGAGAACTGTTGAAGGGGTTGTGGGGAGAGTTGGTGCCTGTGAAGAAGGGGAGGGGAGGCAGGTGGCCGAATATGATTGAGGTAGATGATTTTAAGGATGAGAAGGTCAAGGTGCTTTGTATGGGTATTAATGAGGTTTTTGTGGCGGGAGGGAAGGAGCATCATGTCGTTGTGTCGTCGGAAAGGAAGGGGGGGATCTTTGGGTAGGTCTTGCTTTTGAGGAATGTTTGTGAATATAGGTATTAATGGAGTTTAATTCCAAGAGATTCCTTGACTGATTGAATGTGGCTAATAGATTTTGCTGTGAACATAGTAGATTTATATAAGAAAATAATATATGTAAAAGTGTCTCAGAAATCGCTGGTAATGATTTTGCAAAAAGAGGAATAAATCCTGAATATATGGGAAATTTTTTTTACTATTATAACTAAAATAGTATAAGATTTACTTACTAATCTTAAAAATATACTAAAATACTATACCAAATTATTAGAAGACTATTATAGATAGACAAATAAACTTTTTAATATTAATATAATATCAATTAATTATAATTTTTATTAAAAACTATCTATAGATCTAGAAACAGTACATTATAATCTATAAACTATATAAATACTAAGGTTTTTGGTGGTGATTAATATTTTTGTTGTGAATTGGTAATATACAGTAGAGTCGCTAGAATTAACTGAATTTCAGAGTTTAGTATCACTAAAAATCCAAATGAACTTTCGCGATACAGAACCTTCGTTGGTAAGACTTATAGAGAAATACACAAGTTAAATAATACTATATTTGCAGATATAAGAATAAAAAGTAACTGCAAAAGGCTTGAAACGCAGGCACCCGCTCCTCCAAAAGTATTGAATTGCGGGTCTGTCCTTCACAACAGATAGAGAGTGCAACAACCCGAGGCACGATGACGAACGTGAGCGCATTCCCCCCTGCATACCGTTATTATCAATTCTCGGCTGTTCTGCGATGCAACTGCTGAGCAACCCTGGGATAGCAGAGTTTTGCCTTTGTCCCTAATGTTGTACAATTTTTGGACAGAGGTGCAGCTGCTCTATTCAAATCCAATCCTAGCAATCTTCGAGATGATCTGGTGTTTGAGAATTGGTCCAGTGTATCAGAAAATCCAACCGTGGCGAGTGCCCGGCATGTTTCAAGGGTAATAGAGGACGGTACCTTATGCGAAACCTGAAGATATTCTTAGTGTGCTGAACTTTCGCACTCTCCCAAAGTCTGCTACTGGCCGAAAAGGTTTCAGTCTTCGGTTTGAGCACTGCCGCCGTCACTAGCAGGCGAAATCGGCGGGGAATCATCTGGCTTCGCGCCTGGGCCCACACATACTGGAGGTATAACATCATGATCAATACCCGCCTTCTCATCTTTCTTGGCAGCTTCTTTTATACCCCATTGCACACATTCCAAGCCTGTCATTGGATTTCTATCTCCCGGGGCTTTCTTATACATCGGATACCCCCGTGTAATTGTTTTTAAAGTCCATTGCTTATTCTTCTTTTCAATCTTGAAGGTCGTTGAACGGTCAGCAGCGCATTCATCGAGAAATGTTATCAGACGCGCGGCGGCTGGACCTATCCACGCAGGAGGTTCTGGAATCGGGCCGCTTATACTGATCATCTGGGAAGACTTGGGGCTAGCGAATAAAGAAGGTTAGCGACGGCTCATTGAGAATTCATGACAAGGAAAGGGGAAATGAAGGAAAGTTTTCTTACTTATTCGTAGGTTTAGCTTTGCAAGAAATTTCGAGTGCCTTATCATTATCCACAGGGTCGATCTTTGGTTTCCAGATACTGAAGTCCTCCTGGATTGGTGCACACTTGACATCAGGCCCATTTCCCCGTTTGATACTTCCTATCACTTCTTGCAGTTTGCCAACCTCCGCTTGAGTCCTTTCAAGTTGGGACGTTGTTGACGCCGGCAGCTTTATTCTACCATATACAACCCAGCTTCCTGGAGGTCGGCTTTTGATCTTCCCTCTAGCTGCGATCTTTGTGGGCTCGGGTTCCACAAGAAAGGGCCCTTCGTATTCTCTAGACATTTGAAACTTCTCGGATATTCTCTCTTTAAGCTCGGTGCCATCGTACCAGACTTTTGAGACTGCTTGGAAACGGAAATTTAGATACCTTTGGATGCTGTATGAGGTCAGATGATATCATAGCGGAATGAGCACGCATTATTATTCTGGTAACATACATTTTGTACTCGCATTTGAATGCTCTCATTTGATTCTTGGTGGGCCAAAGACCATTGATGACAGAGGGTCCAAGTATGGCTGGGGGTGCCAGCTTCTTTGTCTGTGGCGGAAGATTATTACTAGTATCTGGAGGATCGACGGGCGGGATGTCTAGTATATTTGAGGTTATCTTAGGCCAGCTGCTAGAGTCCAGAGCTGCATCACCCTTCACATGTTTGACTTTCTGTTTCTTGGTCGGAGGCTCGGTAATATCTGAGGAATCAGACTCAGGCGTGCCTGGATTTGGGTTCGGGCCAGGAGCAATAGCGACATAAGCAGGACTTGGATATGAATGTGCACACGGATAGATTGTAACCAAGAGAAGGAAGAAAGACCACTGCATATCTAGAATGTAAAAGTTAACCACGTGACGGATTATAATCGGAACCTCAGATTGTAAAAGGACCCACTTGGGACTTTAAAGATATCATATATGCTGCGCTCTTTGCGAAATCAGAAAGAGAAATGGTTGCTATTTCCCCTGTACTGGCGAAGGATTGATCCTCGATCCTTCCCCACCCAAATTCTCGAAGCGATGCGATGAGCTTACACTTATTGACGGATGGCTCCGCCCCTCAATATTCTATTTTGACAGCCGAACAGGCTCTTGAAGGATGGGCTCATGCTCGGTAAATACTAACGGAGAGTATCAAGGTACTCCGCCACATCCCACCATTCTGCGCCACTTCAAGCTTGTAGGGAAGTGATCCTAAAGACAACGAGTTTGATTGACGGGAGAATTGAGAATGTTATATATTGGGCTTTTTCTCTACTTGAGTTATGGAAATGAAACAGCAAGCACTCGCTTTAGTACAAATTTCGCAAACACGATGAGATACAAAGACGGGGTAGGACCGGTATTCGCGGATCGAATCGCGAGAATGATTTACAAACCAAGTTGTAGCATCTAGTTCGACCTTTCGACAATAGCAAAATAGACCACATGATACTACGACGAGGTCAAGAGAAAGAAATGCATTGGCCTTGTAATTAAAAGAATGTGATTATATGAGCTCGGCGTAGTCTTAAACCGAGGGGTTTCAGCAAACCAGAACAGGATTGCCCCTATTTGACTTTGCTCGTTTTCTTCCTTTTCGAAGGTCGCTCCTCGGAATCGTCATGTTCGACATGCAAGGGACGTTTGGTAGTCTCTACTGTTGTAGGTCTGTCCTGAGTTGTAGAAAGGTCTGTCTCCTTTTTAGACCTCGAACGACCATCACATTTCGGATAAGATCCACGAAATCCATCTGTAGTTGCCGCCTTTTCTAAACCCGCCTGCACACATGGTAACCCATTTATTCGAGTCCCATCTTCTAATATCACCGAAGCTGAAACCCTAATTTGCAAAATCCATTGGTTTGTCTTCATGTCCTTCCAAGAGGTTATCGATTCTTCTACTGAAATCTCAGCACACTCAGTGAGAAATCTTAGAAGACGCTCCCATCTCTTCCCTACCCATGTGGGCGGCTCTAGAGACGAGCATGCTACAGTCACAAGCTGGCGTTTGCGGAGCTAGAGAAGGAGCGGTGTGAGTCGTTTTGACAGGAAGGAGGGATATGAAGGGGAAATCGCTAGTTTCTGCTTACCCTTCTACAGCCTTAGCTTCGCACCATGTCGATGACTTGATGTTATCCGGAGATGACTGATGATAGCTTTTCCCAAATCGATTTGAACCCCCTTTAGCCGTACCGCATTTCTAAATACTAATGTTAGATAGGACAGGAGAATTACAGGTCTATTTACTTACTGGTGTCTTATCCGCCATATACTTTGTAGCCTTATCGAAAGCTTTCTGTAACTCCTCGAGCGCGGTGGCAGCTTCGAGATTCTTCAAAGGTATTGGAAAATTCAAATACCAGGAACCATCATCCTTGCCTTTCTCCTGGAATCTACTTACCTTCATTTCGTCTTCGGTTGTTACTACCAGCACCTGAGATAAACGATGTCTGAATATGCCCCCTTGGCGTCCTATCCAGGAAGGGTAATCTCTTTTAACAAGTTTACCACTGATTGTAACTTGGAGAAATGCTTCTTCGGGAGTTGACCTATAAGACCGTTGGATTAGTGAAAGTTGCAGCTGAGGAGAGATGAGAGATATGAAGGGGGGTTCAGAAAGGTACAGTAATAAAACGCAGCAAGCTCGGCCGCGATTGAAACCCTGAACCTAAAGCCCCATCGCAGTATTCTCAATCAAACTTACCCTTTCATATGCTTGACTATGCATTTCAACCCAGCGTCCTTTTGAGGCTCAGGACTCTTTTGATGCTTCGCTTTATTCGGCGGCGTATGCACTGTTTTAGAGAGGTCCTCGTGACAGTCGAATGTGGGTAGTTCCCTGCCAGGCGATTTTTCTCTTCCAGCGATTAATATCGCTGTTTTAAAATAGAACGCATCTGTTTTTAACATTGGCTTGTTTGTATTCTCACCAGGCTCGTGGCTATTTCTAATGAAAATCTCACCACGCCTTTACTTTGAGCTGAACTGTCCAGTTTTGGCTCTCCAACTTCTTTGCCCAGGAGCATCTGCCTGAGAGATTGTGCAATAGTTTTAACAGTGCTCTCTCCATACCATGCAGGTATAGCAGGCGTCCAAAAGTCAAATTTTATAACTCTCGTTTCCCTGAATCGCTGTTAGTATCGAAACAACGGGCTGAAAAAGGACCAGACAAGCAGAGTTATGCTTACTTGTTCCAAGTCCACACGCAGTCTGTATTTGCCTCGAGAGAACTACCAGTCATGATCTGCGTCGAGGGAGTCGTATCTTGGTGAGGAGCTGGAACTTTCGGTGGGGTTGGCCCATCTGGTCTAGGGGAATGTCCCGGGTTTGCACCGTCAGAATGTGATAGAAGTTGCTGTGAATCCGAGCCACCTGTATTAGGTGGATCTTTTGGATTTAAAGATGTTGATGGGTAGTCCCGAAGTGGACTAGCGCCATTGGAAC
>Ga0182030_10002670_pt1 | contig 37928 bp, 34 predicted proteins | sample 812S3MmetaG_FD_121299 | JGI IMG/M metagenome (GOLD analysis project Ga0182030, IMG submission 121299) | Permafrost microbial communities from Stordalen Mire, Sweden - 812S3M metaG (Illumina Assembly) | ecosystem: Environmental > Terrestrial > Soil > Wetlands > Permafrost | place: Sweden...
AGGGTTTCTAACGAATTGAACCTAAAGCCTTAACTGAGACAAAGCGCGAACGAGCACTTTTCCGCTAGAACCCGCCGCGAGAATTGAAAATTCGCGCGTCTGTGGTACAAATCCACGCTAGCCACCACAGCTCGGCCGCAAAGGCGTGGGGACGTCTGAGTGCAGTAGGACGACCGGGGCGGGTTGCGACAACGCGACCCGCCCCGGTCAAAGCCCGTACTACGGGGAGCGTCAGTGTCCGAAGCTGTAGTTCACATCCAGACCGATGGTCCGCGGCTGATTGACGATATAGCGGGTAAAGGCCGTGGTCTGAAGGTTGATCTGCGGCTGCGTGTCCAGCAGCGTCTCCTTGTTGAGCAGATTGTTCGCAAACAGATTGAGCGACCAATCACTGGACTTGATGCCCGCGCGCAGGTTCATCAGGCCGTAGGCCGGCAGATGTACCAGCAGCTGGTTCTCGTTGTAGAGCGTGATGGTCTCACCGTACGGGGCATTGGTGCGCTCGCCAATGTAGTTGTAGGACAGCGAACTGTTCAGCTCAAGGTTGCCCGAGAGCCGCGTCACGTTGCGCAGGGTCACCGACGAGGTGACCTTTGGCGAATCGGGAATGGCCGTGCCCGACAGGTAACCGGTGATGTTACTGCTAGACAGGAACTTGCTGTCCGCATAGCCCAGATTGCCGGCGAACGAGAACCCGGCCGGCAGTTTGAGCCACAGTTCCAGTTCCGCCCCGAGGATGCTGGCGTTGGCGCCGTTGACGGTGTACCCAAAGCCGCCGACGTTGGTGGCAAGCTCCGGGCTGTTCCAGCGCTCGTAGTAGCCATCCACGTTGAGGGTGAGCTGGCGATCGAAGAACTCACCCTTCTCGCCCAGTTCGTAGTTCCAGACCGAATCGGAGTTGAACTGCGGCACGCCCTGCGCAGAGGCATTGGGGAACTGCACATTGGGCGCGATGTAGCCGCCCGGGGTTGTTCGCGTTGCCGACAGCTTCTCTTGCAGACCGCACTGCAGAATGATGTTCAGGGTTGATGGCGCTGCGCAGGCGCCTGCCGACACAGTGGTCAGGTAGCCTGTGAAGGGCTGGTCGGTACCACCCATGCGGAAGCCGCGGGCTGCAGTGACATACCATAGCTGCTGCGGAGTCATCTGCCAGGAAATATCAAACTTCGGGTTGACGCCACTCGCGCTGCCCGAAGCAGAGGTGTTGAACGGCGCGGTGTTGCCGGCAATGGTCGGCGCGCCGCTGGTGAGGTTGGCGAACCCATAGGGCGTGAAGTCGCCCCACTCGCTGTTGTTCTGGGTGTACTCGTAGTGATAACCGCGCAGTCCCACCGTCCCCTTCCAGCCCGGTGCGAACTCAAGGGATGCTTCACCGAACAGAGCGTTCTGCGTGATGGTCTGGGGCTGGTAGTCCACATAAATGTCGCCAATACCAAACTGAATGGCCTGTGGATTGACGGACCACATGGCCCAGTCGGTATTGAGACGCTGGTAGTAATAGCCAGCCTGCCACTGAAAAGGTCCCTTGTCGGTGGAGGTCAGGCGCAATTCCTCGCTGAGCTGCTGAGTGCCATCGCGCTCCTGTACGCCAGGGCCTGTGGGCCCAGGGCCCGTTGGACCGAGTCCGCCCGCAGCTACGTCATAGGGGGCGGGTACTCCCGCAGACCCGAGACCATTGGGCCCATCATTTTCTTCGGTACCATCCTGGGAGACCAGCGTGATGCGTGTCCAATCTGCCGTGGCCGAGGTGATCAGCATGTGCTCGGTCTGCCACTCGATCTTGAGGCTGCCCAGCGTGAACTTGTCATCCTGTGGCTCGGGCGTGTCGTAGATCTCGAAGTGTCCCTGGGCCGCAGGTACCTGCGGATAGGCGGGTGTGCCGTTCACGTCTACGGCATTGGGGCCGTCCTGGTGCGTATGCTGCCACATGAACGCCGGCGTAATGGAAAGCCCGTCGACGGGACGCCAGAGCAGCGTGGCGCGGAATGAATCGAGCGATGAGGCATTGGCCTGGCTGACGGTTGCCGCCAGCGGTTGCGTGTAAAAGTTGCCTTGCCGGGCGTTACCGTTTGGGCCGTAGCCGTCCGTCGTTACCGCGCCATCGGCGAATACGTAGCGGTTGAGCCAGCCGCTTTCGGAGTCCGACGAGCCTACGAGGCGCAGAGCCACCTCTGCTCCTAGCGGCAGGTTGACCATGCCGTTCTGGGTGAAATTGGTGCCGCCGCCGGAGCCGGTTTCAGATACGACGGTCTCGCCACTGACTTGGTACTCGTTCAGCTGCGGAGCGTTGGGCACCACCTTGACGGTGCCACCCATCGAACTTGAACCGTACAGCGTGCCCTGGGGGCCGCGCAGGATTTCCACGCGGTTCAGATCGTACAAATTCGGGTCAATGACGATCTTGCCCAGCTGCGCGGCCGCTGGCGATGACAGTGCCGTCTCATCCAGATAGAAGCCGACTACAGAAGCGTTGCCGCCCGCTGAGTTCAGGCCTCTCATCTCGAACTCGGTCTGGCCGGGCCCGGAGGTACGCATGGCGATGCCGGGCACGGTCTGCGCAAGGCTGTTGAAGTCGGTCAATCCCTTGTTGGCGATATCGGCAGCCGAGATCGCCGTGACGCTGATCGGGGTGTTCTGCACCGTGGATTCGCGCTTGGTGGCGGTGATCACCACCTCTTCCAGGTCGCTGCCCTGATCCGCCGCCGCCGCCCAGGAGCTGCCTGCCACAGCGAGTGCGACCGATGAGACCAAAATGCTCTTATGTTTCATAGGTACGGCTCCCTCAATTGATACATGGCGCATTGGCAATGTGCCGTCAGAGTCGACGCTCCGAATTAGCGACCGTCGCGTTGAAAGGCAATTCAGACACAAGGTGTTGCTAGCTAGCAACATTTATTATGGAAAGATTATGCACGGCGCGAAGTGCGCTGTCACTACCTCGCCTCAGTCGACAGTTACTCCGTTGTCCGTGCACCCCTGCGACCCCCGCCATGTATTTAAGCCAGGCCGGCTTAGGCCGCTCCGCTGACCGGCCGATTTGATCTGGGAGTTCTGTCCGGTGGACTGTAACGACTGTTTCATGTAACGTTCGTTTCATGGAACGCAAGGATGAGCTCTGTCACAAGGCACTCGACTACTGCCTCAAACACGGGGTCGCCAACCTGTCCCTGCGGCCGCTGGCGCGCGCCATCGGCACGAGTGCGCGGCTGCTGATCTACCACTTCGGGTCGAAGGACGGACTGCTCGAAGCCATCATGGCGGAGGTACGGGTGCGGGCCCAGCGCTCCTTCTCGGAGTCGATGGCCAAGGTCGGTCAGTCGGGCGTCCTCAAGCAGTTCTGGAACTGGGCGACCGCGGGGAAGAACAGCCGCTATATCCGGCTGCTCTTCGAGGTGCAGACCCTCGCCTTGCAGAATCCTGCCATTTACGCCCATCTGCTCGAGGGCAACAGTCTCAGCTGGCTCGCCCTGATTGAGAGTGCCTTGCCAGCCTCTCCAGACCGACGGGCCAAGGCCACGCTGTGCGCCGCGGTGATTGACGGTCTGCTGCTCGAGTTTCTCAATACCGGCGACTTGGACCGTACGACCCAGGCCTTGGAACTCTTTGGCTCACTGTTGAGCGCCCGAGCGCGCACTCCCATGCGACGGCGCGCAGGCGCGCGCTCGCCTGAGGGCAGGAATCGCATATGAATGAACGCTCAACACCTGCGCTGCCGGAGGCAGCTCGTGCCGCCGATCCACGGGCGCTGCTGGCGTCTCGTAAGCACACGCTGATCTTCCTGTTGATCTGTGCGGCCATCACAGTGACCAGCGCGATGAACGCCGGCCACACAAGTGCCGCGCAAGCGCCGCCACGCGCGACTCAAATACTCTGGCTCTACGGGTTTCTAATTGTCCTTGAGTGGCTCTGGGTGCGCTTCGTGGCGCGCGGCATGCGGCGGCAAGGGCGCTTGATCGGCGAATTCTTCGGACAGCGCTGGGCGACGCCCAGCGCAGTGGCCAGCGATCTGCTGTACGCGGCACTGGCCTTTGCACTGATCTATGGACTTGCCTTTGCGGACTCCCGCCTCTGGCCACATGGCACGAACCCCGACAACCCGCTGCTGCCGGCAATACCTGCAGGCCTGGTTGGCATCTCCGTGTGGCTTGGTTTGTCGGTCTCGGCTGGCATCTGCGAAGAAATTGTGTTTCGCGGTTACCTGCAGCGTCAGCTGGCCGCGATCACCGGCAAGCCGCGGCTGGCCATTGTCGCGCAGGCAATCTTATTTGGCATCGCGCACGGCTACGAGGGCGTGCATGCGGTAGTGTTCATCGTGGTTTATGGGCTCGTGCTCGGTGGCCTCGCCGCCTGGCGCGGCAACATTCGCGCCGGCATCTGGGAACACGCGGTGTGGGATATTCTGGCCGGGCTTGGATTTATCTGAAGCACTCAGCCCGTGCCGCTACTCGGTGCAGGGGCCTGCTTGTGCATCGGCACGAATCGGATCTGCAGGCCGCCCGGAAGAGGGTAGTTGATGGCCGCGTCCGCGATATAACCGCACGCGGCATAGAGGCGGACACCGGGCAGAGTAGCCATCATCTCAAAGCGCTGAAAGCCAGCGCGCCCGGCTTCGGCTTCGCACCGCTCCAGGATGCGGCGCCCAAGCCCGCGGCGGGCATGAAGCGGGTCAATGAAAAACGCCCGGATCTTGGCGGCATCCCTGGCAGGATCCAGCCACGCATCGTCCCGCTCGCTCCGGGTGTCGCTGCCAAACAGCGTCTTGCGCCGGCTCCAGCCGCCGCACCCCACGATCTGTTCGGCCCCATCCAGCACGACGAAGTAGGTGCCGTCGCTGATCAGCCGCGTGTCCAGGCCGAAGGCGCCCAAGAGCGCCGCCTCGATCTGCTCGGCAGTGTAGTCGCCCGCGCCGAGCAGGCGAATCGAGCGACCGATCAGATCGCGCAGGGCCTCGCTGTCATCGAGCGTCGCGGTCCGGAGGCTGTAATCCAAGAGCTGATCCCTATTGAAGGCGGTGGATATGCTGCTGCCCGCACAAGGGGGCGAGGATCGCGACCAGATGGTTCAGTGTAAGAATTCTGTCAGATTTAGCCGATAGCCTCAAAGAACCTGCTCAGATCAGAGCGCACATCGACAGCCACGCGATGCGTTACTGCCCGCGCCGTTGCGCGTGTGCATTGAGGAACGAATGACCAGCGACAACGAAAGCGACCTGAGGCGACGAATTCAGAATGAAGTTACCGACAGTTTTGATGAAGAGCTCGAACTGGAAATTGACGATGAGCGGCTGGCTGAACTGCTCAATGCCAAGAGCGATCACCCGCCCAGCGCGGACTTAGTCAGTCGCCAGCTTTACTTCAAGGAACTGTTCCGCCTGCAAAAGGAGCTGGTCAAGCTGCAGGACTGGGTGCAGCACCAGAAGCTCAAACTGATTGTGATCTTCGAAGGGCGCGATGCCGCGGGCAAAGGCGGCGTCATCAAGCGCATCACCCAGCGTCTTAATCCGCGCGTCTGTCGGGTCGCTGCACTGCCGGCGCCCAATGAACGGCAGCGTAGCCAATGGTATTTTCAGCGCTACGTCGAGCATCTGCCGGCGGGCGGTGAAATCGTGCTGTTCGATCGCAGCTGGTACAACCGTTGCGGGGTCGAGCGCGTGATGGGCTTTTGCACAGAAGTAGAGCTCGAGGAGTTTTTTCGCTCGGTGCCTGAGTTCGAAAAAATGCTGGTGCGCTCCGGGATCGTTCTGCTCAAGTACTGGTTTTCGATCAGCGACGATGAGCAGCACCTGCGATTTGAGATGCGCATCCATGACCCGATCCGTCAGTGGAAGCTCTCGCCGATGGATCTTGAGTCGCGCCGCCGCTGGGAGCAGTACACGAAGGCCAAGGAGTCGATGCTCGAGCGCACGCATATACCCGAGGCGCCCTGGTGGATCGTTGAGGCAGATGACAAGAAAAAGGCGCGGCTCAACTGCATTCACCATTTGTTGGGCCAGATCGAGTATCAGGAGATCGAGCATCCGGAGGTGATCCTGCCGGCTCGTGTGCACAATCCGGATTACTCACGGGTGCCGATTCCCACGCAGATGTTCGTGCCGGATGTGTACTGAGAAGAGTCTTCAGTAGCCCCAGACCCTGCATGCGGTCTCGGCCACGAGGCGGCAGAAGCGACACATCGCCTGGCGAGCACGGCGCGCATGGCCAGGCCGTCGGCTACCCTATCGGCACGGCAGGTGTCGGCAGATAATAGCGCCCCCTATTTGAAAGCCAGCACCCGCAATGACCCTTGCAAGAAGCCGCCCGCTGACTCGCCCCGGCAATTGCGAACGCACCGCATGAATACGCGAAGCTGGCTGGCCTTTGCGGCGCTGGGGCTGATCTGGGGACTGCCGTATTTCCTGATCAAGGTGGTTGTCCAGGAGGTCGCGCCGTTCGTGCTCGCGTGGGCGCGTCTGACGATCGCCGCATTGATCCTGCTGCCGATTGCCTGGCGGCGCGGCGCGCTGCGCGGGCTCATGGCGCACAGTGGCGCGCTGTTGGCCTTCGCGGTGCTCGAGTTTGTCATTCCCTTTTCCGCCATTTCATTCGGCGAGCGCTGGATCAGTTCCTCGACCACCGCGATTCTGATCGCGACGGTGCCGATTGCCGTCGTTTTACTGTCGAGATTCTTTGCGCTGCACGAGCCACTCGGCGTGCGGCGGCTGATGGGCCTGCTGATCGGATTTGCCGGCGTGATCGCCCTGGTCGGCTTTGGGCCCATTACGGGCCTGCGCGGCTGGGCGGGCGTGGGCTGCATGTTGCTGGCGACCCTGGGCTATGCGCTGGGACCCCTGATCATCCAGCGCTACCTTCAGGGCATGCGCCCCATCGGCCCGATGGCGGTGAGCATTGCGATGGCCGCGCTGCTGTTGTTGCCCGCTGCGCTCGCGACCTGGCCAGCGGCACTGCCTTCGCCGGCCGTTTGCTGGTCGCTGCTGGCACTGGGGGCGGTTTGCACAGCGCTGGCAATGCTGCTGATGTTCTACCTGATCAACGCAGCCGGCGCCGCGCGCGCCTCCCTGATCACCTACGTGAATCCGGCCGTGGCAGCGCTCCTGGGGGTGGGAATTTTGCATGAGCGGCTGGGGCTCGGTGGCCTGATGGCCTTCGTGCTGATTCTGCTAGGGACATGGCAGGCAACGCGCGGGGGCGTGTCCAAAGTACGAAACGCCTGACACGAGGTTTTCACGGCGGGGAGTACTTGAGCAATCCGATGTGCAGAATCAATCACTTGTCTAGCAAAAGAGCTCATCAAGTGCCATCCGGCCCCGGCTGCGCACTGCCAGCGGGTAAACTGTAGGATCCGTGTATTGGCCATCTTTTCGGTATCGCGGCGCGCCGCAACGCAGCTGGCACCAACGGCGTGACAATCTGACAGATGATTACAGAGGTCCAAGATGTCTGATCGGCTTTCAAATCTGCTGGCTGTACGCCCGTGGCTGTTGGCGGATGGCGCAACGGGCAGCAACCTGTTTGCGATGGGTCTGGTCTCCGGCGAGGCACCTGAGCTGTGGAATACCGAGTACCCGGAACGGATCAGCGCGCTGCATCGTGGCTTTGTCGAAGCGGGCGCAGACATTATCCTGACCAACAGCTTCGGCGGTACGCGCTATCGGCTCAAACTGCACAAGGCCGAAGGGCGCGTGCGCGAACTCAACATGAGCGCTGCAAGGCTGGCGCGCGCAGCTGCCGATGAAAGTGGCCGCGAGGTCGTCGTTGCCGGCAGCATGGGCCCGACCGGCGAGATCCTTGAACCTCTGGGCCCACTGACAATCGCGGCGGCACGCGAAGCCTTCGCAGAGCAGGCACAGGCACTGGCCGAGGGCGGTGCCGATGTGCTGTGGATCGAGACAATGTCCTCGAAAGAGGAGCTGGAGGCGGCCATCGCAGGCGCTCGCACCGCTGGCCTGCCGGTGGTGAGCACGATGAGCTTCGATACCAACGGGCGCACGATGATGTCCCTGACGCCCCAGGATCTGGCCGCGATTCACCACGCGCACGGCTTGCTTGCCTCGGGCAGCAACTGTGGCGTTGGACCCTCGGAACTGGTCGCGTCCATCGTGAACCTGGCTACAGCCTCGGACCCGGGTGCGGTACTGGTGGCGAAGGCCAACTGCGGCATCCCCAAGTATGTCGAGGGCGCGATCCGCTACGACGGGACCCCCGAACTGATGGCCGACTACGCCTGCCTTGCGTGGGATGCGGGGGCACGCATCATCGGTGGCTGTTGTGGTACGACGCCCGAGCACCTGCGCGTCATGCGCGCAGCGCTGCAGGCCCATACGCGCGGGATCTCTCCGGGCGTCGAAGTGATCGAGGCGCGCCTGGGCAGCATCTCAACCGGCGCGCGCGCACAACTCAAGGGCCTGATGGATAGGGCCTCGGGTGCGGCTCCGGGGGCTACCGCGCGACGCCCCAGCGCGCGACGGGCAGCACGAAGTGCCGAGCCGGGCTGAACTTGATGTGGACTTTTCCGCAGTTCGGGCGAACTTGAGCGCTCCGTCGCGTCTGCTGGTTAAGATGCTGGGCGCGGCTTGCCCTTGGACCGCAACGAACCATGAGCTGGAGTCGAGCCATTACACCGGCAGGGATCTGCAGCTGCATCACTAGGGAGAGTGACGATATGTCCGTTGAAGAACTTCGAGAAACTCTGGCACGCCTGCATCAGGAGCTGCAACGCACGCCGACTTTGGATCGGGAATCGCAGCAGCTGGTAATGGAGATCAGCGCCGATATCGCCCGCTTAGCCAGGCCGGGCGTCGCACCTGCGGCCGATCACACCTCGCGCCTGGAGTCGCTCGCGGTGCGCTTCGAGTCAGGACATCCTGCGCTTGCTGCCAGTATGCGCCAGATCATCGACGTGCTCGGCAAAGCCGGCCTGTAGCTCAGGCAACTTCGAGCTTCGGGTCGCAGCGCGCTGCCCAAGCCAGCAAACCGCCCTCCAGGTGCGCGACGGCAGGTACTCCGGAGCGGCTGGCCAGCTCCGCAGCGCGCTGGCTGCGCATGCCGGAGCGGCACACGAACACCACAGTCGTGGGGTTTAAGAACTCTGGCAAGCGCGCGGGCAGGGCATCGAGTGGAATGTTGATCGCGCCATTCAGGTGCCCCGCGGCAAACTCATCGGGCTCCCGCACATCCACGAGGCGCAACGTCGCAGCAGTGTCCTGACGCTCCAGCAACGTCTGCAATTCGGCCGGTGCCAGCTGGCGCGCCCTGAGGGCGCCTGCCGGCGGCGCAGCGTGCACAGTTGCCAATTCGGTGATTGACGGGTGTGTACCGCAGACCGGGCACTCGCTGCTGGCACGTACCTTGAAATCGCGAAAGCGCATTTCCAAGGCATCGTAGGTCAGCAGGCGGCCGATGAGCGACTCACCGATTCCGGTGATGAGCTTAATAACCTCAGTGGCCTGGATTGTGCCAAGCACGCCGGGGAGCACACCGAGTACGCCGGCCTCTGCGCAGCTGGGCGCTGTCTCGGCAACGGGTTGCGGAAAAGCGCAGCGATAGCAGGGCCCACGCGCTGGAACGTACGTGAAGGCCTGTCCTTCATAGCGGTAGATCGCTGCCGACACCAGCGGCTTGCCCAGCAGCACGCAGGCATCGTTGATCAGGTAGCGTGTCGCCAGGCGATCAGTGCCATCCACGATGATGTCGTAAGCGCCCAGCAACTCGCGGGCGTTGGCGGCATTGAGTTCCGCGACATGGGCGATGACCTGAATCGCGGGGTTGAGTGCAAGCAGCCGTGCCTGGGCGGCAAGCGCCTTGTGAGTGCCGACACTGGCCGAATCAAAGAGCACTTGACGCTGCAGGTTGGAAAGCTCGACGCGATCGCAGTCGAGCACACCGAGCGTGCCGACGCCGGCCGCTGCGAGGTAGAGCCCGGCAGGAGAGCCCAGACCGCCCATGCCGACGATCAGCACACGGGCTCGTTGCAGCCGCTCCTGTCCCTGCGTGCCGATTTCCTTCAGCACCAGATGACGACTGTAACGCTGCCGATCCTCCTCGGAGAGGCTCACCTCAGCACCGCCGCGCACGGGCTGCGGCGCGCGCTGTAAACGCTATCTCGATGTTCATACCGGAACAGCATCGGCCCGGCACCAGGATGCGTCAAGGGTCGCTGGGCCGCCGCTGCAGGCAAGCTGGCTGCGCTTAGGCGATACGCAGCGCCACGAGCTGCTGCGTGACCGAGCTGTCGGACTCGAAGGCGGCATTGAGCGCACGGACGCGCTCCAGGACGTGCCAGCTGGGCAGGGGCTTGGACATCAGGTAGCCCTGAGCGACGTGGCAACCCATCTGTGTGATCAGCCGCCAGGTCTCGGGTGTTTCCACGCCCTCGGCCACCACGCGCACCCCCAGGTTGTGACCGAGACTGATGATGGAGCGCACAATAATTGCATCATTCGAGTCGGGCTTAAGATCGAGCACGAAGGATTTGTCAATCTTCATTTCATCAACGGGCAGGTTCTTGAGCTGGGCGAGGGAGGAGTGACCGGTCCCGAAGTCATCGATTGAGAAGCGGAACCCAAAATGGCGCAGGTAGTTCATCAATTCAACAACCCGCTGGGTTTCACGCATCACCGCGCTTTCAGTGATTTCAAGAATCACCTTGTGCGGCGGTATGCCGCAACCTTGGGCACCACGCAGCAGCAGGTCGGCAATCCCGGCATCGCGCAGGTCGGCGGTGGAGAGATTGACCGCGACATCCGGCGTGAAGCCGACATTTTGCCAATCCTGCATCTGCGACAAAACTGCTTTGGCGACCCAGCGCGTCAGCATCGTGATCATGCCCGTCTGCTCGGCGAGCGGAATGAACTCGCCCGGCGATATCGGGCCATGCGTGGGGTGAGTCCATCGCACCAGCGCCTCAAGGCCCTCGACCTGGTGGCTTAGCAGATTCACCTTGGGCTGGTACCACATGCTCAACTGGTTATCGCGGATCGCTCCCTGCAGGTCACTCATCAGCGCCAGATGGCGTCGGTGCTGGGCCTCACCGCCTGAACGATAAATCATTAGCGCACGCTCGCTCTCCTTGGCATCAAAGAGTGCCGCATCCAGGTGGCGCATCAGCTCGGTGGCGTTGCCACCATGCTCGGGATAGTAGGCCACGCCGATGTGGGCGCCAATGGAGATCGGCACGCTCTCGCACATCACGCCGCTTCGGATCGACTCCAGCAGCTGCGTGGCCAGCAGCTCCGCGCGTTCGCAGCCATGGTCCGGTAAAGCCAGCAGGAATTGCCGGTTCGCAATGCGCGCGAGCAGGCCACCTGGTCCCACCCGCGATTCCAGTCGCACGGCAATTTCGCGCAGTACGGCGTCGGCGACGCCGTAGCCGAAAGAGACGTTGATCCGCTCGATGTCATCGACCTCCACCAGCAGCAGCGGAAAAGCCGGCTTACGCACGGAGCTGTCGGTAACGATCGCCGCCACGCGCGTATGGGCCTGCTGCCGGTTTGGCAGGCCCGTGAGCACGTCGTGGGTCGCCTGTAGCAGCAGGCGGCGGCCGCGCTCGTCGGACTCGAGGCGCAGGGAAATATTATCAACCAGTTGCTTATTGGTCTGATTCACAGAAACGCACAGTGTCGCGCAGTAGATCAGACCCATGAAGCCAAGCGCCAGGCGCATGGACTCCTGAGAGCCGAGCATGACGATGTCGTACGGCACGACGCAGGCGAGAATCACCGCCATGGCCGCGTGACGATCGGCGCCGACGGTCGTGACGGCGCCGGAGGCTACACCAGCGACTACCAGACCCAGGAAGGCCTGCTGTGGGAAATCGAGCGCCGACAGGAAGATCAGGCTGCTTGAGCCCCAGATGAGTCCGGAGAGATAGCAGGCAATGAGCAGGTACCGTCGCTGTGCGCGCGGATCGGTCTTGGGTCGCGCCCGGCACATAATCTGGCAGCCGACGCGGTAGCACAGGACCAGCACGGTTATGGCGAGCCACGCCAGAACCTTCAGGTGGCTCGCATGCGGCCAGATCACCAGCGCTAGGACCGCGGCACCAAGCAGGTGCACGACCACCGCGATCATTGAACCGGACAACACCTGCTCGAGCTGCGCGCGCAGCAGCTCGCGGGCGCGGGCCACGCTCAAGTCCGCAACCGGCGGCTCGCCAGGATGCTGCGCGCCACTGCGCTGGCGAATTCCCGGCGCTTCCGAGGCATTGGATTCACTTGACAAAATGCAGCCATCCCGTGTGGCAAGGTCTGCACTGTTAACGGCCGATAGGTGTCGGGCCGCAGAGAGTTGCATCACGCGGCTTTGTGAATTGGGTCACGAGTCTCTGCGAGCGCGGCAAGCGCGCGGCCCGGATCAGTCCATCAGCGCGCGTGACTCATCAAATTGCAGCGCCGCAAGCCGCGCATACAGGCCCCCGGCACGTACCAGCTCGCCGTGATTGCCTTCAGCGACGATGCGCCCCTGATTCATCACGACGATGCGCCGCAGGCGCTGGATCGTAGCCAGGCGGTGCGCAATCACCAGCGTCGTGCGACCGCGTCCGGAGCTGCCAGCCATCAGGTTCGCCAACCCCACCTGCACGAGGTGCTCATTCTCGGCATCCAGAGCACTGGTCGCCTCATCGAGCAGCAGGACCGCGGCATCGCGGAGAATAGCGCGCGCGATCGCGATTCGCTGACGCTGTCCGACCGACAGCGTAGTACCTCGTTCTCCCAACAGCGTGTTGTAACCCTCGGGCAGACGACCGATGAACTCATCGGCAGCCGCGGCCTGGGCCGCCGCATGGATCTCGCTCTCGGAGGCGTCGAGACGCCCATAGCGAATGTTATCGGTGATGGAGCCGGCAAACATCACCGGCTCCTGCGCGACGACCGCGATGTGCGCGCGCAACTGTTCGGGCGCCAGTGTCGCGATGCTGATCCCGTCGATGTGAATTGCACCGGCGGTCGGATCATAGAAACGCTGCAGCAGCTGGAAGACCGTGGACTTGCCGGCCCCAGAAGGGCCCACGAGCGCGATCGCTTCGCCCGGCTCCACATGCAGGTTGAATTCATGCAGTGCCAGATGATCGGGTCGCGACGGATAGGTAAAGTCCACATCCTGAAAGCTCACCCGACCCTCGACGCGCGCAGGAAATGCGGCAGGCTGCGGCGGAGCACGGACGGCGGGTGCCGTGTTGAGAATCTCGAGGAGGCGTTCGGTAGCACCGGCCGCGCGCTGCAAATCACCCCAGATCTCGGTGAGTGCGCCCACTGAGCCGCCGAGCAGGAATGCATAGATTATGAATTGTGTGAATTGCCCGGCGGTCAAGCGTTGCGCGACCAAGTCGGAGCGGCCAACCCACAGCACGCCGACCAGGCAGGCACCACCGACGATGATGACGATCGCCGTCATGAACGCGCGCATGCGGGTTCGCCGTATGGCGCTGTCGAACGCACCTTCGACCGCGCCGCGGTAGCGGGCACGATCGGCTGTCTCGTGTGTGTAGGCCTGGACCGTCTGAATCGCGTTGATGGTTTCTCCAGCCAGTGCCGAGGTCTCGGCGAGGCGGTCCTGCGCCGTACGCGAGAGTCCGCGAACGCGTCGGCCCATGACCATGATCAGCCCGAGGAGGATTGGGACGCTGACGAAGGCCAAGCCGGTAAGTTTCGGGCTCGTGATCGCCATTAACACGATCGCGCCGATGCTCATTACGATGCTGCGCAGGGCGAGCGACGCTGAGGATCCTACGACCGTCTGCACCAGTGTCGTGTCGGCCGCCAGCCGCGAGAGCACTTCGCCGGTCCGGGTGGTCTCGAAGAACACCGGCGAGAGCGACAGGATATGGCTGTAGACGCGCGCGCGAATATCTGCCACGACGCGCTCGCCGATCCACGTGACCAGATAAAAGCGCGAGGCCGAGGCCAGGCCAAGCAGCACCATGACGGCCATTAGCCCGAGGAAGTAGCGGCCGGCGTTGGCCGTAGTCGATGCGGTAAAGCCGTGGTCGATCGCCATGCGTCCTGCCACTGGGAAAGCCAGAGTAGCGCTTGCGGCCACAATCAAGGCGATGACCGCCAGCGCGATCGCGCGCCGGTAGGGAGCGAGGAAGGGGCCGAGCGCGAACAGCGGTGCGATACGCTTGGCGATGGGCGGGCGGACAGTGTTGGCAGTTGCCGGATTAGGATTGGCCATGGCGCTAGTGTAGCGGGGAGCGCGCTCGCGCGATGCGCCCGCGCGCATCGCGGGTTAGAAAATCGACAGTAGGAGGCTGTGACGGCCAGAAGCAGCTGCCAGTGGAACACGCGCATTGGCAAGTCCGCTACCAGTCCTGAGTGCCCGCAGCCCGGAGCACCTTCGAGGTGCTCCGGGGCCGATGACGCTCGCAGATTGCCGCGCGAACCGCGCGGCCACTTAGCCGCTGGCGTTAGCGATTTCGAAAGTCGTCGTGGCATGCCTTGCAGGCCGCGCCGACGTCACCTACAGCCTTCTGGAATGCGGTCGAATTGCTCTTGTCCGAGGCCACAAGCCTCGCCAGTGCAGCCGTCTTGGCCTGGATTTCCTTCACCGCCGCCAAATTTGGCGGTGTCGGTTCAAATTTCAGGTTTGGCCTTGGTATCGGGCCACGCCTCTGGAGGTCTCTGGAAAGGCATCGGCAATCATGCCGGCCATAGCCGCCACACGTGGGGCACGCAGCCTCACCTCAGCGGCATCAAAGGGCAGTTTGGCGCTCGCCCGGCGATTTTGACGTTTCCGGCGGTCCCGTGCCGTCCGAACTGCCCGCCGAGGGTCCGCCGGGTGGCGGCGCGTTTTGGGCGATTGCGGCAACACTTACGAGACCAACAATCAATGCGATGCCCGGCAGCCCCAGCAATCCGCGGGCAACGATGCCCGTACCGGCGTTGATGGTCATACGAGTCCCCGAGTTGTGCAGGTACTTGTGCGTCGCAGTCGCGGCGTGGCACTGCGGGCGATTCGATGCGATCACAAGTTTATTGCCGAGTCGGCCTCTCACCCGCGGTACTCACAGCCGCTATTGCAGGTCTCGTGCACGACCAGGCGGCTCAAGGCCGGGAGCAATGGCTTCAGGCGCTCCCAGATCCACATGGCAAGACGCTCGCTGGTCGGGTTTTCAAGGCCAGGTACATCATTGAGGTAGCGATGATCCAGTTCCTCGTGAATGAACCGTGTGGCTTCCTTGATGTCCGCAAAGTCCATAACCCAACCACTGTCGGGCTGGATCGGGCCAGCGACGTAGACGCTGATCCGGAACGAATGACCATGCAGCCGGGAGCATTTGTGACCTGCGGGCACGTTGGGCAGCCGATGGGCCGCCTCAATGCTGAATTCCTTGAAAATCTCCATTGGAGTATCTTACCCGCCCCGCGGACCTTCCCGCAGGCTCCATCCTTAAGGTTATTTGCAGGGGGAACTTATGACTATCTCGATGTACCAGGCCTCAGTACCGGTATTCCAGCGCCAGCTCGGCAATCTGGATCTGATCCTGGATAAGGCGGCGGCGTGGGCCGAGTCGCGCAAGATCGAAGGCTCGGTGCTGCTCACTGCACGCCTCGCCCCCGACATGTTTACGCTGACCCGCCAGGTCCAGATTGCGACCGATCATGCCAAGGGCGCACCTGCGCGCCTGGCCGGCGTGGCACCGCCGAAGTTCGAGGATAACGAGGCGAGCTTTGCCGATCTCAAGGCCCGCGTTGCCAAGACCTTAAGCTTCATCGGCGGGCTGAGCGCGGCCCAGATCGATGGTTCTGAGGAGCGCGAGATCAAGCTGAGCGCCGGCCCGCGCGAACTGCAATTCAAGGGTCTGGCCTATCTGGTTGGATTTGCGATGCCGAATTTCTACTTTCATTACTCGATGGCCTACGCCATCCTCCGCCACAACGGGGTTGATGTCGGCAAGACCGATTTTCTCGGCCGCGGCTGAACAGGACTCGGCCCACCGCGGGCCACTGAGGGTCCGCGGTGGGGGATCCGGGCGCGCTTCGCAAGACTCAGCCTGCTCCTGTCGAGCGCACGGTGAGCGGGTAGACTTAGCGCCCATGAGGCGTTACTGGTGGATTTCCGGCCTGGTGCTGGTATTGCTCGCTTGGTTCGGGCCACTCGGTAGCTATGCGCTATTCAATCCCGATGAGGGTCGCTACGGGGAGATCCCGCGCGAGATGGTCGCCAATGGCGACTGGGTGACGCCCCGGCTCGATGCGATCAAGTATTTCGAGAAACCACCGCTGCAGTACTGGGCTACGGCGGTAGCCTTTGAAGGCTTTGGCGCGCACGAGTGGACCACCCGGCTGTGGGGCGCGCTGACCGGGGCAGCAGGTATCGCGCTGACCTTCTGGCTCGGACGCCGTGTCTGGGGTCAGCGTGCCGGCGAGCTCGCGGCCGCGGTGCAAGCCGGCTCGCTGCTATATGCCAGCATCGGACATCTAGCCACACTTGATATGAGCCTGACCTATGCACTGGAGCTCGCGCTCGGTGGCCTGGTGTTGCTGGTGCATGCACCCTTGGAGCCGGCGGCGCGCCGGGGGGGTCTGGCGCTGCTGGCGCTGGGGACCAGTGCTGCCTTCCTGACCAAGGGCCTGATCGCGCTCCTTATTCCAGGTTCGGTCGCCGTGCTCTACATGCTGATCGCGCGCGATTGGGCCCTGTTGTGGCGCTCGCGTCCGTGGTGGGTGCTTGTGGCACTGGTGCTGCTGGCGGGCCCATGGCTTTATGCAGTGTCGGTGCGTAATCCTGAATTCCTGCACTTCTTCTTTATTCGTCAGCAGTTCCAGCGCTTTCTCACCACGGTCGATGATCGCTACGAGGGCGTATGGTTCTTCGTGCCGATCCTGCTGCTCGGCTTCCTGCCCTGGACGACGCTGTTGCCGCGCATACTCAAAGAAGCCTGGGGCGAAGCGCGGGCCGGCACGCGTGTCAGCCTGCTGCTGTTGCTCTGGATCGCCTTTGTATTCGCGTTCTTCAGTCTCTCCAAGTCACAACTGATCCCTTATCTGCTGCCGCTGCTGCCAGCGCTGGCGCTGCTTGCGGGCCGCACGCTCAGCCGCATGCCGGCGAGCTCGATGAGCCGGCATTTGTGGGTCGCCAGCGGCTTGTGGCTGGCGCTTGCCCTCGCGGCAATGCTGCTGCCGCACCTGGCGGCGCTCGCCACACGTCTTGAGATCGGCTCGGGGCCGGCGCTGCCCGGAATGGCGGGATCTTTCCTTACCGCAAGTGTGCTGTGCGGATTCGGCATATGGCTCGCGCGAAGCGCGCGCCCGGTGCCGGCCGCTTGGTCCGCGGCACTCGGCACCCTGGTGCTGGTGGGCGGCAGCCTCAGCTTTGCGCAGCAGCTGCCGCGCATGGCGCGCATCAATACGGTGATTGATCAGGTGCGCCCTGAACTTCATCCCGGGACCCGGCTCTATTGTGTCAATGATTATGAGCAATCGATTCCTTTTTACCTCGGGCGTACCTGCACTCTGGTGGGCTATCGCGGCGAGCTCGATTTTGGTCTGCAGCAGGAGCCTCAGCTGTGGCTGGCAGACCTGACTCAATTCGCCCAGAGCTGGGCTCAGGAGCCTGATGCTGTGGCCTTTTTGACGCCGGCAGCCTTCAAGAAACTGGCTGTTTTGGGCACTCCGATGCGCGTGATATACACTGCGCCGTCCATTATCGCGGTGGCCAAGCAATGAAGGGTGTGGAACTGGTACTGGTGCTGACCGGAGTGCTGCTGAATGCAGCGGCACAGCTGCTGCTCAAGGCCGGAGCCGGAGTGCTCACCGGTATCCCGTTCCGGGCATCCAACGCGCTGACGATTGCCGGGCGCGTGGTCGTGAACCTGCCTATCCTGGCTGGCTTGTGCTGCTACGCGATCAGCGTGGTGGTGTGGATACTGGCGCTCTCGCGCGTGCAGGTGAGCGTGGCCTATCCAATGCTCTCGATCGGCTACGTCGTGACCGCCATCGCTGCGTGGTGGCTCTATGGCGAGAGCCTGGGCGCTACGCGCATCGGCGGCATCGCGCTGATTATCGCTGGCGTGTGGCTCGTCATGCGCAGCGCGCCGGTGCAATCATGAGTTTGCCGTACCTGCCCTTTACACGCCCCAGCATTGATGAAGCCACGATCGCGGCGGTCGCCGACGTGCTGCGCTCGGGCTGGATAACCAGCGGCCCCAAGGTGCGTGAGTTCGAGCAGAAACTGTCCGAGATGTTCGCCGGTCGCCCGGTGCGTGTCCTGAACTCGGCGACCGGCGGCATGGAAATCGCGATGGCGCTGGCCGGAGTAGGGCCGGGCGATGAAGTCATCACAACGCCGCTCTCCTGGGTTGCGACCGGCAACGTCATTCTGCGTGCTGGCGGACGGCCGGTGTTTGTGGATATCGAGGCCGATACCCGCAATATCGATCTGAGCCTCGCCGAAGCTGCCATCACCAAACGCACGCGCGCAATCATGCCTGTTGATCTGGCGGGACTGCCGGTTGACCGCGACCGCCTCAATGCCCTGGCCAAACGACACAAGATCCGTGTGGTTGAGGATGCAGCGCAATCGATGGGCGCCCACTGGGGCGGCCGGCTGATCGGGAGTTTCGGCGACCTGGTATCGATCAGCTTCCATGCCAACAAGAACATCACCAGTTCCGAGGGTGGATGTCTCGTGCTCAATGATGCTGCCGAGGCGCGTCAGTGCGAACTGCATCGCCTGCAGGGTGTCGAGCGCTTTGCGGACGGCAATATGGATGCCACGCTCGCCGGCGGCAAGTACAACCTCACCGACATCGCCGCCTGCATCGGTCTGGGGCAGCTGCCGCACATGCAGCAGTTCACGGCGCGCCGCCGCCAGTTGGCGATGCGCTACTTCGAACTCTTTGATCGCTCGCTCGGCTGCACGCTGCCGGTCGTGGACCTGCAGCAGAGCAACTGGCACATGTTCCAGGTATTGCTCCCCGAGGGTGTGGCGCGCGGTGATTTTATCGCAGGCATGCACGCCGCGGGCATTGGCATCGGCGTGCACTACCCGGCGATGCACCTGTTCACGCTGTATCGAGAGCTCGGTTTCCGGGAAGGTCAGTTCCCGCTGGCTGAGCGCGTCGGCCGCAGTATCGTGACACTGCCGCTGTTTCCGGCCATGCAGGATAGTGACGTCGAGCGGGTCTGCAAGGCTATGACTGCTGTGCTGCGCGTTCCAGCGCGTCGCGCAGTCTGATTGAGGGGAGTAGATGGTGGAGCAGCCGCAAGCGCCTGAGCTGTCGATCGTCATTCCCGTATACAACGAGGAGGCAGTGCTGCCCAAACTGTTCGAGCGCCTGTACCCATCGCTGGATGCGCTCAGCCGTTCCTACGAAATTATTTTCATCAATGATGGCAGTCGGGATCGCTCGGCCGTATTGCTGCGGACGCAGTTCGAAAAGCGCAGCGACGTGACCCGCGTAGTGCTGTTTGCTGCCAATTTCGGGCAGCACCGGGCGATTCTGGCCGGCTTTGCGCAAGCCCGCGGCCGCTACCTGATCACGCTCGATGCCGATCTGCAAAATCCGCCCGAGGAGATCAGCCGCGTGCTGGCCGAGCTCGATGCCGGCCACGATTACGTCGGCACCATTCGTCAGCAGCGCCAGGATTCGGCCTGGCGGCGCTACGCCTCGCGGCTGATCAATGCGATACGCGAGCGCACCACGCGCCTGCACATCACCGATCATGGCTGCATGTTCCGCGGCTATGCGCGCAGCATCATCGATGCCATCAATCAGTGCAGCGAAAACAACACCTTTATTCCGGCGCTCGCCTACACCTTTTCGGGCAGTCCGACCGAGATTCCCATTGGCCACGAGGATCGCGGCGCTGGCGAATCCAAATATTCTTTCTGGCGTTTGTTGAAGCTCAACTTTGATCTGATGACCGGCTTTTCTACCGTGCCGCTGCAGATTTTCTCGGCACTCGGCGTAATCATCGCCGGCTGTTCGATTCTGCTGGTGATCTACCTGCTGCTCGATCGCTGGCTGCACGGGCCGCAGGTCGAGGGGGTATTCACGCTGTTTGCGATCGCCTTCTTTCTGATCGGTGTCGCGCTGTTCGGTCTGGGGTTGCTGGGCGAATATGTTGCGCGGATCTACGAGGAAGTACGTCGGCGGCCGCGCTACATCATTGCATCGATACTTGAGCGCGGCCCGGACGGTCCGTGACGCGCGCCGTTGTCTTTGCCTATCACGATGTCGGCGTGCGCTGTCTGCGGGTGCTGCTCGCCCATGGGATCGAAATCCCGCTGGTCCTCACCCACGAAGACAACCCGCAGGAGCAGATCTGGTTCGACAGTGTCGCGCGCCACGCGCATTGGCATGGACTTAAGGTCATTACGCCCGCCAATCCGAACGCGCCGGAAATCATCGCCCAGGTACGCGCTGCGCAGGCTGACTTCCTGTTCTCCTTCTACTACCGCAATATGCTGGGGGCCGAGCTGCTCTCCTGTGGCGCGCGCGGCGCCTACAATATGCACGGTTCATTGCTGCCACAGTATCGCGGCCGGGTGCCGGTCAACTGGGCCGTGCTGCGCGGCGAGCGCACGACCGGAGCCACGCTTCATGCGATGACGATCAAGCCGGATGCCGGCGCCCTGGTCGACGCCGAGGCGGTGCCAATCCTCCCCGATGACACTGCGCTCGAGGTATTCCGCAAGGTGACGGTGGCCGCTGAAGTGACCCTGGATCGGGCTCTGCCCGGGCTGGTGGCCGGTACCGCCAAACTCAAACCCCAGGATCTTTCTCAGGGCGGCTATTTTGGCCGCCGGACGGCGCGGGACGGCGCAATTGACTGGCATCTGGGGATCCGCGCCGTGCACAATCTCGTCCGGGCGGTGGCGCCGCCGTTTCCCGGAGCGTTTGCCAGCGCGGGCGGGCAACCGCTGCGCGTGCTGCGAACCCTGCCGGTTGCAGGTCCGGGCGCGGCCGAACCACAGCTGTGCTGGCGCGATGATGCAGTGCTGGCTTTATGCCCGGACGGGGCTCTCAAGCTGCTTGAGTTCGAGCTCGGGAGCGAAGTGCGCGATGCCGCCGGGTTTCGGGCGCGCTATGGAAACAGGTGCTTGGCGCTGGCCGCCGGGGCGATCGAGTGAGTGAAAATGTTAGCGAGCGGACGATAACCATATGACCAAAGTACTGATCCTCGGCGTCAATGGCTTCATTGGCCATCACCTCTCGGCACGGATCCTCAAGGACACCGACTGGCAGGTCTTTGGCATGGATATGAATGCCGACCGGCTCGAGCCACTGCTGGATAACCCGCGTCTGAAGTTCTTCGAAGGCGACATCACGATCAATCGCGAATGGATTGAGTACCACATCAAGAAATCCGACGTGGTACTGCCGCTGGTGGCCATTGCGACGCCGGCCACCTACGTCAAGCAGCCGCTCAAGGTCTTCGAGCTCGACTTTGAGTGCAATCTGCAGATCATTCGCCAGTGCGTGCGCTACGGGAAGCGGGTGCTGTTTCCCTCGACCTCGGAAGTCTATGGCATGTGCCACGACAGCGAGTTCGACCCCTACACCTCAGAGCTCGTCTACGGTCCGATCGAGAAACAGCGCTGGATCTACGCCTGTTCCAAGCAGCTGCTCGATCGCGTGATCTGGGCCTATGGCTCGGATGACAAGCTCGACTTCACGCTCTTTCGGCCCTTTAACTGGATCGGCTCCGGTCTCGATAATCTGCACGCGGCCAAGGAAGGCAGCTCGCGGGTCATCACGCAATTTCTGGGCCACATGGCCCGTGGCGAGAATGTGCGGCTGGTCGATGGCGGTGCACAGCGGCGTTGTTTCACCGCGATCAGCGATGGTATCGATGCGCTGATGAAGATCATCGAGAATCGCAATGGCGTGGCCAGCCGCAAGATCTACAACATTGGCAATCCGGGCAATAACCTCTCGGTGCGCGAGCTGGCTGAGCAGATGCTCAAGCTGGCGGCCGAGTATCCTGAATACCGCGCCAACGCTGCCAAGGTGAAACTCATCGATACGACTTCGGGGGAGTATTACGGTAAGGGCTATCAGGATGTTTCCAACCGCGTGCCGAAGATCGAGAACACGCGTCAGGAGCTGGGCTGGGAGCCCAAGGTCTCGATGTGCGATGCACTCAAGCAGATCTTCGAGGCCTACAAGGGCCAGATCAGCCAGGCCTCGCACCTGCTCGACTGAGTGTAGCCGCGACTGTCAGAGTGCTTAGCCGTGCGCCTCGCATTAAAGGTCGATGCCGATACGCTGCGGGGTACCCGCATAGGAGTGCCGGCGCTGGCAGGTGCGCTCAAGCGTGCCCGTGCCGGTGCCACATTTCTCTTTAGTCTTGGACCGGACCACACCGGGCGCGCTATCCGTCGCGTTTTCCGCCCCGGGTTTCTTGGCAAGGTCTCACGGACCTCGGTCCTGGAGCACTATGGCCTGCGCACCCTGATGTACGGCACTTTGCTGCCAGGCCCGGATATCAGTCGGCGCGCCGGCGAAGTCATGCGCTCGATCCGCGCGGCAGGCTTTGAAGTCGGCGTGCACTGCTATGACCACACCGACTGGCAGGACTTCGTAACGCACCGGGATGCGCGCTGGACGGAGCAGCAGATGCGCCGCGCCGCCGAGCGCTTCGAGCAGGTGTTTGGCGAACGGCCGCAGGTGCACGGCGCCGCGGGCTGGCAGATGAATGAAGCCGCGTTCGTTTTTGAGGAGCGCTGGGGCTTGAGTTACGCCTCGGATACCCGCGGGGCCTTCCCGTTTCGCCCCAAGTTTGCCGGCCGGGTGAGCAGCTGTCCGCAGTTGCCCACCACGCTGCCGACGCTCGATGAACTGATCGGCATCGACGGCGTAACCGCCCAGAATGTCGATCGGGTACTGCTCGAGCGCACCGCTCAATTACGGGATGGACATGTTTTCACGCTACACGCGGAGCTTGAGGGTATGCGGCTGCTGCCGGTATTCGAGCGCCTGCTGAGCGGCTGGCGCACGCAGGGTTATGAAATCGTTTCGATGGCCACCCAGCGTGCGGCGCTGAACGATGCCACGCTGCCGGTCTGCGAGGTGGTGGCCGGGACGGTCCCGGGACGCAGTGGGACACTGGCCTGCCAGGTGCTGGAAGCGGCCTAGGGTCCTGGCGGCGATTTGCGAGGTACCCGGAAGTTGCCTGTAGGCTCAGGCCCAGCGACCGATTCTGTCGCGCCGGCCCCCGGATATTGCGATAATTTCACGCTAAGCCCACGCAGCGGGCAAAGCCCCTTGGCAGAGAGGGTCAGGCGCGTTCACGGCCAGCAGAGGATGAGTTCCGATGAGCCTACATACCGGTCGCAAAGTTTATCCGGATGCTCGCAGTGCCCTTGAGGGTGTTGCGCGCGACGGCATCATGGTCATGTCTGGGGGTTTTGGACTGAGCGGTTTGCCAGAAAACCTGATCGAAGCCTTGCGGGATTCGGGAGTCAAGGGCCTCACCTGCGTCTCGAACAATGCCGGTGTCGATCAATTTGGTCTGGGGATGCTGCTCAAGACGCGCCAGATCAAGAAAATGATCTCCTCGTACGTTGGAGAGAACAAGGAGTTCGAGCGCCAGTACTTGGCTGGCGAGCTTGAACTGGAATTCAACCCGCAGGGGACGCTGGCTGAGCGCTGCCGTGCCGGCGGCGCCGGAATTCTCGGCTTCTTCACGCGCACGGGCGCCGGCACGCTGGTGGCCGAAGGCAAGGAGCAGCGGGTGGTCGATGGTGAGACCTATGTGTTTGAGACCGGTCTCGTGGCCGATTTGGCGCTCATCAAGGCCTGGCGCGGTGACACGGAGGGCAACCTCGTTTATCGCAAAACCGCGCGCAACTTCAATCCCAACATGGCCACCGCCGCGCGCGTGACGATTGTTGAGGTGGAGGAGCTGGTTGAGCCCGGCGCGCTTGATCCGGATCATATCCATACGCCGGGAATCTACGTGCAGCGCATCATCCAGGGCCGCAACTACCATAAGAAGATCGAAAATCGCACGGTGCGCAAGCGCCCCTCAGGACAGGAGGCATAGAATTCAATGGCCTGGTCACGTGAACAACTGGCTGAGCGCGCCGCAGGCGAGCTGCGCGATGGTTTCTACGTCAATCTCGGCATCGGAATTCCGACCCTGGTGGCGAACTACATCCCCAAAGGGATGACCGTGGTGCTGCAATCGGAAAACGGCATGCTCGGCATGGGACCATTTCCCTACGAGGGCGAGGAGGATCCGGACCTGATCAACGCGGGCAAACAGACCATCACACAGCTGCCGATATCCTCGTTCTTTTCCTCGGCCGACAGTTTCGCGATGATCCGTGGCGGTCACATCGACCTGTCAGTGCTTGGGGCGATGGAAGTAGACCAGAAAGGCGATCTGGCCAACTGGATGGTGCCCGGCAAGGTCGTCAAGGGCATGGGTGGCGCGATGGATCTGGTCGCCGGCGTCAAGCGCGTGGTGGTCGTGATGGAGCATACCTCCAAGGACGGCACACCCAAGTTTCGCCCCAGCTGTTCGCTGCCGCTGACCGGCGCGAACGTCGTGGATATGCTGATTACGGATCTGGCGGTGTTTTCTCGACCCAATCGGCACTCGCAGTTTCGCTTGATTGAACTGGCTGCCGGCGTCTCTCTGGATGAACTGCGGAGCAAGACCACGGCTGCCTTCACCGTGGCTCTGTAGAGGCAGCCACCGCCCTGGAGCGCGGCGTAATCTCCATCAGGATCCTGCGGCCGCGCACCTGGAGCCGGCCCTGTTGCTGCAGCCGCAACAGGGTTCGGCACACAGTCTCCTCAGCGTAGCCAAGATAGGCACCCATCTCGAGCCGACTCATGGGCAGCTGGATGTCGCAGTGACGGCGACCGTTACTTTCAACCGGCCGGCCTATGCGCTCGGCCAGCAGCTCCAGAAACGCCAGCAACGCAACGGCAGGGTTCCCGCTGCGCGACAGTCGCATACGCTGCTGCAGGATCCTGCTGGCCTGCTGTAATAGTCGCTGGTAGAAGCGCGCATCGACGGCGTGATCGCCGCTGCCGGTGGGAGTTTCCAGGCGACAAATCAGCACCTCGCCCAGGGCCACAGCGTGCGATTCATATTTCTGGCTGGCCAGGGCCTCAAGACCCAGCAGGTCGCCGGCAAAGGCAAACTGCAGCACCCGCTCCTCGCCATTGGCGCTCTCCTCATAGAGCTTCACGCAACCGCTACGCACGATGGCCAGGCCTTGGAAACTGAGGCCTGGGCGCCACAGGAACGCTCCCGGGGAGAGCGGTGCTTCGCGCTGCACCTGCATCTGCCCTGGAGGGCACGCGACCCCTGGCCAGCAGCGCGATGACATAAGGCACCCGTGGCACTCGGCCAATTGCGTATGACGGTGCCGGGTTTGTTTTAGAGCATATTCCACGCCGCTATCTAACCCGAGCCTGCCGCTGGCGGGCATTGCAGGCTACCGCAGCGAACTGCGGAATCTACCTAGGCTGCAAAGGCTGTCGCGTTGACTCGAGTCAACTGCGCAGGTGCATTGCTGCACTAACGTTTCACTTCGGGAGTTACGAACAATTGTGGTTACAAACCGTTTTAATCTAGCAACACTGGAATGATGCCATGAGCAGGTACTGGACACTGGCAGCGGGCGTGGTGAGTCTTATGGGCGCGGTTGCGGCGCCGATCGCGCATGCCGATGATAACAACTGGGAAATTCGCGTCCGCGCGGTGTATCTGGATCCGGCCAACCAGTCCGGTGCGATTGGCGCCCCGTACGATGTGCCGGCCAATGAGATTCACATCAATGGCAAAGTGCTGCCGGACGTGGATTTCGAGTATTTCTTTACGCCGCACTGGTCCTCGGAGCTGCTCCTCACCTATCCGCAGACGCAGAATGTCACGATTGAGAAAAGCGCCTTCGGTGTACCGGCGACCATTGGTTCGTTCAAGCACCTGCCGCCGATCCTGACGGCCAAATACAATTTCCTGCCGGGCTCGAATTTTCAGCCCTATATCGGTGTCGGTGTGAATTTCACATTGATTTACGGCGCGAACCTGAATGTGCCGGCGGCGGGCGAGAACCCACCGATCAAACTGACGCTGAACTCAAACAGCGTCGGCATTGCCGGGCAGGCCGGGTTTGATTACAAGCTGAGCGATCAGGTGTATCTGAACGCCGACGTCAAGTACGCCTCGCTGAGTTCCAACGTCTACACAGGCGGCGTCAGGGTCACGTCAGTGACCATCAACCCGTTCCTGTTTGGCGTGGGCGTCGGTTATCGCTTCTGAGTCTGACGGTCGGAATAACCAACCCCTTTCCCCGGACTGAGCCGCAGTGCTCACTCCGGGGTTTTTTTTACGCCTCCGTTTGCTCAGCGCCCGCGCGCAACTCGCCTCAGAGGCCGTTTTCAGGTATGCTGGGCTCTGGAGTTTGTCGATTGCGTGGCGTCGGTTCACGCGCCGAGGTTCTTCTGAGTCCTTAGAGTTCATCTACAGGACCTTTCGCCCCTCCTGCAAACCGGTTTGTGCGCTGCTATAGCGGTAACACTGCGTGTTGCCGGTCTCCTGCCTGGCAGGATGCTGCGGACGGATCTCATCAATCTATTACCAGTCATGGCTCGGACCGACCGCGCTTGATGCGTCTGCGGGCTGCATGTGGAGTGTTATTTTGTCTTTTAATGATTTTAATCTTGATGCGGGCTTGATGCGTGCGGTGCAAACCGCCGGTTACACCGAGCCGACCCCGATTCAGGCGGCCGCGATCCCCGCGGTGCTGTCGGGGCGCGATCTGCTGGCGACTGCCCAGACCGGCACCGGCAAGACCGCGGCCTTCGCCTTGCCGCTGCTGCACCGCCTGCACGGCGCACAGCCGGACCCACGCGGGCGTCGGGCGCCGCGCGCCTTGGTGCTGGTGCCGACACGTGAGCTGGCGGCGCAAGTCGAGCAGAGTTTTCGCGAGCTGGGCGCGCACACGGCGCAGCGCTCGATCCTGGTGTTTGGTGGCGTCAGTCCCAAGCCGCAGCTGAACGCGCTCTGGCAAGGGTGCGATCTGATCATTGCCACGCCGGGTCGTCTCATGGATCACATGGAAGCTGGCGCAGTGGATCTGTCGAAGATCGAAGTGCTGGTACTTGATGAGGCGGACCGGATGCTCGATATGGGCTTCATCCGCGCGATCCGCCGCATCATCAAACAACTGCCGCGCCAGCGCCAGAACCTGATGTTCTCGGCCACCTTCTCGAAGGAGATCCGGGAGCTGGCCGGCCATATCCTGCACGATCCGATCAGTATCGATGTGGCGCCGCGCAATGCACCGGCCGCGTTGGTCGATCATCGCGTCTATCACGTCGAGCCCTCGGCCAAGCCGCCGCTGCTGGTGCGCATCCTCACCGAGGGCGGGCAACTGAAACAGAGTCTGGTGTTCACACGCACCAAACATGGGGCCAACCGCCTGGCCGAGCGCCTGGAGCGCGAAGGCCTCAGCTGCGCGGCGATCCATGGCAACAAGTCCCAGGGTGCCCGCACGCGGGCCCTTGAAGACTTCAAGAGTGGCCGGGTCAAGGTCCTGGTTGCGACCGATATCGCGGCCCGCGGCCTCGATATTGTCGAGCTGCCCCACGTGGTGAACTTCGAGCTCCCCCATGTGCCGGAGGACTATGTGCACCGCATCGGGCGGACCGGCCGGGCCGGTTGCTCAGGCGAGGCCGTGTCACTGGTCAGCCGGGAAGAACAGGACCGGTTGCGGGCCATTGAGCGGCTGCTGGGCCGGCAGATCCCGAAAGCCGCCTGAAAAGCGGACGCGGGTACCTTTGTGGTAAGCCCGGGTGGCGCCCCGGGCTCTAATCCGCTATATTCCAGATGAGATCTATTCTCATTTGAGAGTCATTAGCGCTGCCATGCTCTCCGTGACCGAACCCGGGCCAGACTATGTATCACTTGCGAGCCTGCACAAAGGCGCGCGCGGTGTGGTGCGTGCAATTCTGAGCGCCGATTCGGCCGTACTGGGGGATGTCGCGGGTTCGACGATCGGACGCCGCCTGGCTGAGCTCGGCTTTGTCCCCGGCGAGCCGTTTCACATCATTGAAGAGGTCTGGCCCGGGGGCGATCCACTGGCCGTGCGCGTGGGCTCCTCGGTGTTCGCGCTGCGCCGGCGCGAGGCGTACGCGGTCATGGTCGAGGTGACTTCGTGACTCGCAATGCGCCCGATGTCACGACCTGCCGGGTCGCGCTGGTGGGCGTACCCAATTGTGGCAAGACTGCGCTCTTTAACCGCCTCACCGGCAGCCGCCAGAAGGTCGCCAACTACCCAGGCGTCACGGTCGAGCGTAAAGAAGGGGCGCTGTTTGGCCCCAGTCACAAGCGCCTATATCAGCTGATCGACCTGCCGGGTACCTACAGTCTGGTGCCTACGGCTCTTGATGAGGCGATCACCCGCGATCTGATCACTGGCAAGTTGCGCGGCGAAGCGAGACCTGAGCTGATTGTCTGCGTTGTCGATGCCACAAATTTGCGGCTCTCGCTGCGGCTGGTCCTGGAGGTGCGCCAGGTCGGTATTCCATTGATCGTCGCATTGAACATGAGCGATCTGGCCCATCAGCGTGGCTATGAGCTGGATCGCCAGCGGCTCAGCCAGGAACTGGGCGTGCCGGTCGTCGAGACCGTGGCCGTGCGCAGCCATGGCGTGCGCGATCTCATCACCGCGATCGAAGCGGTGACCAGCGCCCCGCAGGCACCGCTGGTGATGATGCCGGCAGCGCTGGCTTCTGACATCGAGCCGATGCAGCGTGAGTCGCGCCGCATTCTCGATGCGGCCGGCTATCGGGTGCCGCTGCGGGCCCGGGCGCTCGAGCGGCTGGATGCTGTGGTCATGAACCCTATCATCGGGCCGATACTGCTCGCGGTATTGCTGTTCTGTGTGTTTCAGGCCGTCTTCAGCTGGGCGACCGTACCGATGGCCTTAATCAGTGGCGGCATGGCGGCGCTGGGCAACGCGGTCGGTCACCTGATGGCGCAAGGGCCGCTGCGCAGTCTCCTGGTCGATGGCGTGCTCGCCGGAGCAGGCAGCGTGCTGGTGTTTCTGCCGCAGATCCTGATCCTGTTCGCTTTCATTCTGTTGCTGGAAGACAGTGGCTATCTGCCGCGCGCAGCCTATTTGCTGGATCGGCTGATGGGCAGCATCGGTCTTTCGGGCCGCTCCTTTATTCCGCTGCTCTCCTCTTTTGCCTGCGCGATCCCCGGCATCATGGCCACGCGCACCATTCCGAATGTACGCGACCGGCTGGCAACCATTTTGCTCGCGCCGCTGATGACCTGTTCAGCAAGACTCCCGGTCTATGCACTGATCATCAGCGCCTTCGTTCCGGCGCGGCACGTGGCTGGCTTTAACCTGCAGGGGCTAGTGCTGTTCGCTCTCTACGTAATGGGCGTGGCCGGGGCAGTACTGGTCGCGCTGGTAATGAAGCGCACCACGATGAAATCGGGCTATCACCCACTGCTGATGGAGTTGCCCGAGTACCACTGGCCGAACCTGCGCAATCTCGTGATGGGCCTGTGGGAGCGCACGCACGTGTTTCTGGTGCGCGTCGGCACCATCATTCTGGCCCTCACGATCGTCTTGTGGTTCCTCTCGACTTACCCAGCACCCCCAGTGGGTGCGGCGGGTCCGGCGATTCAGTACAGCTATGCGGGCATGATGGGGCATGGTCTGCAGCATGTGTTTGCGCCTATCGGCTTTAACTGGCAGATCTGTATTGCGCTGGTGCCGGGACTGGCCGCCCGCGAAGTAGTAGTCGGCGCCCTGGGTACGGTTTATTCCCTGTCCGGCTCCGAAGAGGCACTGACCGGATCGCTCCGGCCGATGCTTGCGGCCGGCTGGAGTCTGGCTACGGCACTTTCCCTGCTGGCGTGGTACGCGTTTGCGCCGCAGTGCCTCTCGACACTGGCTACGGTGCGGCGCGAGACCAATTCGTGGCGTTACCCGCTGATCATGGCCGGCTACCTGTTTGTCATGGCCTATGTGGCCGCGTTCGTGACCTACCATGTCGCGCTCGCGCTCGGTGGAGGCTAGCGCCGCTATGTGGCAATCACTGCTGATCGGGCTTATTGTTGGCGTTGCGCTCGCCTATGTGATCTGGACGCTGATGCCCGCGCGTCTGCGAACCAAGCTCAGGGTGCGATTGCATCTGGCGCAGGAACCCGCGGCCGGGGAAGGCGGCGCTGCAGGTGGCGGTAGTGGTGAATTGCCCTGCAGCAACTGCGCCCATAACAACGCTCCCCATCCCCGATCCCATAACTGATTGCGCGCTCGGGGCAACGGGCGAGGCGGGCGCCGCTCGCGCTAGAAATCCGATGTGGCAGCGAAGCTCGGCCGCCGCCGGGCGAGCGTCTGCTGCTCCCACGCAAAGGCGAGTTTGAGTAGCGTTGGCTCACTCCAGGCGCTGGCGAAGAACGACAGGCCGAGAGGCAGGCCGCGGTAGAGTCCCGAAGGAACCGAAATGTGCGGGTAGCCCGCGACCGCTGCCGGCGTTGTGCAGCCACCGGTATCTGAATCGCCATTGACCCGATCGATGAGCCAGGGCGGACCCGCTGTCAGCGTCACGATTGCATCCAGCCGGTGCTTGCTGATGACCGCATCGATCCCTTCGGTGCGCGCGAGCCGCAGACAGTCGGCACGCGCTTTGCGATAGCGGGGATCGGTGAGCGGGCCCTTGGCCTGCGCCTGGATGAACTGCTCCTGTTCGAAGTAGGGCATCTCCTGGGCTCGATGCTGCTCGTTGAAGCCGATCAGTGCCTCGAGCGTGCGCGCCGGCGCATCCAGCGGCAGACGGGTAAGATAGCGATTCAGATCGTTCTTGAAATCGTAGAGCAACACCTCAGTTTCCGGGTCGCCGAGCTTGCCGTGCGAGGGCAGATCGGCCGGATCAATGATCTCGGCACCGGCATCCTTGAGCTTCGCAATGCACTCCGAGAGATAGCGATCCAACGGCGCGCTGTCGGCAAAGAATTTGCGCGCCACGCCGAGGCGTGCGCCTTTAATTCCATTAGGATCAAGGAAGCGGGTGTAGTCGGCGGCGATGTGGTTGCGCGACTCTAGCGTGACGGCATCAGTCGGATCGAGCCCGGTCATGCCCCCGAGCAGCATCGCCACATCCCGTACCGTGCGCGCCATGGGACCTGCGGTGTCCTGGCTATGGGAGAGCGGAATAATGCCGCTGCGGCTGATCAGGCCACGTGTGGGCTTGAGGCCCACCAGCCCGTTGAACGAAGCCGGACCGGTAATCGAGCCATCCGTCTCACTGCCGACCGCTGCGGCACACAGGCTCGCGGCCGCTGCGGCCCCGGAGCCGGAACTCGAGCCTGAGGGCGTGCGATTCAGAGCGTAGGGATTGAGGGTCTGGCCGCCGCGGCCGCTCCAGCCACTGACCGAGTGTGTGGAGCGGAAGTTGGCCCATTCGCTCAAGTTGGTCTTGCCGAAAATCAGCGCGCCTGCGGTGCGCAGCTGCTTGATGATAAAGGCATCGTTTGGCGAGCGCCAGTTGGCCAGCGCCAGCGATCCGGCGCTGGTCGCCATGCCGTCGCCGGTTTCAATGTTGTCCTTCACCAGAATCGGCAGGCCATGCAGTGCGCCCCGCACGTGGCCGGCCTGTCGCTCCTGATCGAGCGCCCGCGCCAGTTCCAGCGCTTTCGGGTGCAGCTCGATAATGGCATTGAGTCTGGGGCCAGCGCGATCGATGGCCTCGATGCGCGCCAGGTACAGCTCGGTCAGGCGTTCGCTGCTCCAGCGGCCTTGCGCAAGCCCCGCAGCCAGTTCAGACAGGGAAATTTCATCGAGCTCAAAGCTGCCGGCAGCCGCCGGAGCGCCGCCCGCTGCGGCCGCGCCGAGCGTCGTGGCGCTTTGCCACAGTGCCGTGCCGCCTGCTGCCGCCAGGAAGAGATCACGTCGCCTCATGCTCTTGATCTTAGCACGCGAGTTAGCCGACTCGGCGAGCGGCGCAAGTTCTGCGGAGGCAAGAAAAGGGCGCCGAATGTGGATGCGCCACCCCTGATCCGACATCTTGGCTTTCGGGCCGATCAGGACGGCAACTTCAGCCGGCGGCAAAAAAAAGCCCCGCGCGAGGCGGGGCTTTAAGTCAGCTTGCGCTGCAGGAATTTAGTAGAACTTGTAACTCACATTGACGTAGAAGTTTCGCAGCAGGGGGTCCGCATTGAGCGGGTTGTACCCAGCGGCAAAGTTTTCTTCGAATGCATTGGTGAACGGCGGGCTCGTGTTGAGGATATTCTTAATTCCGAACAACAAGCTCAGCTTGTCGATCGGCTTGACGGTCACGTCGCCATTCCAGAGCATATAGCTGCCCACCATGCGCTGATTGCCGGCACCATCCGGATATTCGTCGATGTACGACGAGTAGTAGCGGTTGTTCAGTTCAGCACCCCACATGCCCTGCGGGCTCGCCCAGTCCAATCTCAGGTTGTGCTGCCACCGGTAAGCCGGTGACAGTTCGTTGAACCAGCCCACCGTGTTGAGTTCCGGGCCGCCGTCGTACTGCTGCGTCTCGAACTCGGTGACCATGTTTCCTTCCAGATCCGCAGAGAACAGACCGACCGAGGTATGCATCGAGTACGTTACGCTGACGTCGATCCCGTTGGTCGCGACTTGGCCCGTATTCGTAAAGCCCAGCGAGATGTATCCGCAGCTCGTGGCGTAATAAGGAGTGCAGTTAGGGCCCGACTGGATTGACGGAGTCAGTGTTCCAGCAAGCTGACCATTCTTAGAAGTGGTAGACGGATGGATCAGGCTGGCGAAAAGGGTGGGATCAGCGTAAATGGCCTCTACCGGAACGCGTCCAATCGTGTTCGTGACCACGATCCGGTAGTAGTCCGCTGTAATGCCCAAATCCGGCACCGGCGAGAAGACGAGGCCGAGATCGTAGTTCTTGGATTTCTCGGGCGTCAGGTGCGCGTTGCCGCCGGACACGCCCAAGCCCTGCGTGTTGCAATCTGAAGCATTCCACTCGCTGTTGTAGTCGGCGGGCGAGGCGCAGAAGGGATTGCCTTGCCCCATCGTGCCGGAACTCGAGGCGGCGATGAAATTCGGGGTGTACAGGTCGTAGAGCGTCGGTGCCCGGAAGCCAGAGGAGGCTGTGCCTCTGAACTTCAAGGCAGCAATAGGTGAATAGCTCAGCGCCACCTTGCCGTTGTTGGTCGAGCCGAAATCGCTGTATCGGTCCTCACGGTCCGATATATCGAGATCGATTTGCTTGGTGAACGGCAGGTCCAACTCGGCGAAGGCCGCCTGTGTCTGGCGACTGCCCGTCACAGAGCTGTCCGAGAGTCCGGTCGCCGCGCTCACGAGGCTGTTATAGGGCGTGGTTCCCTCTGAAAAGCGTTCGCCTCCCACATCGACGCCGATCGCCAGCGTCACCGGGCTGTTCGCAGTAAAGAGAGTGCCCAGGCCGTGGCTGACATGGCCGTCGACGCTCCAGCGTTTGTCCGTACCGAGCGAGTAGGTGCCGTTGATATACGAACCGTTGATCAACGCCTGCCCCTGCGCGCTCTGCGGACCGAACGGGTTGATTAGCGTGCTGAGGATGCCGCCCGGTGCGAGCACGGCCTCATTGGGATAGCCGCCGGAATTGCGATTGTTGTTGTTGTTCTGGCTGAAATTGGCTGACGCGCCGTAGTCAAACCCGGCGCTGTTGCCGGTGAACGTCAGCAGCAGCCGCTGCTCCAGATTGATGTTGCCGCTGTAGCGGTTGTTGAGTGGGTCGGACCAGATCGCATAGGCCGGATCGGTCAGATCGGGTGGGCCCGAGCAGTTCGCGGCGCCGCCGGAGCACGTGAGCTGCCCGGCCGTCGGGATGTAAGGACTAGTCGGGTCCATCTGGAAGAAATAGAACATCGGACCGGACCATCCGGTGACTTCGGAGCGGGTCCAGAAGTACTGCAGCTGTAGCTGATTGTTGCCCGGCAGCTGCTTGGTGAAGGACGCCAATCCGGAATACTCCTGGGACTCAGGGACCAGATCCGTCGCGGAGGAATACTTGTACGCGCAGTCGCCGAAATAGGTGGTCAGAAACGGATTGCCTGTACAGGCTGGATAGTTCGCCTGCCAGAGGTTGCCGTTGCCATCATAAAACTGTCCAGGCCAGCTTCCAGGATTGTTCGTGCTGGTGTAGCCGAGCCCCGGATAAAAACCCGCGGCTGAAAACGACCGCTGGGTCGCGCGCAGCTCATCCTGCTTGCTGTAGCTGGCGGTGATCATGAAGTTGTAGCCATCGCTCTTCAGATCGCCGTGTCCCAGGCTGAAATTCAGCTGGCCCGAGTTGCCGCCAGCCGCCTGTGGCCTGTCGAACGTGCCCTGGAGCTCGGCTCCCTGGTAGTTCTGCTTGGTCTTGAAGTTGATCACGCCCGCGATCGCATCCGAGCCGTACAGCGCTGAAGCGCCTTCACGAAGCACTTCGATGCTGTCGATGGCCGAGAACGGAATACCGCTCAAGTCGACCGCATTGCCCGTGTTGGCATTGTTGGCGAGCCGCTGGCCATCGAGTAGCACCAGCGTGCGGCCGTTACCCAGGCCGCGCAGGTCGGCGTAAGTACCGCCGCCGGAAAACGTCCCTACGGCTGCGGCGATGTTGATCGAGGGGTTGTTGGAGGTGAGCATGTTCAGCGCTTGCTCTACCGTCTGGACACCCTCGGCCTGCAGTACGTCGGCCTTAAGGACCGTGACAGCCTCAGTGGTTTCGGCAGCGGCTCTGCGGATTAGGGAGCCCGTGACGACCACTTCTTCGATCTGGCAATTAGGTGCTGTCGGGTCGGCAGTGCAGTTAGGCGTACTGGCTGTTGTGGGGGTTTGCTGCGCATGGGCGGGAAGCCCGCTCAGCGACAGGGCGACTGCCGCTGCCAGAGCAATGGGGATTCGCCTCTTGGGTCCAAACATAGATAATCTCCCTGACAAGTTAGACTTTTTTAGAGATCCGATCTCGATTCGCCGCCCAGCAGATCACCGTAGTGTCACGTAGACATGAGGGGAGCGGTACCGATATGGAACTATCCTAACCAGAATGTGTACTAAGGCACAACTCCCCGTTTGCTGCGTGCTAATGCACTAATACAGTAGTTGCGGCGCACACTGACAAGTGCTTCCGGAGCTAAGTTTTCAGGGGTTTTACGACATCCGTGCGCGCGCTTTTTTGCAGCATTTGCACAATCTTCGGGGCTCCCCTCGCTCTGTGCAGGTGCGATAAAGCAACAGACCTGTGAGGCCGTACCGCCGGCGCTGAGGCCGCCGCCTCAGTGGGCGGCGCGCCAACTCACTTTGTCGCCGACGCGAATGCGCTGTGCGCTGGACTGACCGCCGGCGATCTCGAGCACCGCACTGGCCGGTTCCGCGCAAGTCACGATATCCAGCGTCAGCGGTTTGCCGGCCTGGATGCAGGCGATGCGTCCGTGCCGGTCCAGGAACAGCAGATCGAGCGGTATATAAGTGTTCTTCATCCAGAAGCTGGCAACGCGCGGCGGATTCATCGGGAAAATCATCCCTTGGTCCACCGGGAGGATCCGCACCCACATTAAGCCCAGTTCCTGCTCGGCATCGCTCTGGGCGACCTGGACATCAAAATCGCGCCGGCCATGCGTGGTCTCGATCCTAAGGGCAGCGTGCGCAAACTGAGCCGGAACCCCATCGGCGGGGCTGGCAAAGCCGCCACCGGCAGCCGTTGCCAGCACCAGGAAGGCGAGCACCCGCGTCAGGGCCCTAGCTCCGGTGATGTTCTGCATGCAGTTCGTCCGTGGAAAAGTCGGCCCGACCGGCAAAGTCGAAGCGATTGATAAAGACATGTTCATGCTCATCGAGCGAACTGGCCGGATTCACGCAAAACCCGCGTCCGCTGATCAGGTAGGGATGGGAGTATTCAGAGCCGCCTGGCAGGGCCTGCTGGGTCAGCGAGTCGAGCGTGCATTTGTCATCACCGCGGGTCGCATAGACCTTCTTGTCGCCCTCAATAATAAGTGTCACGTTGGCCGGCAATGCCGCGGCGCTCGCCTGGCCCGGCAATGTCGCCACGCCGATCAGCATGCGCAGCGTGCGCCCGCTACTATCAAGCGGGCCGGCGAGGCTGATGCGAACGCCCTCGCCGTTGGGCCGCGCGCTGCCTTCACAGGCCAGTGCCACGCCGCTCCAGTTCAGGTCAGCCTCGAGGGCGCCACGCAGCTGCGCGCGCAGGAAAACGGGCTGCGTGCCGAGGCAGCCGGCGACCGCTGCGGCCGGCGCACTCGAGGCAGATGTTGGCGGTGCCGGGCGCCGCGAGCAGCCACCGAACAGGATACCTGCAGCAAGAAGCGAGAGCGCACAGATTCGCTGTTTTGAGCCAGGGAGCGAGTTCATTGCCATATTCTAGACATCATGGCCCGCGCTGGTGAGGCGGGCGTTTGCTGTTATTAGAGAAAAAGGTCTGCCTCCAGCAGTACCGTGGGTTGCGCATTTGCATGCGCCGAGCCACATGTAGAACGCCTAAGCAGGACGTGATCTACACCGAGCACAGGAGGCAGACCATGGATGAGAATATCACGGGTTTTGTTGGGTTGGATGCGCACGCCGAGTCAACAGTCATCGGGCTTGCCGAGGCCGGGCGGCCCGCACCACGGTTCATCGGCAAAGCGAGTGCCAGGGTCCCAGAGATCAAACGGGCGTTGAGCAAACTTGGCGAACCGGCATCGCTGCTGATCGTCTATGAGGCCGGTCCGTGCGGCTACGGACTGGCCAGGGAACTGAGGTCGGCCGGTTACCGCTGTGAGGTGATTGCGCCCTCCAAGATCCCCAAGAAGTCCGGAGATCGGATCAAGACCGATCGGCGCGACGCACTGAAGCTGGCCAGCCTGGCTCGAGCCGGGGAACTGGTATCTGTGGTCATCCCGGACGAGCGCGATGAAGCGATCCGCGACTTAAGTCGAGCACGGGTAGATGCCGTACGGGCTCGACTCAAGGCGCGCCAGCAACTGAAGGCTCTGCTGCTACGCCACGGCCGTCGTTATAGCGGCAAGAGCTCGTGGACCGCAGCCCATGAGCGTTACCTGGCCGAAGTCTCCTTCAAGTACCCGGCCCAAGATATTGCCTACGCCGAGTATCGCCACGCGGTAGGCGAAGGCGAAGTGCGGGTGCAACGCCTGAGCCAGTCACTGAGCCAAGAGGTCGAGGGCTGGCGGATGCGGCCCGTGGTTAACGCGCTGATGAGCTTGCGCGGACTGGATCTGATCGGGGCCAGCACCGTGGTGGCTGAACTGGGGGACCTCAGACGCTTTGCCCACCCTCGGGAGCTGATGGGTTACCTCGGGCTGGTGCCCTCGGAACACTCCACTGGCTCGAGCCGTCGGCAAGGAGCGATCACCAAGACCGGCAACAGCCACGTTCGGCGCATCCTGGTCGAAGCGGCGTGGAACTACCGCTTCCCTGCACGCGTGACCCGCATCTTGCAGGTCCGACAGGAAGGTCAGCCGGCAGAGGTCCGCATGATCCCCTGGCGCGCGCAGCTGCGCCTGTGCCATCGCGATCGGCGGCTCACCGCCCGTGGCCTGCAGTACAACAAAGTCTGCATCGCGATCGCGCGCGAACTGGCTGGCTATATCTGGGACATCGGCCAGCACGTCACTGCCAACCCCTAAATATCTTGAAATCGGCCCAAGGAGACTGAGCATGAGCTAACGCCAATCACCCCGGATGGGGAACGCGATGCGCGGACACGGTGAGGGGAATCCTCCGGTCAGCTATGTGGGCATCCTCTGCGATGATCCCCGACTCTAGAGCGAGGTAGCCCCGCGACGGACCGATGAAATGCGGTAACCAACCCGCGAATATCAGCATGATCCATCGTCGCTACAAGCTCCGCGCGTCGCGTTCCCCATCCGCTGCGACAGCGCCCCTGCCAATTAGACAAAACGCGGAAGCGCGAGCGTTAGACTTGTGCTACTTGACGCCAGCGGGCCATATCAGCTGCTAGAC
>Ga0182030_10002671_pt1 | contig 37926 bp, 37 predicted proteins | sample 812S3MmetaG_FD_121299 | JGI IMG/M metagenome (GOLD analysis project Ga0182030, IMG submission 121299) | Permafrost microbial communities from Stordalen Mire, Sweden - 812S3M metaG (Illumina Assembly) | ecosystem: Environmental > Terrestrial > Soil > Wetlands > Permafrost | place: Sweden...
GACGAATCCCGGCCTCCCACAGAGCCTCGCACGCATAGATGTTCCCGACGCCCGAAATATGCTTTTGGTCGAGCAGGAACGTCTTAATCGGCGTTCGACGCCCGTCCAGCATACTCACAAAGGTCTCAGAGGTAAAGGCCTCCGAGAGCGGTTCGACCCCGCCGTCGGCGTCCCACGCCTCATCGGTCCCCAGCAGCCGCATCCGGCCGAACTGGCGAACGTCGGCGAAACACAGCCTCCACCCGTCCTGGAAAGCAAGGCGGACGTGGGTGTAGGGGTGCGGTTCCGAGACTTCCGGCGCCTGAACGATCAAGCGCCCGGTCATCCGCAAATGTACCGTTAGTCGCCGGCCTGAGCCGAGCTGGACAACGATGTACTTCCCGCGGCGGCCGACCGCATCGATGCGTTCGCCTCGCAGCGTCTCGATAAACGGGACGCCGGGCGGCGCGACGGCGATCTTGGCCATACTGACCTCGACGCTCACGATCGTCTTGCCGACGACCGCATTCGCGAGGCCGCGCGCGATCGTTTCGACTTCCGGGAGCTCGGGCACCGTTAACTAGAACCGCCGCGACGGCTCAATTCGTTGCAGCTAATCCGGGCATCCGTCGCGGGTGCCGCTCAAATGCTCGGCGGCCATCAGCTCCCGGCACTGGTCGATCGTCAGCAGCAAGACGCGCGTGACCTCGTTGCGGCCGCCGTCCGCCCGGTATGTCACCCGGGCGAGTAAGCCCGGTGCGGCACTCGATACCGGGCCGGCCTTGATCGTCCCGTCGCTGCTCTCGACGCCTCGGAATTCGGCCGGAACGCTGAACCCCATCGTCTGATGCGTCTTCCCATTAAAAACGCGGAGCCGCCCGGCTTGCACGAGCTGGACCGTGCCCGAAAAGATCAGCGTCGGCGCCGACGGGGCCTTGCAGATGAGGCACGGGATCGGCGTATTCGGCGGCAGCGGGACCGACTCGGCAAAGAGCGGGATCATGGCGCCGCACACGGTTTCGTCGCGCCGCCCTGGGTGGCAACTTTCGCTTGGCGATTCGGTACCGTACCGTCCGACGGATACGGAACCGGACCCGGAGCGTAGCAGTTCGCCGCCAGCACGTAGGCGATGACCGCAGCATACTGCGTCGCGCTCAGAGACTCGGGATCGTCGAGCGGCATCTCGTGGGTTATCTCTTGATTCAACCCGCCGAACGTCAGGTTCGACGCGGTGAATGCCGGACCGAACAAATTCGGGGCTGAGCCGCCGGTAAGTTCGGCCGCGTGACACTTCGCGCACGACTGCATGAAGATCGCGAGGCCGTCATGCGCTTGCGCGGCCGTAAAGACCACAGCTGCGGGCGGCACCGGCTCGGGCGAAGCCGCAGCGCTTGCAACGAGCACAAGCGCGGCGGCGATCAACATCCGTGCGATCAATGCGGGAGCGCGAAAACGTAGACGGCGGAGTCCGGCTGAATGCCCTGCATGTACGTTTCCTTCGCGGCGATACGCGGCCACAGGCCGCCTTCACCGACTTCGACGGCGAGATATTGGGTGCCGTCGACGGAATACGTGATCGGCGGCGCCGTAATGCCACCATTGCCCATTTTGGGACTCGTCCACACGACTTTGCCCGTCTGCTCGTCGATTGCTTGGATGTCGCCTTGGACTTCCGAATCAAAAACGAGTCCGCCGGCGATCATCACGCCGCCGGCCTGACCTTCGACCGTGTGCAGCTTCCAGAGTTGCTGACCGGTCGTAAGGTCGTAGGCCACGACGCTGCCCGCGTAGGACCCAGCCGGTGTCGAGAACGTGCCGGTGTTGGAAACGCCTTCGTCCGGAGTGTCCGGCGTTTTACTCGGATGCAAAATGCCGGTGTTTTCCTGCGCCGGAATCACGTAAATGTGCTTGACCGGATCGTATGCCGTCGGCTGCCAGTTTTTGCCGCCGAGCGAAACCGGAGCGAACGGCACTGCGGTGCCGGCCGCAGCTGCGGCTTGAATTTCGGGACTGAGATGCACGACGCCGGTCGTGCGCTCGATCTGCGCCCACGTCACGTGGTCGACGAACGGTTGGATGTAGATCACCTTGCCGTTGGTCCTGTCGAGTACGAACATGTAGCCGTCGCGATCGGCGTGAGCGAGCGCTTTGACGATTTTCCCGTTCATCGGCAAATCGACGAGAACGGCTTCGTTCACACCGTCGTAATCGTAAAAGTCGCGCGGCGTGAACTTGTAATGCCATTTGATTTTGCCGGTGCGCGCGTCGATCGCCAGCATCGAATCGGTGTAGAGCAAATCCAAACCGCTGAACGCAGAGGGGTCGAAATCCGGGTTCGGGTTACCGACGCCCCAGTACACGGTGTCGAGCTGTTTGTCGAACGTACCCGTGATCCAGGTCGGTCCGCCGGCCGGTTTTTTCCCCGGCGACATGCCCCAGCCGGCGGCCAACGGATCGTCGAGCGTCGGCACGGTGTACGTGCGCCAGACTTCTTTACCCGTTTTGGGATCGAGCGCGGCGAGAAAACCGCGCGTCGGAAACTCGCCACCGGCCATACCGGTGATCAGCAGCCCGTCGGCCAGTAGCGGCGGGCTCGTGATCGCATAGCCTTTCGACCAATCGACCAGCGCCGTCGACCAGCGCACCGCGCCGGTCTTTACATCGAGCGCGATGAGATGCGCATCGAGCGTCGGCATGATGACGAGATCGTTGACCAGCGTCACACCGCGGCTATCCTTGCCGCAGCACGGTTTGCCTTGGTCCTTGTTCTCATAGACGTACGACCACTTGGTCGCGCCGGTACGCGCGTCGAGCGCCCACAGCGCGCCGCCGCCGGTGCTCACGTACATCGTGTCGCCTTTGACGATCGGCGTGCCTTCCATCGACACCGGCGGACCGAGTTGCTTCGACCAGGCAAGTTTCAAGCTGCCGACGCTAGCGGCCGTGATGCCGGTAAGCGGACTAAAGCGGTGGCCGTCTTCGGTGTTGCCGTACACCGGCCACTCCGCGCTTTGCGCCGACGCTTGGGCGCGCAGCGCGCCCGCGCTTGCCAGCGCCAGCAGCGCGACGATCGCGGCGCGCTTTATGAAAGGACCGCTCATATAGCATCTCCGTGGAAAAAAGTTTCACGGAGGGTTGCCAGTGCCGGACTGCTATTCCTTTGAGGGCGGGACCATGCTGACGTCGAGCATCGTGCCCGGCTTTATGCCGGCGCGCGCCGCTTCGCCGGCGGCCAACTCGATCACGTACGTGCCGGTGCCGGAGCGGTGCGGGATCTTTTCGTCGGGCGTATTGACGTTCGTTGAGGGAACGTTCGCGCGCACGTCGTTGACACGGCCGTTTTTCGAGGCCCACACCATGTCGAGCGGAATGAGCGTGTTCTTCATCCAGAAATCGCGATAGTTGTCGCCGTCGTTGAAGACGAAGATCATCCCGGTGCGCGCGGGCAATGCGCGCACGCACATCAAGCCATACTCGCGCTTGGACACCGTGTCGGCGATGCGCAGCTCGAGCGTCTCATTCGGTGCGTGCACGCGGACCGGCACCGGGTCGGCCGTTTGCGCCGTGACGCACGCGGCCGGGGTCGCTTGGGTTAGGGTCCCTTGAGCACCCGCCGTTCCGTACGCGACCACAAATGCGAGCCCGGCAGCAATGAGCCGCACCGGGCGCCGTCCACTCATCTGCATAGTCGTCCTTCTACCCCACAACTAGGCGGGCGCAACGGCGATCGCCTGGATCTCCAGCTTGATCCGGGGATCCGTCGCCATGCGCTTCACTTCGACCGTGGTACTGGTCGGAAGATGTCCGCGGAAGAATGCGCTCTGCACCGCGTTGACCGCGTCTTGATCGGCGGCGATATCGGTGAAGTAGCGCGTCATCATGACGACGTGCTGCGGCTCGCAGCCCGCGGCCGCGAGCGCCTGCGCGAGATGTTCGAACGCCAGCGTCGCTTGCGCGCGCGCGTCGCTTGGAATCGTATCGAACTCGTGCGGGATGTGCGGGTGATCGTGATAGACGGGCGCGGCCGTTACGCCCGAAACGAAAACCAGCTTGCCGGCGTCGACCTTGATCGCCGGCACGAAGAGCGAATTGATGTTCGGATCGAACCCATCGTGGTGAACCGTGCGTAAATGAGGAGCGTCGGCCACGCTCCGCTTACCGGCCGGACCACGATGGGAACGGGAGTTTGGGTTTGCCCTGCGCGACGTTGCCGGGATAGAGGATCACTTGCTTGCCGTTCTGCCATTGGAAGATATACGAGGTGTAGCCCATCTGGATGCCGTTGCGCGCATCGACCTTGTAGGTTCCGGTAACCGTCGGAACGACAATCGTGCCGAGCGTTTCGCGCAGCTTCTCTTGATCGAGCGACTTGTTCTTGGTAATCGCTGCCGCAAGCACGGTCATCGCGGCAAAGTTGGACGCCACGTGATAATCCGGCTCGCGGTGGTATTCGGAACGATAGGCCGCAAGGAATGCCGGCGTTCCGTTGGCTTTGAACGTGTTGTTGAAGCCGGTAACGGAGATGACGCCCTGCGCGTCACCGCCGACGTTGTTCGCAAACTGCACGTCGGCCGCACCGACGGCTTCATAGAATAATTTCGGCGCGTAGTTCGCCGCCTTCAAACCGCGCAGCAGGCCGACTGAGTCGTTGGGGAACGACATCGCGAGGACCGCATCCGGATTCGATGCGCGAATGCGTTCCACGACCGACGAGAAGTCGCTGAGGTTTGCCGGATAGTAATCGCTGAACACGATCGACTGGCCGAAGCCGCGCGCGATCGGCGGCACGAGACCGATCATCGCTTGTCCGAACGCGATGTTCGGCGCGACCAGCGCAAGCCGTTTGTAGCCGTGGTCCTTGGCAATCTGCATCGCGCCGAAAAGGTAGGTGGGCAATGGCCCAAGCGCTTGAAAAACGTACTTCAGTCCGCGGCTGAAGATGCCCAAGTCGCCCGTTTCCGGACACAGCATCGGCATCTTGTACTTCTCGGCGACGTTTGCCACCGGCGCCGTGAGGCCGGTGCCGTAGGGCCCGATGATCAAGTCGACTTTGTCTTCGTTGATCAAGCGTTCGTAGAGCCGCACGCCGGTCGCGCCCTCGCTCTGATCGTCGTAGTACTTGAGCTCGACCGGCCGGCCGAGCAGGCCGCCTTTGGCGTTCTGCAGCTTGATCCATAGCTGGTAGCCTTCGAGCGACGACTTGCCGCCGTCGGCGAAGATCCCGCTGAGGGAGACCGACGTCCCGATGACGATCGGTTTGGCGTCGGCGCCGCGCGAGGGTGCCGGTGCGACGGAGAACATCAGCGCAACGGCGCAGACGGCGACGCTACAACGACGCAACAGTAGGCCTTGCAAACGCATGGATGCCCCCTCCGGCAAGTAGCCGAGAACAAGGGCACCCTACGGTCAGGACTCGACGGGTTCCTCGTCCGGCTCGAAACTCTCGACCTCATACCAGTTGGTGCCGGTCTTGAGGGTTGCCTCGAGCGGCACCGTCAGCTCGAGCGCGTGTTCCATTTCGTGCTTGATCGTCGCGGCAACCGCCGGTAGCACGGCGCGTTCGACCTCAAAGATCAGCTCGTCGTGGATCTGCAAGATCATCGTCACGTCGTCGCCGTAGCTTGCCAGCCGGCGATCGATGCGGACCATTGCGAGCTTCATGAGATCGGCCGCGCTGCCTTGCAGCGGCGCGTTGGTCGCCTCACGCTCGGCCGCGGCGCGCAATGCGAAGTTCTTCGCCGCTAGGTCCGGCATGTAGCGGCGCCGCCCCAGCAGCGTCTGCACGTAGCCGCGTTCGCGGCCTTCCTCTAGACAGCGATCGATGTAGCCGCGCACGCCGGGGAAGCGGGCAAAGTACGCCTCGGTCATCGCGTGCGCCTGACCGCGATCGATCTCCAAGCGCTGCGCGAGACCGAAGTCCGACATGCCGTAGAGCAATCCGAAGTTGACACTCTTCGCCATGCGGCGCTGATTGGCGGTGACGTCGGCGAACGGCCCGATCTCGAAGATTTGGCGCGCGGTGAAGTCGTGGATGTCTTGATGGCTCCAGAACGCCTCGCGCATCGCTACATCGCCGGACAAGTGCGCCATCAGCCGCAGTTCGATTTGCGAGTAGTCGGCGGCGAGCAGTACGCGGCTGGGCGATCCGGCGACGAACGCGCGGCGGATCTGCCGTCCAAGTTCGCTGCGCACCGGAATGTTTTGCAGGTTTGGATTGACCGAGGAGAGCCGTCCGGTTGCGGTCGACGTTTGATTGAACACGGTATGCAGGCGGTTGTCGCGCGCATCGATGAGCGTCGGCAAGACGTCGATGTAGGTGTTCTTCAGTTTGGTGACTTCGCGGTACTCGAGCACTTGCGCGGCGATCGGAAAACTGCGTGCGAGCACCGAGAGCACTTCCACGCCGGTTGCATACCCGGTCTTATTCTTGCCGCCGTGCGGCAGGCCGAGATTGTCGAAGAGGATGCGCCCGAGCTGTTGCGGCGACCCGATGTTGAACGTCTCGCCGGCGGCGGCGTAGATCTCGCCCTGCAGCCGTTCGACGTCGGCGTTGACGCGCGCGCTCAAATCGACGAGCGCCGCCGGATCGAGCGCGACGCCCGCGCGTTCAATCTTGGCAAGCACGACCGCCGCCGGAACTTCGACGTCGGTGTAGAGGCTGAGTTGTTCGCGCCGTTCGAGTTCGACGCGCGCGACGCGGGCGATCCGCGAAGCCGCGTCGGCGGTCGCCGCCGCATCGTCGGGCAGCGCGCGATGCAGCACCGCCGAGGCGGCTTGCGCGGCATCGATATAGGTTCGCGCCGGATCGAGCAGGTGCGCGCCGATCATCGGATCGTCTTCGACCGCGCGCGGTTCGAGGTTGAGTTTGCCGATGAGTGCCTTCGCGTCGTAGGCGACGAGCTGCGGCACGGTGCGCCACATCGCGGCGAACGCTTCGCCGATCGCCGGATTCGCGAGCGCACTCCGATCGAACGCAAAGCCGGTTTCGTCGGCCGCGCTGACGCCGATCGCCTCACCGCGCAGCGCGACCGCAACCCGGGGTGCGACGGCGGCCTCGCGCAACCGCTCGGCGAGGCGCACGAACTCCGGCGGATCGGTCGATGCAACGTACGAGACGTAGCTTCCGGTCAACGGTTCCTCGGTCGAGATCGGCGCCGCGTTCGCGGGCGGCGTCAACTTCGCCAGCAACGCTTTGAATTCGAGCTCGCGATAGAGCGTGTAGAGCGCTTCGTTCGACGGCGGCGTGTATTCCGCAGCGTTCCAATCGAGCACCAGCGGCAAATCGCGCTTGATGATCGAGACGTCACGGCAGATGCGCGCCATCTCGCCGTGCTCGCGAATCAGCGCTTCGAGTTTCGCCGTGCCGGCCAGCTTCGGATCCGCCAGCAACGCGTCGAGCGAACCGGCCGCCTTTACCAGCTTGATCGCGGTTTTTTCACCGACTCCCGGTATGCCCGGCAAGTTGTCGGACGGATCGCCCTTGAGGCCGCGGTAATCCGGCAGCTGGTGCGGCTCGAGGTCGAAGCGCGCGCGCACCGCATCGGCATCATAACGGCCGAGATCGGTGATGCCGCGACGCGTGGTGAGTACGGTCGTCGAATCGTCGACCGTCTGGAGCATGTCGAGATCGCCGGTCACGACGATCGAGCGCTGTCCGTCCTCGCCCGCAATCCGCGAAAGCGTCGCCATCACGTCGTCCGCTTCTTCGCCCTCGATCTCGAGCACCGGGATTGCGTAGCACGCGAGGATTTTCCGCACCAGCGCAAACTGACCGCGCAAATCGTCGGGCATCTCGTCGCGGTGCGCTTTGTACTTCGGATACATCGCGACGCGCGCGGCCGGCAGACCCTTGTCGAACGCCGCGATCACGTGCGTCGGCTTTTCGTCGGCGATCAGCTTCGTGATCATCATCGTGAAGCCGTAGGCCGCATTGATCGGCATCCCATGCGTCGTCGTAAGCGCGGGCAACGCGAAGAAGGCGCGATACACGAGCCCGTACGTGTCGAGTAACATCAAGCGCGCCGAGTGCGGCAGCGGTAAGGTGCGTTCGCTCATTGTACGGTCAGCGCAATCGACCCGGCACCGACGTCGCCGTCGTCGGTCATCTTGATGATCGAGAGCACGTAGCGGCCCGCGTCGTGCGGCACCGGCACGTCGAAGGTCGGGTGGTTCGTGCGCTCGACGCGCCAGGTCAGCACCCGCGTTCCGGCCGCGGCTATCTGCGTGTCCGTAGACGCAGATTGCCGCGGCCGGTCGGAACCGAAGATATCGCCGGCCGTCGACTTCGCCGGCGTGACCGCGGTGTGCCACGGTGGATCGAGCGAGGCCAAGTTCTGCGTCGTCGTCCCGGCCGACGAGAGCACGCCGGGAATGTCATCGAACGATGCACCGCTCGCGGCGAGGCGATCGCTGACGCGCACGGCGAGCGTCCCATCGGAGCGGTCATCACCGTCGGCGATCGTGATCGTCGCGGTCGAAGCCGGCGCGTAGAACGGGCGATCGGCCGTCAGCGTCAATTGGCGCTGGTGCCCGGGGCCGTCGATCACGAGCGGCAGCGATGCATCGACGAGCGCGCCGTCACGCACGAACGCCACGCCGACGGCTAGTGCCCCGATCGTCTCGGGAACCACGAGCGACGTGCTTGCCGTGCCGTTTTGCACGGGCACGACGGCCGGCGTCACGCCGCGCACGCTTTCCATCGTGATGAGCGCGTCGCCGTTCGCGCCCGCGAGGGTTGCGGTGATGCCCGTCCGCTCGTTCGGCTGCTGGCGCGGATGATCGAGCGCGATCTTCACGTCACCGCTCGTCGTGCTCGCGCCGGCCAGCGCTTGCGGCGCAACCGTGACGGCAGAAACGTCGACCGCCTGCCGTCCATCGACATCCGCTTGCGCGGTCACGAGGTTCATGCCGAGCGCGACGTTGTTAAACGTAACGCGAGCCGTGCCGTCCGCCCCGAGCGTCACGGTACTATCTTGGATCGTCGGGCCGTGGCTGATGCGCACGCGCACGCTCAAGCCGATCGCGGGTCTCCCGTCGAGTGCATCGAAACCGCGCACGTCAAAGGCGGCCGGATCGGAAACGTCCACGTTGTCCGCAAGCGGCACGACCGATAACGCGACCCGCGAATCCGGTGCGACAAGGTTGGCGCTCGCGGTAGACTGACCGCTCGTTGCGGCAACGCCGTACGTTGAAGCAAGACCGTCCGACGGCGCGGGGATCGCAAAGTGCGCGACGCCGAGCGGATCGGTGCTCAACGTCGTGTCGACGATCGTCGTCACGCCCCATAGCGTCGATGCATCGCCGCCGTCCGGCGGCTGCACGTGCGGCGAACGCACGATGCGCACGCGGATGTCTTGAGATGCCGCCGGCACGCCGCCGCGCTTGGCGGTGAACGTCAGCGGAATCGGCGCGGCCGGCGCGCACGCCGTCGAGCAGGGTGCGGCGATGGAGAGCACCGTATCACCGGCCCCGTCGATGTGGATGGTTGCGCCGCCGCTGGCGCCGGCAATCGAGGCCAGGATCGCGGCATCGCCGGCCGGCGCGTCCGCGGGCAAATCGAGGTTTGCCGTAAATGCACCGGCCCGGTCGAGATCCGCGTGTGTCGTGGCGATCGCCTTGCCGCCGGTGACCACCGTCAGCGCGACGTCGCCGGTCGCCGGACGGTACACGTTACCGCTGCGCCGGCGCGCGAACCCGGCAACGCGCACGCTCTCACCGGCGGTCGCCGATGCGCGATCGGCGCGCACGCCGAGTACGGCTGCCGGCGGCGGCGATTGCGGGAACAGCGAAACGAAGGCGCGGCTCTTGCCCCATTCCGCCAGCGCAAAGACCGCACGCGCAGGCACGTGCGAAATTCCATGACTGTCCGAGAGATCGTATGTGAAGTGCGTGCCGACGAGATACGTGACGCGCATGCCGCGCAGCGCGCGGCCGGTTCCCAAATCCGCGCCGTAGACGATCGAACCCCCGGGCGATTCTTTGGTGATCATGCCCACGCGCGAGAGGTTGAGCCACACTTGCTGCACGGCCGTCCCGCGACGCGCTTCGATCAAGAAAAACCCTTCGCGATTGAGCAACGGCACTTCGACGTCGTTCGACGCGAACGTTTGTCCCGGCGGCGGGGTGAAGCGCCAGTGCGCGACCGGTTTCAGGTGCGAGGTGTCCATCGCGCGCGGCCGTGAGTTCGCGCCGGCCACCAGTACGTCGGTCGGATCGACGTCGTAGGCGGCAAAATCGACCGCCGCGCCGCTATACGTGTCGAGCCGGATCGTGATGCGCTTCCACGGTACCGCGGCGTTGCGCGCGAACAACGCGAAATAGTTATCCCACTTGCCGGAGTCCAGCAACGGTCGCGCGGCTCGCGCGGGAAACGCCGTAGCGCAGGTCAACAGCAGAACTGCCAACGCTGCGGCTAGCCTACGGTTCGTAGCTGATCGTCCCCGTGATCACGGGATCCGCCGTGCGGAATCCCACGGTGTAGTCGCGCATATCGCCTTGCTTGAGCATGCGATGCGAATTCGAGACGCCGACGAACACGCTCGATCCGCTATCGGTCCCTTGGTAACGCCGGCCCGCTGCGGCGGTCAGGAAAAAGCGCCCCACGTCCGGCGTGAAGTCGCGCGGCGTATCGTTCGTTAGCTCGACCTTAGCAAGCACGTAGGTCAATCCGCCGGCTGCGAGGCCCGAGCCGGCGTCGGTACTGGGTATAAAGCGAATCGTGGCCACGCGAACATCACCGATCCCCACGATCGAAGGTGCCCCCAGCGCCGGTGCCTTGCATGCGCCGACCGCAAGAGCAAGCACCAGCATCAAAAACGTGCGTTTCCACATTCAGAATACGGTTTCGGCGGCGCCAAAGGCACGTCCCGTTACAAGACAGAAGGCAAAATTGTGGACGAACAGCGCCCCAAACGGAACTCCATCAACACGCCCTGCCGCTCGTGCGGCAGCGACGAGCGCACGCGCGTTGCGCGCGACGTCCGTACGGCCGGTGCAACATTCCAAGTGATCGTGGCCTGCGCCGCCTGCGGCCACGCGTTCGCAGCGTTATCGCGCAATTGATGCGCGCGCCGGTGCGGGCCGCGCTATGCGCCGCCGTTGTAGCAGTCGCGCTGCTGGGAGCAGCAGCTCCGCCGACACCGCCACCACAACGCGTCGACATCACGAAGATTCAGCCGAAAGAGCTTCTGCCGAAGGTGCCGCTGCATACCGAGTACATCGTCGCGATCAACAAGCTCGGTCAAGTCACGCGCGTGATCTCGGGCAAAATCTCCAAGGATAAGACCTATAATCTGCAGACCTACGGCAACGCGATGCAGGCGTTCATTCGCACGCCCGACGGGAAGGCGATCCCCGGCAGCTACCGGTTGACCTACGACTACAATCCGAAGACTGCCCGCGTGCACCGCGACGTCGCTCTGCTCAAGGCCGGCGGCGTCGACCCGAACGCCTTGGGCGCCGTGCCCAAAATGATCGAGGACGTGCGGAAACACGCCAAACCACCGGCCAAGCCCGTAAGCGCAACTCCGCCCGCGCCACTGCGCAGCGCGGAAATGACGCCGGGACCGCAGCCTTCGGGGAATCTCCACCTCCCCGACTTGCAGCAGATTACCAAGACGCCGCCGCCGTGAGCGCGCGCGACCGCAGCAAGAAGCGCGGTCCCACGGAGTCACTCATGGACTTCTTCGTTCGCACGCGCAGCGGCGCCGATCCGTCGATCGACCGCGACGTCGAGCGTTCGTGCACGTCCAAGCAACCCTACGCGAGCGAAGCCGAAGCCCGTTCGATCGCCGCCATGAACGGCATGAAACTGTTCAGCTACCACTGCCGCTACTGCGATTTCTGGCATCTCACGCGCCGCCCGACATCGAGCAACGAAATACTCGAAGAATAAGCAATGCCGGTCATCTTGACGCAACACTTCTCTCCAAGCGATCGCGTTTACGAAGACGCGGAGTTCTCGCTGTATCATTTTCCGCGCGTTTACTTCAGTCGCGTACGTCCGTATGACCGATTCATCTACTACCGGCCATTAGGTAAGGCCCAATCGCGGGTCGACTCCAAACATTATTTTGGGCACGGCGTGCTCGGTCAATGGTACGAGGACGCACGCAGGCCGGACCATCGATTCGTCGACCTGATCAAGGCCGAGCGATTCCCTGTGCCCGTACCACTTCTTGACGAACACAAGCGCTACTACGAAACTGAAAGTGCACGGCAACCTCAAGCGCAGGCGGCGGTTCGGGAAATTTCGGAAATTGCGTATTACCGCATCCTAGCTGCAGGAGCAGTAAATTCGGCTAGCCTATCATTCATGCCAAGCACGGAGTCGCTACTTGATGTTCCGCTTCCGTTCGCCGCAGCGCCGATTCCACGCGATCGCTTTCGCCAGATAACGGCCATTCCGCCAGGCGCAGGATACGTGCCTTCGGAAGCATTGTTGAACATTCATGAATCGGCAGCACTCCAAGAACGCGCCCGCGCCGATCATCAGGACGTCCTCGCGTCAATTCAGTCGGCCGTGCTGCGGCGCGGCGGGGCCACTTGGTATAACAACAACGTCGATTTGTTTGCGCGATTGGGCGAAGCGCGATTTCTTATCGAGGCGAAGAGTTTACTCGACGTTCGGGATGCAATCCACCGCGTACGCTACGGTATCGGACAACTAGCCGATTACTCTTACCGCTACGGCACCGAGCTCGAGGGTCCGCAAAAAGTGCTGGCTTTCGCCGTGCAGCCTCCACGAGAGGCAGCTTGGCTGCGCGACGTCCTCGATCAGGAGCGAACCGCGTTCCTCATGGCCGGCAATGGCAAAGTCGAAGCACTCAATGAGTCGGCCAAGGGTCTGCCGTTTCTCGGATGACGACGATCCGGCGACCTTGCGCGAACGGCGTTTACGACTTGCCATAAGTCATCCCGTGACAGAGCAGGTCAGGCCGTTCCCGCCAATTCGCGCCAATTACAGCTTCGGTGCAGCGCCCGGTTTGCCGCGGTTGGCGGCCTCGTACATCCACTTGTCGTCGTAATCGAAGAACTCGAACCAGTTCCACAGGTCGGGGCGTTCGGCCAGACTCGGATTTGCCGGCAGCACTTGCGCGCGATGCTCGTCGTCACGAATGCGGCGATTGATCAGCATGTCGTTGAGGGCGGCATACTTCGCGGCGTCGGTGTTGGCGTGCAACCAGCGCACCACGTCGTCGTCGGATTTCGCGCTGCGCACGGCATCGGTGAACTGGTCTTCGGTAATTCCCAAGCCCTCGAACACATAGCCCGAGATACCGGGCTGAATCTTGTAGGGACCGAGGGTGCCCTGGATCTTCGCGCGCGTCTTGTCGATCGTGCGGGCGAGGAAATAGAGTCCGCCGAGCATCTCGCGCGCCGGCCGCGGCGGGTGCTGCCGGAGATCGGCGCGGGGATATGGGAGCGTCTCGTTCTGCTGCACGCCGCAGCCTACGGCGGGTCCGCAGGGAAACCTTCGCCCGGGGCGACAACGCCGTGGCTATGCGTTACGTTTCCTTTTCCGACGCGTCGGGTAAGCCGCGTCCCGGTGTCATCGAGGGCGACTCGATTCGCCCCTTCGGCGCCGAAGTCGCCTCGCTTGACGCCTTCGTCAAGATGTCTCCGGCCGACCGCAAAGCGGCGGTCGCCAAACTCGGTGCAGCGATTCCCGCCAAGGGCGTGAAGCTGCATGCTCCGTTGCATCCCCAGAAGAACGTCTTCTGCGTCGGCCGCAACTATCTCGCGCACGCCGAAGAAGGTGCGAAGGCACTCGGTACGGAGCTGAAGCTCCCCGACGTGCCGACCTACTTCACCAAGGCGCCGACGTCGATCGCCGGCCCCGATCAGGACCTCGAACTTTCGGGCACCGTATCGCCGATGTACGACTGGGAAGCCGAGCTTGCGGTGATCATCGGCACGACCTGCCGCGACGTCCCCGAGTCCGAAGCGCTCTCCAAAGTGTTCGGCTACAGCTGCCTCAACGACGTCACGGCGCGCGATTTGCAGCGTTCGCACTTGCAGTGGTTCAAGGGCAAATCGCTCGATAACACCTGCCCGATCGGACCCTGGATCGTCGACGCGGCCGACATCGGCGACCCGCAGAAACTCGAGATCATGCTGCGCGTCGACGGCGTCGAGAAGCAGCACTCCAACACGTCGAAGATGATCTTCAGCGTGGTGCAAATCGTCTCGAACCTCTCGCAAGGGCTCACGCTCGAAGCGGGCGACGTGATCGCGAGCGGAACGCCGGAAGGCGTCGGCTTCGCCCGCACGCCGCCCGAATTTCTCAAGAACGGTGAAGTCATGGAAGTCGAGATCGAGAAGATCGGCATCTTGCGCAACGCCGTGAAGATCAGCCCCAAGAAATAACCCTCTGCGCAGCTACGACGTCGTCGTTGCGGGCGGCGGTGCGGCCGGAGTGGCCGCTGCCGTCGCCGCCGCGCAAGCGGGTGCGTCGGTTGCACTGATCGAGCGCGCCGCCTATCTCGGTGGCGCGGCGACGCACAGCAACGTGCTCACGTACTGCGGGTTCTGGACGCAAGCCGACCCTGCGGTGCAGATCGTACGCGGTGTCGGCGATTCGGTGCTGCGCGAGATCGAAGCGCTCGGCGGCGATGCAACGCCGGTACGGACGCCGTCGAACGTCGTCATCGCACTGCTCGATCCCGAAATCGTGAAGTTCGCGCTCGATCGCGTCTGCGAGCGCGCGGGCGTCGATGTGCTCCTGCATTCCACGTTGATCGGCACGGCGCCCGATGGCGATCGCACGGCGTCGGTTGCCGTCTACGATCACGGCGGCACGTCGTCGATCGCGGCCCAAGCGTTCGTGGACGCGAGCGGCGATGCCGACCTCGCAACGCGCAGCGGTGCCGCGGTACGTTACGGCGGACCCGACGGCGCGGTACAGAACGGCACGCTCGTCGTGCGTTTCGGCGGCATCGCGGCGAACGCCGATACCAGTCGCGGGGCGTGGGAGCAGGCCGTGCGCGCTGCCAAAGCGCGCGGGCTCGATGCGTTGACCAAAGAGCACGGGCTCGTCATCCGCATTCCCGGATCGAACGACGTGGTCGCCTATCTGGCCGACGAAGCGTACGACGTGCGCGACGCGCGCGAACACGCGGCCGCCGAACGTCGCGGCCGCCGGCAAGCGTGGCAACTGCTCGATGCGATCCGCACGCTTCCCGGTCACGAGAACGCCTACATCGTAACGACCGGCCCGACTATCGGAACGCGCGAATCGCACCACGTCGTTGCGCTGCACCCGCTCACCGAGAGCGAGGTGGTCGGCGGCTCGTGCTTCGCCGATGCGGTCGCTCTCGGCGGCTGGCCGGTCGAACACCATCCGGGTCCGGGGCTGCCCAGTCGCTGGATCCGCATCCGCGATGACGGTGCCTACCAAATCCCCCTCGGAACGCTGCAGAGCGCGACAATTCCGAATCTGTTTGCCGCCGGACGTACGCTCGACGCCGACCCGTACGCGTTTGCCTCGCTGCGCGTGATGGGCACGGCCTTTGCGAGCGGCCAGGCGGCCGGTGTGGCGGCGGCGCAGTGTGCACGTGACGGCGGAACGGAGGCGGAGCGCGTTCGCTGCGAACTCGTCCGCCAAGGTGCGCTGATCGCGGCACCACCGCCCGAAGGGAGTCTCTCGTGACGAATCGTCAACAATTTCTCGGCAGCGTCGCAGCCGCCGGTGCCGTAACCGCCCTGCCGCGCCGGGCATTTGCGCAGAGCGGCAAAGCGCTGACGATCGGCTACGTTCCCTCGACGCTCTTCGCGCCGGTGTTCGTCGCGCAGGAACGCGGCTTTCTGCACGACGCCGGGTTCAACGCAACGCTCACCCCGATCGTCGCCGGACAAGATGCGATGGCGCTCGTCGCGCAGAGCCTGATGGACGTGGCAACCGCGGGTCTTTCCGCCGCGTTCTTCAACGCGATCAATCGCGCGCTCGACGTGAAGTTCGTCGCGTCGACCGGCTACCAGCCCGCGAAGGGCCACCCGACCGCACTGATGATCCGGCAAGATCTCTACGATGCCGGCATGCACGATGCGAGCGGGCTGAAGGGCAAGACCGTCGGCTGGCTCGGCAACGCCGGCGCGACGTCGGGCTACTACGTGGCGCTGATCTTACGCAAGTTCGGCCTGACGATGAAAGACATTCAAGCCGTCAACGTCGCTGCGCCCGACCAGCAAGTGGCGCTCGAACGCAAAGCGGTCGATGCAATGTTCTGTGCGGCACCGTTCACCGCGCTGTTCGCGGAAAAGAAACTCGCCCAAATCATCGGCAGCGCGCCGGTCGGCATCGCCGGCACCGGGATCTTCTTCGGCCCGACGCTGCTCAACGACGCGCCGACGGCGACTGCGGTGATGAAGGCCTTTCGCAAGGGCGCTGCCGAGGTTGCCGGCAGCGGTTACTACAAACCCGAGAACCTCGCGGCGATGGCGAAGTATACGGGCCAGCCGGTCGACTTGATCAAGACGACCGATCGCTACGACTTCAAGCCCGATCTGCGCATCGACCAAACGACGTTGACCGACATGCAAAACGAATTCATCACCCAAGGCATTCTGGCGTACAAGACCGCGCTGCCGGACGCGAGACTGATCGGAAAATTCTGACATGCGAACGCGCGCTGCCATCCTCCACGAGCTCGGCCTCCCGCAACCGTATGCGCTGAGCCGTCCGCTGCGAATCGAAGAGATCGAGTTCGATTCGCCCGGGCCGGGCGAAGTCGTGGTGAAGATCGCCAGCGCCGGTCTGTGTCATTCCGATCTCTCGAATCTCAACGGCACGATGCCGAAAGAGACGCCGCTCGCGCTCGGTCACGAAGCCGCGGGCATCGTCGAAGAGGTCGGCACGGGCGTTACGTACGTGAAACCCGGCGACCATGTGATCTTCGCGTTTGTCGCGATGTGCGGATCGTGCGAGATGTGCGTGGCCGGCAAACCGGCGCTGTGCATTCCCGGTCACGCTGCGAACCGCGCCGGCGGCATCCTGCGCGGCGGTACCCGCTTCCGTCTGCACGGGAAGCCGGTCTACCATCACCTCGGCGTGACCGCGTTTGCCGAACGTACGGTGTGTGCGGTCGAATCGCTCATCAAGATCCCCGACGACGTGCCGCTCGAGTTCGCCGCCGTCTTCAGTTGCGGCGCGCTCACCGGGCTCGGCGCCGTGTTCAACGTCGCGCACGCGCAACCCGGGATGACGATCGCGATCTTTGGTGCCGGCGGCGTCGGCTTGATGGCGCTGCTCGGCGCCGTCTGCGCCGGCGCAACCGCCATCGTCGTCGATCCGCTCGAGCACAAGCGCGCGTTGGCGCGCGAACTCGGCGCCGCGCTAACGATCGATCCGAACGCCGGCGATCCGGCCGCGCAGATCAACGAAGCGTTGGGCATTCTGGGCGTCGACGTGGCGATCGAAGCGACCGCGCACGGGCCGGTGGTGCTACAAGCACTCGCATCGACCATGCCGGGAGGTACGGCCATCGCACTGGGGATCACGAACCCGGCCGAAACCGTACCACTCGCGCCGCTGATGCTGGTCGGAGGCGAGAGGACGCTACGGGGGAGCTTCATGGGCGCGTCGGTTCCCCGTCGCGATATCCCCAAGTACATCGGCCTTTGGCGTCGTGGTAAACTGCCAATCGAGCGGCTCCTCAGCGGGACGATCGGCCTCGACGGCCTAAACGAAGCGTTCGATCGGCTTGCCGCAGGTGAGGTTATCCGCACCATGTGCATCGCTTAGGATGAACTCATGAAAATCGCTGTCCCCCGCGAGCGCACTCCGGGCGAACGCCGCGTTGCGCTCGTTCCGGAAACCGCTGGAAAATTCGTCAAGGCTGGAATCACCGTTGCGGTCGAACGAGACGCCGGCCGCGCCGCCGGTTTTCTCGATGAAGCGTATGCCGCCGCCGGCGCGACGATCGCCGCCGACGAGGGGGCTACGGTAGCCGATGCCGACATCGTCGTGCGCGTCAACAAACCCACCGACGCGGAACTGAACGGTCTCAAGCGCGGCGCGATCCTCGTCGGCTTCCTCGCGCCGCTCGGCGACCCGCGTTCGGTCGAGCGCTATGCGTTACGCGGCTTGACCGCCCTCAGCATGGATGCGATTCCCCGCACGACCAAAGCACAAGCGATGGACGCGCTCTCCTCGCAAGCAAATATCGGCGGCTATAAGGCTGCGCTGATTGCCGCGAGCACGCTCGCGAAGTTCTTCCCGATGCTGACGACCGCCGCGGGCACGATCAAACCGGCGAAAGCGCTGATCATCGGCGCCGGTGTTGCGGGCTTACAAGCGATCGCAACGTGCCGCCGGCTCGGCGCGATCGTCACCGCGTACGACACGCGACCCGTCGTCAAGGAACAAGTTCAGTCGCTCGGCGCGAAGTTCTTGGAAATCGATGTCGGCGAGAGTGGTGAGGGCCAAGGCGGCTATGCGCGCGAGCTCTCGCCCGAAGCGATCGAGAAGCAACGCTTGGGCATGATCAAGGCGATCGGCGCGTCGGACGTCGTGATCACGACGGCGGCCGTGCCCGGACGCCGCGCGCCGATTCTCATCACCAAAGAAGCCGTTGCCGCCATGGCGCCCGGCAGCGTAATCGTCGATCTCGCGGCCGAGACCGGCGGCAATTGCGAACTCACCGTCACGGGTGAGACGGTCTCGAGCCCCAACGGCGTCACGATCGTCGGCACCACCAATCTGCCGTCGACGGTGGCGACCGATGCGAGCCAGCTCTACTCGAAGAACGTGCAGACGTTGCTCGAATACTTCATCAAAGATGCGACGATCGCGCTCGACATGACGGATGAGATCATCGCCGGAACGACGCTCGTTCACGACGGCACGATCGTGCACAAGCCGACGATCGACGCACTCGCCGCCGCAAAGGGAAGCGCATGACCGACCATCTGCTCACCGAGATCACGGTCTTCATCCTCGCGGTGTTCGTCGGCATCGAAGTGATCGGCCGCGTGCCGAGCACGCTGCACACGCCGCTGATGTCGGCGACGAACGCGATCCACGGCATCGTGCTCGTCGGCGCGATCCTCGTCGCCGGACTGACCTTCGCTCCGCTTGGGCCGGTCGTCGGCTTCATCCTGATCGTGCTCGCATCGCTCAACGTCTTCGGCGGCTACACCGTGACGGAGCGGATGCTCGCGATGTTCCGGCCGCGCCCGGTCGTCGCAAAGAAGGACGACTAGCATGGAAGCGGTTGCACAATACGCGACGTGGTACAACGTCGCGTACCTGATTACGGGAATCCTGTTCATCCTCGGTCTCAAATACATGAGTTCCCCGAAGACCGCGCGCTTCGGCAACCGGCTCTCGATGGCCGGCATGGTCGTCGCGCTCGTCGCCACGTTCGCACAGGGCGTCGTGCAGTGGCCCGTCATCATCGGCGGACTCGTTGTCGGCGCTGCGGTCGGCATCTATTTCGGCAAGGCCGTCAAGATGACCGCGATGCCGCAAATGGTCGCGATCTTCAACGGTTGCGGCGGCGGCGCAGCGTCGCTCGTCGCGATGGGCGAACTGATGAAAGTCCTCGCGACAACAAACGGAAATCCGCTGCCTATTGACTTCACGTTTACGACGATGCTCACCGCCGTGATCGGCGCGTTGAGCTTCTCCGGCTCGATCATCGCGTTCCTCAAGTTGCAAGAACTGATGACGGGCCGTCCGATCACCTATCCGGGACAGCAAATCGTCAACGCGCTCGTGCTGCTTGGGATCCTCGTCGCTTCGTTTTTCGTTATATCCAACGGTCCCAACGTGCTGCTGCACTTCGGTATCGCGTTAATTCTCGCGCTGGTGCTCGGGGTGCTTTTCGTGCTGCCGATCGGCGGCGCGGATATGCCGGTTGTGATCTCGCTGCTCAACTCGTTCACCGGTCTCGCCGCGGCGTCGACCGGCTTCGTGCTCAACAACAACGTGCTGATTATCGCGGGTGCCCTGGTGGGCGCGTCCGGCACGTTGCTCACGCTGCTGATGGGCAAAGCAATGAACCGCTCCGTCACCAACGTGCTCTTCGGCGCGTTCGGTTCGGTACAGGCGTCGAGCGCGGCGGCCAGCGGCGCGAGCAGCGCCGAAGTGCGTTCGGTAACGGCCGAAGACACGGCCGCACTCCTCGCCTATGCAACGCAAGTGATCATCGTGCCGGGCTACGGCATGGCGGTCGCGCAAGCGCAGCACTCGATCCGTGAACTCGAGGATTTGCTCGAGAAGCGCGGCGTCGAGGTGAAGTACGCAATCCATCCGGTCGCCGGACGCATGCCCGGTCACATGAACGTGTTGCTCGCCGAAGCCAACGTACCGTACACGTCGCTCTACGACATGGACGACATCAACCCGGAGTTCGAGCGCACGACCGTCGCGCTCGTCGTCGGCGCGAACGACGTGACGAATCCGGCGGCGCGCACCGACAAGACCTCACCGATCTACGGCATGCCGATTCTCGACGTCGACAAGGCGGAGAACGTGATCGTGCTCAAGCGCTCGATGAAGTCCGGCTTCGCCGGTATCGACAACCCGCTCTACGAAAACCCGAAGACCGCGATGCTCTTCGGCGATGCAAAGAAGTCGATCGACGCGGTCAACAACGCCCTCAAGCAGTTGTAATTCGCGGACGCTCATTCAGCGTCGGGAGGCCTCTGCTACCCCCGGTAAGCCCGAAAGCCAGCGGCGACCCTTATCGTAAAGCGCGTCGACGGCCGCCCCTATCAGTCCAGGGAGACCGTTTTTCACCTTCGCGCCCGAGGCTTGTTGCACGTACGCGAGATGCCGGTAGCCCGGCGGGTACGAATCGAGAATGCTCGCGTCGAGGGCTGGGAACGGTGCGCCGTTGAGCATATCGAGGCGGTCGCGCTCGTAGATCACGGCGCGGTCCGCGAGCCACCATCTGCCGGCGTCTTTGTACCAGCAATCGTAAAAGCGGCCCTCACAGATCACCGCGCATGGCGCGCCGTTTAGGGACCCGCGGATCGAGATCGTCATCTTCGTTTGCGAGACGGCGCGATCACCGGCAACCTCGACCGAGATGCCGCCAAGCATGTGCACCGCACCCGGCACCGGTGCGCCCCACGCGTGTCTATTGTGCGCGACGAAGTCGTCAGCGGTGCCTTGAAACCACGTCGTCGACATCGTGCCGTCGGGTCCCCAAATCGCGCGCAGACGGTCCCAGAAACCGGAATCGCGAAATACGACCCAGTCCTGGACGAGTGCGGCAATCGCAGTGCGGTCTTCAAGCATCAACGTGCCCGCGTGTAGATGATCTCTTGCGCTGGAAACGTCGGGAACGGCAAGTACTTCGCGGCGACGTCGACTTGTGACTGGACGGCCGACGCGACGAGCGCTTCGCCGAATCGAACGCGAACCATCGACGAAACGATGGTCGGATCGGTCGGCGTGTATTTTACGAGAATCTCGGCGCTCTTGGCTTGATTCTCTTTTTTATTGGCCCACTGCGCCGTCTCGCGCATCACGGAGATGAAGCGGTCCAACAGATCCGGGTTATCCTTCGCCCACTGCGCGGTCGTGAACCAGCCCGCGATCAGAAAGTCTTTCGCCACCGCGTCGTACGGATAGCCCAGCAGATGCTCGGTCTTCTTCGCGAGCGAAAAATATGGTTCGTTCATCAAGGCGCCGTCGACGCGTCCACTGCTGAGCGCGGCCGGCATAACCGAATAGCCCATCTCGACAAATTTTACGGTCGATTGATCGCCGCCGTTCTGATCGATCCAGGCGCGGGTTGCATACTCAGTCAGCGTGCCGAGGCCCGCCGTGCTGAGCGTCTTCCCATTGAAGTCCTTACCCGTTTTGAGCGGCGAGTTGGGGGCGACAAAAAGTCCGCTGTTTTTCGCGCCCTGCGTCCAAACCGAACCGGCGGCAACCAAGACGAACGGAATCTTCTTGGTATGCGCGATCGCGAGCGGAACGAGACTCGCAAATCCGATGTCGGTTGCGTTCGATGCGACGCCCGAAGCGATCGCGCTGCCGCTCTGAACGCTTTGGATATCGACGTCGATGCCGGCCTTCGCAAAAAATCCCATATCTTTTGCGTAGTAGACTTGCGCGCCGTTCTCGATCGGCGATGTCATGATACGAAGATGGGTCATCGTTTGCGAACGCACCGGATACGCCGCACCGGTCAATAAACCGGTCGCCAAGAGCATAACAACCGCGAAGCGTAGCATTCGGTAGATCATGGATGGGTGGGGGCGGCTTGTCAAGAAGCCGCGCCTATGAAGCTCCTCGCCGTACTGCTTGCAGCTCTCGTCTCAAGCGCCGGACTTGCCGCCACTCCCGCATTCGCGGCCGATGCGCCGGCGTGCAATAACGCCGGGTTTCTCGCAACCCAGCGCGCGCATGCGAATCACGCCGAGGTGACGTTCTGCGGAACGGTGGTCCGCTTACGGCCCGCCAAGCAGACCCGCAGCGGCTGGCATCGGTACATTTACGTCGACGTCGGCCACAACAACAGCATCGAGATCGATGCCAATCTCGACGAGATGGGCAACTTCCCCGTCACCGTCGGCGAGCAGGCTGTCGTGCGCGGCGAGTACTACTACGACGAGGACGGCCGCGAAGGCGTGCACTGGACGCATCACACCGATCGCGGCGGCCACCCGCCGGGCTACATGATCCTCAACGGGTCGACGTACCGGTAGCCGTTTTCTCCGTCATCCCGAGCGTGGTCGAGGGACCGCAACTCAGCGACGACGATTGCGGCTGTCCCTCGACTACGCTCGGGATGACATCGGGGTGACGATTAGCCTTGCCAGATGAAGTCTTTGGCGGGGAATGCGTGCGGAATGACGCCGTACTTCGCGGCTGCGTCGATGAGTGGCTGCCAGTCTTTCGGGTTGGTCGACGTGGCCGCACCGACGCGCGGCATGGTCTGGTAGATACTCATCGGTACTTTGGTCAGGTCCGACATCATCGGGGCGGTGTCGGCCGGATGCCCGTTCGCAAATTTCGCGGCTTCATACATCACGCGCACGAACGTACGAATGACGTCGGGGTGCTTGGCGGCGTAGTCGGTGGTCGTGAACCAACCGGATAGCACGAAGAACGGAGCGATCGCGTCGTAGGGGACGCTCACGGCCCGGACTTTTCCGCTGTCGAGGGCTTCGGCCAGCGGCGGATAGAGAATGAACGCTGCGTCGACTCGATGCTCGACGACGGCGGTAAGCATCGCCGAGACCGGCAGCTCGACGAAGTGGACGGAGTGCGAATCGCCGCCGGTCTTTTCGATCCACGTATCGACCGAGACCGTGCTCAAGTCGTTGAGCGCCGAAACCGCGATCGTTTTGCCGTCGAAATCCTTGCCGGCCTTGTACGGCGCATCCGCCGCGACGACCAGCTTCGCAAACGGATTTTTGGTCTCGTGGACCACTCCCGCGGCCACGACGATGAGCGGGAGGTTGCGCAGATGCGCGTTCATCAGCGAGAGCAAGCTCGACTTTCCGATTTCGTATGAACCTGACACAACCGCCGCCGCCGTCGCGGCCCCGCTGTTCGTCGGCATCGACTGCACGTCGAGGCCGGCTCGCGCAAACATTCCGGTGCGAATCGCGTACACGAGCGGCGTGATGTCGTCGGTCTGCACGCCGGCCACGCGAACGACCGTGAGGGCCGGCTCAGCCCGCGCTTGTACGGCACCCAGCACGCTCAGCGCGACGGCGCACGTCACCGCGGTTCCGATCGCACGGAGCTTGAGACGGACCATGCCCCTCTCTTCCACAATACCACGTGCGCATTCATTTCGATGCTCGTTGGGAAGGCGGGAAATGCTCGCAAACCTGTGAAATGTTTGAACGGTGGGGTGTAAACCGGTGCGGGCAAGGGCAGCGTTCTGCCTTGCTGTAGCGCTGACGGCAGCTGCGCTCGCCGGGCCGCTCGTGGAATATCTTGCGGATGCGGGTACTTTTGGCCCCGAGGCCTACACCGACCGCAGTAACGCCGACATGCTGCCGGCGCTCTGTATCGCCGCGCTGGTTGCAGCAGCATTCGTGGTGGCCCTCGCGCGCCGGCTTGTCCGTCCGAGCGCGCCCGTGCCGACCTGGGCGCGCCAGGCGGCCGACGCCACGCGCATCAGTCTCTCGCAATTGCTGGTCACATTCGGCATACAAATCGCGGTGCTGTTTGTGATGGAAACCGGTGAACAGACCGCGATCTGGGGACATCCGCTCGGCGGAACGATTTGGCTCGGTGGCCCAATCGCGATCAGTTTGGCGCTTCATGCCATCGCCGGCGTCGCCGTCGCCGGCCTGTTTTCGCGCGCGCTCCGGTGGCTGGCCATTCGGGTCGCCGTCGTGCTATCGCTCGTGCAGCTTCTCGTTCTCGCTGCGAAGCAAACACTACTAACGCACACCATAACCAGTGGCGTCGTCTTGCATTACCCAGCTGAGCGCGCCCTGCGCCGGCTACGTGGTCGAGCACCGCCGCAACTCCTACCCGCTATCTAAAGACGCGCCGCACCACCCCGAGCGGCGCGCGTTGTGCGCTTCGCTTACCTCGCAAGGCGAGGACAAAGGTGCTGCTATGGCCGATCGCTCCCCTCACACGGGATCTATCCGCGACCCCGGCGTGCTCATCCAAATTCACATTCCGCGGTGCGCCGGCACATCGGTCGGTAATTGGCTGCGCGCAGCTGCACAGCAAGGCCTGCTCAGCGGTTTTCGGGCCGTCTATCCGGACTTCGTGTTAGAGCAGGAGGCAGACTTTCTGGCGGCAGGATTCGCAGATCTCCGATTGACCGCCGCCACGACCCACAACATCCTGCGATTTCCCACGCTGATTTGCGGCCGAGTGGCACACTATTTCACTCTCTTGCGCGAGCCGTTTGCGCACGTGCTTTCCATTGCGCGCTACATGCAAGAACAGCGCTCGACGTTCATGTTGCCGGCCAACCTCGGGAACGAAACCCAAGACATTCTGGTCTGGCTCTTGGGCCGTCCCCTCAATGCACCGTTCAGAGAAAACACGCAGACCAACCACCTGGCGCTCGCTACGTGGTGCGAAGCGACGTCGGGCCGCTGCGCTGCGAAAGACTACGGAACGTGGTCCGCCGCCGATCAACGCGCCTACCAGAGCGAGCGCCTCGACGTTGCAAAATCCGTCCTACGATCGTTTTTGTGTGTCGGCGTGGTCGAACGACTTCACGACAGCCTCGAACTTCTGCGGCAACGCAGTGCCGCCGTGGGCATCGACCTGCTGCCGGCCGAGGGTGTCGGCCACGTGAACACCACGCTGGGCACGGATAACCTCGCCTGGACCGGGCCCGCCAACGAGGTCGGACGGCGCCTGCACGAATCGATCGCCGTCGATATCGAACTCTATGCGTTTGCGCGCGAAATGCTCCAGACTTCGACGTCAGCGGCGGCGGCCCGCGACGGCAGCGACCCGCGTCGAGCCCAGCGCTAAGGACGAACGCCTGCGTTTTTCCGATCGACCGAACCGTCGGACGGAACATTCCCACACTAGCAACTCCTCGATTATCTCGAAGCGCTCCACGGCTACGCCGGCAACAACGGCATCATCGATTTTCGCGACGGCAGCCAACGCGGGCTTTCCGGAAATTCAGCCGTGATCGTGCAGTGGAATCCGGCGAAATCGGATGGTTTCCGGTCAGCCACGCCGGCGGCTTACCGCTGCGTCAATAAACGTCGAGAGCAAGGCAACGATGGCCAGCGTGTACATCGCCGCGATGCCGAGAGCCGTCGCGGCGTAGTGGAACGGCACGCACGCGATCATCACGATCCCCGCCAAGATCACCAGGATTCGTGACCTGGCCGTGTATTTTCCGGCGAGACGCTTGCGGCTCATCAGCATGAAGAGGACGTAGTAGAAAATCCCGACGAGTTCGTACGGATAGCCGGTCGCGATCACAGCGTTCAGGTCAGAGACTCCAGTCCGACGCGTTCCAGGTCGGATTGAACGCGTTCGGCGCGAAGCCCCGCAACGCCGTTCGATACGCGTAGATATACGACGGGTCGAACAAGTACACGATCGGCACGGCCGCGGCGACTCGCCGTTCGATCGCGGAGTATAGTGCCTTACGCTCCGCTTGCGAGGGCGCAACCAGCGCCCGGCGTTCGAGCGCGTCGACCTTGGGATCGCACCAGCGCATCACGTTTCCCGAACCGTCGCACGTCAGTAAGAAACTGTCGTCGGGATCGGCGCCCATGGGCCACGGGACGTAGGCCAGATCGAACGCGCCCGAAGCGAGTGCACCGCCGGCCGACTTCGGCAAGAACAACTTCGCGTTGGTTACCGACTTCAGCGTCAGGTCGATCCCGCGCGCATGCAGTTCGCGCTCGATGAACGCCGCCACGCGCACGCCGGTTTGGCTTTCGGGAAATTGCACGTACGTCAGCGCGAGAAGCTTGCCGGCCTTCGTGCGCATGCCGTCGGGGCCGCGCAGCCAGCCGGCCGCAGTGAATAAGCGGTCGGCGGCAACGGGATCGAACGCCGGCAAATGGACCGCCGCATCGCGCGCCCACGAACCGAGCGGCTGCGCAGTATCGACGACCGGATAGCGCTTGAACGTGATCTTGTCGCTGATCGTTTGGCGGTCGATCGAGGCTGCGATCGCGCGGCGCACGCGCACGTCGTCGAGCGGTGCGTGCGTCGTGTTGATCGCGACGCCGGCGATGAGCGCGAGCGGCACGTAGGTGAACGCGATGCCGGTTCGGCCGAGCATTGCTTGTTGCTGTACGGGTGAGATCAAGTTCCAGTCGAGCGCGCCGCTTAGGAGGGACGTGAAGTTCGTACCCGGGTCGGGGACGACGCGAATGTCCAGTTGCGCGGTAGCCGGGACGCCCTGCCAGTAGCCGGCGTTCGCGGCGTAAACGAGACGCTCGCCACGCTCCCACGAAACGAAGCGGTACGGCCCGTCACCGACCGGTGCGCCGCCGAAGGCCGCCCGGTCGAGCCGCGGCTCCTTGGAAAGCAGATGCGCGGGCAACACATACTGCGGTGCCGTGCCGTAGCTGAAGAGCGTCGCAACCGCCGGCGCCCACGGCGCTTTCAGCACGATACGCACCGTCGCATCGTCGATGCGCTCGGCGCGCGCTACGCGGTCGTAACCTTCGCGCGAGCCGATCGGGTTGCGCGGATCGACGATCGCGCGCAACGTGAAGAGTACGTCCGCAGCCGTGACCGGGACGCCGTCTTGCCAGCGGACGCCGCGACGCAGATGGTAGACGATCGTGCGTCCGTCGCGCGAGAGATCGCCGTTGGCCACGGTCGGGATACGCGCGAGCAACACGGGGATCGGCCGGCCGTGCGCATCGATGTCGATGAACGGCTCGAAGACGAGGCGCGCGAGTTGCTGCTCGACGCTGTTGGCATCCGCATGCGCGAAGAGCGGGTCGAGCGTCTGCGGATCCGCTGCAATTGCGAACCGCACGCTCGTCGCGGGCGCCGTTGCGACGGTATCGGTACGCGTACAGGCCGCAACCGCCGCCAGCAGCGCGGCAATGCCGGTACGGCGGAGTTGCGCGATCACTTCGCCCGGCGGGCGCGTTCGCGCGTTTCCAGCCGGCCGATCAGCATGTTGGCCCCGACGGCGAGGATGAAGATCAGGATCAGCGTTGCGTACATCTGCGGAATGCGGAAGTGATTGTACTCATCGATCGTGAGGAAACCGATCCCCCGGTCGGAGAGTTTGATCTCGCCGAGCAGCACGCCGATGATTGCAAGCCCGAGCCCGAGCCGCATGCCGTTGACGATTGCCGGAACCAGCGCCGGCAGATACACTTTCGCGATCATCTGACTGCGCGAGGCGTTAAAGCTGCGGCCGACGCGCACGAGCACGGGATTGATCCGGCGCACCGCGGCCGCCACCGTCAGCGCGACCGGAAAGAACGCCGAAAGCGCACCCAGCGCGGCTTTCGACGGCGGCCCCACACCGAAGAGCAGAATCGCAATTGGGAAGAACACGATCTTCGGCGCGGCCGCGATCCCGTCGAGATACGGGCCGACCGCTTCGCGCAGCCAGGGTCGCGCGCCGATAAGGATGCCGACGAGAACGCCGCCGGCGGTCGCGAGCACGAAACCGACCGCGATCTCGGCCAATGACACCGCCAGGTTCGTATACGTCGCCGGATCGCCGAGCATCGCAACGAACGCCACCGCGATATCGAACAGCGGTGGAACGACGCCGGCATAGAGCAGATGCGAGCGCGCGAGCAACTCGTACGCCGCGAGTATACCGGCAATCGTGATCGCTTGAATCGCGAAAACGCGACGTCGCTCGGTCACGCCGGCCGCAAGCGCCGCTCGACGCGGTCGAGCAGCCACAGGAGTGCGACCGAGATCGCCACGATCGCCACGATCCCGGCATACATCTGCGGGATATCGTACTGTGCGTAGTAATCCGAGATCACGCGTCCGAGGCCGCCGAAATCGATCAAAAATTCCAAGCCGATCGTATTCACGAGCGAGTAAATCAACGCCAGGCGAATGCCGGTGACGATCGAGGGTACTGCCGCCGGAAACGCGATGAGCCAAAACGCCTGGCGCGGCGTTGCGTTGAAACTCTGTCCGACGGCCTTGAGCACGCCGGGCACGTGCAGCATTCCCGTTCGCGCCTGGATGATAATCGGCAACACGGCCGTGATCGCACCCATGATGATGATCGTCGCGTTCGTGCGATGGAACACGACGAGAAAGAGCGGATAGAGCAACACGATCGGCGCGGCGAACAAGCCGCCGAGCCAACTCTCGTACGCCTGCCCGAACGCCGGTGAACGCGCGAGCCAAATGCCGGCGGGAATGCCGGCGAGGACGCCGATCAGCGTTGCCGCGAGCGCTTCGCCGAACGTGATCAGCGTCGGAACCACCAGGTCCCCGTTGCGGGCGATGTCGATGAACCCCGCGGCGATCGCGCTTGGAGCCGGGAGGACGGTTGCGGGGATCAATCCCGCGCGCGCAAGCCCTTCCAAGAGCGCGACGACGACGATCAGCGCGATCGCCGCCGGCGGAGCGAACCTCTTCACTTATTTAGCGAAGACGGTGTCAAAGATCGCCTTTTGCTGATCTGCGCTGAGCGGGGCCGCGATAAACTTGAACGTCACCGCGTCGTTGATGCTCTTATCGAAGCCCGCGATCGGGTAGAGTTGCAGCGCGCTCTTCGGGTAGAACGGAATCACCGCTTTTGCATCATCGACCCCAATCGCGTTGTATCGCGCGAGGTTGGCTATCGAGAGGTTCATGTTCTTGTACATCCAGTCGATCGTCTCTGAATAGGCGTGCCAGAAGCGGGCGTTGGCGTCGCGATGACTCTCCACCCATTTAGAGTTGACGATGTTCACGCGCACCGCTTGACTCGCGAGCGCCTTCGCTTCGGATCCGTGCGCCACGATTTTGATCTGCTTCTTCGCGATGAGATCGAGATTGACGGGAACGACCGCCCAGCCGATGTCGATCTGACCCGACATCACTTGGGTGAGGGTGGCGGCCATCTCGCCGGTTGAGACGAAGTTCGGCGTGACCTTTTGCTCGTCGGCGAGCACGTGCTCGGCAACATACGTTGACGAGCCGGGACGCGAGAAGCCGATGCTCTTGCCGCTGAAATCTTTCACGCTATTGATCGGGCTGTCGCTCTTCGTGTAGAAATATAAATCGCTGGTACCGGTGAACGAACCCGACGCAATTCTGATCGGCGCGCCCTTTGCGAAGGCCGCGATCACGGCCGTCGTGCCAATGCCGAAGCCCATGTCGGCGCCGCCGGTAGCGACGGCTTGAATCGTGTCGGGGCCGCCGGCCGTGTATGAGATGTTCAGCTCGATGCCGGCCTTCTTGAAGATCCCGGCGTCGACGCCTTGCTGCAACACCATCTCATCCCACGCACCCTTCTGTCCCGCCGACACGTTGATCGTGTCGGCGGCGCGGGCCGCCACACCGGTTGCGGCAACCACTGCCGCGGTGAGTGCAAGAGTAACGAGCGTCTTCCGGATCATATGAGTTCCTCCTTAGCCATGCCGCGTGCCGCTTCGGCGCGCAAGTCATTCCAGATCAGTGCAACGAGATGCGCGAAGCGCTCGCCCGCGAGCACGTCCACCGTGCGCGGGCGGGGCAAATCGATCGCGACGATTTGCTTGATGCGTCCCGGGCGATAGCTCAGGACGACGACGCGGTCGCTGAGTTGCACGGCCTCCGCGATGCTGTGCGTGATCAGCAACGTCGTTTGCCGCAGTCGCTCCCAAATTTCCAACAGTTTCTCACCGAGTAACAGCCGCGTCTGCTCGTCGAGCGCGGCAAACGGTTCGTCCATCAGTAGAATCTCGGGCTCCGCGCACAACGCGCGCGCAAGCGCCGTGCGTTGCCGCATGCCGCCGGATAGTTCGCCTGGATGGCGATCGGCGAAACCGTGCAGGCCGACGAGTTCGAGCGTTGCCTTGGCGCGTGCTTCACGTTCCGCGCGTGGGACGCCGCGAATTTCGAGACCGAAGGCAACGTTTTCCAACGTCGTGCGCCACGGAAACGTCGACTCTTCTTGGAACACCATCGCGATCTGCTGATGGGGTCCGGCGATGCGCGCGCCGTCGAGCAGCACGGCGCCGTCGTAGTCCTCGAGGAGGCCGCCGATGATGTTGAAGAGCGTCGACTTGCCGCAACCGCTGGGCCCGATCACCGAAACGAACTCGCCACGCTCGATCGTGAACGAGACATCGGTGAGGGCCGCGGTCTCGCCGGTCGCACCTTGGTAGCGCTTGCCGACTCCCTCGAGGGCCAGGGCCACGGCCGTTGCGACGGGTGCGGGGGCTATATTACTATGCTGCACGGCGATGGCGAACGGTTTTCCCCGCGGGACCGAAGCCCTGCGCCGCGACCCGCAACGGTAGGCCGCGGACGGCGGTTCCAAGGTTTCGGTCTGATGATCTCGCTCGAAACGCCACCCCCAAGTACATCGCCGGCTCCCCCGGCGTCGCTCGAGCATCGGACGTTGCGCGGCGGAGCCTTCTGGCACGCCATCCCCCGGTACGCCGGGATCGATGAGGCAACGTTCCTCGACCACGTCTGGCAGGGCCGCAACTCCGTCAAGACGCCTGAGGAGCTCTTCGAGACCGTCGCCGGCCTCGTGGACGAGGCGTTCATCGACGACATGCGTCAGGGCTTCGAGTACGCCCCGATGGCCGTCCGCGTCTCGCCCTATCTGCTGGCCTCGATCGACTGGGCGCACCCCTATCAGGACCCGATCCGCCGGCAGTTCATCCCCCTGCGCTCGAACGCACGCGCCGATCACCCGCGGCTCACGCTCGACTCGCTGCACGAACAGCAAGACTCGCCGGTGCCCGGCCTGATCCATCGCTACGCCGATAAGGCGCTCTTTTTGCCGCTGCAAACGTGCCCCGTGTATTGCCGCTTCTGCACGCGCTCGTACGTGATCGGTCCCGATACCGAAAGCGTCGACAAACTCGCACTCGGGAAAACGCCCGATGCGTGGGGCCCGGTGTTTGCGTATATCGCCGCGCATCCGGAGATCGAAGATATCGTGATCTCCGGCGGCGACGTCTACCAGCTCGCGCCGAAAAACATCACCTTGATCGGCGACGCATTGCTCGCCATCCCGCACGTGCGGCGCATGCGTTTCGCGACCAAAGGCCTCGCCGTGATGCCGATGAAAATCCTCACCGATCCGGCGTGGGTCGATGCGTTAGTCGGCGTCGTGGATCGCGGCCGCGCGATGGGTAAAGAGGTCGTGCTTCACACGCACTTCAATCACCCCAACGAAATTTCGGAGATCACGGCGCGCGCCGCAGCGGTGCTGTTCGAGCGCGGCGTGTACGTTCGCAATCAGACGGTTCTCATGCGCGGCGTCAACGATGACGCCGCAACGATGTTGCTGCTCGTCAAGCGGCTCGAGTACATCAACATCCATCCGTATTACGTGTACATGCACGACTTGGTACGCGGTGTCGAAGACTTGCGCACGTCGGTACAAACCGCGCTGGACATCGAAAAATCGGTGCGTGGCGCGACCGCGGGCTACAATACGCCGACGTTCGTTTGCGACGCGCCGGGCGGCGGCGGCAAACGCGACGTGCACTCGTTCGAATGGTACGATCGCGAGACCGGCGTGTCGGTTTGGACCGCGCCGAGCGTCAAGCCGGGCAAGTATTTTCTCTACTTCGATCCGCTCAACACGCTCACGCCCACGATGCAGGGGCGTTGGACTGTTCCCGAACTGCAAGACCGCATGATCGCCGACGCCCTGGCCCACGCGGGCGGAACCGTCGCCGCACTCGCCTAACCGAAGGCGCATGCTGGTTAACGCAGTTATCTACACGTTCCCCGCCGACAAAGCGGAGGAAGCAGCCCGCACCTTGCGCCAGCTGCGCGATGGATCGCGCGCCGAAACGGGCTGCATCACGTTCGATGTTTCGCGCAGCAACGACGATCCGAACGTGTTCGTGTTGTACGAAGAGTGGACCGACCAGGCGGCGCTCGACGAACACTACAAGACCGAGCACTTCATCACGTACGGCGTCAACGGCATCCGCGCGCTCGCCAGCGGACGCCTCGCTCACCGCTGCAATCCGCTAGACTAGACCCGCGTGCGTTGGTGCGTATTCTGCGGTTCTTCGCCGGGGAACGATCCGCGCTTCGTTGAGTACGCAACCGCAGTCGGCACGGCGCTGGCGCAGGCCGGCCACGAGCTGGTATATGGCGGCGGCCGCACCGGGCTGATGGGCGCGCTAGCCGACGCTGCCGTCGCCGCGGGGGGGCGGGTGATCGGCATCATCCCCCAGCAACTCGAAGATCGCGAGGTCGCGCACCGTGGGATCAGCGACCTGCGCATCGTCGGGTCGATGCACGAACGCAAGGCCCTTATGGCCGAGCTTTCCGACGGCTTCATCGCACTGCCGGGGGGCTTTGGGACGTTCGAGGAGTTCTGCGAGGCCGTGACCTGGGTGCAGCTCGGCATCCAGCACAAACCGTGCCTGCTGGCGAATCTCGCCGGCTACTACGACCCCCTGATCGGGCAGTTCGACCGTGGCCGTGAGAGCGGGTTCATCAGCCCGGCCAACCGCGAAATCGTGCGTGTCGTGACATCCGTGGGCGACCTGCTGGCCTTTGTTTCAAGGAACACCACGACGGAGCGCATACTTCCCTAACCGAGGAAGTATCGTTTGCAAGGAACTGGGCGCACCGCCCTCGTGGTCGATGACACGGCGATCATGCGGGTGATCGTCAAACGCATTCTGGTCGAAGCTCACTACGACGTTATCGAAGCCTCGAACGGCGCCGAGGCGATCCAGTCGTTCTTCCGGGACAAGCCGGATATCGTGCTGATGGACCTCAACATGGACGGCATCGACGGCACCGCCGCGATCCGGGGGATCCTCTCGATCAACGCCAATGCGCGCATCGTCGTCTGCTCGGCCACGAGCGACGCTCACATCGTTCTCAACCTGCTTAAGCTCGGCGCCAAGGGCTACGTGACGAAGCCCTTCACCCCCGAGAAGCTGCTCAACGCGATCAGCGCCGCGCTCGCAGCTTAAGGCATCTCCTCACTGTCATCGGGGGCGGTTAGCCCTCGGTGAGGGCCTCGCGGATGATGCGCTCTTGCTCGACTGCATGCGCGCCCGGGTAGCCTTCGGAGGGGCTGGCCCGATAGGAGCGTCCCGTATAGTCGAGATCGGCGATCTTCTTCGGTAGGCGTTCCACGACGCGCCGGCGGACGTGCGCTCGCGCGCCCATGTTCTTCGGCTCTTCCTGGACCCAGGTCACGGACTTCAGGTTGGGATACGAATCCAGCAACGCAATGATGGCGTCGGCCGGCAACGGCGAGAGCAACTCGACCCGCGCGATCGCCGTCTTCGCCGCAGTCGCGTAGAGCGGGCTCGAGGTGAGATCGTAGTAGATCTTGCCCGAGCAGAGCAGTAGCCGTTCGACCTTCGCGCGGTCGGCCGCTGCGTAGCGCGGATCGTCGATGACATCGCGGAACGAACCATCGACGAGATCGTCCAGCTTGCCGTACGCCGCGCGGTTGCGCAGCAGCGACTTCGGCGTCATCACCACGAGCGGGTACGCTTCCGGCGCCTTCGCCTGCGCGCGCAAGAGATGAAAGTACTGCGCCGCGGTCGAGCAGTTCGCGACGCGAATGTTGCCCTCGGCCGAGAGTGAGAGCCAGCGTTCGAGACGCGCGCTCGAGTGTTCCGGACCCGCACCTTCGTAGCCGTGCGGGAGGAGCATCGTCAGACGCGTCGTCTCGCCCCACTTCGCCGCACCGGCGGAGATGAACTGATCGATGATGATCTGCGCGCCGTTGTTGAAGTCGCCAAACTGCGCTTCCCAAAGCACGAGCGCGTCGGTCGCTTCGGTCGAGTAACCGTACTCGAAGCCCAAACAGGCGTACTCGGAGAGCGGCGAGTTATGGATCTCGAACGACGCCTTCGCCGTTGCGAGATGTTGCAGCGGTATGAACTTCTCGTTGGTGTTCGCATCGTGCAGGGCCGCATGGCGGTGGCTGAACGTGCCGCGTTCGGTATCCTGACCGGTCAAACGAATCGGCGTGCCTTCGCTGAGCAGCGCGGCAAACGCCAGCGCCTCTGCCAAACCCCAATCGACTTCACCTTCGAGTTGCAGCGCCGACTTGCGCTTCGCAAATTGCGCCGAGAGCTTCTTGCTCGGCGTGAAGCCCTCGGGCGTGGCGACGACGTCTTCCGACCAGCGCAGCAGTTTCGCGCGGTCGACGCCCGTCTGAATCGCATCGACGTGCGAGCCGCCCTTCGATTTCTGCGTGATCAGCTTCGCCGAGCCTTGTTGATCCTTGACGTTGCGATGCGCTTCGGTCATGCGCGCGGTGGCCGCGTCCTGCATCGCCGTGACTTGATCCGTCGTCAGCACGCCCTGTGCCACGAGCCGCGCGGCGAAGAGTTCGCGCACCGTCGGATGCGATTTTATGAGGTCGTACATCTTGGGCTGGGTGTACGCCGGCTCGTCCTGTTCGTTGTGTCCGAAACGGCGATAGCCGATCAAATCGATGAGAACGTCGCGGCCGAACTTCCGGCGATAGTCGATGGCGAGATGCACCGCCGCGATGCACGTTTCCACGTCGTCGGCGTTGACGTGGACGATCGGCAGATCGTAGCCCTTCGCCAAATCCGATGCGTAGCGCGTCGAACGGCCTTCCATCGGATCGGTCGTGAAGCCGATCTGATTGTTGGAAATGATATGAATCGTGCCGCCGGTGGCGTAGCCCGGAATCGCCTGCAGGTTGAGCACTTCGGCGACCACGCCTTGCGCCGCGAACGCCGCGTCGCCGTGGATGAGGATCGGCGCGGCAATTTGCGCGTCGAATTTCGGCAGGTTGCTGCTGCGATCGGTTTGCAGGCAGCGCGTCATCCCTTCGACTACGCCGTCGACCGCTTCGAGATGCGAGGGGTTGTTCGCGAGCTCGACGGTGATCTTCGTGCCGATCGGCGTGACGTAGGTGCCTTCGGCACCGTGGTGATACTTCACGTCGCCGGTAACGTCGGCTTCATCGAAGTCGGGCTCGGCGGTCTTCATCGCGCCGGCTTCGAATTCGGCCAGCAGCTCTTCGTAGGGGCGATTGACGACATGCGCGATCGTCGAAAGGCGGCCGCGATGCGCCATGCCGAGCACGGCCGTTTGCGTGCCGTCCTCGGCGAGCATCGAGATCGTTTCTTCGAGCATCGGGACCATCACGTCGAGACCTTCGATCGAGAAGGTCTTCTGCGACATGAACTGCTTGCGGAAGTAGCGTTCCATCGTCTCAACCTTCGTGAGACGCTGCAGCACTTGCACTTTGCGTTGCGGCGCGAGTTCGCGGCGATGCATCGAGCCTTCGATGTACTCGCGCAACCATTCGCGCTGCTCGACGTTGGAGATATGCTCGATCTCATAGGCGATCGTGCCGCTGTAAACGTTGCGCAGGTGCGGCAGCACCTCGGCGAGAGTGTTGCCGGGAACTTTGACGCGCAGTACCGATGCAGGCACGGCGTTCATCATCGCGGGCGTGAGTTTGTAGGTCGCCGGCTCCAGCGACGGATCGCCGGGCGGCTGGATGCCGAGCGGGTCGAGCGACGCCGCAAGATGTCCGTGACGGCGGTACGCCGAGACGAGGGCGGAGCCGGCGGCGATCCCGCGCAGGATCTCGTCCGAGGGCATGCCGGCGAGCTCACCCGAAGCGTTGCTCGGGCGCGGTGGGGGCGCGAAGCTCTGCGCACCGGCGTTGGCGTTGACCGCGTCGCCGCGGACGGCCGCGGGCACACCGAATGCCGAGAACGCGTTTTCGTAGAAGCTGCCGGCGCCGTTGAGAAACTCATCGATACGCTTGAGGAACTCGCCCGAGGCCGCGCCTTGAATGATGCGATGATCGTAGGTCGACGTCATCGTCATGATTTTTTCGATCGCCAGCGACTTGAGCGTCGAGTCGGGAGCGTGCGTGAAGCCCGGCGGAAACGCGATCGCGCCGGCGGCAACGATCGTGCCTTGACCGATCATCAGACGCGGCACCGACGCGATGGTCCCGATGCCGCCCGGATTGGTCAGCGTGAACGTAGCGCCGGTCTGTTCTTCGACCGTCAGCTTGTTGTCGCGCGCTTTGGCAACAAGATCTTCGTAGGCGCTGCGGAATTGAACGAAGCTGAGCGCGTCGGCGCCCTTGATCACCGGCACGACAAGCGTGCGCGATCCATCTTTGCGTTGCGAATCGACGGCGAGACCAAGATTGATCCCCGCCTCAACGCGCTGCGGTTTGCCGTTTTCGCGGCGGAACGACGCGCACATGCCGGGCTGTTCTTTCGCCGCTTGCACGATCGCGTAGGCGATGAGATGCGTGAACGAGATTTTCTCGCTGCGTCCGGCGCTCTTGAGGCCGGCGTTGAGTTCGGCGCGCCGCGTTTCGAGCGTGCCGACCGAGACCGTGCGGAATGATGTCGCGGTGGGAATCGAGGTGCTCTGATCCATGTAACTGGCGAGCGTTGCGGCCGAGCCCTTGAGCTCGCTGACCTTGGTTTGCGCGGTGACCGGCGGATACGCAATCGCGGCGCCGTTGGTCTTCGCGGCACCGTTGGCCGCGGCGGGCTTGAGCGTGCCGGCCGTCATCGCAGCTTCCACGTCTTCGCGCAAGATCAAGCCGTCGGGACCCGTGCCTTTGACGCTCGAGAGGTCGAGGCCATAACGGTCGGAGAGGCGGCGGGCATGATGCGAGACGACCTTCGAGAGGGCGCCGGTGCCATTGCCGTTCTTCTCAGCCGGCGCCGCGCCGGATCCGGCAGCGCCATACGACGAGGGGGTGACCAGTTCGGGAGCGCCGGACGGGGCAGCCTTGGCGGCAGGCGCGGCATCGGCAGCAACGCCGTCCGGCTTCGCGGCTTTGGTGTCGATTTCGACGAGCACGGAGCCGACGGCGATCGTATCGCCTTCCGCGCCGTGCAATGCGATAATCAAGCCGGCGGCGGTCGATGGGACCTCAACGTCGACTTTGTCGGTGGTGACATCGACAATCGTGTCACCCTCATCGACCCATTGGCCGACCTTTTTACGCCACTCGACGATCGAGCCTTCGGTAACCGACTCGCCCATCTCGGGGAGCGTCACCTTCACTAGGGAATCGAGCACGCGTTCATCACTCCGTACATGGTCATTTCGCAGCAAGCAAATTTGGGTTTCTGAGGATTATCCGCCTGCACTACAACCAAAGAAACGACAAAAGAGAGGCGGACCTCACGCCGCCGTTAGAAACCAGTGCTCGCTTGCTCCGGAATCGCGAGCCGTAAAATATCGTCCTCACGGCGCGGCCAGCGCGCGATCAGCGGTCCCGCCGGGCTAGCCCGGAAGCAATCCGGCGCAAAGCCGGGGGCCATCGTACAGCCGAAGAGCGCGTAACGTCCCCCCGGCATGAGTTCCCCGGCCTGCCACGTTCCGGCCGGGACCGTGAACTGGACGTGCTGGCCGGCGCCGGCGTCGCGGCC
>Ga0182030_10002672_pt1 | contig 37921 bp, 44 predicted proteins | sample 812S3MmetaG_FD_121299 | JGI IMG/M metagenome (GOLD analysis project Ga0182030, IMG submission 121299) | Permafrost microbial communities from Stordalen Mire, Sweden - 812S3M metaG (Illumina Assembly) | ecosystem: Environmental > Terrestrial > Soil > Wetlands > Permafrost | place: Sweden...
AGGCTATTACCGGCGTGAGTTTCAATAGCTCACGTCTGCTGACGCTCTTGAACTTGCGGCTGTCGGTCCGTGAGTTCATCCATGCCCTCCTTGCAAGCAATCAAATCAGATTCGCGATTCAGCAAAAAGTTACAGAACGACCTTGGATGCGGCATAGCGAGTTTACAAGAACCAGAGCATGTTGGGTGGGCGGGATGGACGGCCAATGTCATGGCCTTGAACGCTAATAGCCGTTGCTTCCGTGACGATGAGCGCAGCCGACGCGCGTTGTGAATAATATTCGGCATCGATCTGTCTCGGAACGCCATGCTCATCTGCGCTCATACGAGTCAGCGGGGCCATGATGATCCGGTGCCGCAACTCGATTGCACCGAGGCGAACTGGAGTGAAAGAGAATCGATGGACATTGCGCCTACCTCTCGTGCGTGTTGGCAGAGTATAGTCGGCGTCTCTGATGCGAAAGCAAGCAAGGAACACCCTGGGGCGCTCGACTGCGGCTAGGTCGGTTATGACAAGGGCGTACTAGATTCCGGAATGAGTACCCGCAAGTCGGCATCGCGCCACAATTCCAGGATCAGATGGGTGGAGGAATGCACGGCTCCATGGGCGTTTGCCAGGACTAATCCTCTCAAATCCTCCAAACGCGAGGTGGATGAGTGGTTTGGGCTGTTCGCGCGATCCCAGAAATGGAGGAAGAAAAATAGTGAAGTAAATACTTGACAGTAGACACCTGTCGATTGATACTGAAGTTTCCACTTCAGTGATTGCGATGAAACAAGGAGGTCAAGAAAAATGGCGGGAGCTAAGGTGGAACCGAAAGTTGTGCATGCGACATGTGTGGTGGAGCGGAACTTCTCGAATCCAGCGGGCCTAGTGTTTGCGGCTCTGAGTGATCCCCAGAAGGTTCGGCGGTGGATGGGCGGTAGCGAGTACTCCGAGCTGCTCGAATTTGCCTGCGAATTCCGGGAAGGCGGGAAGCAGGTCGTGAAGTACAAGATGGGACCCGGAACTCCGATCACTGGCGAGGTGATCACGAATGAGGGGCGGTTTCAGCAGATTGTGCTGGGCGAGCGGATTGTGACGGCTTCCACGATGAAGAGGAACGACCGGATCTTCTCAGCGTCACAGGTGACGTTCGAACTGGTGCCCACGGACAAGGGAACGGACCTGATCGTCACACATCAGGGAGCATTCTTTGAAGGGTCAGATGGACCGGAAATGCGGGAGCAGGGATGGAACGGGTTGATGGACAAACTGGTGGAAGTAGTGAATGAACAGTGAAACAGCGGTCAGTGCTCGGAGCGGCTAGCCGATAGTTGATAGCCGTCCGCTCGATGGCAAATCTGTCCGCAGGCCAGATGACCGTGGCTTCCGGCTTGACCGAAGAAGGCGGGGTAGCGATAAAGAGTCGGGTGGATATCGATCGGGTATTTCATGCGCTCGGAGACCGGACGCGACGGGCAATGCTGGACCGGTTAAGCCGAGGACCAGTATCGGTGTCGCAACTGGCCGGACCACTTGGGATCACGCTGACGGCTGTGGGACAGCATCTCGAGATACTGGAAGAGTGCGGGCTCGTAACAACGGAGAAGGTAGGGCGGGTGCGGACGTGCCGGATGGCTTCAACGGGGTTGGACGCGCTGGAGCGATGGGTGGGCGAGCATCGGACGGAATGGGAACGCAGGATGGATCGGTTAGGAGAGTTGCTGGAAGACAAAGAGTAGGCAGTTGGACTAGAAGCCTCGGACTCGTCGGACCACCAACTGGGTCTAGTCAGCGGAAAAGAATCACATCTCAAAAGTGACACGACACCTTTCGCTGGATGGTGAGGAGCAAGGGAATGCTTTTTCTGACAGACGGCGCTGCGATTGAACAGGGGAAATGATGGCGAGGATGAGCGGATTCTCTCGAAGGAAGTTTGTTGCGTCGGCAGTTTCTGCCACGGTCGTGACGGCATTGCCGATGCGTTCTACTGCAAGCGGACAGATGCAAAAGACGAAAGGAGAGGGCATGACGACACTGATGCCGTATTTGTTGTTCGATGGAAAGTGCAAGGAGGCAATGGAGTTCTACCAATCGTGCCTCGGAGGAGAGCTTACGCTGACGAAAGTAAAGAACTCTCCGGCGAAGGATCAGATGCCGGCGATCCAGCAGGACAAGGTGCTCAACGCGCATCTTAGTTCGGGCAAACTGGAGATCTCGGCATCGGATTGGCTGGCGCTGAACGAGACACCTGTTCGCGGAAACACCGTTTGTCTTTTCCTGAGCGGAGGGACGCTGCCAGAGCTGAAGGCGCTGTTTGAAAAGCTCTCGGCTGGCGCCAATGTGACCAATCCGCTGCAGCCAACATTTTTCGGGACATATGGGGCGCTGAACGACCGGTTTGGTGTGCGCTGGATGTTTTCCGGAAACTACGCCGGGAGCAAGCAAGGATGAGTGGGTCAAGTGGTCTCCATCCCCGGAAGCCGCCAAACCTGTGGAAGCCGGTTGTGCGCGTTGAGAAGAACGGATGTCGCGAATAGCCCATCCTAGGAACCTGCATTATGAAGGCGATCCGCGATGTTCTCGCTGCCTTCCTCGCCCTGTTCGCCATCGTCGTTTCGGCCTTCAACCTGTGGCCCGAATTTGAACGAACGGATCATCAGGTCAGTTGGCGCCAAATCGCTAATGTGCTCAACGAGGAGTGGATTTGTAACGGGAAGTCGGCTTCCGGGAAGTTGGAAATTGCGTTGTCGCTATGCGCCGACTGCGGGCGAGTCACGGTCGACTCGTGAGCTACGTTGCAGGGGGCACGCCAGGACAGGCGCAGCCGACACACGATCCCCCGAATCTTCATAGCTGAGAACCGCTCGTCTACTGCGCTGGTTGGTTGCTTGCGGACGGTTGATTCAGCTCTTGCTGCAACTGCAACAGTTGGCGCAATTGCTCAACATTGGCGGAGTTGGATGTTGGAACGCTCCTCGCACTTGGTTGCTGATAAACCTGATTGGTCTTGGGGGCTTGCTCGAGGACCACGTAGATCGGAGTATCCGCCGAAATCGTCACCACGATATGCTGGGTGATCGCTAATCGGGAAACCTCCTCATCTCCAGCCTCGCCGGCGTTGTTGCTGACGCGCTCCCGCATTAGGTCCGACTCGCTCAGCGACTGGTTCAGACTGCCTTGTTCCACCAACATCGCTCCAGCTTGGCCGATTCCTGACAGCGATCTGACCAGGACGTTCTTTCCTGTGTTTTTACCCTCAACTCTTCCTTTGAGTGGCCGCAAGTCCAAACCCGTGGCGGCGGCTTCGATGGGAACGACTGCACCATCCGGCATCAACAGAGAATCAAACTGGACGTCAACGTAACCTGAACGATCTCCGTTCCGGATGTGGCCGACCGCTTTTGCTCCCGCAGGCACGATAATTTCTCCGTCCCGCTCATAGTTGTACTCGATCACCGCCAAGACCGGTGTTCGCACTGCCGTGCTGGCCGCTGATTCCAGGCGTGCGCGCAATCGCGTACCCGTGGCCAGACCCAACCTTAGTTCTGGTGCTGGATCATTGATTTCGTGGGCCTGAGCACTCGCCGAACTGGGAGAGACGTTTCGCACGTAGATTAGCGAAGACTTCTCCATGGCCTCACGCTCCGCTTTACCCAAGTCTGGAGTCTCGGCGCCGGCGACCGTCCCCGAGCCTGGCTGGTAGGGCGGCGCTTGCCATGTCTGCTGGTCTCCGAAAGGCGGTATCGATCCCAAAGTTCCCGCTCCGCTCGCCATCGACCTCGTCGGTGTCAGCTTGGTTGCAGTTCGTTGTAGGTCTCGTTCGTTCAGGAAGCCTTCGTGAGTTTCTTTTGTGACGGGTCGGCCAGAATCGGTAATCGGAAACAGGCTCTTGTCGTTGCTCGCGGCACTGCTCTCCGATGCCAAGTCTTCAGTAGCAGTGGCACCACGACTCTTCGCTTTCTGTGGCGCGCCCCGATGGGGCATAGACGTAGCAACGAAGATCAGCAGCGCGATGACGATCGCTCCCGCCCCGATGATGACAAAGCGGTTCTGTTGGGTCTGCTGCCTGGCTCTCTGTTTTGCTCTTGTTGCGATCCCAGGCAGTGGCGCAGTCGCGTCCGCAGGGAGTGGCTCGTTGTTTCGAGCTTCATTTTCCGCTGGCTCCTGAAGGACTGCAGCGTTGCCGTTGTCGTTGTGTCCGTTTGGATGAATCACTTTGCACCTCCCGAGACCGGAGCCACAAACGCAATCGGCGCCAGGATAGGACGGTCGACCTCTTCCGCTTGGGCAACCGCTAGCAAGAGCCGTTCCCGGGCTTCTTTGAAAGTGGGACGCTCAAACACCACGATGCCGTCGGCCCTGGCACCCGGCGCGAGTCTACGCGAGGTGATCCAATAGTCCTTGATCGCCACCGGTTCGGCCTTGATCGCCTTTCGATGCTTGTCTTTCGATGTCCCCGCAAGCTGTATTTGCGGCGGCAGTACTTCAATGGTCCGTGCAGAAGAATTCAGGACGGCGAACGGCACGGCCATCTGTTGCTCTTTTTCTATCGCTTGTCCTACCGCAACCTGCAGTTGCTTTCCTTCCCAGTGTGGATTCTCAATCCGTTCTGCCCTGAGCAAATCCTGTTCTTGTCTGCCAGGCTTCTCTGGGGCAGTGCTGGTTGGCTGATTTTCTGTGGCGACGTTTTTTGTTTCGCCAACCACAAACACGGGATGAGTCGACGCAATCAGAAAGCTGCGCGGGCGCTCACAATTGAGGACATAGTCCACGGGCTCACTACGGTCTGACTTGCCTTGGCTCACCAGGCTCAGCGAGATCTCATGGCCTCCTCTGGTGGTAATCAGGGCGTTGGTTTGCGCAGGTTTTGCGCTGGTCGCTTTGAAGAACACCAACTGGGGCTCGGCTTCGGAGTGATCGGCCTTAAAAGCCCCCCGGGTCGCCCAGTACGACCGAGCTCACCTCCTCCAGCACCCGCACCGAACTGACGTATCCTGGCCGCAAGTGCAAGACCACAACTTGTTCCGGGTCAACATTCAGGCTCACGATTCGCGCCTGCGGAAGATCGGCTTGCGCTGACGCTATATGCAGCAGCAGGAGACTGACCGTTGTCAGATGCACCAAACTCAAACAAATTTTCATCTCACATCTCTTTCCGAACTGCTATTCGTAGTTCTTGGTTTAATTCCGGCTTGGCAGAGGTAAGTTGTTCTAATTCTTGCTACGTAGGCGATTACGTCGAGATTTCGATAGCCGAGATCCCGTCTGCCAATTACGTCTTCGCCGGCATAGTAGGCGGCAGCCACAAGCCTGAGATCGTTATGAAACTGTTGCATCAGCCATGCGAGGTAGCGCACGCCCCCGGAAACGTTCTGATCGACACTGCACCGGTCTCTTACCCCGAGTCGCTGAGCGGTTATGGGCATTAACTGCATTAGTCCTGCAGCGCCTTTGGGAGAGACCGCGCAAGCTTGCCAGTGCGACTCGCGTTCGACAATGGCGCGTACCAGCGCGACGGGGACCCGATAATGTTGGGCGTAGGCTGCGACGTAGTATTCGGCTTCGAGCCGTGCCTGTGGTTTGGGGGATTGCGCCCAGCAGATTGAGATTGCAGAAAGCACTTGCGCCAAGATGAGTGCTGGCTTCATGCCGCGCTCCTTCGCAGAGCCTCGGCGCTGTACTGCTGCGCGTCAAAGATCAAGCTGGCAAACCCATCCCGCAAGAGCAGCTTGCGCCGGTCGGCCTCGGTCTTGGCCAGCAACGGCAGGAGAATGTCTCGCATCTCGGCCGTAATTTGTTCACATCCCAGAACTTTGAGTGCCTGCGCCAGATCGAGAATCTCTGAGACTGAGGGTGGCTTTTCCAAGCTCCATCCACGCAGCGCCTTGGCAAGCCCCGCCATTCCCGCGTGGAATTCGCGGCTGGAATCCGGCGTCCTCAGCGCCACAATCTCTGCTTCTCGCTCGGCGGTAGGGTGTTCAACACGCAGGTAAAAACTGCGACGGCGCAGGGGATCGCCGATGCGCCTCTCTTCATTCGATGTCAACACAACGAAGGGAATGCTCCGGGCTTTGATGGTGCCGAGTTTCGGGATGCTCAACTGCCACACGCTGAGCAACTCCAGCAGCAGTGCTTCAAATGCGTGGTCCACTTTATCTAGTTCGTCGATCAGCAGGACACAAGGCCTTTCACACCGCAACGCGCGCAGAAGCGGCCCGGCACCGAAGAACTGCTGGCCGTGCAATTCAGTCTGCAAGGATTCCCAATCAACGCTGGTCGATTTGGCTTTGAGTTCAACGCAAAGTCGTTGAAGGGATTCATCGAACTTGCCGATGGCCTTCTCCTCGTTGATGCCTTCGTAGCACTGCAGGCGTTCGACAGTGGTGTCCGCCGAGGCGGCAACTGCATAGGCCAGTTGAGTCTTTCCACTACCGGCAGGTCCTTCCAATAACAAGGGCTTGTGGAGTTTCGCCGCCAGGTAAACCGTTGTCGTGGCAATCGAATCGGCGATGTAGCCAGTAGACCTAAGCCGCTCGCTGACTTCTTCAAAAGATGAAAACACCTGTGGCTCCTGTGCCCGAGCCGAATTTCCCGGCTGCGAGCTTCAAGAACTTAATCCCGAATGGAATTTCGGTCAAATCGGCTCCTTTAGGCGCCATTTACATGGAGAAATCGCCGGAACGGCCTGAGGGAATGAGCCCTTGGTTTGACCGAATTTCAGACTTCGGCTACAACCTGCTCACCTTTACCCTGCTGAACGGGGCCAAGGAGGAGAGATGTCAGAAGTAAATCCACATTCAAGTTCACCAACAAGCCTCCATTTGATTGGGAAAGAACCGAACAGGCCCGAGTTCGAGCCGGTTCTTGACACGGATGAGGCAGCATCTTTGTTGGGTATTCACCCAAAGACCCTCCAAAAACTCGCTCGGGCCAAGAAGGTTCCCGCAGTTCGCATTGGCAAATGCTGGGCCTTTCGTGCCTCCGCCTTGGACGCATGGCTAAAGTCGAAGCTCGCTAGCTAATGAGACTCCGATTCGCTCAAGCGCGCGAAACGGTGAGCACGAATTGCAGGCTTCGTCTCGACACACCAAGTGACGCTGCGGTAAGCTTCGTGCAGCCATTCGTGTCGCCTTAACCAAGGAGAAATTGGAAATGAGGCGCACGAGTTATCAACACGGTAGTCTGAAACTGGCGGATCGCAAAAAGGGAAACGTCTGGGAATTTCGATGGAGAGAAGTTCAAATCGACGGTTCGATACGGCGAAAGAACATCGTCATCGGAACAATCGACGAGTTCCCGAATCACTCAGCGGCGCAAGCCGCGGTGGATGCGCTCCGCTTAGAGATCAACCAACAAACCCCGCAACAGCTCATCAAGAACATCAGCTTAGAGACGCTGGTAAACCATTACCGCGAGCACGAACTGCCGGACATCTTCAACAAAACCAAACCGGTGCCCGACGCAGCGGAAGAGGACCGGAAGTCCTACGCCACGCAGGTGACCTACGACGGTTACTTGCGGAAGTGGGTCCTTCCACGCTGGCGCTCTTGCCGCCTTTCCGAAATCAAGGCGGTGGATGTAGAGAAGTGGTTGAAGACTCTCTGCTTCCCAAAAACTGGCGTTCTCCTAGCGCGGGGAAGCAAAGCGAAAATCAGGAACATCATGAGCGTACTCTACTCCCATGCGATTCGATGGGAGTGGGCGGATCGGAATCCCATCACAAGCGTTCGCCAAAGCGCAAAACGGCAGAAGGCTCCCGAAATCCTGACTCCCGAAGAGATTGTGGGCATCCTCAAGGAATTGCCCGAACCACTTCGGACCATGATCGAACTAGATGCCTTCACAGGTTTGCGCCGAGGGGAACTCATCGGGTTGCGATGGGAGGACGTGGATTTCGAAAGTCTGGTTCTTCACGTTCGGAGATCCGTCGTTGCCATGGTGGAAGGCGGCCCGAAGACGGAAGCCTCACAAAAGGACGTTCCGTTGGACGCGCAGCTTGCCGATTGCCTGTTCGCCTGGAAACAGCGGTCTGTGTATACGCAGCCGGGCGATTGGGTATTTGCGTCGCCACACATGAAAGGCCGTCAGCCCTATTGGCCGAGCACGTTGTGGCGCTACTACGGCAGACCGGCTGTAAAGCGGGCGAAGGTGGGCAAGAACGTGAGCTATCACACGTTTCGCCACACCTTTGGGACGCTGCTGAACGCCAATGGGGAGAATCCCAAAGTGGTTCAGGAACTCTTGCGGCACGCCAGCCTGAAGGTCACGACCGACGTCTACATGCAAGCAGTCAGCTCCCAAAAGAGGGAGGCACAAAGCAGGTTGGTAAAGATGGTCAAGGCAGCTGGCATGAAGTGAATGCCGCCAGCGCAACTGGACCAAATTGGACCATGAAGAATTTCGGGTGTTTCCAACAAGTCCTTTGAAATCTTGGCGTCCCCGATGGGATTTGAACCCATGTTACCGCCGTGAAAGGGCGATGTCCTAGGCCAGGCTAGACGACGGGGACGTTTGTGGGCGAGACGACTGTTTGCCGCCGATCTTCATAGTAACAGGGCGTTTTTTCCCCGTCAAAACTGGATGCGTTCACACACTTTAAATCTCGCACCGAACGCGCCCTGCATAATGCGCCCCACATTTAGAATACATCCATGGGCGATTCGCTTTACTTGAGCCTGTGGTTTCCAAGCTTTGATGAATCCGAGATTCTGCCGCGAACGGTTAGCGTGCTGCGGCAGATTCCGTTTTCTCCGGCGCGGGAAGGTGTGACCTACGCGGCGATCCAACCCGTCTCGTGGAGTGAGCCGACGATTCTCGAGCGCCGCTTCCTGCCTGGCGTTCCGCCGGAAGACGCGGCGGAAGCGGTCGCAGAACTTCTGCACGACGACTATGCCTACATTTTCGAGGCTTATTGGGATTTGTGGACTCCTCCCGAGGGCGCCGAGAAATGGGTGCTGGAGCCGTCGCTGGTGCGTCTGGTCGCGCATGGCATGGAATTTGAAGAGCACGCGGCGGAAGAGGCCGGCCACATTCAAATCGATTTCGGTTTGGACTCGTCCTTCCTCCATGAAGAAGTCGAGTTTACTTCCGAGGCGGAGCGAAACGTCCGCATCAATGTTCAAAAGCTGGTGGAGTTCACCGCCAAAGTCGAAAAAAACTCCGGAGCAACGGGGCGGTTGCTGTGGTCCGAGTCGGAGGAGAACCTGGCGCAGAAACTGATCACACGGCTGCAGAGGATCAACTGAGAGCATCAACGCGGAGGACGCAGATCTCACGCAGAGAACGCTGAAAGACTAAATCAAAATCCATTTACGAGCCTTGTGATGCCATCTTTCAACCTATCAACGTGAAAGTTAACCAGCAGGCCCAGTCTCTTTCCACCCAGTTTTAGGTAAGAGAGAAGCTGGGCCTTGTGAACTGGCAGAACCGTTTCGATTGCTTTAAGTTCGACAACAACGTCGCCCTCGACGAGAAGATCGATCCGATATCCAAGGTCGACGTGCACTCCATCGTAGCTCACAGGTAACGGGAACTGTGTTTCGACACGCAGGCCCCGTTTCCGAAGTTCATGAGCCAGGCAGACCTCGTACGCCCCCTCGAGAAGACCCGGCCCAAGAACTGTATGAACTCGCATGGCCGCATCGACAATTTGCCCGCTGATCGCATTGAGCCTTTCTCTATCTTCTCAGCGATCTCCGCGCGGTTTGTCTCCGCGGCCTCTGCGTTAATCATTTTGTTCGGCCCGCGTCGATCTTAAGCTTTTCGCCGGCCGCAGCCTGAGCCGCCGCTAGTCGAGCGGTGAGTACTCGGAACGGCGAACAGGAAACGTAGTTCAGTCCGACCCGATAGCAGAACTCGACCGACGATGGTTCGCCGCCGTGTTCGCCGCAGATGCCAACCTTCAGGTTCGGACGCGTCTTGCGTCCCCGTTCGACCGCTATCTTGATCAACTGGCCCACGCCTTCTTGATCCAGAACGGCAAACGGATCCTGCTTGATGATTCCATCCGCTAGATAGGTGGGCAGGATTTTGTTGACGTCGTCGCGCGAGAAGCCCCATGTGGTCTGCGTGAGATCGTTGGTCCCGAAGGAGAAGAACTGCGCTTCCTTGGCGATCTCATCGGCGATCAGGGCGGCGCGCGGCAGTTCGATCATCGTGCCGACCAGATACTCCACCGTGCGTCCTTTTTCTTTGAAGACTTCTTTTGCCACTCGGTGAACAATCGTTGCCTGGTTCGCCATCTCATTCAGAGTGGCGGTGAGCGGGATCATCACTTCGGGATAGACCTTGACGCCGTTCTTCGCGACGGCTACGGCCGCCTCGAAGATTGCGCGCGCCTGCATCTCGGTGATCTCCGGATAGGTGATGCCGAGCCGGCAACCGCGATGTCCGAGCATCGGATTGAACTCGTGGAGCTGCTCGACGCGGCTGAGGAGCAGCGGCATAAGCTTCTTTAAGTCGCCAACCGCTTTCGCTCCGTAGTCGCGGTACTTTGAGACCAACCCCTTTTTCTCCTTCGCGTCCGCATACTGGAGCGTCGCGATATCCACCATCAGATCTTCGCGGCGCGGCAGGAACTCGTGCAGCGGCGGGTCGAGCGTGCGGATGGTTACCGGGAGTCCGTCCATCGCCTTGAATACGCCTTCAAAATCCTTGCGCTGCATCGGCAGCAGTTTCTTCAATGCCGTGCGGCGATCTTTTTCGTTATCGGCGAGAATCATGGCGCGCATGTGCGGAATCTTCTCCTCGCCGAAGAACATGTGTTCGGTGCGGCAAAGGCCGATGCCCTCGGCGCCGAAAGTACGCGCCTGAATGGCATCGCGAGGAATGTCCGCGTTGGCGCGAACTTTGATGGTGCGGTACGGGTCCGCCCAGGCCATGAATTTCTGCAGCTCGGGATCGTCGGGGGAAGGATCGAGGGTATTGAGCTTGCCCTTGATCACCCGGCCCGTGGTGCCATCGAGCGAGATCCAGTCGCCGGATTTGAAGGTCTGGCCTTTGACGCGCATTTCGCCCGCTTTCTCATCAACGTCAACATCGCCCGCACCCGCTACGCAGCATTTACCCATACCACGCGTAACCACTGCGGCGTGGCTGGTCATGCCCCCGCGCGAGGTCAAAATGCCCTTGGCGACTTCCATGCCGTGGATATCTTCGGGCGTGGTTTCGGCGCGGACAAGAATGACATGAACATTTCTTTCGGGTCCGGCCTTTTCCACGGCTTCATCGGCGCTGAAGACAATCTGTCCAACCGCCGCGCCCGGAGAAGCAGGCAGGCCTTTCGCCAGCACTTCGACCTTGCTCCCCTTTTCGTCAAGCCTGGGAACCAGGAAGTCATACAACTGATTGGGATCGACTCGGAAGATGGCTTCTTCCTTGGTAATGAGTCCTTCATCCACCATCTGCAACGCGACGCGGACCGCGGCCAGCCCGGTGCGTTTGCCGTTACGCGTTTGCAGCATGTAGAGCTTGCGGTCCTGAATGGTGAACTCAAAGTCCTGCATGTCTTTGTAATGTTTTTCCAGCCGGGTGGTGATATCGCGGAGCTGGTTATAAACATCGGGCATGATCTTCTCGAGTTCGACGATTGGAACCGGAGTCCGCACGCCCGAAACCACATCCTCACCCTGCGCGTTCAGCAGGAATTCCCCATAGAATTCTTTGGTCCCATTGGCCGGGTTGCGTGTGAATCCGACGCCCGTGCCGCTGGTGTCGCCGAGGTTGCCGAAGACCATCGCTTGCACGTTGACGGCGGTACCGAGCATGTCATCGATATTGTTGATGCGACGATAGTGCTTGGCGCGATCGTTTTGCCACGAGCGGAACACGGCATCGCGAGCCAGTACTAACTGCTCGTTCGCGTCCTGCGGAAAGTCGCGCTTGGCGTGCTTCTTGACCGCTTTCTTGTACTCCGCGATGACCTCTTGCAGCGCCTGGGCATCGAGGCCGGTATCGAACTTGGTTTTCTTCTGTTTCTTCTTGGCGTCGAAAATCTCGTCGAATACCGATTTCTCGATGTCGAGCACGACGTTGCCGAACATCTGAATCAGGCGGCGATAGGAGTCATAGGCGAAGCGCGGATTGCCGGTGCGCTTGGCAAGCGCCTCAACGCTTTGATCGTTCAGGCCGAGGTTGAGAATCGTGTCCATCATGCCGGGCATCGAGAACTTTGCGCCCGAACGCACGCTCACCAACAACGGGTTCTCGCCCTTGCCGAGTTTCTGTCCTTGAAGAGTCTCCAGCTTGGCCAGCGCTTCCTCCATCTGCTGGTCCACCGCTTTCGACACCGCGTTGTGCCGCATGTATTCGCGACAGGCCTCGGTCTGGATCGTGAAGCCGGGAGGAACCGGCAAGCCGGCGTTGGTCATCTCGGCGAGTCCAGCGCCTTTGCCGCCGAGAACGTCTTTCATCTTGCCATTGCCGTCGGCCTTGCCGCCGCCGAAGAAGTACACGTATTTTGTGTCCGCGGGTTTTGTGGTCGTGGGTTTCGGTTCGATAATGCCGGTATCGGGGAGAGTCGTCGTTGCCATGTATTGATCCTCTTCTTTCTGTTATCTATTATTTCGCAGATTCCTTGCCTTCGGTCACGATCTCGGAGAAATCGGCGATCGTGGAAAATTCTTTGACTACAGTCTGCAACAGAGCCAGGCGATTGGCGCGGAGATTGTCGTCCTCGACCATCACCATGACTTTGTCGAAAAATTTGTCGATCGCGGGCCGCAGCTTCGCGATCTCAATCAGCGCCCCTTCATAGTCGCGCACCGCGCGCAACTTCTCAACCGCCGCCACGGTTCGCGGGATCAGCGCAGCGAGTTCCTTTTCGGATTCTTCCTGCAGGCCGGCGGGGTCGACGCGCATCGCAATAACTTTAGTCTTTTCAGTTGCTTGGCGAAGAATATTCTTCATCCGCTTGAATGCACTGGAGATGGATTCGAAATCGGCCGAGCCGCGCACCTTGCTCACCGCGTCCGCCCTCGCTGCTGCGTCCACCACGTCGTCGGAGTCGACCGCGAGCACGGCGCTAACCACGTCATACGCGTAACCTCGCGCATCCTTCAAATAGAATTCAAGCCGCTCGCGGAAAAAACCGCGCACCGAATCGGAGTAGGCCGCGTTCGAGAACTTCTTCTCGGCTTCAAAGCCCTTATAGCGGCCGCGCGCATCGGCCATGAGCTCCGATAGACGGAACGGCAGTCGATGCTCGGCGATCGTCTTCACTATGCCGTTCGCCTGCCGGCGCAGCGCAAACGGATCCTTCGATCCGCTGGGGATAAGACCGAGCGCAAACATTCCCGCGATCGAGTCGGCCTTATCGGCGATGGAGAGAACCGCCCCCTCGATCGTCGCTGGCGCGCCATCCTCCATCGACTCGGGCTTGTAATGATCGTAGATGGCCCGCGAAACCGCGAGTTGGACGTCGGGCTTCATGTCTTCATCAAGTTGTTGTACGTCCGGCTTCGAGTAAAGACCGCCGACAATCCCCTGCAGTTCGGTGAACTCCTTCACCAGTTCCGTGGTCAGATCGGTCTTGGCCAGCAGCGCTGCCTTGTGGACCACGCCCGGTCGAATCGCCATGCCGCTCTGCTTCACCGTCTCGGAAAGCCAACTGGCCAGGCGTTGCACACGCATCGTCTTGTCGTAGTAGCTGCCAAGATCTTTCTGGAACGTAACGTGGCGCAGCAAGTCGACGCGCTGGCGGAGAGTCTGCTTCTGGTCCGTCTGCCAGAAAAAGCGCGCATCGTTGAAACGGGCGCGCAAAACGCGTTCGTTGCCGTGCCGGATTAAGCCCAAGCCATCCGAGTCGCCTGCCGTGTTGAGCACCGCCAGGAAGTGCGGCAGCAGTTTTCCATTCGCATCTTCGATGGCAAAATATTTCTGGTGGTCGCGCATCACCGTGACCAGCACTTCTTCGGGCAGATCGAGAAACTCGGGATCGAAGCTTCCGAGGATGACCGAGGGAAACTCGGTGAGATTGACAACGATCGCTACCAGCGGCTTGTCTTCCCGCCATCTCGCGCCGGGGATGGTGCGAGTCGCCGCGTCGAGCGCTTTGCGGATCACCTGTTCACGCTCGGCCGCGCCCAGAACTTTCGCGCCGCGCAGGGCCTCGACATAGGCGCTGGGCTTGGAGATCGCGACGGTTTCGCTGCCGGTCGTGCTCCCAATGATGCGGTGTCCGCGAGAAGTCTTGCCGGCTGCGAGACCGAACAATTCCAACGGGACAACCTGCTCATCGAGTATGGCTACCAGCCAGCGCACCGGACGAACAAACACTTCCCCCCGCTTGCGCCAGTACATATTCTTTGGCCAGTAGAGCGTGGAGATTTCCTTGGGAAGATGCTCGGCGAGAATCTCGGCGGCAGTGCGACCTTTTCGCGTGACCGTAGCCGAAAGATATTCGCCCTTCGGAGTGCTGACCTTTTCGAGCTTGCCGACATCCACGCCGACTTTCTTGGCAAACGCGTGCGCTGCTGCTGTCGGCTGGCCATCTTTATACGCGATCTGCGCGGACGGCCCGTTCACCTGCTCGGTAAGGTCGGGCTGCGAGGCGGGAATCCCGGAAGCTAGAACGGCCAGCCGGCGCGGGGTATCGAGATGCGAAATCGATCCCGCAGGTTCGAGGCGCTCGCGCTGTAAAAGAGCGTTTAAGCGTTCGCGCAGTTCGAGGGAAGCGGCGTCAATCATCCTCGCCGGGATTTCCTCGCATCCGATTTCGAGTAGAAAGTCAGGCATGAGCAATTCTTTTTATTTTCTCAAAACTACGCCAAAGTGAATGTGCGCCGGATCACAATCGATTTTCGCTCACCCCACCGGAGCAAACTTGTCTTTCTTCCCCTTAGCTCCAAGCTTTGGGACCCGATCGTTGCTCTTACCTTTTTTTTCAGCCGGAAACTGCTGGTCCATCCAGGCCTTGGCGATCCCCACCGCCAACGCACGCACCCGCGCGATCACGCCAACCCGCTCGGTCACCGAAATCGCACCCCGGGCATCGAGAATGTTGAAGTAGTGCGAGCATTTCAGACACAGATCGTAGGCGCCCAGCAGGGGAAAGCGTGACTTCTCGCGGGCAATATCGACGCCGTCGCCTCTGCTTCTATCCGTGCGTAAAGAAGCGTAGTGGTCGATCAGTTTCTTGCACTCTTCTTCGCACAGTTCGAAATGCTTCCATGCGCTCTGCACGTCCGCCGTTTCGAAGTTGTAGACCGAGAACTGCTGCTCTTCGGTCAACCGCACCTCTCCATACTTCACTTCCCTGCCCGTGTCGGGATCGCGCGCCCACACGATGTCGTAGATCGAGTCCACGTCTTGCAGAAAAGCGCACAGCCGTTCCAGACCGTAGGTAAGTTCGACAGAGATCGGATCGAGATCCACGCCGCCACACTGCTGGAAGTAGGTGAACTGCGTGACCTCAAGACCGTCGAGCATGACCTGCCACCCGATGCCCCAAGCGCCGAGCGTTGGAGACTCCCAGTTATCTTCCTCAAACTTGATGTCGTGCTGACGCAGGTCGATGCCGATCGCGCCGAGCGATTCTAGATAAAGCTCCTGCACATTCGCCGGCGGCGGCTTCAAGATCACCTGCAACTGCAGGTGCTTGAACAACCGGTTGGGATTCTCTCCGTAGCGTCCATCGGCCGGACGACGCGACGGCTGCACATAAGCGACCTTATAAGGACTCGGCCCCAGCACGCGCAGAAAAGTTTCCGGAGCCATCGTCCCAGCGCCAACTTCGACGTCGTAGGGTTGCTGAATGACGGCTCCGCGCTCCGCGTAAAAAGCCTGCAGTTTGAGGATGAGTTCTTGGAACGTCAGCGAATTGGATTTGGATGGATTCACGTAGTGAGTCCGACTGTAGCCCTTAACCGCTGCCTATTAACCTGTTTGTCATCCCGAGCGAAGCGAGGGATCTGCATCTTGCCGCGAACTACAGATCCCTCGCTTCGCTCGGGATGACAATCCATAACAAGTATTCCCGTACTTTGCCTCTTGGCGCTAAGCTCAAAACCTAAGGCTTGAGCTAAGGGCTAAGTGCTAACTGCCGATTTTTTCCAGCATTCCCGCCGTCACCAGCTTCTTCTCGATATGCCGCTCCAGAATCTGGAGAAGAAACCTGCGCAAATCCGCACACACCGCTTTCGGCCAGTCAATCTCTGCAAATTCGGAAACGCGCGACCGCAGCATCTGCGCCGCGATCTTTCTCGATTCCGGCGACAGTTCCGACGATGCTATGCGCCTATCATCGATGCACACCAAGCCGTCGGCAAGCGCGTGGTAGAACGCCCGGCTGCCGTTGCGGATGTCATCAAATGACCGTCCGCAGACCATGCACTCCGAAAACTCCGGCAGAAACCCCATGAGCCGCGTCATCCACAGCTCAAAGTACGTGAGCGGCATCCACAGCGCCGGGCCGCGCAATTCCTGCAAAACCGCCAGACTCAACCGAAACACCGCGTCGCTAGCCTCGCGATCGGGCATCAACTCGTCGAGCAACTCGGCGACGTGCGCCAACGCCACCGCCCGCGTATAACTAACCTCGCTGGCCAGCGGCGATTCGATCACTTCACAGGAATCGAGCCGCGCCAGTTCCTGTCCCTCGCGGTCATCGTAAAACGCCCGCACGTACGTGAGCGGCTCCAGCGCGCCTCCGAAGCGGCGTCTCGACTTCATGGCCGCGCGCGCCACGCCTTTCACCTTGCCCTCCATGCGGGTAAAGAGCGTAACCAGCAGATCGGACTCACGCAACGGATACGTGCGCAGAACGATCGCCTCCGACTCCTTCAGCGCCATGGAAGGTCTACAGGTTAATGAATGATTGTAATGGAGAAGGCAGGCTTTTGGCTGTTAGCTTTTGGCTCTTAGCTCAAATCTCATGGCTCATAGCTTCGTCGGTTCAAGCCAAAGGCTAAGAGCTAAAAGCCAAGGGCTGCTGTCTACCGCCCGAAGTACTTCGCATTCCTCTCGGTGTACTCTTTCCACTTTTCCGGCAAATCGTCGAGCGCGAAGATGGCCGAGACCGGGCAGACCGGCACGCAGGCGCCGCAGTCAATGCACTCTACAGGATCGATGTACAGCATCTCCTCGGTCCCGTACTTGTCGGAGTCCTTCTTGGGGTGGATGCAATCCACCGGACAGGCGTCAACACAGGCGGTGTCTTTGGTTCCGATGCAGGGCTCGGCAATTACGTAGGCCATAGAGTTTCATGCTCCTCGGGCTTTAGGGAGGGTGAACGAACTCACAATATTAGCAAGAACCCAGCTATCGGTACAGGCAGCACCACTCAGCAGCAGCTTTTCAAGGTCGAAAGGCGCACAAGCGAGTTCCGATTGGCGGGAGGCGCCATTGCCCGCCCGCTCCGATTATCCCTCTGCCCCTTGTGCGATCGCTTCGTTCGTTTCCGCCTGCGGTACCGGACTGGCGGGAACCCGCGCCGGCGCGCCGCGCCAGGCTCCGGCCTTGAAGCCTTCCCTCACCAGTTTGAAAATGGTTCGCCGATTTTGCGCAATCACCTTTATCCAGGCCATCTTCCCTAGCATGGGGAAATAGATGCCGCGGAAACAGATACGCGCCAGAAAGATGTTGACGCGATAACCCAGCGGCTGATCGTGCAGCGACTCGACCGCTTGCGCCAGCGCCTCCGCACTGTAAGCCTCGGCCCAGCCACGATTCACTTCGGCATGAGCTTCGTCAATGCTCATCTTGAGCGGCGTGTGCGCCATGGCAAACGGGATGAACTCCTGCCAATGTTTGGGACGAGTCAGTCGTCCAGCCTTCTCCAGCCGCTTATACAGCGGCGTCGCGGGCAAAGGAGTCAGCAGGCCGAAGATCGGAAGACCCGGAGGCCAGGTCCGAACTTGCGACAGAGTTCGCTCGGCGACTCCAACGGTGTCGTTATCCATGCCAAAAATAAACGACGTGATGGCATAGACATTGCGTGACGCCAGCCGCTCCAGCACCGCCGCATATTCACCCGGCTTGTTGAATCCCTTGTTCACGTCTTTCAGATTGGCCGGGTCGATGGACTCCATGCCGATAAAGATCCACTTGCCTCCAGAAGCCGCGATCAGGTCGACGAGTTCTTCGTCGCGCAATAAATTGGCGCTGATCTGCGCCACCCAATGCACTTGCGCGCCGGCGGCAATGATGTCGCGCAGCAGCGACTTCGTGCGCTTGATGTTGATGGCGAAATTATCGTCGATGAAAAAAACCGCCATCTGGCCTTTCTCCGTGCGGGCGCGGGCCTTCAGCAGAAGCAGTTCATTCACCACGCTCTCATTGGTGCGGAAGCGAATCGAGTCTCCGAAAAATCCGGTCACGGTGCAAAACTCGCAGCCGTACGGGCAGCCCCGCCCGGATTCGACAGGAATAATGCGAAATGATCCCCAGCCTTCCCCGATCTTCTGGAGCAGGCCGCTCGCGGCCTTCGGCACCAGATTGAACTGCTTGAGATCGATCGACTGCCACGGAATCACCGGGTATTCCTTCAGCGACGGCTTGCTCTCTTGGCCAAAGGCATCCACCGGCGCATAAATCTCCTTGAGCTGACCTCGGGCAGCATCCGCAACAATCAGCGGCCAAGTCGCATCGGCTTCGCCCAGGGCAACGGCGTCGGCGTGGCGCGGCCCTCCATCTCGGCCGAGCGCCTCGTCGGCCATCTCCGTCACGTGAGGTCCGCCCATCACCACCGGAACTCCCGTGGCCCGAACCGCGTCCGCCATGCGATACGCTTTGGCGATCATTCTGGTCATGGCACCGATGCCGACCAATCCAATATTGTTGTCGCGCACAAATTGCGCGATCCCCGCTTCGTCCATAGGCTGGGCGTTGCCATCCACCAGCAGCACTTCATGACCCGGTGGCGTCAGAGCCTGGAGCAGAAACATCCACAGGTGCGGCATGAAATTGCGCGTGACTCCGTTGTCGGGGTTATAGAGCAGGATTTTCATAGGGTCTTTCGCGATTCCGCAAAGCGCCGCTTTGCTAGATGCTGGGCTGATGGGAAAAATCGAAAACGCCAGAACGGCGAGTTGCCCTGGCGCCTAATAGCTAGGAAGCGTTCGTTCGAATGTACCCTAGCGTACATTATACACCGCAAAAGCGATGTGATTCGCGTCGGGGCCGACGACCTGATACGAATAATATTTGGTCGGCGCTGATGGACCGATCCTTGAATCGGCCGGAAATAATGATTTCAGGAACAAAGGCCGGCGCTGCTGTCCTGAATTTGGACGTTTGCAACGCGCCCCTGCTCTCGAAGGCTCGTACTCGACGATGTACCCAGCCACCGCGCCCGCTGCTACAGTCAGTGGCGACCCAAGCATATCTGCCCCGGCCCGCTGCGTCGGAGAAGTTCCGGTTGGTTGTGCGCCCTGATCCGACTTGGTCGGCAGGCGTCGATACGCCCGGCGCTCCACTAGACCTTTCGCTCGTTCGCGTAGGCGACCGGACTGGGCAACGGTTCCAGTCCCCGGCCTGCGAAGATTTCCTGGAACTCGTGCAAGAGCGCGTCGTGCACCAACCCATTCGACGCCACCGTCTCGCGGCTTGCGATCTGGAATGCGCCGCCGGAAAAGTCTGTGACCTTCCCCCCGGCTTCCTGGACCATCAGCACTCCTGCCGCCGTGTCCCAGGGATTGAGATTAAATTCCCAGAAGCCGTCAAAGCGGCCCGACGCGACATTGCACAGATCGAGCGCCGCCGATCCCGCCCGCCTCACCCCGTGGGTGCGCAACGTGATCTGGTGATAGAAATAAATATTCGGGCTCTTGTGCCGCTTGTGGCTGGGGAAACCGGTGGCGACCAGGCACTCTCCCAGATTCGCTGTAGCCGATACGTGGATCGCTTCGCCGTTCAGTCGTGCGCCGCTTCCAAGTTCGGCGGCGAACATCTCGTCGCGCGTCGGATCGTAGATCACGCCCGCGATCCGCTGCCCCAGTCGCTCCACGGCGAGCGAAACGCAAAACACCGGGTAGCCGTGCGCAAAGTTCGTAGTGCCATCGAGCGGATCGACGTACCACTTGTACTCGCCGCCGGTTTCGATCCGCGCTCCCTCTTCACCCATCACGTCGTGCGTTGGAAACTGATGGCGGATCCTCTCCAGAATCATCGCCTCCGACTTTCGATCGGCCACCGTGACCAAATCCACGTCGCCCTTATATTCAATCTTCACGTGCTGCCGAAAATACTCCATCAGCAAGCTGCCCGCCTCACGGGCCATCGCCTGCATCGGAGAAATCAGGTCCAAAGATTGGCGGGATTGATTGGATGTCATGCGACTTCTAGGCTTTCATTTCAAACTTGAATGCTGGGTACTAGGTACTGGCGACTGGCTACTTCTTCTTTACGTCTTCCGCGATATACACAATCTCGTGCTTGAAGATGAAAAGATTCGGACCATCCTGGCGCGTCACTCGCACCATGTTCTTGTCGTAGTACTCGATCCAGCCCTGGACCACTTCCCCGTCGGCCAGTTTCAGGCTCACGATTCTCTGCTTTTCCCCCAGCGCTTTCAGATATGCGGCTTCTTCAAAAGTCTCGTCTGGGGGAGGAATACGCTTCTTGCCAAAGTTGGGATTTCCCGTCTGTAACGGCATCTCGTCATTCTACAACGTCGAGCCGATAGATCAGCCTTTCTTCGTAGAGGTCGAAACAAAGAACGCCGCCTCCTCGGGACGCACAACCCGCGGCATCCACAGAGGACGCCGAAGCCCTCCCGGCCCCGGAGCAGGACGAGTCAGCGCCTTCCACCGTTGATAAACCGCGAAGGAAAGATTGGTATCGACGAAGATGTCGCCGTAACGGTCATCGGCGCGAGCCCGCTCCACGCGCACCATCTGGTGCCAGCAGTGCATGCCGCTGACCGGGTCGGGATGTACCGGGAAGGTGATGTCCTGATGCACTCCGGCATCGCTCCACCAGACGCGCTTCGTATCGGGATCGGACGTTTCGTAGGGCTCCACTCCCGAGATCTGGCGCATCTTCCATTGTCCTTTGCCAACTTCCTGCAGATCGACCCACGCGCTCGACATGCGTTCGACCTGATCTTCCTTATTGATGCGCCATCGTCCGAGGTGGTGAGAGCAGGCGACCACGCCGGGCGTAAGCCCCTCAGTGACCCACGCGTGCAATACGAAGAAGCCAATTTCTGTGTGGACTTTGAGTAAATCGCCGGTGCGAATGTCGCCGAGTCTTTTGGCGTCCACCGGATTCACCCACAGCGGATTCTTGTGCGCAATCTCATAAAGAAATTTCGAGTTCCCCGATCGCGTGTGGATCAGATGCGGCAAACGGAAAATCGGCAGCAGCGTGTACACCTCGCCGTTCGCGTCCTTCGGCCATTCCACCAGCGGCATGTATCGTTGGTCGAAATCCGGATCGAAATCTTCCCCTGCCTTCCCCATCGAAGCCGCTTGCGCTGATCTATGAATGTGGCTGCGATAGTATTCCGGAAGCGCGAATTCAGGCCACTTCCAGTCCGCCAAGGTTTTCGAAAACAACTCCAGTTTGCGCGACGGCGTGTTGTAGCCGACGACCGCTTCGCCGTCGATCATCACGCCCACCGCTTTGCCTGCTTTGGTGACCACGCCGTTCACTTCGACTTGCGATCCGGAGAGATCGGCGGAAGCCACCGGCTTCTCGTTCAGCTTATAGACGTCGGTGGTCACCTCATAGGCGCCGTACTTGCGCATGTATTCCAGCGGTTTCAATCCCTCTTTCGCGGCGGCTTCGGGTAAGCCCGGGACTGAATTCTCGAAAATCCATCCGTAGTATTCGTCGACCGTCAGTTTCTGTCCGGGACGGTACGGAGATTCAAACCACTGCCGAATTCCCATCGAACCGTCGGGATCGATCGCCCACGAGAGGTTGATCCAGAATTCATCTTCTTCCCAAACTTCTCCCGGATTCGCTTGATACGTGTAATCGAATTTCTTTCCCTCCCTTTCCTGCAGAACGCGTAGCACCGGCTGGCGAAAGCCGATCCACTTTCCGGCATAGGATTCCTGGCTCATCAGGTCGTGACGCTCGGAACTGAAGCCCATGGGCAAAACATAGTCCGCGAACCACGCTGTCTCGCTCCAGGTCGGAGTCAACGCGGCGTGCAAGCCAACTTTCTCTTCGTCGCGCAACATCTCGATCCACGAAAATCCGTCAGGATAAGTCCAAACCGGATTGAAGACGCGCGTGAAATAAGCTTCGAGGCGGCCGCGTCCTTCCTTGAGAAAATGCGGCAGCAGGAACGACATTTCATGCGTGCACAGCGGCCACTCCGGAGGATAGAGCAGTTCGTTCCAGTGTTTCTGCGGCGGCGGATTCTTGAACGGACGCGGCACAAACTTGTTCCACGCATTCAGATTGTGTCCGCCCGGAGTTCCCACCGACCCGGTCAGTACATGCAGCAGCATCAAGGCGCGCGCGGGTTGCCATCCGCCCAGATTGCCGGACGCGCTGCCCCGCCAAAGATGCGATGCGAAGCGGCTTCCTGCAGCCGCGATCTCGCGCGACGTCTTGACGATGACGTCCGCTTTCACTCCACTTTCTTTTTCCGCAAACTCCGGCGTGAATTTCGCGTAGTGCCGCTTCAGCGCTTCGATCAGAGCTTCGAAACTTTGGCCCTTCGCGCGAAATCCGTCGACTTCGAGTTCTTCCCAGTTGGTCCAGCTCTTCACGAACTTGGCGTCGAAGCGATTTTCCCTAAGGATAACCATCGCCATTGCCAGCAGCACCGCTGCTTCGGTCCCGGGATAGCTCGGCATCCAGTAATCCGCCATGCTCGCCGTATTCGAAAGGCGCGGATCCATGACGGCAAGTTTCGCTCCCGCCATTTTTCCTTCAATAATGCGCTGGGCATGGGGATTGAAATAATGGCCCGACTCAAGATGGGCGGAGAGCAGAAGAATGAAGCGCGCGTTGGCGTGGTCGGGAGAGGGCCGATCGGCATAGTGCCAGAGCAGATAACCAAGCCGCGCCGAAGACGAGCACACATTCGTGTGGGAGTTGTGGCCGTCGATGCCCCACGCCTGCAAAGTGCGTTCCATCGTGAAGTCGTATCCCGGCCGGCCCACGTGGTACATGACTTCTTCGCCACGATTTTCCTGGAACGCTTTGCGGATGCGCGCGCTGAAAGTTTCGAGCACCTCGTCCCACGAAGTTCGCGTCCACTTCCCACCGCCGCGCGGCCCGGACCGCTTCATCGGATAAAAGATGCGATCGGGATCGTGAATCTGATTGATCGTCGCCGGGCCTTTCGCGCAGAGCCGCCCGCGGCTGGCTGGATGTTTCGGGTTGCCTTCAAACTTGGCGACTTGTCCGGTCGCCTTATCGACATAAGCGAGAAGCCCGCACGCCGACTCGCAGTTGAAGCAGATGGTTGGGACGATCTGGTAATGCTTTTCGACGCGGCGAGGCCAGGCTGCGGCATCGTACTCGACCCAGTCGTCCCACTTCTCGACCGGCGGACAATACGAAAGATGGCTGCCGTCGCGCTTGAATTCGGTCATCGCTGCATCTCCATATGCTCACGTAGGGACAGCCGCCTCGGCTGTCCAAGCGAGCGCGGCTCGCTTGGGTTTCGTTCATCCATCCCTGCCCTCGATGCGTGGCGGGGCTTCGCCCTGCCGGACAGCCGAGGGCGGCTGTCCCTACGCACAGCCCTAGCTGTTCGGCACGCTTTGCCCAGCCATCACGAAGCACCATTCAAAAATCAAAAGTCCCGCTAAAGCGAGGACGCTCGCTAACCCCGCCGTGGTGCGATCGCTCCCACCAATCAACAGAAGCGCCAGCGGAACAACTCCACCCAGCACGACTGCACCACCCCAGAATGCGCGTGCGAACGGTCCGTGCGTCATCAGTCGAGCCCCGTAGCGCGCATTGTCGGTAGTGTGCGGCATCGCAACCTCGCCCAGCAGCATGAGCAAGTGCAATCCCAGACTAACGATCAGCGTTGGGATGGCGACGGATATCGCCTGCGTCGAGCCCCCAATCGCATCCGGAAGCAACGCCAGCACTGCCGCTCCACAGAGCAACGCTTGCACGATCAAATGTGCTGGCAGCAGCGGCGTTTGCCACAGGTCGCGCCCTTCGCACTGTCCGAAAAGAAACGCGGTGTAGGCGGCGGCGCAAAATCCGGCCAGCACGGTGGGCCACAACAGAAGCCATGTAACGACAGAAAATCCCGCCACCGCGCCCAACCAGAACACGCCACACAACCCGCTGTACACGATCAGAATGAACGCGCCCCGCGCCAGCCACGATTTACTTTGCGGCGTGAACACCACCCGCAGGAATCGTTCTTTGTGATCGAGATCCCAAACCAGCAGCACCGTGGTGAGCGCCGTGAACAGGAGCGCAACGGTCGCGAGCGCGATATCGCGGACCCGATCGCCCGACAATCTTCCGAGCGCCATGGCTATGGCCGTCACGGCCAGCGCGCCGGATGCGATTGACTTGGTCCAACAGTAAGCCGGCACCTGCCATCCCCACGGACGCGCATGGGAGACGTCATACGCCGCCAGCGCATCCTTTTGCAGTAAGGGGCTGTCGGGCGGGTACACAGCGCCGCCGCCATGCACTAATGCATTCCGCTGCGACCACATGTAAATCGATTCATGGCGCGCCGCCGTTGGAACGATCGCGCTTTCATCGGCATCGATGTAGTAGAGCTTGGGCTGAGTTCCCTGCTCGGGCTTGCGGACACGCACCGGTTCGCGCGCCGCCAGTTGCGCCACCTCGCTTGCAGGATCGCTCAGATCTCCGGCAATGATGGCGTGTTCCGGGCACACGATCACGCAAGCGGGTTCCAATCCGACTTCGGTGCGGTGCGCGCAGAAATGGCACTTGGTAGCCGTGCCATCGTCCGGATCCATGTAAATCGAATCGTATGGACAGGCTTGCATGCAGGCTTTGCAGCCAATGCAGCGCTCGGAATTGAAATCGACAATCCCATCCTTGCGCTGGTACATCGCTGTCACGGGACAGATGGTAACGCAGGGAGGCTTCTCGCAGTGGTTGCAGCGCGTGACCTGAAATACGCGGCGCGTGTTGGGGTAGACGCCTTTCTCGACATACTTCACCCAGGTACGGTTCACGCCCACCGGCACCTGGTTTTCGGTTTTGCACGCCACCGTGCAGGCGTGGCACCCGATGCACTTGCGGTTATCGATTACGAAGCCGTATTTCATCCGCGAAAATTCTCGGCACGGAAAAATCAATCGTACTCGGATGCGCTCGAAGTAGCCGCGCTGTTGTTGAACCTGCTTGCAAAGCAGCGCGAGAACGACGGGGCACTTTCCTTCTGGCTGACTCCGAAATGCGCCATTTGCGGAACGCTCCCGTCCAAACCCAGCTTGGACGGGAGTATCCGCGAAACATGGGCGGACTTGCCCGGTCACCCGTCCGCCGATATGGCCACGAAGCGGCTGGCAACGGAGCCGTTCTAGTCGTGGGCCTGCTCGACAAGGTGTTCAACGATGCGGTGCGCTGCGTCAATGTGCTCAAGGGCGCGATGCTTCAATCCATGGGCAAACCGGTCATCTTCTCTTTCCGCGACGTCGTGACGCGCGCTGTCAAGCAGTTCGAGCGCTCTGCGATAGCGGCCTCTGTGTGCGAGGTGGTTATCGACCGGCGGATGGTCATTCAGGTTCTTGCCATCGTCAATTGCAGCTCTCTTGATCTCAGCGATGGCTTTGTCGATCTCGGCAATGGCGCGATCTTCCTCTCTATCCATCCGGCCGGACCATGTCTGGCGCTCGAGATGTGCGCGCGCGTGCCGCAGGTCGGTGAGGGCGTGGAGATATGCCGGATGTCTTCCCGGTTCGTCGGCGAAGCTCAGCGCGGCGCAGACAGCAAGAAAAAGTACGATTACGGCACAGTGTTGTGCAATTTTCATAGTCTCCTCTGATAGCCTTTCGGCAAAATAAAACTGCCTTATAGTAAACCCGGAATTGCGGCTTTTGACTCGCCGGATTCTAGGCTGCAGCCCCAGATGCCGGAAAGTTACTCCCGGACATGACCCGTGGTCCGCCAGTGCCGGAAAAGCCGTTTGCAATGCCCAACCCCAAACGTTCTTTCAAACGCCGCGTTTAACCACAACGCCTAATCGGCTTCCGCTAAATCTGGTAATCGACATCTTCGATGATCCGTTGCAGGGATTCGGAAAGCGGTTCGTGTCCGCCCCTGCCCTCCAGTTGATGCACTCGCTCCGCCAACTTGTTCACCTCAGTCGCAACTGCGGCCAAGGCCTCGGAAAGCGGGTCGTTGATTTGTTTGGGATCGGTGATCACCACGCGCTTGCCTTCTCGAAGAATGATGTGTCCTGGAACGCCCACCACGGTGGAATCGTCAGGCACGCTGCGCAGCACCACCGACCCCGCGCCAATCCTGCAGTTGCGCCCCACCGTGATGTTGCCAAGAATCTTCGCGCCTCCGCCGACCACCACGTTATCAAGAAGCGTCGGGTGCCGCTTCCCGTGTTCCTTGCCGGTTCCACCGAGCGTCACACCCTGGTAGAGCGTGACGTCCTCCCCGACAACCGCGGTTTCTCCGATGACCACTCCCATGCCGTGATCGATAAACAGCCGGCGGCCGATTTTCGCTCCGGGATGGATTTCGATGGCGGTGAGCAGGCGCGCCACCTGCGACAACCAACGCGCCAGCAGAAGGAAATTATGGTTCCACAGCCAGTGGTTCATGCGATAAAACCACACCGCATGAAGCCCCGAGTAACAGAGATAAACTTCCAGACGAGACTTCGCCGCCGGATCGCGCTCCAGCACCGTGGCAACGTCCTCGCGGATTAGCGACACCAGATGCGGCATGAATGATCAGGCCGGAAGTGGCGTCGTCGGAATCTGCAACGCCTGGTTCCGGAGTCCTTCGAAGAGAATACTACTCAGGTAACGCTCGCCGAACGACGGCAGAATCACAACGATTAACTTCCCGGCGTTTTCCGGACGGCGCGCCACCTGCAATGCCGCAACCACCGCCGCTCCCGAAGAGATGCCCACCAACAGGCCTTCTTCCAGCGGAAGCCGCCGCGCCATATTAATGGAGTCGTCGTTCGATACGGTGACGACCTCGTCAATGTAATCCCGCCGTAAAATGCTCGGAACAAAACCGGCGCCGATTCCCTGAATCTTGTGCGGCCCTGGCTTTCCCCCGGAAAGGACGGGACTATCGATCGGCTCAACCGCAATGGCTTTGAATGATGGTTTCTTCGACTTGATGTACTCAGAGACGCCGGTGATAGTTCCGCCGGTGCCGACGCCGGAGACCAGAAAATCGACGCGCCCGTCCGTATCTTCCCAAATCTCGGGACCGGTAGTCTCGAAGTGAATCCTCGGATTTGCCAGGTTGTCAAATTGCTGGAGCATGTAGCCGTTTGGCGTGCTGGCAAGCAGTTCCTCGGCCTTTAGAACCGCGCCTTTCATTCCGCGCGGACCGGGCGTAAGAACGATCTCCGCGCCAAAGGCAAGCAGCAGTACGCGCCGCTCCAGGCTCATGGTTTCGGGCATGGTGAGGATCAGTTTGTAGCCTTTGACGGCGGCGACGAAGGCGAGAGCGATTCCGGTGTTGCCGCTGGTCGGCTCGATCAGAATGGTTTTCCCGGGATGAATCCGGCCGGCACGCTCAGCGTCGGCAATCATGCTGACCCCGATGCGGTCCTTCACACTGGCCAGGGGATTCTGACTTTCCAATTTTGCCACGACTTCGGCGGCCGCGCCCTGCGTAACCCGGTTCAGGCGCACCAGTGGCGTGTGGCCGATCAGTTCCGTTACATCCTTTGCGATTTTCATAGTATGGTTTGACTCTCCCCGCTTCCTGGAATCGACGGTTCGGGGTATCAACCTCCCCGGCGCCGCCTAATACAAGTAACTCTACTACTTTACTCGCCTATAGAAAGTGACACAAATCACATGCCCCCTTGCACCGCTCTCGGTCCCTGCTGGATCCCTGCGACGCGGCTTCAGATCGCCGGCAAGTCGTTCCTGCCAGATATCCTATCGCAAGTTGCGTCACCCGACAGGCGATGTTCCATCGGGGCGGGATCGAGCCTGGCGATTGATGCCGTCGTAGCGATTGGCGTTGTGCGCCGTAAGTTCGTAGCTGGGGGTGGAAATGCTTTAGAGGGGCTCAGCTTCAACCGCGCCGCAACCCGAGCCGGGAAACGTGGGTTTTGTATCTGAGGTAAAACGGCCCTACCGTCCGGCCAAAACACTTAAACGTGCAGGGCTGCTCTGGACCGCTCGCGCTTGTCTTCACGAAGTTGCGCTGCGGTGAACGCGGAGCCGCAAGTACCGCATCTCCAGCTCGTAAATGCGCTGGTCAGCAGGCTCGTTCCGTCGTTACTCGTCTGGGTTTGGTTTGCGCGTACAGCCAGAACCAACTCCCCGCCGCACTCCGAACATTCGCGTTTTTGCGTAGCCCTCATCAATGACCCTTCCAAGAAAGAGACGTGTCGCCGAAATGTACCCTCGATGGCCAAGGGAGGCTGTCTTGTGAGGGGAGCCTCCCTGCATTTCGCAATCTGCTACAGGACCTTGAGGTCTGTAGAAAAGCCTTCGCGGGCGAGGCGCCCGCGCTACACATCGAAATGCTAGGCGCTTACCCGTACGGATACTAACTCTGGGCTGCAGTGGGAATTTTGCATGGACTTAACCGCATCTTCCGCTGTAAATCTCCCCATGATCAGGGCGAGCTTGCGATTGGTCGTCGTCTGAATGGGAAGCCGGTCAATCCGCAGCACATACTGAGGAGCATGAGCACCGCCGCGGTTCACCTTCACAACAAATTTGATATTTTTCATGGTTCCTTTCTGTCTCTAGACGATCTGACAAAAAACGGTCTGACCAACGGATAAGCAAGGAATCCCGTTGCCAGCACGAACCTTAGATCGGCTTGGGTTTGGCGTCGGAAAGATCCCCAGCCGCTCAACGTCGTGACAGACTTCTCCTCCGATCTCAGAAGGAGACAATTTTCAGAAAGGCTAACTGAGAGTATCTAAAAGGGTAAGAAAAGGAACTTACTCAACACTAATCGTAAGCCTGCACGCCACTGTTGTCAAGCTTTCCGCACCGGCTATGCATAACCAACGTCAATACCGAACCTGCATGGTGTGACCGCTAGGCTGCCATGCAATTTTTCGCCAGCGTCCGTACCAACCTGCATTCCTTGGACTTTGATAACCAGCCCTTGCACTGCCCTGCGCCGGAACCGTCGCAACTGCCGATCGAGGTGCGTGCCCGAGTGGCCGCCTTTTCGGCGATCACGGGCCGCGTTCCCGCCCATGCCCAACCTTTAGACCAAGGTCCCGATCAATACCGCGCCGGATAAGTCGTACAGTGGAGAGAAGGGCTCCTTGGAGTGCACTCCACCTCGCCCGCCTCTCCTCCCATACATTTATCAAGCGAGGACGCTAGTGATCGTGGCGATCGCCTTCACGTCCATGATCTCCGTCGTGATTCTCACGATCCCAGTGGCCTTCATGCAACTGCCAGCCTTGCCGGTAGTGATCATAGTGAGAATGGTTCCAAACTGCCCCTTCGTAGGGAGGACGGTCCCAACGCCCTGCCACCCAGCGATAGTGGCGCCCATTCGGTGCCCAGTAGCCGTCGACCCAGGCGTAGCCCGGACCCGGAACCGGTCCCCGCCGCTCGAAACGCAACGGTGGTGGTGCAGCGCCGATATATACCCCAACCTGGGCCGAAGCACCGATGCTGAGAACGGTTGCGAAGAGTAACCCACATATCCAATTCAATTTCATTTTGTATCTCCTGTTGTGTACTGCCAGTTGCATACTGCTGCTGAGTACTTCGGCCGAAGTATGAAAAAGCATCTCCTGCTCTGGGGCTCAGGTTGCGGAGTTCCGAGGTCGGAAAAAACTGACCGAAACCGGTACGCGGTCTCGGTCAGCGGAGAGTCGTGTTTTCTCAGCAAATGCTTGTCAACTTACTTCTTGTCTTATTGGACTTCTGCGATGTGGGCCTGGTGACCCGCGTCGGAGACAGCGGCCACAAACGCATCCGCGCTTCGTGGCGTTGCCACCCTGCCCGAAAGAATGCTGCGGAACATCATGTGCTTGCCATAGATGGCGCGCGTGGAGTCGTTGTCCTGCTCCACTACCGCACCTTCCAGCGTCAAGCCGGCGAACGCGCCCTTCGCGCGCGAATAGGTTAGTACTTCAGTATTCAGTGTCCAGTCGGTTCCGGCCGATGCATGACGGCCCACCGGGCCCGCTGCCACCGATCCCTCACCGGTAAGTTCGAACTTGCTGGAAAGCAGATGCTGCAAACCACGGTCGTTCATGACCAGAAGAACCAGGTCCACGCCTTCGACTCCGATCTGCAATCCCCAACTTCCGCCGCCCACCGAGACGAATGCGGGAGCGCTCCATCCTTCCGGCGTACGGCAGGAGGCCACGCCACGTCCGTGCTTGCCGCCAATGATGAAGCCAGCTTTGACTAGGTTGGGCACGATGACGATGCACTTCGCACCGCTCAATACCTCTTCCGGGATACCTTTGTCAGGCGTTGCCATAATCGATTGGAGAACATCCACGGATTTTTGCATGCGCTCGACCGTGTTTTCGCGATCCGAGCCAGCCCACGCGAGGGTTCCACCAAGGCCGATCAAACTCATCAACAGCAGCGAGGTTATCTTTTTCATGAAATTGTTCCTTATGAGATCTCTCGAACAGATCTCTTGAACTAAGAGGGGAAGACTCCAGATGGGCTGACTTAGTTCAGGCAACCTGAAAGAGAGAACAGAAGCGTCTCGTCTCAGCGTTCATGATCGCTCAACCGACGCGAGCATAGCTGGTCTGCATTGCTCACTTTCGCCGATATGTAAAGCCAGCGAGCCGGTCTCCGCTGCGTGGGGGCTGACACTTTTCGGCAGGTGTGAGCAATCTTGCACAGAATGGCAAGCCCCTGACGTGTCATCTTTGGCTTGGCTGAAATGCGGAAAGGGAGACCCTCCTTAACCGCACTTCGGCCACTTGCCTCATCGCGGAACCACTCGTGCATGGGGAGAAAAACGAAGGTGGATCGTGATGGAACGCGCTCTTCGCCGATTGCGCGATCGCTTTCATAGACGGCTTGCCTCCGTCAATGCTGCCATCTCCAAGCTGTTTGCGTCGCTTACGCCACCGGATCGCGGTTTTGCCTCGCAGAGGATGTGCCCGTTTTGCGGGTTAATCACATCGCGGTCCAAATCGTCTTGCCTGGAGTGCGGGAAGTCGCTTGCTCCAGTTGGGTCGGCAAGATAACAGATGAGTTTCCCGGGGACGCTCATTTCGGCGACCCTCAAATAAGCAGAGGAGATCAATCATGCTTTGGACAATTTTCGTTGTGCTTCTGATCCTGTGGCTTCTTGGTTTCAGCCTCCACGTGGGCGGAGCGCTCATTCACTTGCTGCTGGTTATTGCGGTGGTGGTGCTGATCATCAACCTGGTGAGCGGACGGAGTGTTGTATAAGGCCAACGCTCGAGAAGTTGGCGGAGCTTAGAACAGTTGCAGTATTGCTTGTAACCCGCTTGTGTAGAGACGGGGCTCGCCCCGTCTCTGTCGGGCGTAATCCAGCATTTTCCGGCGGTCGCAGCAATCCGGGATTCACTCTAGGCGTCAGAACGATCTGCCTGCATGTCCTAATCGGTGAGCGACGAGGTGCCGGGGAAAGGCAGGTTTCTCAGAATTGGGCACTCCCGTTCCGGATTCTCCACGGCCTTGGCGAAACCGGCACATCCCTCTCGCCGGTTGGCAGTGGAAGAGCGTTCGGCGCCGGAGGGCACTCGCCGCAGATTCGAGTGATCACCGGCAGTAAGCGGCTGGGCGCTTCGTCCTTGGGGACGAAGGCATCCACAACACTCAATGCCTGCTCTGGAACCTTGTCGTCACTGGAGACCATGACGATCGGAAGTTGCGGCCGGAGGCGCTTCAACTCAGTCGCGACTTCATGCCCATCCATCTCGGGCATGTGGTAGTCGACAATCACGGCAGCGACCGCACAGGCTAGCGCAATTTGCAAACCTTGTCGTGCGGAGTCGGCAGTGAGCACCTCAAATCCACGTCTTTCGAGCAGTGCTCGCTGGTAGCCCAGCATGCTGTCATCGTCGTCGATGCAGAGAATCGTCTTGCGTCCTGGGTAATTAGACATAATTTGGCCCCACATCGTGTCACGATCATCCACGATAGGCCGGGCCGTGTCTGTTCAAATTTGCACACTTTTCGCGACACTTTTGTATGGCGCTCTGTTGCCCGCAACGAGGCGCGCAGAACGACTTGCCAACGACCGTCAGTTTCGCGAACGCGAACCAGCAACGCCCAGCGCGATCCCGCCTGCGATCAGCACAACACTGATGATCGGCGAAACCCGCTCGCTGTGACTGGTCTGAACCCCGAAGTTCGTGCCTCCAACCTTAATGCCCTCCCTCTCGGTATGGGGAACGGGCACGACCAGGGATGCAATGCCGAGCACCACCAAAACAAGGCCTGCAAACAGCAAGATTCTCATCGCCGACTCCTCCAACGTCATGCGTCATACGAAGGCGGAGGGATCCATCCGCATCCGTGTAATTGTGCGATCGCGGGCAACAACTCGCTGGCTAAACAATCCTTGGCGATCAGGGCATCTATCAGGTTCAACATGTGCTTCGGAACGTCCGTCGCCTCGGTGAGCAGGATGATGGACGCTTGCGGCCGGAGTCGCCTCATTTCGATGGCAAACTCGCGCCCGTTCATTTTGGGCATGAGGTAATCAACGATCACAACGTCAATCGAGTGCATAGACGCCAGTTCTAATCCCTTACCGCCACTGGGAGCCGTCAGGACCGTATACCCGAAGCTCTCGAGGAACAATTTCTCGCATTCCAGCACGTCCTTGTTATCGTCGATGCAAAGAAGTACTGCGCCTTGGGGTGCCGGATACTGCGATGGGGGCATGGTTCACCTTCAAGAACCCATTCTCAGACACTTGGAGTTGGAAAGCTGCTCAAGATTGCTCAAACCGTGGAATGCACTCTCGATTTCATACAAGCCGCCGTTATCTGATTTCTTATGGATTTGCGCTGCGGAGAATGGCTAGTCGTGCAGAACTACGTTAAGCAGCGAACTGTGGACCTGCAGCCCGCCTTCCGGGCCGCCCGAGTAATCGACAAAACCCAGTTTCCGGAACCGGTTCATGAAAAAGCTGACCCGCGAACGAGTCGTTCCGACCATCTCGGCCAAAGTCTCCTGACTGATTTTTGGGATCACAGTCTCGGGCACGTCTTCCTTGCCAAAATGAGCGAGCAGAAGAAGGATTCGAGCCAGCCGCTTTTCGCTGGAGTTAAACAACTGGTCGACCAGATCCTCTTCGTAACGGATATTCCGCGCCAGCAAATAGGCCACGAACAGATCGGAAAACGAGTGTTCGCGGTGCAGCGCATCGATCATCGCCTTCTTGTCGATCCGCAGAATTTCGCAATCCGTCAGGGCCGCCGCTGATCCCATGCGCTGAGTCCGGCCCACCAGCGCGCTCTCGCCAAAGAAGTCTCCGTCCGTTAACAAGCCGATGGTCGCTTCCCGGCCCGTCTTGGAGACGACGGAAAGCCTGACCTTGCCCTTTTGGATATAAAAGACCTCGTTCGCCGCGTCCCCTTGCGCGAAGATTCTCTGCTTCCTGGCAAAAGTCAGGGTCTTCCTGCCCTCGCCAATGGTTGCGAGGAAGGTGCTGGGATTGAACTCCCGGCCTTGCTTATTCGCTGGCGAAGAGGTCCCCATTAACTGCAATTCTAATCCTGAGAGACATTTCTCTGCCATGAATTGTGACCTCGCTCCATCAAGCTTTTTTAATTGGTTGGATTTCTGAAAGTGAGCCATTCTGCACAGTACTTCGTCAGAAAAAGTACCAGACTTGAGGCGCGATAGGAGCAGTGGGTCCGTCCCATCGGGCACCATGCATTTCGTGCAGAATCAAGAGCTTGCGATAGCTAGGCTCGGAGAGAGTCTTCCATGCCACAGGAAGTTCAGGTCGGCACCATCCTGATGTCGGAATGGCCACAGCTCCTTAAGTTGGAGAGTGAACCCTACTCGGGGCGCTGGAGCATGGTGAAGACACCCAGCGCCCTCGCTCTCGATCGCAAGATTCGCGCCGCCGGATGGAGTTTCTTTTTTATCGCGTCGGAAGTGAAAGTGATGTTTTTTGGCGCGCTTGGGGCGAAGAAAATCCAGCACGCACTGCATCGGATTCTAGGCAAGGTAGGGCCGGAACACTTCAATGGCCTCGAAGTGACCGGAATCGCTGCCAAGCGTTTTCTGGGTCTACCCTACGCCGTCGTTTCCGCGCACTCGCGCCATCTCCAACAAGACTGCTACCTGGATGGCGCCGAAACCCGGCGCTCATCGCAGCGAGATGCAGCACGGGCCAAAGCTTGATCCGTGTTCTCCGGTCGGAAACTAGGACGCAAGATTACCCGGTAGTAACCGGCTTCGGAAAGAGCCGATGTTGTACCTGATGTTGGGGTCGCGCAGCGGTTCAGTGTGTGCGTGAGAACGCGTTTTCGGGCAATCCGGTGGACTCAAGCACAGGAGATTCCAGTCCCGAAGGGACGACCGAGCTTAGCCCAGCGCTTCAGCGCTGGGAAAGTGGAACAAATGGTTCAAGTCCCGGAGGGACGACCGAGTCCGAGTTCTCGCGCACACACTTCGCTGCGATAACTGGATTGTTTTTGTCGGCGTCCGCATCAAGTCAAGAATCGCAGCTATGAAGTTGCGCATCCAATTATTCCATGGCAGAGAGGATGTCAATCTTCGACGAGAGATACCGGGTTGTCGCCATCGACGGTGACTGCCTGGTCATCCGCGGAGTCCTCAGCGGTGAGGTGCTGACTATCGTCAACCCTGAGCCCGAGTCTCCTCTTACCCAGCAAGACTATCCGCTTGGAAAATTGATCGCTCTGACCGACCCGTCACAATCGCCTCTGAATTGAAAAGCCGTATTTCTTCGGGGAGCCGTGTTCTTAAAGAGCCTCGATTAGGTCGTTTAACGGAGAGCCTTGAAAGGGCATGGCTTCAGCCATGCCGCCAGAACCCGCTACACAAGCGGCTTCAGCCACTGAGGGTCGCGCTTTCAGCGCCTCCTGTCTCGCCAGCTTGGACTTAATCAGAGTTTTCTTAAGGAAGGTCAACCTCCGCGACTCTCTGCGGAGTAAATCCACGCGCTGAAAAGGCTGGCAGCCTCGCAGGGATTCGAACCCCGATACTCTGCTCCAGAGGCAGATGTCCTACCGTTGAACGACGAGGCTACAGCAGAATTCTAATTCATTTTGCGAAGACTGCAAAACCGCGTGCCCTCTTCACCGCTCTTGTCGCAACGCACGCGCAACACAACCGAGTCGCGTTAGAATCTCTGGCAGCGGTGCCAGGAGTTACCATGTCCAGCAGCGGAACTCTCCCTCAAACTTTGTCAGGAACAATCCCAACTGATAGCGACTACGCCGAGATGGCGCGCCGTCCACTTGCGGCCGAGCAATGCGCTCTCATCGTCGTCGACATGCAGGAAAAATTGCTGCCGCCGATCTGGGAAAAAGAACGGCTGGTGCGAAACGTACAGTTACTCATTCGCCTGGCTGGAATCCTGAAGATCCCCGCGCTGGTGACGACACAATACGCGAAGGGTTTGGGCAACACCGTGCCCGACATCGCGTCCATGCTGCCGAACGCTCCGCCCATCGACAAGCAGATGTTCTCCTGCTTCGGCAGCGAAGTTTTCTGCTCCTTGCTGAAGCGCTTACCGGGGCAACGGACGACCGTACTTCTGTGCGGCATGGAAACGCACATCTGCGTGATGCAAACCGCGCTGGGAGCGCTACGGGAAGGCTATTTGGTACACGTCGCTTCCGATGCCGTCAGTTCGCGGACAGAACTAAACTGGCGCATCGGTCTGGATCGCATGCGCGCCGCAGGCGCTATTCTTTCCTCGGCCGAGATGATGACCTACGAACTGCTGCGTTCGTCGGGCGCGCCCGCGTTTCGAGAACTCCTGCCCTATCTCAAGGGCTGAGAGCCGGTTTGGTCGGCGGTCGTTGGTCGCTAGTCGTTCGCGGGTTTGCCAACGACTAACGACCATCGACCAACGACTGTTTCCGCCGTCTCTACCCTGCCGCATCCTCTTTTTGCTTCACCCGCACCACCGTGATCTTCGAGAAACCCTCCTCGAACGTCGGGGCCTTCAACTTGCCCGCCATCTTGCGCATGATTTCTTCGGAGATCGCGCGGCCACGTCGTTGGTGTCGTTCCATGCAAATCTCCAGCGGGACATCGAAGAACAATCCCTGCACATCGTAGCCGTAATCCTTGGCCAGTTTGATCCAGCTGTGGCGGTCGTGCGGCGTAAGGTTCGTCGCATCCACATAGTTCATCGGACGGCGGGCAATCAGCCTCGCCTTCAGCATGGATCGCAGGTTCGAAAACACGAGATCCTGGAAGCGCTGCTCCTGCGCATCATCGAAAAGCAGTTCGCGCAGCAGATCACTAGAAAGCGGATGAATGTTGTGCCGCTTGAACCACGAACTCTTGCCCGACCCCGGCAGCCCAATGGCCAGCACGACCGTTCCCTTGCTGGCGCGCGCCGGGGCTGGCGCAACTGGAACCGGCGCCGCTTCGGCAGGTGCAGCTTCACTCGGCGCAGTATGAGACGCAACTTCCGCCGGCAACTGCGGGGCAACCGCTGCTTCCGGGGCGGTGGCTTCGTCCGTGGAGGCTACAGCCGCCGATGGTTCGGTTGCGACCACGGGTGCAGGCGTAGCAACTGCCGGTCGCTGACGAGATCCGCCCCGGCCTCCGCGGCCGCGACGACGGCGCGACGTGCGTGGTTTCGCGGCAACCGCCCCGCCTGCCGCAACCGGTACCGAGTCCAGCGCCGGCTCAGGCTCCGGCTTCGACGGGCCGCGCGACTCCCCGCGCGACTCGATGGCAGGAACTACGACTGGGACTTCCGCGCGAACTTCCTCCGCCACAGCGGGCTCGTTGTCATAGTACTTTGGCTGCAAGGGCTCGGGTGCCTTGGCCGGTTCCTTGCTGGCGCCATCTCCGGCCTTTTTGCGGCGCTTTAAACGATCGTTCATCCATTTGCGCATAAGCTGCTTGTAGCACACCGGCGTACACTCGGGCAATCCGCGCCCCGTGGCAGGGAGGATACCCGGGGTTAGGCATCGGGTGATGCCTTTGACTCTCGATGGCCCGATGACCCGATGGCCAAATGACCCGATTGATTACAATAACTGCTGCAGACAAGGACAACCACAAATCCATGCATCCAAATCATCCCGCAACTCTCCCCGCCGTCCCCCTGACGCTGGAAGGCTACGCCACTCTTCACCAGATGATGCGCTTCCGCCGGACCGCGTGGCGCGCCCTTCCCGACAACGACCGTCGCGAGATTGCGAACCAAGCCGCGCTGCTGCTGGCCGAGATGGAAGCCGAGTCCGAAGGAAAGTCCGACGGCCAGTCTGCGCTGTTCTCGCTGCTGGGACACAAGGGCGACCTGATGCTGGTCCACTTCCGCAACAGCTTCGACCAGCTCAATCAGGCCGAGCTCGACGTGGCGCGCCTCCGGCTCAACGACTTCCTCGAGCCCGCGACTTCCTATTTGTCGGTGATTGAGCTGGGTCTCTACGAATCGACGCTGAAAACCTACAAGGCGCTAGCCGATGAGGGAGTGGAGCCGCACTCGGAAGCATGGAACCGCGCCATCCAGGAAATAATCGCGCGCCAGAAAGAAGCGATGAAGCCGCGCCTCTTTCCCACCATGCCGCCGAACCGCTACCTCTGCTTTTATCCCATGGATCGCCGCCGCGGCGAAGAAAAGAACTGGTACACGCTTCCCATGGAAGAACGCCAGCGCCAGATGAACGAGCATGGCATGGTCGGACGTCGCTACGCGGGAGAAGTCAAGCAGATCATCACCG
>Ga0182030_10002673_pt1 | contig 37909 bp, 32 predicted proteins | sample 812S3MmetaG_FD_121299 | JGI IMG/M metagenome (GOLD analysis project Ga0182030, IMG submission 121299) | Permafrost microbial communities from Stordalen Mire, Sweden - 812S3M metaG (Illumina Assembly) | ecosystem: Environmental > Terrestrial > Soil > Wetlands > Permafrost | place: Sweden...
CGCCCCGGTCGAGGACGCTCCGGAGCTGGAATACTTTCCCCGCTGGATTGCCCAGGGGCACGCCGGCGAGATGAAGTATCTGGAAGCGCGCGACGAGCAAGGCCGGCTGAAGCGCGCGTCTCTCTCGCACGCCGCACCGTGGGCTCGCAGCGTGGTGGTTTGCGCCATCAACTACAACACGGGGCAGCCGTATTCCACGCAAGCGCCGAGCGATTCGACGACGAATAAAGGTCGCGGATGGATCTCCCGCTACGCCTGGGGCCAACAGGACTATCACGACTCCGTGATGCAGCGTCTTCGGCAAGTCGAGGCGGCGTTGAAACGCGCATGTGGAGACGACGATCTGGTCACGCGCTGTTACGTTGATACGGGGCCAATCGTCGAGCGCGTGGCGGCCAAGTACGCCGGGATTGGGTGGATCGGGAAGAACACATGCATCCTCAATCAGAGGCTGGGCTCGTGGCTGTTTCTGGGTGTGATCCTCACCTCGCTCGATCTCGATCCTGATCTCGAACTGGGCTTGCCTGCGCCTGATCGCTGCGGTACCTGCACGCGATGCATCGACGCTTGCCCGACCGACGCGTTGATCGCGCCGTATCAGCTCGATTCCAATCGATGCATTTCGTACCTCACCATCGAAAAGCGTGGCTCATTGCCTCAGGATGAGGAGCTTCGCTCCGGGATGGGGCGGCACATCTTTGGTTGCGACATCTGTCAGGATGTCTGCCCCTGGAACCGGAAAGCGCCCGCGACAAAGGCCGCCGAATTTCAGCCGCGGGAGGAGTTGGTGAATCCTGCGCTCGACTGGCTGGCCGAGATTAACGCGGAAGAGTTCAGCCGGACGTTTCGCGGGTCGCCGGTGAAGCGGGCGAACCGCGCGGGCTTGCGGCGTAATGCGGTGATTGCCATGGGCAACAGCGGAGACCGGAAGTTCCTTCCACTGCTCGAAAAGCTAGCGGCGGATGAAGATGAAGTGGTCAGCGAGGGCGCGGGTTGGGCTATCCGGAAGCTGACCTAGATCCAGATTGCTCCTGATTGAGATTTAACCGTCCTTTCCCACTCCCGTATCTGTTGAGTTTTCAATCAGGTACGCACTGTACACGGATTCCTGGTTGACTCTCTGACTTCCGTAACTCGCATTCCTGATTTTCGGCAACTAATCTTTCGATGAGGGGTTCTTTATTACGTAGTTCATAGTAGGGATAGCCATGCCTAGTCTGGGGAGAGTGGGACGCGCCTTGTGCACGTTGTTCGTGCTGGTGCTGGCGTCTGCCTCTTGGGCTGGGGCGTCGGCCACGCTCCTGCTGGAAGAGCCTTACGGAAAGCTCGGATTCTTCACCGCTACGGGACATGCAGCCGTGTATTTGTCTGGCGTATGCGCCGAGACTCCGCTGGTTTTGCGTCCCTGTGCTCCGGGTGAAATAGGAGCGGTCATCAGCCGCTATGACGGCGTAGGCGGATATGACTGGGTGGCGATCCCGCTGATCCCATATCTCTACGCGGTCGAGCAGCCGGACGATATTCCGCTTTTTGTGGACGGGAAGGTAATCAGCTTTTTGCGGGATCAGTATCGCCGCAAACATCTGGAAGCGGTCGCGCCGGATCTGGGCAATGGAGAGACTCCGGGCGGGAATTGGTATGAACTAGTGGGCTCCGCCTACGACCGGGCGGCGTATGGGTTTGAAATCGAAACCACGCAGGCCCAGGACGAAGCCTTCATCCACGAGTACAACAACGCGCCGAACCGCTCGCACTTCCATCTCAGCTACCGCAACTGCGCGGACTTTGCCAAAGATGTGATCAACTTCTACTATCCAAAATCTCTGCACCGCAGCGTGGTAGCCGATATTGGAATCACCACACCCAAGCAGATGGCGAAGACCATCGTCAAGTTCAGCACCCGCCATCCCGAGTTGGATTTCTCGCGCTTCGTCATTCCGCAGGTTCCAGGCAACGTCGCACGCAGCACGCCGGTGCATGGGGTGGTCGAGTCCTTCCTCAAATCTAAGAAATATATTGTTCCCAGCGCCGTAGTCAGTCCGATTTTTGCGGGGTGCGTAGCGGTTGTCTATGAGGGAACGGGCGCGGGCCGCTTTAATCCGGCGAAGCAGGCGTTGGTTTTCAACGCGCAGCGCGAGCTTGAAGCGCCTATCGGGCCTGAGGATCGGCGATCCTTTCAGATCGAGCTCAACCACGTTGTGGCCGATGTTTCGGAGACCAGCAGCTCCCGAGCCGAAAAAACCTGGGGAAGAGTGATGAGCAGCGCGGCACCCGGCTTCGATTCTCAGGGACACCCGGTTCTGCGGGTAAGCACGGGGGAACAGGTGGTGAGCGTGGGCCTCACTGGCGAAAACCTCTTCGACAAAGACTCGTCCGGGGAGTTCGCTCAGCAACTTCTCGAGGCCCGGCTGAGGGCTGAATTGCGGCGCGGAAATCCGCCCAAGGTCTCTGAAAACGATGTCGAGCACGACTGGAGTCTGCTGCAGAAGGCGCTGAACGCTTCTGACAATCAGGTGGCCACGGGGTCGTCCAGACCGTTGCAAACGGGAACACGCTGGGAGCGCGGCGGCAATCGGCCGTAAGCGATCAAGCCCTCAATCACACAATCCTAACCATACTTCACAGCCGATAATCGTTTATCGAGCGCGGTTCTACTGTTGGTTCTGCGGTGGCTGGTTGAGTGGTGGCCGCTGCGGAATCGGCATGCCGGGAGCCGGAGGGTAGACGCCCGGCTGTGCGGCTTGTTGTCCCGCTTGTTGTTGCTGCTGCATTTGCAGTTGCCGCTGCTGCATTTCCTGCAGCATTTGCTGCGGAGTCTTCACTCCAGGCTGGTCGGGTTGCTCCGCCTCAGCTGTGCCCGGCTCGGGAGTCTCTTCCGCGGCATCCTCCGCCGTATCGGTATCGGGAGCATCCGGCGAAACGTTGGACGCGGCCACGGGTTGCGCGGCAGTGACGCCTGCCGGGACCGGTTGAGAATTCGGCGTGTCCGGTCCGGTCTTGGCTACCAAGACCACCCGCACCAGCGCGTTCGCGTCTTCCGGGGAACCCAGCAGAATGTAATTGAAGTGTGATCCGTTCAGCAATTCGGCCATCACTTCGCGCGCTGGCGCCGGTCCCAAGCGGGTCACGACTCGCTCACTGGCAGTGGCGGGGATATCGATATCGGCTGCGGTACGCTTGTGGACACCGCGGAGAATGTCGGCCAGCGTGGAGTTCGGGGCGACAATGGTCAGCAGTCCATCCTGGTAGGTCACTTCGGGCGCCACTGCTGGGATCGCATCCAGAGGAACCTGGGGCACAGGCCCTTGCGGGCCCGAGGGTAGCGGAGGCGGCAGCTGTTTCTTTACCTTGTGTACTCGATGCACCGTCTGCGTGTCGGCCCGTCCCGCGATGGGCAGGCAGAGGACGCCCGCCACCAGCAACCCTGTAAGCTTGAATGCCGCGCTCATGAAAAAACCTCCACTGCGATCTTTATCTTTAGTCACTCTGAGGAGACGGTAGGTGTATGAAAGCAATTCTAGCACCGCTTTTGGCCTCGCACCCGCCAGTTCGCCGCCACGCCATAACTGCTCTACCTTGTAGAACGTATTGACTTTGCTGCCTTGCGGGCGGAAATTCGACGCCAGCTGCAGGCCCGGATGTGCAACCTCTTGCACTTCCTGGATGCGCGTAGAGCGTACAATTTCTCTCTTGGGAGCGAAAGAAGTGCTAGACGTAAGCTGCTTCCTGAAACGTTGCTTTCTGACCGGCGGGGCCTTTGCGCTTTGGCGCAGGAGCCTGCCGCTGCGCTGTGCCGCGCTGGCTCTGCTGGCACTTTCGGCGTCGAGTGTCCTGGCGGAGACTTGTACCACCTCCAGCGACATGGACAACGCCACGCGCACCGCTCTTACTGCCGCTGGCCTGCGCTACTTCGATCTCGTTGCCAAAGGCGATGCGGCGTCGCTCCGTCAAGGTGCTATCGCCAGCCTGGCCGCCGATTTTTCGGGCATTGAGGCCTCCGTCAAAGACAACCAGGCTGCCCTTGCCGGTTCCAAAGCCAGCGCTCGTCCGCCGTTTCTGCTGGAGGCGGAAGGGTCGGCGCCCATTGCTCGCGCGGAGTTTTTCTGCGGGGTTTTCGGGAGCAAAGGCCAGACCCGTGACAGCGCTGTTTTTTCTTTGAACAATCTTCCGCCCGGCAAGTATGGCGTTGTCATCCTGGACGCGACGTCGCCCAAAGGCGCATACACGGTTTCGTTGATCCTGCAGCAGCAATCTTCGGACTGGAAACTCGGCGGACTCTACATCAAAGCCGCACAATCCGGCGCCCATGACAGCGACTGGTTCGCCGCGCACGCCCGCGAATTCCAGGGCAAAGGCCAATTGCACAACGCATGGCTTTATTATCTCGAGGCGATCTCTCTGGTTTCTCCTTTGCCGTTTATGAGCACCGCAGCTTCCGACAAGCTTTACGACGAGTCGCAGAAGCTGCAACCGGCAGATTTTCCGGCCGAGGGCAAGACCGTCGAACTTTCTGCGACCACCGCCGGAGCCTCCGCCGCAACAGCAACCTACAAGCTGACCGCGATTTTTCCTCAAGTGGTGGGCGATGATCTGGATTTGGTCGTGAAGTATCAGGCGGCGGATGTTTCCAACACCACGCAGGCTTATCAGAACAATGTTGCGGTGATGAAAAGTTTGGTCGCGAAGTATCCTGAACTGCGAGACGCTTTCACCGGCGTGGTCGCCCGCGCCGTTGACCCTAATGGTCGTGACTATGGAACGCTGTTGGCGATGAAGGAGATCAAGTAGGGGAAAGCAGTTCTCAGTTCTCAGTTGTTCGTTTTTCATCGAGCAGGCAATCTTTCGGATCTTTGTCGTCCCGCAGACCTAAGAACACTGGAGCCCGCAGCTTCGGTCCGCTGCCGCTGCTTGCGCCGTCGGTCCACTCCGCATATTCAATCTCGGCCACAAGTTCCGGCTTTACCCAGGTCAGTTTTCTCAGCGCCTCGACTTCGCCGTAGAACGGATTCTTCTTGGTCTCGCGTTTCTTCAGGAGTTTCCAGATTTCGTCGAGCGATTTCTGGTCGAATCCACTGCCTGCTTGCCCTACATGAATCAGCCGGCCTTGCTTGTCATAAAGTCCAAGCACGATCGAGCCGAAATGGGCGCGGCTGCCCTCTGGTTCGGTGTAGCCGCCGATCACGGCTTCCAGGCGGTGAGTGATTTTGATCTTCAGCCACTCGGTGCTGCGCCGCTCCTGGTAAATGCTGTCGCGCTTCTTGGCCAGGATGCCTTCGAGGCCTTTGGCGCGCGCCATCTCGAACAGCGCTTTGCCCTGCTTCTCGTAATGATCGGAATAGCGCAGCGCGTCCCCCGTGATGAGGATCGAAGCCAGTTTCTTCTTGCGCTCTTCGAGCGGGAGCTTTCGCCAATCGTAGCCATCGAGATAGAGCAGATCGAATGCGTAGTAGAGCACGGGCACGTCCGATTTCGCCGCCCCGCGGCGGCCGCCGGGACGAAAGCCGGTGCGCTGTTGCATCAGGCTGAACGACGCCCGTCCCTCGTCATCGAGCGCGACCACTTCGCCATCGAGAATCGCAGTTTTTGCATGCACGAATTTCGGCAAGTCTTTCAACTCGGGAAAGCGTGCCGTCAGCTCGTTCTGATTTCGCGAAACCAGCCGCGACTTGCCATTTTCGATGAAAGCAACCGCCCGGTAACCGTCCCATTTGATCTCAAAGATCCACTCCGGGCCATCGAACGGCTGATCCACCGGCGTGGCCAGCATGGGATGAATGGCGGCGGGCATGGGGCGCTTCACGAGATTTGAACTCACCGCCGAGGGCGCAGAGAGCGCCGAGATTTTTGATTTTGTCTCGTTGGAACTAGGAGGCGAGTCAGGGGTAGCCGCGCTTTGCCCGACCTTGAATGCTTTTCCTTTATTTCTCTCAGCGTTCTCAGCGGCCTCGGCGGTGTTCACTTTTTGCTTTTTTTTTTGGCCGCTTGCGGCGGCTTTTTTCTTGTCGAGTTTCGCCACCGCGTTCGCGAGCCACGCTGCTTTTAACTTCCCGCCGCCTGCGGGACGGCTTCTCCACTCGGCCGATCCCGCATCTCCGGCGATCTCGGCCAGGCTGCGCTTGCTCAGCACGGACTCGTCATACTCGTCGATGTCGTAACCTTCGACCACGTGCTTGTCATGCTTCTTGATCAGCAGCCATTCGTTTCCCTTGCTTCCGGGACGGCGGCCTTTCATCTTCACGAGTGCGAAGTCGCCCTTCAACTTCTTGCCGTCGAGACGGAATTTCAAATCGCCCTTGGCCAGCATCGCGGCGGCTTCGGCCTCCGTTCCCGGCACATATTTTCCCTGCACGGCGATGGGAGAAAGCGGCTGCCACGTGCCTACATCCCATACCATCACCGTGCCTGCGCCGTAGTTATTTTCCGGGATGATGCCTTCGAAATCGAAATACGAAACCGGATGATCTTCCACCTGCATGGCCAGCCGCTTGTCCGCCGGGTCGAGCGAGGGCCCCTTGGGCACGGCCCACGACTTCAGCACGCCCTCCATCTCCAGGCGAAAGTCGTAATGCAGCCGGGTGGCGTCGTGTTTCTGCACCACGAAGCGGTGTCCGGCCTTGGTCTCGACTCTTGGAGGAGGCTCGGGTGTCGACTCGAACTTGCGTTTGCGTTTGTATTCTTCGAGGGGCATGGAGAAGACCATTTAACCACAGAGACGAGAGACACAGAGCAAGTCCAACGTAAGATCAAAATCTTAAACACAGAGGGCACAGGGGAACACAGGGTAAAGCCGGTGTTCGTTGGAAGGCTCCCGAGAAGCTCCGGATGCTTTAGAATCCTTCCACCATGCAACGCGAATTCCCTGAAGTTCCGCTGGTCGGAGTGGGCGCCATCATTATCGAAGACGCTCGCGTAGTCCTGGTGAAGCGCGGTCACCCGCCGCTGCAGGACGAATGGTCCATCCCCGGAGGCGTGCTCGAGGTCGGCGAACTGGTGCGCGAAGCTGCCGCCCGCGAGGCCCGCGAGGAAACCGGACTCACCGTTGAACCCGGCGAACTCCTTGGGGTCTACGACCGAGTGTTGCGCAGTGCTGCCAAGCGCGTGCAATATCACTACGTTTTGATTGATTTTCTATGCCGCCGGGTTGCGGGAGAGATTGCAGCCGCCAGCGACGCCGCCGAAGTCCGCTGGTTCACCCGAGAAGAGTTACCGGGGCTGAAGCTGGCGGAAGATACGCTGGACGTGATCCGCAAAGGATTCGCCAAACTGAATGGCTGATTGAGATTTTGCGGCGGCTCCGCTACCAGCAGCGGGTATTAGATGCGGGGTTGGTCTCGGTTCCCGTCACCGCTTCGGGATTTCCCACTCGCCTGAACTCGCAGAGCGGAAAATGGCTTCGATCACGGCCATGTTTCCGATGGCGTCCTCGAGGGGAACGGGAACTTCAGTGTTTTCCAGAACGGCTTTGGAGAAAGCATCGCCCTGCAGGGTGTACTGATCGCAGACGGGGAAGGTCTCGGTGGTGATGGTCTTGCCGGAGAGGTCGCCGCCGTCGTCAACGAAGAGACGCGTGGGGCGGTTCATGGGCGCGTTGAAGGGGATTTCGATCTCGATGCGTCCGCGGGTGCCTAGAAAGTGAACGCGCTGGTAAGGCACCAACTGCGTACTGCAAGTAAAGATGGACTGTCCGGCGGAAAAGTCGAGAATCGCCGAGGTGAGGCGGTCGGTATGCATCTGGGGATCGCGGTCGATTAGGGCAACCACGCGAGTGGGCTCGTTCGCGAAGGCGTAGCGCGATGCGTGGATGAGATAGCAGCCGATGTCCATGAGGGCGCCGCCGCCGCTTGCGACCTGGTTGCGGATGTTGGCTGGGTCGATATTGAAGTAGCTGAAGACTCCCACGATGGAGCGGGGATCGCCGATGCGGCCTTGCTTGAGAAGCTCGCGGAGGCGCAGCCATTGGGGAAAACTGCGGATCATGAAAGCTTCGCCGATCTTGACGCCGGTGCGGGAGCGGATTGCGAGGAGAGATTCGGCCTCCGCGACTGTAAGGCTCAATGGCTTCTCGCAGAGAACATGTTTCCCGGCCTCGGCGGCCCTAACGGTCCAAGGGACATGAAGCTGATTGGGAAGAGGATTGTAGACAGCGTCGATATTGGGGTCGGCGAGAAGTTCTTCGTACGAGCCGTAGGCCGTGGGAATGCCGAGGGCCGTCGCGGCTTCCTGAGCTTTCGCAAGATCGCGGGATGCGATGGCGACAACACTGGTGTATTGTCCCTGCTGCATGGCCGGGATCACCTTCTTGAGACCGATGGCGGCGGTGCTGAGAACTCCCCAGCGGAGCTTGTGGGGCATGGTGGTCATGATAAAGGCAAAGAGTGTCTGGGAGCGCGGTTTTTCAACAAGTCAGACCGAGAACGTTTGGATTGTCGACGTTAGCCGGGCGATTCAGCAAAGAATTTAAACCGCGTCGGGAATGCGGCCGCCCATCCCGGTGTCGCTCGCGTCGTCTTCCCACTCCGCACCGCACGTGTGGCAACACCAGTCGGGGCGCTGCACGGGCATGGGCACGTGAAGGAACGCGCTCATGTAGGCGATGGGACGGTCCAACTCCTGGAAGTTCACATCCAGCGACTGGCACTTGGGACAGCGCGGCTGCTCGTACAGTCCGATGCCGTGCACGTAGAGGCCTTCGAGAATGGGCTCGTCGAGAAGGTTCTGCGCGTTCTCTGCATCGGCGTCGCGCACCTTGAGTTTGATGCCGCCGATGAAGTTCGAAATAAACCAGTCCAGCCGGACCAGGTTGTCGTCTGCGAGAAAACATTCAATGCCCGCGGACTCCAGACTACCCTTCGCCAGCAGGGCTTCCGGCAGATCGCGAAACTGCCGAATGGTCACCAGTTCGCGCATTTCCATTTGCTGGCGCGGCGGCGGCAGCGGGCCGTCGGGATATTCATCCTCGGCAAAATCAAGCTCGTCAAAATCAAGATGCCTGCGGTCCAACTCATGCTCGAGCGCATCCCACGCCAGCTCGGTCAGCGACTCCGCACTCCGCGCCAAGCGCTGTAGTTCTCCATCGGTCATCCCGGCGTAGTTTTCCTCCAGCCGCCGGCGCTCGCGCTCATCGTTTACAAAAGACTCGTCCAAGGATGACACTCGCCAAGGATACTGCGCCGGCCCACAATCGGCCAACTGGAAGCTATCCACGAAGTCCTCCAACAACTGGGCAGAGAGCGGGTTCCCGCGAGAAACAGAACGGCCCGCAAGCTCTGATCGAGCCTGCGGGCCGCCCGGTGGACTGTTTGGGATTGACCAAGAGGTGGTCACTCTACGTGGCCTCTCACGGCAACTCCCGGGTCGAGGGCCGAAGCCCCAGGGTAGAAGCCTTCGCGCGACCGACGCGATGCCTCCATCCGTACTCACCGGCTAGTGTGCGGACTGTAGCCTCGGCGCTTGAAAACAGCTCAGCGTCCAAAGCCCCGCTTAGAGCAACCAGCTCTAAGTCTCAGCCACCTCACCAGGTCTTAGACTCCCACACATGCCACTACAATCAGAACTTGTCATTCGACCACCTCCTTTCCGGTGTAATCGCAGATTAGTACGGAGTCGCCCTGTGCGTCAACCGTTACGAAAGTGGGTGTCGAGAGCGCCACTCCTCCATCTGTTAGGTTAGAGTCTCGGCTGGTAGAAGGATGATGACGACTGCCACGAAGCTGTCGATGGTGCGCGATATTCTTGGCCAGCGCTGTCCCCGCTGCCGTATGGGAAATATCTTTCGCTACTCCGTCTTCCGGGGATTTCCCAAGATGCACGAGCGCTGTTCGGTCTGCGATCTCAAGTTTGAGCGCGAACCCGGCTACTTTCTGGGAGCGATGTACGTCAGTTACGCCTTGGCGCTCGTGATCATCGCGCTCCTCGCGGCGCTGCTGTGGTGGGTGACTGGATGGTGGATCACGAAAGACACCATCTGGGCAGTCGTGTTGTTCTTGCCGCTCGCGCCCACGATCACGCTCTTTGCCCGCGTGCTCTGGATCTATCTCGACCAAACCATCGACCCCGAACGGCGACCCTAGCCCGTGTCCCGACTTCACTTATCGTTGCTAGCCTTGGCCGGTGCATCCATCAGCCGGTCACTTGCCGTAACTGAGATTTCCGTTGCGAGTTGCGATTGGAAATCGCTGCTGATTGCTTTCCATCGAGCAAGAGTTTTGCCGACCTGCGGGGCGATCCCGGCCAGCTTTTTCGGTCCGAAAATAACCAGACCTAACAATGCAAGAAAAAACATCTCCGAGAGGCTCATGCTTTTTCTTCCGGCGGTTTCGGCGTCGGCGATAGCACCGTCGAGTTCTCCTTGCCCTGCATCGCGGCTTTGAATCCGCGAATGCCTTCGCCCATTCCTTTTCCGAGCTCGGGCAGTTTCTTGGGACCAAAGATCAGCAAAGCGATTCCGGCGATGATGAGTAGATGCATGGGTTGAAATAAGCCTTCGAACATCTGTGTTCCTCCATTCAAAAATGAATCGCGTAGCGAATACTTATTAAAATGGGCGCTGCGACTAATCGATTAATCAGCAGCGCCCGCCGCGACGAGGCACGTGAAGAATCCTCCCCCGAAGGTATCCACGCGATGCGGGAACCTCTAAACGCCGCGTTGTGCCGCGTCGGCAGCGGTCGCCATCGCTTGCAGCGTGGTAAAGAACTGCTGGCTTTGGCCGATGAAGAGCCCACTGGCGGTCAGGCCTTTAACCGCAGCCGTGGCGCCAGCAAATTGGTCGGTCACTGGACGAATCATCGAAACGCGGGGAAGATTCGACCTGAATTCGAAAGGGACCGGGAAGATCAGGCTGGGCTGAATCAGCGGATTGAGTGGACTGAAGAAATTGGGAAACTTCAGGCCGGATTTGGGGTCAGTAAATGGGGCCACCGGAGCTTGCACTCCGTTGCCGGCAAAATCAACCCACTCCAGAAAGTGAGCGATCTCGTCTCCACCAATGCCCAGAGTAATTCGGAGCACTTCCGGGTCCGTGACTTTTTGACTCATGGCTGCGTAAAGACTCGTGCCGCCTTGCTCAATTTGTCCGAAGTGAAAGGCCGCTACATTCGCGATCGCCTGAATGTGATCGTTGCCAGGAAAGTTGGGATTGGATTTGCCGTCGTAATCGGCATCGCTTCTGGGAATGGCGGTAACCCCATTGAGAGTGAGCGCCTGAGGAAAGGTCGCGCCCAGGTCGGGATTGGTCACGCTGCGGTAGCGGACGTACCAACTGGTGTCGACGTTGAGATTCATGAGGTTGGTAAGGCGCGAGGCGCCGGTTGATCCTATAGCGGTGCTGCCCGGCAAAGTTACGAACTCATCGAAGTTAACCGGCTCGGCTCCTCTGGACTCGAGATAGGCATTGAGGAAAGTCGCGTGACTCACTTCATCCAGCGTGTTGCTGGCGATATATTGCGGGCCATCGGAATCGAGGTTTGACAGAGCTACCTGATAGGGATTCAGCGGCTGGTTCGGGTCTACTTCAATGGGCGGATTATTGCCGATACCGCCTAGTTCGGCATACTGAATCCAAAGGTCGGACTCGATGAGTTCGGCGGCCGCGAGGAAGCGAAGAATCGCGATATCTCCCTTATTAAGCTGTGAATCGCTGGTTTGCTGGGCAAACGCGGGCAGCCCTTTGCCCAGAATGCCAGCTCCTACGGTCGCCACTGCGCCTGCGACCATGCTGTTCTTGAGGAAGGTGCGCCGGTTCGCGGCACGTTCCAGAAACTCCGTAACTTGCTTCATAGTGTCCTCTCTTTCACCGTATTCCACTGCTTGCATCGGATCACGGTGTAAGGCAGAGTAGCGCGCAGCCACATGAGCCGATGTCATATGGCGGTCAAACATTTGTATCTTTTCGGTGTAGTTGTCTCGTGGAGATCTCGCGGAGTTAGATTGCTGCAGGCCTGGTTGAGCGGAGCTGGGCCATGGTTACGTTAGGCCCGCTAGTTCAATGTATATTTTGAGCGCCAGCCTACGGCAATCCGAACGCATAGACTGCACTGCCCGCCGCGATCGCTATGTATTCCCTGCCGTCCACGGCGAAGGCCACCGGTGCGGCATAGACTGCGCCGCCCATTTGGAAGTGCCAGAGTGCTTTGCCCGTCGCCGCATCCAGCGCGATGAAGTTTCCTTCCGCATCGCCGGTGAATACGAGTCCGCCCGCAGTCGACAACACTCCCGACCACGTGGGCGACGTGTGCTCAAACTTCCATTTGATCTCCCCGGTCGCGGGATCGATCGCTTTCAGAAAACCGCGATACGGCTCGGCTTCTTCCGAAGGAAAATACGCGCTGCCGTAATAGGCGTGACCTGCCTCATACGGCTGCGGAGCGGTGCTGAAGATGTCGCATTGATCGCGCGCTGTCACATAGAACAAGGCGGTTTGCGGATCGTAGGCCGGAGCCATGAAGTTTGTCGTCCCCAGCGCGCCGGGACACACCGTGTGTCCTTCGAGCGTGGGCGAAGCTTCCTTCTTCGCGATGGGGCGACCTTCGGCGTCTTTGCTATCGCTCCAGGTGGTCTGGCCGTATGCATTCGCCGAAATCAGTTTGCCGCTCGCGCGATCGATTACATAGAAGAAGCCGTTACGGTTGGCCTGCGCGATCAGATGCCTGCCGCCGGAATCGATCATGACCGGCACCTGCGTGGCATCCCAGTCATGTTCGTCGTGTTTGGTGAACTGGAAAAACCAGTTCATCTTTCCCGTACCGGCATTCAGCGCGAGCAGAGTGTTGCTGTAGAGATTGTCCCCGGCGCGGCCCTCGCCGCGATTCGAGGGCGCGGGATTCCCGGTCGGCCAGAAAATCTGGTTGGTGACGGCGTCGTAAGTTCCGGTGTTCCAAGCCGGTGCTCCGCCGGTCTTCCAGGAATCGCCTTCCCAGGTTTCATGACCGGGCTCGCCCGGCCCCGGCACGGTGTAGAAGCGCCACTTGCGGTCGCCGGTCGCAGCGTCGTAGGCGTCGATGAACCCACGCACTCCGTACTCACCTCCGGAAACGCCAATCACCACAAGGTTTTTCACCGCGAGCGGCGCGACGGTGAAGCTGTAGCCCTTTTGGTATTCGGCTGCTACGACATCCCAAATCACACTCCCGGTTTTCGTGTCCAGCGCGATCACGTGCGCGTCGAGTGTCCCCAGAAACACCTTGTCGCCCAAAATAGCGAGCCCGCGATTCACGCGCCCACAGCAGGGACGAATATCGCCCGGCAGTTGATGCTGAAACGTCCAGATCGGACGTCCGGTGCGCGCATCCAGAGCAAAGGCTCGATCGTCTTGCGCCGTGGCGTAGAGAATCCCGTCCACCACCAGGGGTGTAGTCTCAAGCTTGCCCGTCGCGCCGGTCTGGTAGACCCACTTCGCCACCACCGAACGCGCATTCGTGAGGTTGATCTGATCGAGAAAGCTGAAGCGCCGGCCAGAGTAATCGCCCGAATAGGTGAGCCAATTCTGCGGTTCCTTCCCGGAATTCAGCAGCCGTTCGAATGTAACCTGCGCGCGAGCAATCGGCGCGAAGAGGCCGCAGACAAGGCAAAGCGTTAACTGAGTAGCGAAGACACTCGGCTTCCTCATTTCGCCCCCACGCTAGTCAAGTAAGCCACAATATCTTCAAGATCTTTGTCGCTCAGAGTGTTTGGGCTGTATGTCGGCATCATCGACTCCCGGCTTTTTTGGAACGAACGCAGCTTGTCTTTTTCCAGCAAGTAAATCTGTTCGTCCCCATCCATCATCTGCACACTGAAGTTGTCCTCGTTCAGCGCGACGCCTTTGACTTGCTTTCCGTCGGCCATCACCACGGTGATGGTTTCATATTCTTGGGGAAACTCTTTCGTCGCCTCGGTCAACCCCCAAGCCAACCGACGGCTGGGATTGCGCACCGAGTCAATCATTGCTTTTTTCGTGCGTGACCCTCCCACCGCCGTCAGTTCCGGCCCCAATCGCCCGCCCTTGCCCTCGACCATGTGACAGAGCGAGCAGTTCGCGTCGCCATAGAAAAGTTCTTTGCCATGCGCGGCACTACCGGCGGCGTTGGCCGGCGCTTTCACTTCCACACTGCGGATGTAGGTGATGATCTGCCAGATTTCTTCGTCCGTCATGCCAACGCCTTGGCCGTTAGTTCCGTTCGCGGGCATGACGGTCCCGGGAATGCCATTGCTGATCACCTGGAACATCTCGGCGTCGGAATGAACATGCCTCTTCTGTGCCCGCGTCAAATCCGGCCCGCGGCCACCACCGTGCGCGCCCAAGCCATGGCAGAGCGCGCAGTTGATGCGGAATTCATACTCTCCCGCCTTCGCCGCGCTGGCATCGCCCGCATACGGATTATGATCGTCCGCCGCGTACGCCGGAGTTGAGGCCGCCAGCAGTATCGCCGCACAAACTAGCGTCAGAAGAGATTGCCGCCGCTGAATAATCAAGAACATGAATCACCCACCAGGGAATTTGCCGCATTCTACGCCAAGAAAACGAGATCGTCGCTCTGGAAATCTGGGGAAAACGTGGCCAGGGAAATCCCAACCGAATTTCCCCCTGTCGTACATGTCCGCCGGGTATCTGGGACCGACACTTCCGGCTCTCTACACTGAATATTCCCCTCAAAGTGCTGATCGTTGATCTTGGAGGGCCTTCAGACAACTTGGGAGTTGCCCCGGACGTTACTTGGGATCTCAGCCCTTCCAGCGGAAGGCATCGGACTGAGGCAGTCCGAGGTGAGAGAGCACGCGATTCGCGAACTCGCGGGCCATAGCATCCAGGCTCGCGGGCCGGTAGTAGAAGGCGGGAATGAGGGGAAAGACGGTCGCACCGGCATCGGCGGCCCGGTACATGTTGCGGATGTGGATTTTGTTGAGCGGTGTTTCGCGCACGCACAGCACAAGCGGACGCTTCTCTTTCAGGCAGACGTCGGCGGCGCGCTCAATCAAGTGCGAGGCGATGCCGTTCGCGATGCGGGCCAAGGTGCCCATGCTGCATGGCATCACGATCATGGCGTCGGAGAGGTAAGAACCGCTAGCCACGTTGGCCCCGATGTCGGCATTCGATTGCTCTTGAATTTTGGACGAACCGTTCGCTCTGGCTGAGGTCTCGGTCGAGATTTTTCGTGATCTTTTTTCGGAGGCTGGAGCACCGCCCCCACTAAGGATCTGGCGGACAAGATTTGAGCGACCCTCGATGCCAAGTTCTTCGGCGAGCACGCGCAAACCGGAGTCGGAGGCGATGAAGTTCACAGTTTGAACGCGGGCATCGCGCTCGACCGCAAGCAGGAGTTGCCGCAGAAATACCGACCCGCTGGCCCCAGTGGTCGCGATGGTTAGATTTTGCGGCGGGTGATTCGGCAAAGCGCCTCCGACGAGGCGACGCAGCCGTCCCCCCGAAGTTGGAGCATAGGGAGTCGCCGAACAGGAGTCAAGGCGAAGAGGAAAGCTAGTAGCCAGGAGCTAGAAGCTAGAAGCCGCATTTATGGCATCCGCAGTCAACTTGCGATTCCGCCGCAGCGCCGCGCAACTCCACGCGCTGGCCGGAGTAGAGCGCGAAATCCACGCCTATGATTCGCACAGCCGCCGGAAATATCTTCGCGAATTCACGCAAGCCTTTCGCCACTACGAAGGCGTTCTCGATTCGCCGCAGATTCACAATGCCTTGCATGCCGCCGACATCGTCCTCATTGGCGACTACCATGCCTTGCCGGCGGCGCAGCGCTATGCCGCATCGCTCCTCGAGCAGCGGGCCCTGGCTGGTGATCGCCCGGTCGTGCTCGGAGTCGAAACCATCTTCGCCCGCGATCAGCACATCCTCGACGAATGGTGGCGCCGTGAGATCGACGAAGACGAACTGCGCCAGCGCATCCGCTTCGATCTTGACTGGGGATACGATTGGGCGCCGTTCCACGAATTGCTGGTCGCGGCCCGCGACCATGGCGAAGCCATCTACGGGCTGGATTGCATGCCGCGCGAAAACTTGCGGAAGATCGGAGCCCGCGATCGTCACGCCGCCGCAAAGATAGCCGAGGTTCGCCAGCGTCATCCCAACGCGGTGATCTTCGTGCTGTTTGGCGAGTCGCACCTCGCTCCGGGACATCTCCCGCGCGTGCTTGACAAGGAAATGCCAGGTACCAAAATCCTCACGGTCTTGCAGAATGTCGACGCACTGTACTGGCGCGCCGCCGGCGAGCGCGCCGACAAAGTTGAGGCAGTACGTGTCAAAGATGACGTGCTCTGCGTCTTCAACGCCACCCCCCTCGAAAAGTATGAAAGCTACCGTCTGTTTCTCGACCAGTGGAGCCGCTGCGATAGTGATCCCGACTTCGCGCCTACCATCTACAATCTGATCGACAGCCTGGCCAGTTTTCTCGAGATCAACCGTTATTCCCCTCACAACGGTACGCAACCGAAGTTTCTGGTCGACATGCTGCCGGAGGTTCATGGCAACTCGTCGGGCGCGGTGCTGCGCCGGCTGCTTTCGCGCAAGGGCATCAGTGCGCCACAACTGGAAAACATGTTGGCGAATGTGGAAGAACGCGGCAGCGCCTATCTTCCCCAGGTAAATGCGTTCTACGTCCGCGAATTTCGGATGATGCATGCCGCCGAAGATGCGACTCGCTTTCTGCATCACGCCTGCCGAGGCCTGCCCCAGCATCTGAATGGACACGGCACAAACGGCAACGGCGCTCAGGGAAACACCAGTGCAACCCTGCCCGCCGACGCTTTCTACACGCGAGTGATCGAACATGCTGTAGCCTACTTCGGCTCGCGAGTGCTTTATCCCTCAAGACCAGCGCCTGAGATGGAAGATTCGCCCGCGTTATCGCGCGCCGCGTGCGAAAAGGCCGCCCAGATTGCCCTCCGCGCCGATGCAGAGAGGTTTGAGTCGGTCACGCGAGCCTGGGGGTATCGCCTGGGAAGCCGGATCTACAACGCCTACCTTGCGGGCAAGGTGAAGCCGAGCGGCCTGCGTCGTCTGTTCCTTGCACATCTCGACGAGCCCGGAGTTGCCCGCAAAGTCTGTACCGCAGTGATTGCAAAAGTCCGCGCAGCTTCCCGCAGTGCTCACACGTAACACTCAACTCCGTTGCTAGTGCTAATCTAGACTCCGCTCGGCTGAATGCTGAGTGCTGAATGCCACCGTGAACGCCGAATCCATCCGCAAACTCTTCGAGCAGGTGCGCCGGGGCAAACTTACGCCCGACGATGCGGTCGAACGCCTGCGCCACTTGCCATTCGAAGACCTGGGTTTTGCCAAAGTCGATCATCATCGCGCCCTGCGTGCGGGCATGCCCGAGGTGATATTCGGAGAGCGGAAGACTCCCTTGCAGACAGCAGAGATCTTTGCACGCCTTGCAAAGCACGGGGGCAATGTGCTGGCCACGCATGCCGACAAGAAGCAGTTTGCCGCGGTAAAGAAGAAGGTGCGTGCGGCTGAATACCGCGAACTGGCGCGGGCTATCGTGCTGCAGCGCGATCCACACACCTACGGCAAAGGAATGATCGCTGTCGTCTCAGCGGGAACCAGCGACATCCCCGTGGCCGAAGAAGCCGTCGTGACTGCCGAACTCATGGGCAACGAAGTGGAGCATTTCTACGACGTCGGCGTTGCTGGAATCCATCGCCTGCTGGCCAATCGCGAAGCCCTGACCAAGGCCCGGGTCGTGATTGTCTGCGCCGGCATGGAAGGCGCACTGCCCAGCGTGGTCGGAGGACTCATCGGCGTTCCAGTCATTGCGGTCCCCACCAGCGTGGGCTATGGGGCGTCGTTCAAAGGGCTGAGCGCGCTCCTCGGCATGCTGAATTCGTGCGCGTCGAATGTAAGCGTAGTCAATATAGATAATGGATTCGGTGCGGGCTATGTCGCATCACTGATCAATCGGCTGCCATGAATCTCAAGACGAAGGAAGAATATTTATGACGATCAATCTATCGGAAGATGCAAAACGACTAATCGACCGTCCCAACTTTGCGCATTTGGCAACGCTCATGCCGGACGGCTCTCCGCAATCCGTGCCCGTCTGGATCGGGCGTGAGGGCGAGCGTCTTGTGGTCTGCACCGGGGAAGCCTCGCTCAAAGCGAAGAACACGCAGCGCGATCCGCGCGTCGCTCTTTCCATTGTGGACTTTGACGATCCCTATTCTGAAGTGCAGATTCGCGGCCGCGTAATCGAACGCCGCCCCGATCCTCAACTGAAAGTCATGGACCCAATCTCACACAAGTACACTGGGAAGCCATTCCCCTTCCGCGCTCCGGAAGGACGCGTGGCGTTAATCGTCGAGGTCGAAAAGGAGCGCTACACCAAGCTCCCGTTTGAGCGCCCGCCCTCGAAGTAAACAGAAAAAGGGCGTAGCTTGCGCCGCGCCCCTTCCCTCCCCCGTTGGCTGGATCACATCCCAGCCTGGCCAGAATTTTTCTCCACCACCAGTTTGTTCTCCACACTGAAGGCGCCGAAGAGCTGGTTGGCTCGAATTCCGGCGACCGTTTTGTCCATAGTGCTATCCACGGAGCCGTAAAGTGTGACGTGGCCGTTATCCACGATGATGCGAATCGGCCGCGCTGGATCCATGGCGTACTTGCTTAGCACCGAATCGCGGTAGATGGCACGAGCCGCGCGCAAGCGGAGCCCATCGTCCATCGGTGAAACCGGTTCCAGCGAGACGTTCGCGATCACATCTTTCACCCCCGGCGTGGAATAAACGTCGGCAAGGGCCTCGTCGCGGCCCACGCCCGTTCTGTCCTGCCCCACTACCGTGACGACGCCATCCTTTACGCCGAGCGCAAAGTAGTCGAACGTGATGTCGTAGCCGGCGCGCACATAGCGCAGTTTCTGGGCCAGTTTCTGCTCCAGTTGCTCATCTGGCACGCTCGGCCCGACCACAGTGGTAAGGTTACGCACACCCTGCACATTCGAAATCTTGCGAGCCAGTTTGGTCGCGTCCAGCTTGCGCTGGTACAGATCGACCGATCCGGTGAGCGTCACGATACCGTCTTCCACACTCGATTGCACGTCGCGGAATTGATTCTTTCCTGCAAGCTTCTGCGCGACCGCGGTTTGAATTTGATTGTCATAACGAGTCGCGGTAGTGGGTTGAGCTGCAAGCGTCGCGCTCAACAACCCCACCGCCAGGAGCGAACTCAGCATTCTCTGAAAGCCCCTCTTCTTCTTCGTTCCCGTATCCATTGTCATAGAGGTCACCTCCGACCCAATTGACGAAACTTTACGATCTAACCACTTGGTTAATTCTTTCGATGCGTGGATTGGGGAAGAAGATGCACATCTGGAGGGAGCGCAGCGAGGAACAACGACCGCAACTTTCTCGCGCCGATGGTGTTTGAACTCTGTTGGACTGCTGCGCTTAGCGGCGGTTTTCCGCGCGCGAAGACTTCACGCGTATGCGTGATTTCACGCCACTCTTGTCCTGGTTCCCGAACACGCGCGCGAAGATCTTGTCGACGTTCTTTAGCTGGCGACCAAGGTCGAAGGCATGCTCAATCTGTTTGCGGGGAACTTTTCCTGTAATCTCCTTATCTGCCAGCACCAACTCTTGGAAATTCAAATCTTCCTTCCACGCCCGCATCGCATGCGCTTGCACGGCGCGGTAGGCGTCTTCACGGGAAACTCCGTGCTCCACCAGGTCGAGCAGGAGTTGGCCACTGAAGATCAGGCCATGCGTGCTCTCCAGGTTGGCCCGCATACGCTCGGGATAAACGAACATCGTTTCAATCAGGTTGGCAGTTTTGCTCAACAGATAATCGACCAACGTTGTCGAGTCTGGCAGAATCACACGCTCGGCCGAAGAGTGCGAGATGTCGCGCTCGTGCCACAAGGCAACATTTTCAAATCCCGCCTGTGCGTTCCCGCGCACAACCCGCGCCAGACCGCTGATCTGCTCGCAGGTCACGGGATTCCGCTTGTGCGGCATCGCGGAAGAACCCTTCTGCTTTTCGCTGAAAAACTCTTCGGCCTCGCGCACCTCGGTACGCTGCAGATGGCGGATTTCGGTCGCGATCTTGTCCAGGGTTGAAGCAATCACCGCCAAGGTAGCGAGATAGTGCGCATGACGGTCGCGCTGGATTACCTGCGATGACACCGCCGCCGCCTTCAGACCCAGGCGCGCGCAAATCTTCTCTTCGATCTCTGGCGTGAGGTGGGCAAAAATTCCCACCGCGCCAGAGAACTTTCCCACCCTCATATCCTCAGCCGCTGCCGTGAAGCGTGCGATATTGCGCTGCGTCTCCGAATACCAGTTGGCCAGCTTGAATCCGAACGTGATGGGTTCGGCGTGGATGCCATGCGTTCGCCCCACCATTGGCGTATCTTTAAACTCCCACGCGCGCCGTTCGAGCACCTCCGCCAGTCGTTCCAGATCCTGCGAAATAAGCGCGGACGCCTGCTTGATCAGCAAAGCCTGTGCCGTGTCGACCACGTCGTTTGACGTGAGGCCGTAATGAAACCAACGCGCGTCCGGACCGACGATTTCGGCCACTGCGGTAGTAAAGGCAATCACATCGTGGCGCACCTCAGCTTCGATCTCGTGGATGCGCTCCACCCGAAAATCGGCGCGTTCGCGGATTGCCTTAGCCGCCTTCTTTGGGACCATGCCGATCTCGGCCAAAGTCTCGGTAGCGGCGACTTCCACAGCGAGCCAGGTACGAAAACGGTTCTCGTCGTTCCAGATGCGGCCCATCTCCGGGCGGGTGTAACGCGGAATCAAGGCGGATACCTCCTGTCGATGTCGTCGAGAGTGGGACAAAGGATTCTAAACGGAGTCGGGCAAAGAGACCAGTGCCGGCGCGGGCGTGAGTTGTTCCAGTTTTCGCTGTATATCGGTATACGATATACTATGGAATCGTACTGAATCGCTGCACCGTACGATCAGCGGGCATGAAGAAGCTCACCTTATCCGATTACCAGGCGTTGGCGGAGTTCCGTTACCAGATCCGCCGCTTCCTCCACTTCAGCGAGCAGGTAATTAAGGAGGCAGGCCTGGAGCGCGGCCAGTATCAACTCATGCTGGCGATCAAGGGCATGCCGCCGAGTGTGCGCCCGCGGATTCGGGAGTTAGCCAACCGCATGCAAATCCGCCACCACAGCGCCGTGGAACTGATCAACCGTCTGGAAACGGGAGGATTCGTCCATCGCACCCGCGCCCAGGACGATCGCCGCGAGGTCTTGCTCGCGCTTACCCCCAAAGGAGAGAAGATCCTCGGCGAACTCGCCCTGCATCACCACGACGAACTGCGCTCGGCCGGACCCGAGCTGGTAACCGCTCTTCGCCGCATCATGCGGGAAGGTACTGAGTCCGCACCTCCTCGTGCCGGTTCGCCCCCCAGGAGCCATAGCGCGGACTCCAGGAGTTGAAAGCTCAATCCCTCCGCCGCTTCTCGAGAAAACATGACCGAGGGACAGCATACGGAGACCACATCGGCCGAATCGTTCTGTTCGCCTGCAGCATTTGCTATTGCCAACCGCCCCCCTCTTTCAGTATTCTTCCGCAATCCAGAGTCAGGGCACTCTGCCGGAAACGTATACCCGATGGCGATAGCTAACCTCAAGCGATCACCTTTGTATTCCCGCAGCCCACTGCTGCGCCTGAGCGCACGACACTGGCTGCGCGCTCTCTTCTGTTGTCGATCTGCCTGTCTGCCCGTCTAACCCACAATTCAGTAGCAACCAGGATTTCACTTTCGAACCCAGGGAGAAGCAATGCTGAAGCTACAAGGTAGGTTGATCTGGATTAGTTTTCTCGCAATTGCATTCGCCGCCCAAGCCTTCGCCCAAGGCGGAGCGACGGGCGCGATGACGGGCACCATACAAGACCCCAGCGGCGCAGTCGTAGCCAACGCCCAGGTGCGCATTACCAACCAGGAAACAGGCGTGCTGGAGCGCAGCGTGACTTCCGGCGCCGACGGTTCGTTTACCGCCCCGCTTCTGCCGGCTGGCCCGTACACGGTAAGTGTTCACGCTGCTGGGTTCGCCGACTCTACCTTTCGAGATATCGCCGTGCGGGTCACCGAGACCACGCGCCTGATCGCAAAACTCAAGACCCAGGCGGTGCAACAGCAGGTGGAAGTGCAGGCGGAAGTGCAGCAAGTTGATACTACCGATGCCACGACGGGGCAGGCGATTGAATCGAGCACCATCAAGAACCTGCCGCTGGCCACGCAGAACTTCCAACAGTTGCTTACCTTGTCGAGCGGCGCGCAAGGCGAATTGAATGCTGCCTCTCAGTTGGGACGCGGCAACGTTCGTATCGAAGTGAACGGCCAGCGCGAAGACAACAACAACTATCTGATCGAAGGCATCAGTGCAACCGACTACAACGTCGCCGAGCTGACGACGACCCCGTTGCCGAATCCCGCGGTGATTCAGGAATTCAAGGTGCAAACCTCCCTCTACGACGCCACCCAGGGCCGCAATGGAGGCGGCAACATTAACGCTATTCTGAAGACGGGCGCCAACAGCTTCCACGGCGAGGCCTACGAATTCTTCCGCAACACCGTGCTGGATGCCAACGAGTACTTCCTCAACCAGGCGGGCGAATCGAGGCCGGTGGTTCAGCAGAACATTTTCGGCGGCGATCTGGGCGGCCCGATCGGCAGCGGCGGGAAACTCGGTTTCTTCTTCGTCAACTATTCGGGAACGCGCCAACGCAGCGGAGATTCTCCGGGAACGATCATCAGCACGCTCATCCCCTATATTCCTGCGGCGGACCGTGGTCCCGCCGGGGTGGCTAACTTGGAGTCGGCTTTTGGCATCGCGAGTGTCGATCCGGTCGCGGCATCGCTGATCGCGTTTCAAAGCAATCAATTTGGCGCGGCGGCCAATGGCTATCTCTACCCCCTGCCTAACGTTCCGAGCGGCACCAATGCCGGTACTGTCGTCCCGTTTACCACCAGTATCCCCGGCACTTATACGGACAATCAATTCACCGCGACCTGGGATCGCGAGTTCCGTAACTCCAACGACAAGCTTTCCGTGCGATTCTTCTTTCAGAACTTCCAGTCGGACGTGCCCTTCGGCGCAGGCGGCCTGCAAGCCTCCCTCGGCGGCAGCATCAGCAGCGGAGATCTTAACTTTCCTTACCTGCTTCCGGTCAAAGATCGGGTCTTCTCCCTTACCGAGACTCACGTTTTCTCCCCGAGCCTGGTGAATGATTTTCGCCTCGGCTTTGTTCGTATCAATAACAGCGATATTAACGTACCGCCCGTCACCGCCAGCCAAGCCGACATTACCCGCCCCACCAGCAATCTCACGGACAGCATTTACAAATTTACTTTCGTCAGTTCCGGCTTTCAGTTCGGTCCTACGCCGCAAGCCAATCAGTTCCAGGCGCAGAACAACTTTAATTTCATAGAGACTCTGGGATGGGTCAGAGGGAAACACAACTGGCGGTTTGGTGGCGAGTTCACGCCGGTCAGTCTCAATAAGCAGTTCCCGCAGGTGTTTAACGGACAGCTTTATTTTGGCGATTCCGGCGTCACCGATTTTGCAAATTTCCTGCAAGGCTCTCCGGAATTCAGCTTCGGCGGCGGCGGCGTCTATAACCACAACTACCGGCAGAAGAACTCCGCCGTGTTTGTTCAGGACGACTGGAAAGCCTCTCAGAACCTGACTCTGAATCTCGGCCTGCGTACCGAGTTCTTCGGCGCTTGGACTGACAATGCCTGCCACATCGGCAACATGGAATCAGACCTCACCAAGTCCGGCCAATATCCTTTCATCTATCCTAGCTGTGTCAACAAGCTGGGTGTTCCCGGTCTGACTGGAAATGCCGCCGGATCAACTTTCAAGAATAGCGTCTCCACCGGTATTGGCCCGCGCGTGGGATTTGCTTGGGATGTTCTAGGCCATCACAACACAACCGTTCGCGGCGGGTACGGTATTTTCTACGTTCGAGAAGATGTCGGAGCAGTCGACCAGCTTAGCTTTCAATCACCGTTCATCCCCATTGTGTTCTTTGGACAGACGCCCGGGTTCACCATGTCTGATTTCTTTACTGGTACCCCGGCCACGAATTCCAACGCGGTGCCTGCCGCTGGACAGTTGTCAGGCGCATGGCTGCCGTGCCTGGCCCAACTCATTAGCTTCACCCCTAACACTCCCACGGGGGATGGGACTTACGCCTGCACCGGCGGGCCGGGCGTAAACTCCACGCAGAATTTGTTCCTGCTGGAAGTTCCGCGGCACTTCGTGGTCCCCAACACGCAGCAATGGAACTTCACCGTGCAGCGCGATCTGGGCCGCAAGTGGGTGCTGGAAGTGGGCTACGTCGGGTCCAAGGGCACGCACCTCCGCGAAACACGGGACGCTATTCAATCGGTCAATGCCACCCCAGCTAATCCATTCACGGTGACAGACACCAGCGGCAACACCTACCAAATCACCAACAACACGTTTTCGAATGCCATCGCACGCACCCCCACGCCGGGCCTGAACGGCTACTCGGGTTATCAAATCTTCGCCAACGACGCGTACTCGATTTACCACTCTCTCCAAGCCACGATATCCCGGCGCTGGGAGCGCGGCTACATTCAGGCAGCGTACACATTTTCCAAAAACATCGATGCGACCTCGACCGGCAACACAGCCAACAACACCGCCTTCAACGATGAGAGTACGATCAACGCTTCGCGCGGAATCTCCGATTTCAATCGTCCGCAGGTGTTGAAACTCAGCTACGTCTATGACCTCCCATTCTTCGCCCACGCGGCAGGGCTTAGGCGCACAGCGCTCGGGGGATGGTCGGTGAGCGGCGTCACCAGCTTCCAATCGTCGCTGCCGTTTTCGGTCGTGGATTCTAACGGCGGCAATGCTTTCCTTGGAGCCGGCACGTCGCCCGTGGGCGCAAGTCTGGCCTCCGGCGCCACCATCGCCAGCGGCATGAGTTCCGGCAGCATCACTCAGCGCCTGAGTGGATGGCTGAATCCTGCTGCTTTCACGACTGCCCCGCTTCTCTACCCTGGCGATCCGAACAATCCCACTCCCGGCACTTGTGCCGGCGATCCGAACTTCTGCACCACCGGCTTCGGCAATCTTGGGCGCAACATCTATCGAGGCCCATTCCAGCAGAACTGGGATTTTTCGCTGATCAAGCACTTCAAACTTACCGAACGGCAGGATCTGCGCTTCGCTGCCGATTTCTTCAACCTGTGGAATCATCCAAACTTCGGCACGCCGCTCGTGACCGACTACGAGCAATACCTGGCTTGGGCAGCCGGAACTCAAACCAGCCCAGATCCATTCGGCCGGATCGTACAGACGACAGGCACTCCGCGCCTGATCCAGTTCTCCCTGCGTTGGGCGTTCTGATCATTCTGCAACAACAAGCAGCCGGGAAGCTAAGCTTCCCGGCAGCCTTTCCAACTTGATTGCTCTATTTTCTGCTAGTCCCTACTGTCGTTTCCCGGCTTCCCCGATCAGCGGCCGCAACGCCTCTACGGAGAATCCCAGCGTGCCGCCGGAAAATCCGTCAATGTAGGCGGAGTTTACTCCGATCACTTCCGCGTTCGAGTTAAACACCGGACCACCACTGCCGCCGTGCGCCGTGGGGGCATCGTAGATCAGCTTGTCGCCCACCACGTCGCCCAGATGTCCGCACGTGGTCGAGGGACGAATCAGCGACAGCGCCGCCAGTTCGCTCGCCGCTGTAATGTCGTTATGCCGGTACGCTAGGCGCTGGTAGACTCCGCTCGGCGACTTGGCCACCATTCCCGCAATTCCCATGGGATACCCGATCACCGTTACCAGTTCCCCCGGCGACGCGTTTCCTCCTGCCAGCGGCAACACAGCAAGTCCGCGTACCGCATCTTTATCTTCAATCCGCAGCACCGCCAGATCGCTCGTGGAAGAAACCGCGCCCGGTGTCAAACTCACCGGCGTTGGCGACCCTGGGAAGAACACGACTAAACTCTCCAGCGTGGCTGTCGCACCACGATGCATCAGCGCTTCGGCCTCGCTGTCTCCATACCATGGCTCGGCTACATGCCTGTTGGTGGCCAGTAACCCATCGCCCACCAAAAACCCGGTGCCGGACGCGCGAGCCCGAATCGCTGCCGGCTGGTTTGCAAACCCGATCTGATACACCCCGTAAATGTAGCCGATGGAATTCCGGTACCGGCTCAGTACCAGCGCCGGCATCGCCTGCTCTTTCTCGAGTTCCGCCACCTGCTGCGTGAGCTGGTGAACCTGTTTCTGCAGCTCATCTGGCTGCACGCCCTGCGCGGTAACTGGCGCGTAGTAGTGGAACATTGCTACCGCCCCAATGAGCAATGCCACTGCTAATACGGCCTGCACCATCTGCTGCCAGCTTTCGCTGACTTCGTTCGATCCCTGTGGAATTTCCGGCTCGGCCATGAACGGTCATCTTCCCTTGTCCGGCAAGGCTTTTCCACGGTACGGAAGATGATGAACAGGGGATACCGAAAGTGTCTGGGAAATGGCAGGTTGCCGCTGATTTTGGGTGGCGCAGCGCTTCCAGCGTTGCGATTGGAGGGCACTTGTGATCTGGGCTTTAGCCTCTGAGGTACTTAAGCAGGATTTTCCGCAGCGCTAGCTAGGGCTTCCCAATTCCTAGCCGCTTAGCCATTTCGTCGTAGAGAAATCCCTTGCCCGCAACGTAAGGCTGCACCCACTTGCCGTCAATCACGAATTGCGGAATAGCGCGCTTGCCGGTTTGCTTGACAATTTCATCCACCGCGCCCGGGGTGGACTCGATGTCAATCTCTTTGTAGGGAATGTTGTGCTTGGCCAGAAACCGCTTGGCCTCGCGGCAATCAGGGCACCAGGCGGTGGAGTAGACGATAAGTTCCATGACTTCTTTGATCATACGACGTAGAGACGTAGCTTGCTACGTCTCTCTCACCACGTCTCCTAAACCCGCTCCAGTTGAGCTACCGTGCGCTCATTGACGAGGTTGCCCGTGTTCAGCGTGGAAGCTGGCTCAAATAGCAGCAGCCAGCATTCTTCGTCCGCAACGGGCTTGTGTTCCACGCCGCGCGGCACGACGATGAACTCGCCCTCTTCGATCCACTCCTGCCGGTCGAGGAACTCCATGCGGAAGCGGCCTTTCACCACCAGAAACATCTCGTCTTCGTTCTCGTGATGATGGAACACAAACTCGCCCTTGAGTTTATCGAGCTTCACATGTTGGCCGTTCAGCTCGGCGGCAATGTAGGGTTTCCAATATTCAGAAATCTTGGCGAACTTATCGGCGATGTTGACCTTGTCCATTTGGATTCTCCGAGTTCGAACCTGCATTCTCCAGATTCGTTCGGGACCGGAATGGTCGCAGAAAAAGTCCGAGTGGGCATGGGAGGATTGACAATCCACAGCGTGGTATATATCATGATGTATACCATGACCAAGACCGCCAAACTCTTCCGCAACGGCCGCAGCCAGGCCGTCCGTTTGCCCGCCGAATACCGTTTCGAGGGCTCGGAAGTTTACGTGCGGCGCGACCCTGGGACCGGCGACGTCATCTTGTCCCGCCGTCCGGACTCCTGGAGGGACTTCTTCGAGCTGATGAAGACCGTCGAGGTTCCAGAAGACTTCCTAGCGGATCGAAAGGATGCCCCACCCCAGAAGCGCCGGTTGTTCTAAATGCCAGTCCAGTTTCTTCTCGACACCAACATTGCCAGCTACGCCATTAAAGGGAACGTTCCCCGCGTCCGGGAGCGGCTCTTGAAAATCCCAGTCAGCGAGGTTGGAATTTCCGTGGTCACAGAAGCTGAACTACGCTTCGGCGTCGCCAGACTGCCCCAGGCAGCCCGGCTGGCGCTCGCGGTCGAGGAGTTTCTGCTGCGCGTTGAAGTGCTTCCCTGGAATTCGGCGGCGGCGCGGCACTATGCCAACCTTCGCACCGCGCTGGAGCAACACGGTGAGCCAATGGGGAACCTCGACCTCATGATCGCCGCGCAAGCACTAGCCGCGGGTGTAATCCTGGTAAGCAATGATCGCGTCTTTCGCAGGGTAAAAGGGCTAACGGTGGAGGACTGGAGCAGGCCATAACATTCTTCTCCAAAACAAAAGCCGCCAGCTCACGCTGACGGCTGAGGTCCGAAGTCTGAGGTCCGCTGCTAGCTGTTCTCGTACAGCAGCACGCCCTCGGCACTCTTCTCCGCGTCCACCGGACGGTAGAACAGCTTGTTGTCTTCGAGGAAGACCTCGATAAATGCCGGACGCGTGGTAATCGTGCCTTGAATCAGCGCCTCCGACAGCGGATCTTCAATGTATTTCTGCAGCGCCCTGCGTAGCGGCCGTGCTCCGTAGGTGCGGTCGGTCAGCGTCTGGTTGAGGATCCACTTCTTGGCCTCATCCGCCACCGAAACCGTAATCGCCTTCTGCGCCAGATTCTGGTTGAGTTGGTTGACCATGAGTTCCAGAATCTGGATCAGGTCCGCCTCGCTCAACGCCAGGAACAGAATGATTTCGTCCAACCGGTTCAGGAATTCAGGATTGAAGGTGCGTTTGACCTCGCCCTTCACCAACTCCTCAACCTTGCTGGAAACCATTTCATCCTTCGTCGATTGGAAGCCGAAGCCTTCGCGCTTCTGCAAGTGCCGCGCCCCAATGTTCGACGTCATGATGATGATCGTGTTCTTGAAATCCACCGTATTGCCCAGACCGTCGGTCAGTTGGCCGTCTTCAAAAACCTGCAGCAGGATGTTGAACACATCTGGATGCGCCTTCTCGATTTCATCGAGCAGGACGACCGAATACGGAGCCCGCTTCACCCGCTCGGTGAGCTGGCCGCCCTCTTCGTAGCCCACGTATCCCGGAGGAGAACCGATCAACTTCGAGACAGAATGCTTCTCCATGAACTCCGACATGTCGAACCGGACCAAAGCCTTTTCGGTGCCGAACATGAATTGAGCCAGCGTGCGCGCCACTTCCGTCTTGCCCACACCCGTCGGTCCCAGGAACAGGAACGAGCCAATCGGCCGGTTCGGGCTCTTCAATCCCGCGCGTGAACGCCGGATCGCCCGGGCCAGCGCGCTGATCGATTTGTCCTGCGAGATAATGCGCTTGTGCAGCTCTTCTTCGATACGGAGAAGCTTCTGCGTCTCTTCTTCCTTGATCGAGGTGATAGGAACGCCGGTCCAGCGCGAAACCACATCTTCAATGTCCTCGCGGCCTACTACTCCGGTCGAGGATTCATCCAGATGATATTTCTCACGCAGTGCCCGCAGGTTCTCGCGTTCCTTGCGCTCTTCATCCGAGTAGAAACGGGCCTTCTCGAACTCATGGTTCGCGATCGCGTTCTCCATGCGGTGCACGATGAACTTGATTCGCTTCTGAACCTCGCTGATCTCCTCCGGCTGCGACGTCTGGCGCAGCTTTACGCGAGCGCCGGCTTCGTCCACCAAGTCAATTGCCTTATCTGGCAGGAAGCGGTCCGGAATGTAACGGTTCGAGTGCGAGACCGCAAAGTTGATGGCGTCGTCGGTATAAGTGACGGCGTGGAACTTCTCGTAACGGTCCTTGATGCCGAACAGAACCTTGACGGCATCCGCCTCGTTCGGCGGAGGAACCTTCACGGCCTGGAAACGGCGTTCCAAGGACCGGTCTTTCTCGATCGACTTCCGGTATTCTCCAGGCGTGGTTGCTCCGATACACTGAATCTCGCCTCGCGACAATGCCGGTTTCAGGATGTTTGCTGCATCCAGCGAGCCTTCCGCCGATCCCGCGCCCACCAGTGTATGCAACTCATCGATAAAGATGATGGAGTTCTGCGACTCCATCAGCTCTTTCATGATGGTCTTCAGCCGCTCTTCAAACTGTCCACGATATTTCGTTCCGGCGACAATCAAGGAGAGGTCGAGCGCCAGAATTCTCTTGTCCGCAAGGAACGACGGCACTTCGCCGTCAGCGATCCGTTGCGCCAGGCCTTCAACGATAGCGGTTTTTCCAACGCCCGGCTCGCCGATCAGTACCGGATTATTCTTGGTGCGCCGGCACAGAATCTGCACGACGCGTTCGAGTTCCCCGTCGCGGCCCACCAGCGGATCAAGTTGGCTGTCCATCGCCGCCTGAGTCAGGTCGCGCGAGAACTCACTCAGCAGGGATGATTCGCGTTGCCGTTGCGGCTGCGCCTTCTCCTGGCTGGTGCGCGCCAATTCCTCGCGGATGGTCGAAAGCCGCAGCCCGCGCTCGTGCAGGATCTCCGCGGCAAAGCACTTTTCTTCTCTCAGTAAACCCAAAAGCAGATGCTCGGTCCCGATATGCCGGTGCGACAGCCGCTCCGCCTCTTCCGCGGCATAGGCCAGCACGCGCTTGCACTCGTTGCTGAGTGGGAGATCCACTGAGGTCGAGACCTTCTCCCGGATGGTGGTGTGACCCTCGATTTGCTTGCGGATGGATTCGACCGAGGCGTGCGAACGCAGGAATCGATTGGTCAGGGCTTTGTCTTCGCGTAGCAGCCCCAGCAGCAGGTGCTCGGTCTCTATATAAGGAGACCCGAACTGGCTTGCTTCGTAGCGCGCAAAAAAGATTACGCGCCTGGCTTTCTCCGTATAGCGTTCAAACATAATGCCCTTCCCCCTGAACCCTTCCGGCCGAGAAGGCGCTGGATCCTCACTCGACCCTACCGAAACCCTGGACCGGTAACGTTCCCACCTTGCCTCTTGCTTGCCATTACTATCCCATTATGCAATCAAACCGCCACCAAACCCAAGTACTCAAACGCTTTTATAATGTTACCGAAGGAACCTGTTGAAATCCTCTCCGGATGCCGATTACTTCAATTCCTTGTACTTTGTCTTACTAATCATGCTCTTCCACTGCCCTGCAACTATGCCGTCAGCGACTCCGGCCTGATTTCTTCCACGCGCCCCCGCTCCAGCCGCAACACCCGATGGCAGCGCCGTGCAAACGACAAGTTATGTGTTGCGATCAGGGAGGTGAGTTGGTGCTCGCGATGTAATCGCGCTATCAATTCGAAAACCGCTTCCGCCGTCTGTCCGTCAAGATCCCCGGTGGGCTCATCCGCCAACAACAATTTTGGACCGGTAATGAGCGCCCGCGCCAGAGCCACTCGCTGTTGCTCTCCGCCCGAAAGCTCTCCCGAGCGGTGATGCGCGCGCTGCCCCAGTCCCACCTTACGCAGCCAGCGTGAAGCTTCCGGCGCCGCCTCTGCCCAGGTGCGCCCTCGCACCAGCAGCGGCATGGCCACATTCTCCGCCGCCGTGAATTCTGGCAGCAGGTAGTGAAATTGCCAGACGAACCCAGCCTCGCGATTCCGAAACTCCGCTGCTTCGTCCGCCGACAACGCATTCAGTTGCAATTGCGCGCAGTATACGTCACCTGCCGAAGCGTGATCAAGAGCGCTCAGGATGTGCAACAAGGTACTCTTCCCCGCTCCCGACTCCCCGACAATGGCGAGCATCTCGCCTCGCTTCACCTCAAACGACAAATTTTCAAAGAGCACCAGGTCCGATTCGCCGGACCGGAAAACCTTCTTTAATCCTATAACCCGGAGTAGCGCTTGTTCTTCCCTTAGATGCAATCAGCCCCCGCTTGGGTCCATCCTGTCCCCGCCATAGCCCGCCAGCTTCAGGAACAGTAGAAGGGGCATCTTCTCACACTAGGGCCTCGTTCCACATGGCACGTTCGAACTATACGGAACTCACAAGGCGAACGAACTGCTTCCTCCCGCGACTTCCGAAAAGGCACCTGCTGAAACTGTACATAGGACTCAGTTCCGGCGATGTGACCTGCGTCACGCCAAGATGAACAATCCCGCGAACGGGAAACATGTGATTCGAAGCGGCCTCAGGCCGTGAGAGCCTGCTCAGATCCAAAAAAAACGAAGGCAATCTGCTTCGTTTCCTCAGGCGATCCCTAGACTTCGACCTTGGCTTCTGCGCTTGCCAACCCGCGCAGCGACTCCTCATAAGGCGCACGGGCAATGCCACGTTCGGTGATGATCGCGGTCACATATTTCGCCGGCGTCACGTCGAATGCGGGATTCTCGACGGACACGCCATCGGGGACCATCTGCTTCCCGGCGATGTGAGTGACTTCCTTGGGATTGCGCTGCTCGATGGGGATCTTGCTGCCGTCGGGACAAGCGAAGTCGATGGTTGAGATAGGCGCGGCCACATAGAAGGGGATGCTGTGTTCTCTGGCGAGAACCGCAACGGAGTAGGTCCCAATTTTATTGGCAACGTCGCCGTTAGCGGCGATGCGGTCGGCGCCCACCACGATCGCTTCGATCTTGTCCTGCTTCATCATCGCGCCAGCCATGTTGTCGGAGATGACTGTGGTAGGGATACCGTCTTTCATCAGTTCCCAGGCGGTAAGCCGCGAGCCTTGCAGGAACGGCCGCGTCTCGTCGGCGTAAACGTGAATCTTCTTGCCCTGCTCCACTGCCGCGCGGATCACGCCCAGCGCGGTACCGTAGCCCGCCGTGGCCAACGCACCGGCATTGCAGTGCGTAAGCACTCCGCCTTCATCCGGCATCAGCGTGGCGCCGTAGCGTCCCATGGCCTGGTTGGCGGCGATGTCTTCGGCGTGCATGCGTTGCGACTCTTCGATGAGGTCCTGTTTAATCTGTGCGATGGGACGGATGCGCACGCGCTCGAACTTCTCCTGCATGCGGCGGATCGCCCAGAAAAGATTGACGGCTGTAGGCCGGGTTTTGCCAACCACGTCGCAGATCTGATCGAGTTCCCGCTTAAGTTCGCCGACCGTCTCCGCCTTGGAGTTCTTCACGCCGAGCGCAATTCCCATAGCCGCGGCCACGCCGATAGCAGGCGCTCCGCGTACCACCATGGTCCGGATAGCGTCGGCAACCTGATCGTGGGTTTTGCAGACGACGTAGGTTTCTTCCGTGGGCAGCTTCGTCTGATCGATGAAGCGTACCCCGTTATCAGTCCATTCGAGAGTTTGAATCATGAGGTTCTCAACGAATCTCAATCAGCTTCGATGCGCCGCGCACCGGTTCCCCGGAATATTCGTGACCGCCGGCCCTCCACAGACTTCACACGTGGCGGCGACCGCAAAAATCATCGGCTCGGTGTCGTCCGTCTGCAGAATGTGCTCCGCACGCACGTCCGCAGCAGTGAAGATGCAAACGAACGGTGCTGGAGCGGCGGCCCTCTCCACACTGGGTCTTCCCCTAGCCTCCTCGCGCTCTACCAGGCAAATCGCTCCCACCACCTGGAATCCAAATTCTCGCGCCGCCTCGATTGCTTGTACCGTGGAGGCTCCGGTCGTGCAAACATCATCCACAATCACCACGCGCGCACCCTTCTCGCGAAAACCTTCGATGCGCTGTCCTGTTCCGTGCTGCTTTTCAGCCTTGCGCACCAGGAAACCGTTCAGCTCCCCGCTCACCACCGAGACCGCCACCACAATGGGATCGGCGCCCATGGTAAGCCCGCCGATAGCCTGCGGCTTCCATCCCCGCTCCCGGATTTCGTCAGAGAATACTTCACCGGTCAGGCGCGCACCCTTGGCGTCAAGCGTCGTGATGCGGCAGTCGATGTAGTAGTCGCTGGTGCCCCCGGAAGACAGCTTGAATTCGCCCAGCCGGAAAGACTTGTAGGCGAGTAAGCGCAGCAGGTCCTGACGCGAGGAATGCATGAAATCTTACGATACCCATCTTACGATAACACGGAGAATCAGCCTTCGTCCGCGCTTCTGCCCTCAGCTCCGCATCGGGCAGCCATGATAACCTGAATATTCTCCTACAACGACGCTTCGAGGTACGAAATTGCAGAGTGTGCGAAAGCTTTTCTTCTTCTTTCTTGCCGGTCTCCTTCTCACAAATTTGAGTGGCTCTGGTCCGGTTTCGGCCGCGTTCGCCGAGGGCACGCGCACCTGGGAGCAATCGAAATTTGACGAACTGACCAAGGGCACGGCCACGGGCATAGCCATTCGCAGCACCGGCGGCCTGGAACTTGCGCCGACCTTCAAGAGCCTGTACGCCACGCCTTCCACCTACATCTGGGCGATTGCGACCGATGATGCCGGGAACGTATATGTAGCAGCGGGCGCGCCTGCCCGCGTGTACCGCGTCACGCCGGACGGCAAAGCGACCATCATTTTTGAGCCCAAAGAACTCCAGGTGCAGGCACTGCAGACCGGCCCCGGTGGCGCAATCTATGCCGCCACCGCTCCCGATGGCAAGGTATACAAGCTCGAACACAAGCCGGGCAGCAAAACGCAGCCGGCAAAAGCGGACTCGCCCCAAGACCAAGACAAAGACAAAGATAAAGACGCGGCCAAACCGAGTGCAGACCCTTCGTGGAGTTCGTCGGTCTACTTCGAGCCGGGAACGAAGTACATCTGGGACTTGGCCCTGGACAAGACCGGCAACCTTTATGTTGCAACCGGCGACCACGGGGAGATTTATCGTGTCACGCCCAAAGGCGAGCACTCGATCTTCTTCAAAAGCGATGAGACTCACATTCGCGTGCTCGCTTTCGATACGCAGGAGAATCTGATTGCTGGCTCCGATGGCAGTGGGCTCATTTATCGCATTTCCCCGGCAGGCGAGGGATTTGTCCTCTATAGTGCGCCTAAGAAAGAGATCACGGCGCTGGCGCTTGATCGCTCCGGGAACATCTACGCTGCGGCAGTCGGTGAGAAACGGAACACGGGCGGGCCGGGCTCGGCAGGCATGGCCGCTGCTCTTCTGACCATGGGTTCCAACGCACCCACTGGCGGCACAGCACCGCAAGTTCCGGGGATCACGATCACGCCCGCGCCCGGCGCACCGCAGATGGCAGGGCCATTTCCATTCCCGGGTGGCGGGGCAAGCGGCGGGTCGGATGTGTACCGCATTGCGCCCGATGGTTCCCCCGCAAGAGTGTGGACATCCCACGAGGACATTGTCTACGCCCTCGCCTTTGATGCACAGGGACGTCTGCTGGCCGGCACGGGCAATCGCGGCCATATTCTTGCCATCACCGGCCTCGACGATTTTTCTGATCTGCTGAAAGCTCCGGCTTCGCAAGTCACCGCCTTTGCCAAAGCTCCCGGCGGTGGCCTCTATGCCGCCACCAGCAATCTGGGAAAGGTGTTTGTGCTGGGGCCGGGCCCCGAGGCCGAAGGTACCTACGAGAGCGATGTGTTTGACGCCAAGATTTTCTCGCGTTGGGGACGCGCCGAATTTCGCGGCTCAGGCAGTGTGGATCTCTACGCTCGCAGTGGCAATGTGGATAATCCCGACCGTAACTGGAGCGGGTGGAAGAAGCTCGACCTGGCAAAGACCTCGGAGACCGGGATTCCAGCCGCGCGCTATGCGCAGTGGAAGGCCGTGCTGCACGCTGCAGCCGCCGCGCCCGGCGTGGACAGCGTGATGCTGAATTACCTGCCCAAGAACGCCGCTCCCGAAATCGACGATATCACCGTCCAGGTTGGTGTGAAGTACCAGCCCCAGCCGAAAATACCGGGCGTGAGCCTGGGATCGGATTCCGCCGGATCTTCGGGCATACATTTCGAATCCCCGATCCCCAGTTCTCACGATCGCGATTCCATCGGAGTGAAGTGGAGCGCGCACGACGAGAACGACGACCAACTTGTCTACTCCCTCTACTACCGCGGCGACGGCGAGACTCGCTGGCTGCTGCTCAAAGACAATCTCACCGACAAGGCGTACTCGTTCGATGCCAGCCTGCTGCCCGATGGCGGCTATACCGTCAAGGTGGTCGCGTCGGATGCGCCGTCGCACTCCCCCGGCGAAGCCTTGACGGCGTCGAAAGAAAGCCGCCGCTTCGAGGTGGACACGACTCCGCCGCGCATCGAAAATCTGGCAGCGTCCCTCGAGGCTGGGCAAATTCATGTGACGTTCCATGCGATCGATGGTTTTTCTCCTATCAAGCGCGCGGAATATTCGGTTGACGCCGGAGAGTGGAAGTACGTGGAACCGATCGGCCGTCTATCCGACGCCACGGCGGAGAAATACGACATCAAGATCACGCCCGAAACCGCGAAAGACGGCGGACTTTCCTCCGAGCATGTGGTAGTGGTGCGGGTCTATGATCGCTACGACAACATGGGAGCGGCCAAGACCGTGATTCGGCAAAAGTAGCCTTCGGACCTGGCAGCCTTGGCGCTTAGCGCACGGAAACCAAGTCAGCCGTTCTACGGAATTCGCTCGGTCGTTTCCGCAGCCTCTTCCAGGCGCTCCGTTCTTGTGGCGCCCAGAGCGCCCGCACGCCGCAACTCGGGAAAGCCCCATGCCCAGAGAGCAATCACCACCAGCGTTCCCACTCCTCCCAGCAAAACGGCGGGCACCGTACCAAACCACTGCGCCGTCAGTCCGGATTCGAATTGGCCGAGTTCGTTCGATGTCCCGATAAAAACCATATCTACGGCCATCACCCGCCCCCGCATTTCGTCGGGCGTGCGCAACTGCACCAGGGTCGCGCGAATGATCACGCTGATCATGTCGGCCGCACCGAGGAAAATCAGCGAAATCAGCGACAGCACCAGGCTGGTCGAGACCCCAAACAGAATGGTGCAGATCCCAAAGCCGGCAACCGACCATAGCAATGTCGGCCCCGCCCGCCCGCGCAGCGGACGATGAGCCAGCGCCACGGCCATCACGGCGGCGCCTACTCCCGGAGCCGTCCGCAACAATCCCAGCCCCCATGGCCCCGTGTGGAGAATCTCACGGGCATAGACCGGCAGCAAAGCCACGGCGCCGCCCAGTAGCACGGCGAACAGGTCCAGCGAAATCGCCCCCAGAATCAGCTTCTCGCGCCAGATGAAGTGCAACCCCGCGAAAACCGTCTTCATCGTCATGGGCTCGCGCCGTCGCGCCTGCGGCCGGGTTCTAATGCGAAAAGTGGAGACCAGCGCTCCTCCGGCGGTCAGCATGGCAGCCGCGTATACCGCAGACGGCCCGCGGAACACCGCATAGAGAATTCCGCCGAGAGATGGGCCAAGAATCGTGGCCGCCTGAAACGTGGTCGCGTTCCACGCCACGGCGTTGGCGAAGTGCTCATCGGGAACCAGTTGCGGCAGAATCGAGCGGCTGGCCGTTCCGTTGAACGAGCGCACCACGCCCAGCAGGATCAGCACAATATAGATGGGAAGCACCCCACGCGTGCTCCGCACCGCAAGAACCAGCAAAAGGCCGGAGCAGAGCGCATATCCCGCATAACATGCACCCAACACTTTGCGCCGGTCGAATCGGTCGGAGGCGTGGCCCGAAGCCAGAAACAGCAGGATACCGGGAAGAAACTGCGCCAGACCGACCAACCCCAGATCGAGCGCGCGCTTGGTGATGTCGTAAACCTGCCATCCCACGGCAACCGCCTGCATCTCAACCGCGGCAACGATCAAGAAGCGTGCAATCTGGAACAACACGAAATCGGGGTGCGTGAAGGCGATGCGTCCAGCGCTGGAGTCGGCAGGTGCGGACATTGATCTTCTAGTCTGATCTTCTATTCTGATCTTCTAATTTGCCATAGAACGAGAAGACGTGCTTGGCGCACATTTCCAGCAGTTAGAATCGATCGATGCTGCCGTTTCTCCGAACCGTCGGATGGATCGCCTGCGTCGTCTACTCAACCATCCCGGCGTTCTGGCTGCTGATTCATCCGCGCGCTGAGTATTGGCGCTCACGGCCACGATCGCCGTACAGGATTCTCCTGCCCCTCTGGATCGCAATGTGGGCGATCATGGCCGCAATCACGGCTCCGTGGCGCGGCGTGCTCTTCTATCAGAACAACTGGACATGGATTCCCGCGTCCGCCCTATTCTGCTCGGGCGTGATCCTCTACAAGCTAGCTCACAGCGAGTTCACCCTGAGACAACTCGGAGGCCTGCCCGAGATTTTGCGCGGCCACAGCCAGCAGCGCCTGGTGACCACCGGCATCCGGGCCCACGTGCGCCATCCCGTCTACCTGGGCCATCTCTGCGAAATGCTAGCCTGGAGC
>Ga0182030_10002674_pt1 | contig 37902 bp, 33 predicted proteins | sample 812S3MmetaG_FD_121299 | JGI IMG/M metagenome (GOLD analysis project Ga0182030, IMG submission 121299) | Permafrost microbial communities from Stordalen Mire, Sweden - 812S3M metaG (Illumina Assembly) | ecosystem: Environmental > Terrestrial > Soil > Wetlands > Permafrost | place: Sweden...
GACGACCACGCCGCCTATATCGCGTCATGGCTCAAAGTTTTGAAGAACGACAAGCGCGCGATCTTCACCGCCGCCAGCCATGCGCAGAAGGCCGCCGATTATCTGCATGGGCTGCAACCGAAGGCCGACGCAGCGACCGGCGACGCGATGCAGGAGGCCGCATAAGGGTTGATCGAGGAGGAGGCCGCGCACAGCAAAGCGCGGCCTCTTTGCCGTTTACGGATAATTGAGATTCAGAAGTCAGTCTCGTGAAGTTCAACCCGCAAGTTGTTGCCCGAACGAGCATTGATGATCGATCGGAGCAGAGGCCGCGCCCCCACCCACAAGCGCGGCCTCTTTGCTGTGCGCGGCGTGGGGTTTTTGCGGCGTGCGGAGCGCCGCGCGATGGCGCGGCGCAACTTTGTTCTTTAGGCGCGCAGCGCGCGCGATTTAACGGAATGGGCGTCGACTTAGTGCCGCTGGTGTTCGAGCGCCTCTAAGCGCTTTTCCAGATTGTCGTTCGCGGCTTTGAGCGAGGCAATCTCGCCCTGTTGTTCCTGAATAGCCTTGACCAGTATCCACGGGTTCGGCGAATTGACCCCATAGAAGCCGTTCGCCTCCATATGCACCATGTCGGGGTGCGTCTGTTGCAGTTCTTGCGCGATGACGCCGGTTTGCCGCTCGCCGGTGTCCCTCATGGTGAAATCACGGACGCGCATGTCGCCAAGCCATGCCAGCCCGCTGCCGGAATCCACGATGTCTTTCTTGAGCCGTATATCCGACGAGCACGTCCAGGTCGGCGAGGATGAATGCGGCGTCAGCGTGCACAATTCGCTCGAATTCTGGAACCCCGCGACGGCTCCCGACGACGAGGACGAACCGACATGGAGAAGGTAAGACGGCGATGTATTACTTATCCCAACATAGCCGGCGCTGGTGATGCGCATCTTTTCGCTACCACCCGGACCGAAGACGATTGGCATCGATACACCGCTAAAAAGACCAATGCCGCCAGCATCGGCCCATATATCTCCATCAATTGCCCCATTTTTTGACAGGAATATCTCTCCACCGGATGTGCCGTTGATCGTAAGAGGACTATATCCTGCGTCGGCATTCGGCACCGTCGTTCCGATCCCGACTTCGCCCGCGCCGGTCAAAGTCATAACGTTGACACTCCCTGTCGTCGCGCCGCCGCTGACGAGGAAATCCATGTGATTCCAGGCCGGAACACCACCATAAAAGCTATTGGCAATACCGTTTCGGTAATTGCCTGTGCTGTCATAAGTGAACATCAAATCGGCGGTGGTATCCAAATTCGCGCCCAGAATGTTCAGGCTCGCTTGCGGAGTCGTTACCCCGATCCCGACACTGCCATTAAAATCGAAAATGCCTGGGTATGTGACATCCCCAAATTCTAACAGAGCCGCAGCTGTCCATGAGGAGTTTTCGGAGTAGATGTAATTGATTCCGCCGCTGCCTCCAATCCAAAAGTTGGAATTAGTGTCAACGATGGCCATGCCCTGTCCATCAACGCCGTTGATAACCACATCTCCGCCTGAGTTTATATCCATTCTGGCTATCGCAGCGTGATCATCATAAATCTCAAAATAAGCACCTGGAGCTCCAGCCCACAGCTCCCAACCCACTGTGCCGTTATTCGAAAAAGTAAACTCCTCCCCCGCCCCGACCCCGCCATCCGCATCCACCACGGTCCATCCTGGCGAAGAAACCTCTAATGGATATAATGGTACCGTCGTTCCGATCCCGACATTGCCGCCACTGGGCTGCAAGGCAAGATTTTGCCAAGCCGTCGATTCATTGACCGCTTCGATGAAACCGTAATGGCTGGTCGTGTCGTAGCCGAGATTGAGCTTGTTGGTGGGGGCTGTGGGGCTGCGCAAGGCGATCTGCGAGGTTAATCCCCCCGTCGAATGTGTGACACTGCCAGCAACATCAAGCTCGCGTGTCGGCGCTGTCGTTCCTAACCCGACGTTGCCGGATGGATTGATACGCATGCGTTCGGTCATAGAGGTGCCGGTTGCGCCGCTTCCGTTCCAGAACGTAATGCCGGTATCGGTTGTATCCTCGTCGCCAAAGCCGATGGCGTTGGCGTGGGTATAACCCGTGATCCCCGCAACGGTCGGAATGTTGGTGGAGGGAAGGGTAAAATTGCTGCCGAGCGCATAGGCTCTCCAACCGATGCCGGTTCCTGCACCTGTCCCGCCGATCGTATTAAAGTTGGTGCCACTGTTACCGAACAACGTGATCCCCAACGCATTGTCGGCGGCATTCACCTGCAATTGTGCGTACGGCGCTGCCGTCCCAATCCCGACCTTCCCCGGCATAGAGACATTCGTCGAGTTGGCGAGAATTTCGAAGGCGGCGGTGCCGCTGCGGTTTTGGAGGGTGACGTCGGCTGTGCTGCCGTAACCGGTCAAGATTCCGCCCAGGGTCGAACTGCCGCCGAAGAGGCCTTGGCCGGAGGTGGCGGTCGCCGTCTGCGTCGCGATATAATAATCCCCGGTCGGCGAGGTGCCGCTGCTGTCGATGCTCTCCCACGTGCTGGCGTTATCGCAATAATACAACGTCCCGCCGCTGTACCGGATCGCGCCCGCGTTGGCTGAAGCGCAACTCGCCCCGCTGCTCCCCACCTGAACTTCGCCAGCTTGGATGTGCAGTTTGGACTGCGGCGCGGTTGTTCCTATCCCGACGTTGCCGCCCATAAACACGCCCGCGTAGCGGTTGGCGTTGGCGTTCGTGCCGAGCGACACGTCGGAATAAACGCCGATCAGGGTGTCCGCCGCCGTGCCGCTGTCGGTCAGTCCCGTATAAAGCCCGCGTAAAGTCGCCACGGTTCCCGTCGAACTTAACGTGCCGGGGAAATTGAGGAGGGTATAAATGTTACCGCCAGCGCTTGGTGTGCCCCAAGTCGCGTTGGACAGCGTAAATGCATTCTGACTGCCAATGTTTCCCGCTGTATAAACCGCCATGCTATGGCCTGTCCCTGATCCAAATGAAAAATACGATGCACCCGTGCCAGAATAATAAATGGCATTGCCATCGCCGTTGCTGCCAAGAACAATGCCGCCACTTAAAACGAGTCTGCCATAGGGTTCCGGCGACAAGGTCGTCGTCCAACCTGTATTGCCCGATTCCGTAAGCTCAAGCGAACCGGTGATTTCTTCCGCTTGCCTTGGCGTCGGCGTGTTGATCCCAACGCGGCCATTGCTCGTGTCGATGTCGACCACGTTCGACGTGCCGTTAGCTTTGTCGATTTGGATCGCCGTTGTGGAGTCGCTTGGGGGATAGAGCAGCGAAGCAATCAGGCCGGTGTCGATCTTGGCCGTGCCGTTGACTTCGAGCGTTTGAGACGGCGACGTCGTCCTTATCCCGACGTTGCCGCCGACAAGCGCTATATTCCGTAGTGTGCCTGTTCCGGACGCTTCAGTTCCAATTCTGAATACGTTAGATGTCGTCTGCCAATCGAAGACGCCGCGTTCGTAGTTTGATGCATCAGTATAAGTGTTATAGATTCGGAAGTTTTGGGCGTTTGTACTATTGCGTTGGGCAAAAATCTGCGATGCTTCCCGGTACAAATAAGTATCATATATTTCCATATACGGATTTGCAGATGATGAAGATACCCTCAAAGATTCGTAGGTTGATACATTGCCAACGTAATCACTGATAAGATTGCCAGTACCGAAGTTAAATGCCCCGCTCGTATAGAATATGAACTGGCCATTGGGAATCCCTAGCGTCGCAATCGCTCCGCTTGTCAGCGTAGCGCCTCCAAGAACAAGGGACGTTCCTGAGACAGCACCATTTGAGCTTACTTGGAATTGGCTCGTGGTGCCGATGCTAAGCATCGCCGCTGGCGACATCGTCCCGATCCCGACGTTGCCGCTGTAGTTGATGGTCATAACCGTATTAGCGTCGATAGCTGAATCTACATTCGAACTGTTTGCATTGGCATCAAGCGCGAATTGCAGTTGGCCGCGATTGTCAGAGCCATCCGTAACTTTAAAGAACAGGCCCCCTTTACGGAAGGAATTTAATGCAGAGTTAGCGGTCGAACCCAAGATCATGCCGGTATAGTCGCCTACCGAATTATGCGATGTAAGAACGCTGAGATATGTGCCGGTCGCTGTGGTACCCGCAACTGTTAAAGGAGAAATGGGGTTCGTAGTCTGTATCCCGACATTCCCCGGCATATAGACGTTCGTCGAGTTGGCGAGGATTTCGAGGGCGGGGGTGTCGTTGCGGTTTTCCAGAGTCACGTCGGCGGTTGAGCCGTAACCGGCGAGGATTCCGCCGAGGGTAGAGGTGCCGCCGAAGAGGCCTTGGCCGGAGGTGGCGGTCGCCGTCTGCGTCGCGATGTAATAATCCCCGGTCGGCGAGGTGCCGCTGGAATCGATGCTCTCCCACGTGCTGGCGTTGTCGCAATAATACAACGTCCCAGCGTTGTACCTGATCGCCCCCGCATTCGCCGTCGCGCAACTCGCCCCGCTGCTCCCCACCTGAACTTCGCCTGCCTGTATGTGGAGTTTGGATTGCGGTGACGTCGTCCCTATCCCAATCTTCCCCGCGAAATAGTTTTTGGAACTGCTGCCGTCGGAGTAGATGTTGAAGGACGAGGTCGTGCCGATCGGCGATTGATCCTGAAGATAAAGACCGTAATTGTTGGCGATGGTTCCGTAGTCGTCTTCAGGCGTCAATATCTGTACGCCGTAGGCGTTGCCTACCGAGCCTGTGCCTCCGTCCCTATTGATGGCTTTTAAGCCGATCAGGTTTGTTAGCTGACCGGAGCCGAAGTAATCGGCCTCGGCAACCACGCTCTCCAAAGTACCAATCGTCGCCGACCCGTTCTCGCTTGGAGCAGCATATACACCGTGGATAAAAGTGATGCTGTTTCCCGAAGCGTCATTGGCAGGATTAACATCCAATCCATCCAGGGCATAAATAGTCCCAGCCCCATAGTTTTGCGGGGAAAACTCTCCGCCTTGGACATTCGAGAATGGGCCGGTTGAACTTGATCCAATGACCGTATAACTATCAAAGCCATAAAAGTACGCCTCGCTGGTGCCTGTATGCACATATTGCGAATAGTCGGAAACCGTATCAAGCCAATCATACGTCGAAAGATCGCCGGAAACATTTTCTTGGCTGCGTATGGTTGAGGGAGCGTTCGACAAATACAGATCATCAGTCGGCTCTACTGTATCAATCGCGCTGTTGTTGCCAATCGCCACATGGCCGGTGCCGAGAATATTGCCGGCGACGACCAGCTTTTGCCCCGGTGCTGTCGTCCCAATCCCGACAGAACCATTTCCCAACCATACACTGTTTATGGTTCCAGACGTCGTACCAATTTTCAGAGCAGGGGTTGTTGCGGTGGAATTGTAGAGAATAAGCGCTGCGCCTGTCGCGCTATTGTTGCCCAATATGCTTTCACCAAAGAATCCTGTTAGATATGTCGCACTTCGTCCATCAAGAGCCGTTGTGTTGTTAAAAAACAGAGGACTACCATTGCCACTAATTATGAGAGCGCTCCCATTTCCCTGAATGTATCCACTTAACGAGCCATTCGTCTGATAGAGATTAATTGTACCGGGCAAGGCATGGTTAGCTTGATTGCCGATGTTAAGGGTTGCTGTGGCAGAGTTAAAAGTTAGATCCTCATATCCAGAACTATTAGCAACGGCCAACGTCTGCGACGGCGACGGCGTCCCTATGCCGACATTGCCCTGAATGATCGCGCCGTTCGTCGGCGCGGTGGTGCTGATGTAGGAGGTGCCGATGGTCACGCCGCCATAGACGCCGAGCATCGAGGCGGGGACGGTGGTGGTGCCGACGGGAAGATAGCCCGCCGCCGTGCCCACATATTGCGCCTTGGCTTCGCTCGCCCAGCACGCCACCAGCAGCGCTAGCGCCGCGACGAAGAGCGAGGCTTGGCGGCGCGCCCTCATCGGAAACAGGCCTTGCCGGTCGCCGTGTCGCGCCATTCATGCGCGAACGTGCAGACGCAGAGTGTTTCCGCCGCGTTTGCCGCGCGGGAGAGAAGCAGCGTTCCCGCATGTCCCGCGTCGCACGGCACTGGCGCTTTGCCGTCGGTCGAAATCAACGCGCGGCCTTGCTGCGCTTTCAGCTCGTCGATTTGCTTTTGCAGCTCCGCCACGGTCGGCGCGTCGGCGCGCGCCGTAGGCGCGAGGCCGAACGAAACGGCGAGCGTGAACAGAAGCACCCGCGCCATGCGCGCGCCGCGCATCGAGCGCGAGGGGAAGAAAAAAAACATGAAAAGCCGAACAAGGAAGGTTATCGTAACGCCGATAGCCTAGCCTTATCAATCGCTTTTGTGAATCTCTTTTGTGCGGGGCGTGTCACCGCCGCCGCGTGGCGGCGCTGTCGGGCTGTCGTGAACCGAGCCGCGAAAACGCGTCTCTGCCCTGACGGGCCGCACCGATCAACGCGGCGCGGCCTTTTCTCGGTTTGACGTAATGGGGTTTATGCGGCAAAGGCGAGGATTGCGCTCACGTGGCTAATACCCCAGATATAGGGCTTCGGCGTATTGAATGCTAAAATCATGAGCATGGCGATGAAGACTGAGCAGCGCGATTATCTGCAAGAACACCTCCCCTACATGCTGAAGATGTTGCGCTACACCTATGGGCAAATGCTTCAGGAGCAGCATTATCTTTCTTGGAACGCCCACTTCGAGTCGTTTTCCATTCACGCAAGGAACCTCACGAGATTCCTCAGCAATAAGGACAGAGGGAACTTCAAGGCGGCGGAGTTCGTAAAGGACTATAAAGCGCGCATCGGCGATGAAAGTGGCCCTCTGTCGCGCCTTCAGGCGCAAGTCTTTCATCTCGCAAAGCAACGCCCCAAGGATGTCGTCGCCAAATTCGACACTGAAGACGCCAAAGCAGTATCAGATTGGATCGAAGAGAACTTTAAAGACTTTTTGTCAAAGCTACCACGCGAACTGAGAGCTTTGTTCGACGAAGAGAAGTCCGATCCGGAGAAAGACAAGGCGATGTATATTACGCTAGGACCTACAGGTCCGGGGGGATTGCAAACGGCGTGCACGGCAAGCCCCGTCACGACTACCCTCAAAGTTGGCTGCTAAGCATTGCATTTATGATGCGCCTTTTTGCAGGTGTCGGCGCAGGATGGACTGTGCATTAATCAAGACTTGTGAGGTCTTCAATGATCGCCTTTCTGCGCCGCCCACTTCTCCCCGCCATCAAAAACCTTTTGCAGCGTTTTCCATCGGACTTAAAGTCTACTGTCCGCTGGCTTGGCGTTGCGGTAACTGCTGCCACCTTTGTGTTTTCGCTTTTGACCAGTTGGGGCTTTTGGAATGAGTGGCGCGGCGATAATTCCCTGCTTGAGGTGGCGGCGCGCTTCGATAAATCTTTCACCACAGATGCAAGCTCGCCCGTCCGACCGAGCGACCCGGCATGGCTTCCGCTTATGCGTGTCATTAGAAAATACTCACACGCCGACCTTCCGACTGATCGGGAACCGCTCGTTTTTGCCCGCTCCAAAGCGATCCTCTCCGCGAAAGATAACGACTCGGGTACGGAATGGACAGCCCCAACCACCCCTATCGTGCTCATCTACAAAGAGTGGCCCGGACACGGCGACGTGCCGCGCGGCGACTGGCGGACCGTTGGCACAATTGAAGATTTGCATAATTGGATACGCAACGATGAGGCCGATTTCGATTTCCGTGTGCGCACCTATATCTTCAACGTCCTAACGCTATGCGTGGGCGTGTTCCTAGCGTTGCCAGAAAAACCGAAGCGCCCGCGCAACAGTGATTCTGACGAACCGCCCGCGCGAGCATAATTCAAGAAATTTGAAGCGCCCGAAAACGCATGGCATATAAGGCGAAGGCGCGCTTTGTGAACGTTTCGCGCATGCCCGCGCTAGATGCCGCCCCACGTTTGTGTAGGGATAGCGTTTGGCATACACCGTTAGGGTGCGCATGATGCCTGTATCCAAAAACCGTGCGCTCAGATTTTTCGCACTAGGAAAGCCAAGAGAAATGTGCGCACCCCGTTTAGTTAAACCCACACAACCACTGAACATCATACCTACGAACGTGGGGGGTTTTATTTTATTGCCACAGTTCTGGATGTTAAGGTTGCTCTACCTGCCGAAATCACACCAAATATACGCCTTGATCGGGCAGACGCGTCACAGATTGAAGAAATATACCGCTTTCTGGATAGCTCGCTGGTATTAGGACTTAGTGGCTTCAATCGCGCTAACTACGAGTGCGAATGGACTGAAATAAGCAACGACAATCCAATAAAGCAAAACAACAGCACGCCATTGCCAGAGAGTGAGTGGCGTTATTATATTCTCACGTTTTCTGGTAACGGAAGTGAAGTTAACGATCTCCTCAAAGTTATGGATATCATCCCGCCATATATCTGCTCATTGGCACACTTTTATACGACTGAACCATTCGGGTATGGCAGCCCGTGGGGGTATGGAACAGACCCATATAGCAGCCCAATATTTTATGCAGGCAAATTTCATTCAGCTAAAACATTTGATGATACGCATATCAGCGCATTGCGTCAGCATCTTGGATTGTATAACAACCTTGATAAGGAAAAGCATGAGGGCATAATTAGAGCACTTGAGTTCAATCAAAACCTAAAAATGTTGGGCACAGTTAATAACATGAAGATTTTAGCCTATTTTGTTATTATAGAAATGCTTCTGACGCACAACCCAAATGATAAAGAGTTAGGAGATTCTTTAATGCATCAAATAAAGACGAAGGCGTCGCTTCTATCGTCTAGACTTGACAATCCGATTGATTATTCTGTGTTTGGTGATGGCGTTTCGCCTGACAAAATTTGGGCTGCGTTGTATTGCTATAGGAGTTGTATTGCACATGGAACACATATCAATTTTCAAACGGACAATAAGCTTAAGAAATTGAGAGACGAACAAACTGCGACCGACTTTGTTGTCACGGTCACTAAGAAATTCCTCAAACACGCGCTTCGTGAACCAGATTTAATTAATGGATTGAAGCCGATTTAGTATTTAGTATCTAGTGCATAATTCAAAAAAAGTTCGCGGCAGGGCGCGAGTTGACGGATTGGGGCTGATGCGGCCATGTTTCCGTCAATTGCAGCAGAGGAGTATCTGAAAATGTCGTCTCAAACCACCTTGCTTGGCGCGGCAGGCGAATATCATGTGATGACGGAGCTTCTTCTTCGTGGCTACATCGCCGCGCTTGCTCCACACGGCGTGCCTAAAGCCGATATTTTGGTGACTGACGACAATGGGGAGCGGCACTGCTCTATTCAGGTAAAGACGCGGCGCGACCGAGGTAGTGATGGCGGCTGGCATATGAATGTGAAACACGAAGGGATTCGTTCCGAACGATTATTTTACTGCTTTGTTGATTTTGGGAAGATACCGACTACCCGCCCGCAGGTGTATGTTCTCCCTAGCGAGTGTGTCGCCGACGCGCTTAAAGCTTCCCACCGCAAATGGCTGGATACCCTTGGAAAGCAAGGCCAGCAGCGCAATGACAGCCCAATGCGGAGACTGCTTCCAGATTACACCAACATCTTTGGGGCGACCGATAATCCTTACCGAATGGGTTGGCTCGATCAATATCGTGACGCATGGCACTTGCTGCACCTCGAAAGCGGAGATGTGGAGCGGGAAGCTGAAACCTGAACATGTCAAAAGAAGGGAAGCATCATTATATTCCCGTTTTCTACCTCAGGCAGTGGGGTGGAGCGGATGGGCGTCTTTGCGAATTTCAGAAGCCTTATAAAGAGGTGAAAGCGCGGCGTGTGCATCCCGACGGCACGGGGTATGTCCATGGCTTGAACACAATAGAAGGGCTTCCCGCAGAGGTGGCACAATACCTAGAAACGCATTTCTTTCAGTTTGCAGACAACGCTGCGGCTTGCGCCTTGCGAAAGCTTATTCTCCCGCCGCCGTGGAATCTCACCGATATTGAGCGGAGTGGATGGTCGAGGTTCCTTGTTTCACTCACCGTTCGCAATCCCGAATCCATGGAGCGACATAAGGCTGCGGCGAAGGCTCTTTTTCTCAAAGCTCTCCCCGAAATAGCGGCTGATTATGCTCGCCGTAAGCGTCCGACCGATCCGCCGACATATGAAGATTACGTTGCACAGAGAGGTGATAATCCGGCGGGGCGCACCGCCGCGATACTTATTCAAAAAGTCATTGATAGCGAATTTATCGGAAATCATGTCATACGCATGCGTTGGAGGGTGCTATACGACCCTAATCCGCCATTCCTGTTTCTGACATCGGATCGTCCATTGCTGATAACAAACGGAATTAGCAAGCAAGATGGTCAAATTATTATTCCAATATCGCCGAGACATGTTTTTATCGCGACTAATAATATAGAAACTGAGTCGCATATTGTTGCCGTAATGAGTAGGCAGCAAATGATTCAGCAGGTTAATGATCGTGTGGCAAAGCAATCCAGAAAATTGGTTTATGGATACGATGATACCCAGCTTAGGTTCGTCTCAAATCGGCTTGGTTTAAAATATACCGCCGACCCGCTGGAAAATTTTGCTTTTGAGCAAGCGCTTGATTAGGCGTGTTGCAATAATCAAAACTTTCGAGACAAACAGATAGCTTTGAATTTATTGGGTGTTTTCGTTGCATAAGTTAGGTGCGAAAGGGCGTCAGCAATCGCTGCCGCCATCCGTTTTTCACGTCGGCTTTCGCTTCATCAGTTCCCGCAAGCGCTCGTTTGGCTGTGGCGGCGCGTTGAGCAATTTCACGAATTCGTCGTAGGCCTCGGGACTAACGGTGATCACCGGGGGTTCCGCCTGCCGCCAGAATTCGACGGAATCATCAGCCGCCGCGTCGGTCGTTGTTTCTGTTTCGCCGGTGTTCGTCTTTGTGGCCTCTTCGTCGGCGTCAGGCGCGCAGCCTTCAATGTCGTATTCATCGAAGACGCTTTCCGCGACCGCGTAGGGCGGCCCATTGTACCAACTGGGATCGTCATCATGGTCGAGACAGATGGCGACAATGACGCGCGTGCCGACATCGGTGCAGCGCCAGCGTTTGTCCCCGCATCGGAAGGCTTTGCCAATAGAGAAGTCTGTGTGCTTCATCCGGTCGCGCTCGCGTTCATTGCCACGGATCGACGACCGGCGCGCGGGCGCGCTCGTAATCGCTCGTGTCGCGGGAGAGAATGGTCAGGCCGTGGCACAGCGCCGTCGCGGCGATGATGAGATCGGGTTGCGAGAACGTATGTCCGGCCTTGCGGCCTTCCTCGACCAGCAGCCGCCATTTGAACATCACATCCTCGCTCACGGGCAGGACGCGTTCCTCGAACATCGGGCGCACTTTATGCGCCAGCCAGTCGTTGAGTTCGGCGCGGCGGCTTGCGTCGGCGACGAGCTCGATACCGAAGCGGATTTCGGCGAAGGTCACGGCGCTGACATAGAGATGGTCGAGCGGATGAGTGGCGATGAAGGCGAGCACCTTGGGCTCCGGCCTCGGACGGCGCAGCTCGGAGAGAATATTCGTGTCGAGCAGCCAACCCGTCACAGATCAACTCCGCGCACCTGCATGGGTTCGCGCTTCGGTTCGAGGTCGATGTCGCGGTAGGGCGAGGCCTGCATCGCGGCGATAAGCGCTTCGCCAGTTTGTTCCCCCTTGAGGCGGCGGAACTCTTCGGCGGCGACGACGACGACCTCATCGCGACCATGGACGGTCACATGCTGCGGCCCCTCGCTGCGGACGCGCCGCACCAGCTCGCTGAATTTGGCCTTGGCGTCCTGAAGCAGCCAATGGCCGGGCAGCAGATCGCGCACGCGGCGTCCGGCTTTGGCGTGTTCGGGCTGGGGTGTTTTCTTAGTTCTAGTCATGCTGACCAGATTATCATGCAAGCCTGCCCGAAAGCAAGATAATATTGCCAAGCTTACTTGCCTGACCACCTTCCCCATTTTGGGTGAATCTCACGCATGATAACGTCCTTTATCATGCGTGAGATTTCTGCTAAGCTCAGGCCATGACGACCTCGGACTCCCATCTTCCTGTTGCCGTAAGGCCCGGCCGACTCGCGACCCCGGTCGACGGCCATCTGGTGCCGGTGCTGATCGCCGACGAAGGCGACTCCGCCGCCTGGCGCTACATTGAATTCTTCACCGCCAATATCCGCAATCCAAACACGCGCCGGGCTTATGCGCGGGCCTGCCGGCAATTCTTCGCCTGGTGCGACGATCGCGGGCGGACGTTGACGACGATCCGGCCGTTCGATGTCGCCACTTATGTTGAGTTGCTCCAGCAGACCCATTCGCCGCCGGGCGTAAAACAGCAGCTCGCCGCCGTGCGCATGCTGTTCGATTGGCTGATCACCGGCCAGGTGATGCCGACAAACCCGGCATCCGCCGTGCGTGGTCCAAAACATGTGGTGAAGGTCGGCAAGACGCCGGTGCTCGACGCCCCCGACTGGCGCAAGCTCTTGGACTCCATTCCGACCGACGCGGTGCGCGATTTGCGCGACCGGGCGCTGATCGCCACGCTCACCTATTCCTTCGCGCGCATCACCGCCGCGCTGAACATGAAGGTCGATGACCTTCGGCCGCAAGGCGCGGGCTGGCGGCTGCGGTTGCATGAGAAAGGCGGCAAGCATCACGCCATGCCCTGCCATCATGCGCTCGCCGAGGCGCTGCACGCCTATATCGCCGCCGCCGGCCTCGCCGAGGACCGCAAGGGTTTTTTGTTCCGCACCAGCCGTGGGCATAACGGGACCGTGCTGTCCGAGCAGCCGATGAATCAATCGGACGCGTGGCGCATGATCCGCCGGCGCGCGGTCGCCGCCGGCATTTTTGCGCCGATCGGCAATCACACATTTCGCGCCACCGGCATCACCGCTTACCTTGCCAATGGCGGCGCGCTCGAACATGCTCAGGAAATGGCGGCGCACGAAAGCCCGCGCACCACCAAGCTTTATGACCGCACCAAGGAGCGGCTCACCCAAGATGAAGTCGAGCGAATACGCTTTTAGAACCTTTTGACAGGCATTCCGATGCGCCCAATTCGATTGCATCTCGACACATCCGATTATGCCGCCATGTACAAGGCGCTGCCTGGAACGGCAGACGCTGGAACTCGGGACAGGCTCATAGAGTTGGTTGAGTGCGGTACGATCGAGATAGGCCTATCCTTTCATGTCGTTTTCGAGTTTTTACAAAAGGCAGAGCCCAAATTCCGCGACGACCGTATCGCGCGCGCTAGGCTGTTAACCCGCCTTTGTAGGAAGAACGCATTTCCCTATCTAACCGATTTGACGCAAGGGCATCGTTTCTCGACGGACGGCATTTGGGTTCCTCGCATATATCTTGAAGAAGTTGAGATCGAAGCCGTTATTCAAACGATGATGCAGACGATTGCAGCGCGTCCCGCTTCAACCCCGCATGAGCGAAAGGCACTTTCCAAGAGGACCTATTTTGTCGAATGGGTACGCAGTAATCCAGATGCGTCCGGGCACTTAATAAACGAGCATTGGCCGCTGCTCTTCGGCCGCGAGTTGGTGACGGGCGGCGATTTCAATCAATACGTCTTGGGCCAGATGACCCGGAGCGAAGCGAACGAAAAACTGCGCTTCTACATTACCGATCCGGAGGCGGTGTACGAAACGTGGTTTGAGAATTACGGAAGAGAAAACCCTGTTCCGGAGCTGCGCGACAAAATTGCCAATGCGTTCGTCGAAATGTTGAGTGAACGCAAACGAATTATGGATGAAATAGCAGCTGACAAGAAGGCTATAAAAGCGGCGATAAGCGCACGAGGCGAAGCTAGGTTGGGTGCTGAAGATCGTGCGAGGTTCGCGACACTTGCACGTGATTTAGAGAGCTATCGATCAGATTTAACATCGCCGGACGAAATGAGCAAAGACCCAGCGTGGGTCAAGGTCGTCGGCAAAGAGGGAACGCAAATAGCGGCTGAGATTTTTCACGCGTTGCTCAAAGAGAAACGCGAAATTAAGCGATCAGACGGCATCGACCTGGTGCATGCCATGTATCTGCCGCACGTTGATCTATGGCGAGGGGACAGGGCATTCAGCGGCCTTCTTATAAAGAATAAAACCCCGTTCCATGAGCGCGTCGTTCCGACGCTCGCCGAACTACTAGGCAGAATTGAAGCTGAATGCGCCAAGGAGCAGATAGCGATACCTCGGGCATCGGATCGGGGGTATGCCCCCGGGTGTTGATGGGGGCGATCAAAAGTAATCGGCGCTAAATATCAACCGATCCCCCTGCCAACTCCGGTATAAATCCGACCCTGTCTCCGGGGCCAGCCTCATCCCCGGCAAACCACTCGTAGTGAACAGCGCTAGCGACATCGGACGGGGGCTCTTTGTTTTCGACGATTACGACCTGAACGTCGCTGGAGATGTTGGTGAGCGATTCCCAGAAAGCGGCCTCTACGCCTTGGCTCACAGTCGTGTCCGCACCACGGACACCAGCTCCCCTCTTTTTGTAGCTCGTCAGAGGAGAGTCGATGACGACAAACCCCATGTGAGGCAGACCTTCCCTCTGGCAATACCGAACGAGAGCGATCACGAAGGCTGAATAAAGGACAGCGCGCACGCCCTTGCCGTGAGACTGCCGGGCCTGGCCGTCCACCTTAATATCGTATGCCTTTTCATCGAACTCGACTCGGCCTTCACCGTCCCACTTCCACTCTTTGAGAACGGCTTCGATCTCCTTGCACAGGGCCATCAGGGACTTGCCTGGCAGCTCTTCCCATTGCTTTTTGCCGCGACTGCTACCGGCTGTGGTCTGCTCAATCTGCGCCTTGAGCGAGCGGAGAGTTTCCACCTGTTCGTTATCATTGCGGGCGGTTTCCAGTTCCAACCGCCGCGCGTTGAGTCGGCGCAGCTGGGCAGTGCCGTTCGCAATTGCAGGCTGAACGATGCTGGCCAAACGCCGCTCGGCGGCTTGGACCGTCCCGTCTGCACTTGAACGCTCGCCGTCGCGCGCTTCGCGGCGACGCTCTAAGCTGGCGATCGCATCACCAAGGTCGCGACGCTGAGCGAGGATCTTGGCTGCTTCTGCGCGGGCCGCAGCGTAGATGTCTGCGCTGGACTGGGCAGCTTTGTGAGCGTGCTCCTCGTCCATGATCTGACCGCAAAGCGGGCAGATAACGTCCTGTAAACCGTCGAAGTAGTGTGCGCCTTCCGATACAAAATCCAATCGGCTCAAATCCGAGGTGTAGTGCTCGCTGAGAAGTTGATACCTCGTCCGCAACTGGTCGATCGCCATCACCTGCGTCTCGGCCTTCACCCTAATATCGGCTGCGGCATCCCGATCCTTCATGAGCATCATGCGCTCGTTTTCGACCGCCAATAGCTCATCGGATACCCGAGCGATTGCCTCATCGATCTTGTCGATGGAGTCCTCAGTCTCGTCAGTCGGGTTGCTCTGAAGGCGTTGTTCCAGGGGAGCGAGAAGGTCGTGGATCAGCGCCACCTGCGCACGGAGCCGGGCCGCGACGATCGCCTTCTTTTCCGTCGCAATCACGCTCGAATCATCTTTGCCCGAGAGCAGGTAAGCAAACATGCGCTTCCGCGCAGTATCGTCGTAACCCGGCTGCCCGAGAACCGGCGACTGCTCCTCGATCACGGACACCTCATCGACAATGAGGATAGGGAGAAATGTCCGGATGGTGAGGCGCTGGGTTTTCCCGTCGTTATCCTTGCGCAGTTGAGCTTCGGGAACGCCCGCAAACGGGAAGAGGACGGAGGTCACGTCGGCGGCTCTGCTAAGCCCGTGCCGACGATTACCGACAACCTCACCGTCCCCGTCGATCGACGCGATAGGACAATGATGAGCAGAAAGATCACCGCCTGAGAGGCCTCGAACAAGAGAGAGATATTCGCCTGCCGAGTTTTTAAATTCGACCGAGAGCTTCTCATATGACTCGGCCTGAGGGATGCGCTTCTTCAGTTCATCGGCCCCGAATATGTAATCAAGGCAATGCAGTAAGTAGCTTTTGCCGGTGTCCGACTCCCCCGCAATCACATTGGGTCCGGGCCCAAATTTCACGGAAGCATCCGGGAGCCCTTTGCCGCTGAGCAGGATTTCTCTTACCTGGAGCATTACAGTTTAAGCTCCTTGATGATCGTCAGCCGCTCGAACTCTGCGCCCCAGCGACCGACATTCGCGGTCATGTAGCGTTCCAATTCTGCATCCGAGTAATCAGCAAATCTGGTTACGACCCATTCTGCGCGGGTCCGCAAAGCGGACGCATAGGATGAGACAAGCAGTTTCAAGAAAGCACCCGTCAGTGCGGTTGCCCGATAACAGATGCCGGTAGGTTCAAACCGTTTCTCTAGTAGTTCTTTAGCGAACATCGCATCGAGGCCCGCCCGCACCAGCTCGCGCTTCACGAGCAGTTCGCTACCGCGAAACGGTACGGCGGGATGAAGGCTGGCCGGGCCATCCTCCACGTCGCCGGAATGCACCAGCAGATAATCGTATGACACTAGGCGCTGGAGATCGAATGAGCGCCCGCCTGCCTGATCCAGCGCGAACAGTAGCCTCAACCCAGATTCCATTGGGGTGTTGAAAGGTCGTGTTTGATGACCGGACGAACTCATGTGTCGCACCATTGAACCCGGCCATCGTTCGCCATCTGATGACACATGCCTTCACGATCGTTGGGTAGGACGTGAGGCTCCAGCACGTGCTTGCTCAACTGCAAAGCCTGTGAGGCTTTAATGGTGGAAATCAGTCGTTCGTAGCCGTCCGGCTCACCGGTGTGCCAATGATACAGGCCGTCTACAAACTCACCCAAGAGGGTGTTGAAGAAGCCCTCGTCGGCCATTTGATCTCGTGCAAGCTCCTTCAGCCCCTCTGCGTGATAGAACGTTAGCCGGGAACGATCGAACAAACGCCTGTGCTTCTCGGAATGTATAAAGTCCGTCAAATTTGACACCGATTGTCCGAGATCCGCCGAGATGACGGCGAGGAGCTGGGTCACATATTCATTCTCCCCCGGCGCAACCTCGGAGGGTGGCTCAGGGGGTTTGGGTCGTTCGATGAGGGGTAGCCCGAATACGGTAAGATGGTATCGCGTTTGCGCGTGCTCGTTGATCAGGCCGAGCGGCTGCTTTGCCCGGAATACGGTGAACGGAACGGTCTCGACATGCTTCTTAAGTTCAGGCGTGAGATCGACCGGCTCCTTGCGAATTTCTGCCCTGATATATTTATCCCAATTATCGATGACGAATTTTCGGAGCTTTTCCGGTTCGTCTAACAGGTCTTGGAAGGGGGACGTCACACCCTTATGGGTGACAAAATGGTATTCCTGCGGAAAGCTGTAGTCGCCGCGGTGGCTGTAAAAGAGAACCTTGCCGATTTCCGCGGCCGCAGGCCCGGTGCCCAATGCGGAGCCATAGTGTTTACACTGGTAAAGGCTCCACCTGCGATTGGGCGCTGTGTTGGGGTCGAGCCAGGCGATGACGTCACGCCCCTTATCTCCGGCCCCTCCACGCTGCTGAACCTCAACGATTCCGGGCACTTTGACCGCGAGGTAGTCAGAGGCCCATTCGAGGGTGAAGCGTTCAAAATCGGCAGGGCTGAAATTCGCCAGCCGATCAAGCGGAGCAACCGGAAGCCCCTGACCTAAACCCAAAAGGCGAGCGTTGGCACCCGGCCACGGCGTGGCTGCCTTTAGGTCTTCGGTTTTGCTCGCGGTTTTGTCGTTCTGAATTTTCGTCATTTAGCCCCCAGCAGAATACTGCCTCGAGCTGCGCTCTTTTGCCAGAGCTTTGGGGCGGCCAAGAACGGCAGCGGCGGCTGGTAGGCGCGTTCAGCAAGCATTGGGAGCTAACCTTCGGAATGATGGACATCGTTAAAGCTCACGCGCATGCCGATCCTTGCCGATCATGGATCATCCTACATAACGTCCTTTATGTTGCACTAAGTTTCGAAGCTTTAGATTGGGCCGCTCCTAGGAAGTTACCGTCGACGAACTGACGCGTCTGCTTCCGAGCGGTCACCACGGCACAGATAATCGATCTACAACGTCGCGCCGCGCCAGCACCCGAGAGCAAAGTTCCCAGCGATCTCGGTCTGGGTCGATCGTTTCCTGATAACGCATCTCAAAAACATCACGAGCCTTTTTTCGAAGATGAATATATTCGTCCATCATCTCTTCGAGCTTTTCTACGTTCTCAATCCACTCGTCATCAATGGTATCCGGCAGCCCCCCGAAGATATCATAACGGTCCTTCATTCGACGCGAGAGCACTTGATACACCTTCTCGTCCTGAGTCTCGTGATAGACGAGATTGAGCATGTCTACCGTTCGACGCGCTTGCCCAAAGCGTTTAATGCGCCCGAGCCGCTGTTCGAGCCGTGACGGGTTCCAAGGCAGGTCGACATTGATTAGTGTGCCGAGCGTTTGGAGATTCAGGCCCTCGCACGCGGCGTCAGTTGCCACGACCAAGCGGATTTCACGTTTCTTAACAGCTGTCTTAATCTCTTCGCGCTCAACGGAAGCGAAGTCCTCCCCGTGGAACAACCCGCTTCTGCCTGAACCGGCGTAGACACCAACTGGTTCATTAGGAAGTGCTCTCGCTAACTCCGCCGCCAACGAGTACGCCGTGTCATAGTATTGGCTAAAGACGATGCACCCGTGTTCTAACCAGGTCTTTTCATCCGTGCGGTGTTCTGTGAGAAAGTGACGAACTGCTGCGACCTTCGGGTCACGCGCCTCTGGTCGTGACAACTCGGTGACAATAGTCTGAAGGTGCGTGGTCTCTTCCGGCGTCAGTGCGCTAAGCGCCTCTTCCACGAGCTTTACCTGCTCCTCATCCTCCAACAGCTCGCGCCGTAACATCTTTTCTGCAGTTGCGCGGCCTGATGCGAAGCTTGAACAAATGCGTTGCAATAGAAGTGTCTTCATAAAGCCCGCCGCTTTCGTGCGGAGCTTGAGCGCAGCGGTAAATGCCTCCGCTGCTTGGTATGCAAGATCGAACGGGAGGTTCGTCATGAGACCCAGACCAATGAACCCCACGCCCGCGTATTCCGTCGCACCAGCGTCCGAATTTGGATGGATGTTAACGCCTACTCTTTCCAAAAGACCCGCGTTCTCAAGTGTCTGTCTGCGCCTTAGTACAGTGTGACGAACAACGGGATTGTGCTCCTGTAGGAATTTCGGTGCCAGGGCTTGACCTAGCGCTTGTTTCTCCAAAAACCCGAGTGAACCAAAGCCCTCGTCAGTGAAAAACACTTGGTCATCTACGCCAAGCTGAAGCCGCAGCGTCGCGAACAATGCATCCTCGTTCCCTGGTGGTAGGGGGTTTCGAATCCATTCCCACGCATCACGTTCGTCTAAAGGGCTTACCTCGCCCTTCACCACAGGAAGAGCTTTTTCCCAGTCGGTCCAGCTCCCGAAAAACTCTCGGCCAAGCACATGCTCGGCACCCGCATTCAAAATGAGAAGCAAATCCCATAGTTCGCGGACCTCGGTCTGGATTGGCGTTGCGGTTCCGAGCAAGAGATTTTTCGTTCGCGGGCCTATGTGCAACATGAAATCGAGTAGGTTGTTCGGCTGTTCCTTCTTCTCGCCGAGGCCCCCACGGCGGCGCGCCTTGTGCGCTTCGTCTAGGACGACGGTGCCGTACCTTCTTTTTAGCAAGTATTTGCATTCATCTGTGTCCTGGACGATTAGGCCTGTCGAGACGATCGCAATACGGAAGGGGCACCGAGCAATGTCTTCCGCACCACGGGTCTTAATGATATGGCCCCGGGGATCGATCCAGACCTTTTTCCCTGATGACCAGACAGCACTCGGGATACCGAGCTTGTCTAGCAGCTCCACTTGCCACTGAATCGTTAAGGTGGAAGGGCAAAGAATTAACACTGCGCCGTCGTCAAGAAGCGCAGAAATCATCGCGCTGGCCGCCAGTGAGAGCGTCTTGCCAACACCGACCTCATCAGCAAGCAGCAAGCGCGCTTTGCCGTAGATTTCTCGGTGCTGAAGGAACATCGTCACGAATGAGCGCTGCCAAGGCTGAAGTTGCTCACCGCCCCGGTAGATCGGACTCTCGGCCAGTGCGGCCGCAGGAACTTCCTCAGTCTTCGCATCCTCGAAGCGAATTTCCACGCGATTGGCGATACGCTCGATCTCTTCAACGATGGCATCAGGGAGTGGGTATGCATCTCGCCAGAGGGCGTCGAACTCTTCTTCGACCCAGATGACACCTTCTGAGGAGGTGTCTTCCCAGAGGATCTCATAATTCTGGGCAAAGGCGCTCTTGGTCTCGTTGATTGAGCCCAAGAAGCAAACCTTCGTCCCATCAGCGGCCTCAATGACCCCTGCCTTGCCGTGAATGAAAACCCGGTCCTTCGGCACGACTCGAATTTCAACCGTACCGCTGGTTAGCAGATCATGGAGCCGTCGGTAGCGTTCACGATGCAGAAGTGACTCGACCTCGGACGGCGCTTCGTTCCAGCGTTCCTTCAATGCAGTTTCACGGACGTGTTTCGATACCGCTACGTCGGCGGCATCGAGTTCGCTGTTGCAGACGATTTGAACCTTTGGGATATCGGCAATTTCCTCACCCACGAGTTCAAAAATTGAGCTACGAAAATAACCGGCGATGCGTTTATATGACTTCGCTTGCTTCAGCCGTGAGGCAAGGAAGGCGTGGTCAAGGCGCTGACGGCGAGATGAAAAACGTTTGATATCGCTCATGCGCGCCCTAACCTCACCCTAACCGCTGGTTCTTAACGAGCTCGCGCAACACCCGAGCGGCGCTAGCCTCCTCGGGACGCAAGCCATCGAGCTGTTTGGCAAGGTAGTCAGAGAGCTCGACCGCCAAATCGCGCTGGGTCATGTCGCCATAATAGTTCGGGACGTTGAGCGTTAGGTGAGCCAACACCTCATCCCCATCTACGTTGTTCACAAGCTCCATTACGGCATAAAGAACCGCGCGTAGCACCGACTGGTGGAACTCCGAGCCCTCGCTCATTTCAGAACGGCCGAACTCGACCGCGCTTTTTAGCCGTGCGTCGTTGGCCTTTTGACTGGCCAAAAACGGCCTGAAGTCGCGAACTTTGAATGCCTTGGCGAAGTTCTGGTAGTTATCCAGTGTTTTCGCCCCACGCGCCTCCATGTCGAGCATTTTCAGGTAGAAGCGCTCGGCACCACTGAGCTTGTCCCAATGAGCCTTAGGAATGCCCGGGGGTACGAGGCATTGGTTCGCCGTATCGACGGCGAAGGCGATGAGACCGTCGACGAAAGTGGTCTCGCCCTTTATGCGTGGACGAATGGCTTCCGCAGTCATGTCACGACCATCGATCACCGCATAGCGGGTCAGCACGCGCAGCGCAGCCGCATAGCCTGCCATCTGTATGTCTGCGTCTTCGAAGACGTTCTCGTCACGATAGAGTCCCTTCGCTTCCTGATTAAGACCAGTCAGTGCATTCACTTGCGATTCAACTTCCTCCTGGATCTCCCAGGCGAGGTCATCGCGGGTAGTCTTGTGCGCACCACTCCGCTTACGTACAACAAGTAGTACGGTGCCCTTGACATAACTGCCCTCGCGCAATGCGTTATCCGTCTCGGTAACAACGTACCAGGCAGCAGTGACGTGCAGGCCAGACGCCCAGACGATGTTCGCCATGTCTGCCCAAATCGAGCCGGACTGATGGGTGAACATGATAACTTGAATGCCGTTGTCCGGCATGCACTCGGTCATTCGTTTGTAGGCTGCCACCATGCTGCGACGGAAGTCTTCGCCTTCACCCTTTATCGCAAGTGAGCGACGACTGTCCCAGACCCAACCAGCAAACTCAGGCGGTGGGGTTTTTCGGAGCCAGGCGATAAAAAATTCGAGAATCTCCTCGTATTTAACTGCGTCGCCATAGGGCGGATCCGTGATGAAAATATCGGTCGGTTCATCGATCTGATCCGCAGCCTCGCTGTTAATGCGGAACCTGATCGATGACGGCAGCGGAAAGGATTTGTATGTCTGCTCGATGGTGGACTCAAGAAAACGGATTCCCCGGCAACCGTAATTGAAAAGCGTGTTGAGCGCTTGATTATCGAAAGTTCCGGCAGTCTGGCCCACTCCGCTCAACGCGTTCCAGCGACAGAGTCGTGAATTGATCGCTATGGCTTGCGTGAAAGCCAATTTTTCAGTTGAAGAGGAGTGCCGATTGATCAAAGCATTCGTGAGCAATTGCCTTGGATTGAACAAGTGATGCCAATGGGTCCAACCGCGTGTACGAATGGGCTCGTCGGTCTTGTCCCCCGCCTCGATACGCATGTCCGGGAGCCAACCCTTACCTTGCCAGTCAGAAATATTTGCGGCGATGGTGTCCTCGACAATACGTTCGCGAGCCAGGTCCGCCGGGGTAACAGCACGGAATTCGTGATAAAGACCCTTCCCCTTGGACTTTGGCCGAGCCCAGAGCACAGCATAAAGTCTCTCTTGGTAAATATCGTCCGGGCGCGGCTTGAAGTCAGATTTTTCCCAAAGCCTGAGTTGGTTTCCGGTCGAACCGTCTCCTTGTCGGAAGTCACCACGAAGCGTGGATATCTTGATACGGATTTCTCTTCCGTTGATAACGTGGAAAAGATACGGCTCCTGTCCTCTTCCATCAGAACGAACCGTTCCTTGAGCCGCCTCTAAAAGCTCCTCGTCGGTTTCGGCATAGCGGACTGCAATGTCATAGCGCTTACATTTAGAATCAGGAATTAGCTCGACATAAGCGCGATGGCCACCGCTAATAAGGCGGGAGGATAGAAGTGGGACAAGCCAGCCTGTCGTTGGACATCGCACTTCTACGCAGTAAAGAAACGCCTTCGCGCACCATCCGTTGCCATCAGTTTCAATGGCAAGCTCATCAATTCGATCACGAACGATGGCGAAAAGTGTCTTTTGGCGCTCGGCAAGTCTTATCCGGCTTTGGGGCGCTGCGCCGACGATGTTGAGGGCACCCCACGTGAGCATGCAGGCAACTGGGTTGAGGTCCGAGGCATACACGTCGCAGCCGATGCGGGCCGCCTCGAAGGGGATTTGCCCGGAACCGCAGAACGTGTCGCCTACGCGCGGCCGACGACCGAAGCGCATGATACCGAGCTGCTCGATTAGCTCGGGGAACGATTGTGCGCTCGTACCTAAATGCACGTTGACTGGGTCCCAGATGTGATCGTGGAGCGTGTTCATGACCTCCTCGGGGCGTAGAACCTGCTCCACGCGCTCGCGGTATGTGACTTTTGGCAGCATCTGCGCTTCCAGCCGCCGTCGCTCCAATTCGGTGATATTATCGAGCCAAGTGACCTGCACGTTTTCGTATTCCGGGTTCGACCAATCAATTGGCGCAGCGATTGGAAGAACGTCTTGCGGCTCTGCCCTAAAGTAATCAAGGATATGGGAGATCGCCAACGATGCGAGAATTTCATGCGGCGTCGGGCGACGCTTCCTGCGGACAGCGAAGGATTCATCATCCATTCCCATCAGCTTTTCGAAAATTGCGAGATCTTTCTTTGGGTCATCTGTGGCCGGGAGAAGGCAGCCGAGAACGCAAGCCTTGTTAAGAATTAGTGGTTTGCGACCCTTCCAGTAGCTTCCTAATGCCGTGAGTGTCTTGTTCTGACGCGCTTCTTGCTCTTTGTAAGATTCGGCTGAAAGCTTCTGCACGGGTAGGAGCCGTTCGATAAGCGCTGGCGCATCCTTCAAGGAAAATGGAATGGCGGCTTTGCTCATTCGGAATCCTTGGATGCTGGCAGGTGAAAGAGATCCACCTCCACCGGACGACGGCGTTTGCGTCCTGGCGCAGGTTTCTTGCCGTCAGAAAGCGCATGGAACAAGGCGCGCCGCCAACCGCGCCGGGTATCGTCTGGCATACCTGCTTCAGCGACGGTCATGGAAAAGAGCCACCAACGCTCTTCCGGACGAAGCGCCGCCCATTTGTGGCAGATCACAGGAAGCTGATCGTCTGTCGCCGTTTCAGCTGCCCAGGCAAGGACGCAAAGCTCTTTACCAAGCAAACGATCAACAAGGTTGGTCCCCGTGTGCCAACGGCCTGTCAGAATTTTTGCACCTTTAAGTCGATCATTGAACTCACGGCGCGCGATGTCAGCTAGCGCTGTCCAGACAGAGCGCTTAAGGACAACGCGTTCCTCACTGCCCGGGACGCCGCCTTCGTGACCACGATAGCCATAGTCCTCGACGATGGCTATCGGCTCGTTCCGTGCTGCCGGGATCTCGACTCGGAAGAGATGTGCACCAAAGGAGCTCGGTGCCCCGAAATCCACGGTCTCCGGTTTCTCCTTCACTGTTCAATATCTCCCATCTGCAATTCAATCCCCAGCTTCCGAGCGAACTCCTTTAAGTCATGGCCAGAGGCAAAGTTAGCTTTCCGGAAGGTCATGGTAACTGGCGTATCCGGCGCGAATTTTTCGAGCACTTTTGTGAGCAGGGATTCGATGAAGACCGCGTCAACTGCAATCTCGCCAACCTGCACAGCAATCATCTGGTTGCCCTGACCGACCGTGAGAGCAATTCCCTCGAAAGTTGCTGTCCGTTCAGATGCTTGCTTCAACCCCTCGAAAGTCTTGCTGCGCGAGTCGAGCTTCCGGCCCGTCCGCGATACAAGACGACCGGGCTTTACGTCATCGACCTGTATGCCTTTCTTGCCTTTGGCCGCGAAGCGGAACTCAGCTTTGGCTTCGATGCCTTCTGCTTCGGCAAAGGCCCGAATAAGAGCCTCCCCGTCCCCAATGGGGATCGGACCGTCATAGGCCGTACCTTCGCGCGGCTCGCTGCCGTCCAGCGTATACCGAATTGAGCCCTTTGGTGCGACAAAGAGCTCAACGTTTCGCTTGCTATCTTTCTCGAACAAAAGATTGCGCAGAGTTAAGCTGTTCGACCAAGTCACCGGATCGCCGGTTTCGAATTGTCCGGACGGATCGCATACGAGAAAGTTCACGCGCAGCGCGGCCGTTGTAAATGCCTGGTCCTTAAGCTGCGGAGCGGCCTCTGAGACCGGGGCGTCTTCAGCATAGTGGATACGCGGCGCTGGGCCCGCATTCTGCGGGTTGACCCGGAGGCGCACGCTGCCTTCGTCATCGGGCTCGGACTCTGCGATGACTTGAATAGATGTGCGCTTCTTTTTCGGGCTTTTTGTGATATAGCCGTTAGCTAGATCTTCCCAAAGTGCTCTGTTGCAGGCGAGTGATTTGAGCGTGTCCAGTCCCTTGGGCGGCAGCCATGGCATACCAGCTTTTTCCGCATAACGGTCGACCACGTCAGACCAACGGGCATCGTCCTGATTTTCTGGCCAAAGCAAGTCCTGCGCCTTGTCGCGGATTGCTTCGAACTCTTTTTCGACATCGAGAAAAAGCTTCAATGGGTTCGATGTAAGCGTCTTCTCAATTTGTTCCTCGCCGTTGAATGGCTTGGTCGAATCGCGAGTCATGTCGAGCGCCTTAGAGGCCAGTTGAGCTGGCTTCCCGGCGCGTTGAATAGGGAAAAGAACCTTATCGAACAGGTTGAGGATTGTGGAATTGAAGTCTTGTTCGTAGGTCTGCTGCTTCCGCTCCAAATCATCGCGTTGAGGGTGGCCCTTAGGGATGCGACCGTCGGCCTTTTGGGCGGCAAAAAGCTGCCGGGCAGCTTTCTCCACGCTCCCCATCGCCGTCTTGTCACCGGTAAGGACGCAAAGGTTGTTTTTCTGGCTCAAGCCATCGAAGAACTTCTGTACCTCGTCAGGCGGGATCTTTGAGTCCGGGCTCACTACTAGCAGCACACGCCCTCTGCGCACACGGTCGGCCACTTCTTCCAACTTGGGCAGGGGCAGCACATCTTCATATGCGGTCTTGCGTAATGGTTTAAACATTTCGCGCAGACGGTGTCGGATCAAATCATCAACTTGGTTCTGTGGTGCGTCGTGTGCCAGGCTCTGCAGAAGTTTTGTGAGGTTCTCCTGACGGTCAAAGTAATAGCGGCCCTCTGGAGTGTGATGAACGTACCACGCGACTTTTTCTAACTCGCCAAAAGCAGCGAGGAAGTCGGATGGCTCGCGAAGGGGCGAAACGAGACACTCAACCATTTCCTCGCGCGTAAGACCCTTCACTGCATTGATCGCGGTTGAAAGACTTGCTGTGAGCAACAGTGCCCCGATCTGAGTTGCCGCCTCTTTGCCTGTCTGCAGGTCGATGATCTGGGCGTGCGCGGACTGCTGTGAGTCCCATAGATCTTTCGCGATAACGTCGCGCATTCCTGATATTTCGGTGAGTTTGTCGCGGACCTCGGCAATGCCGAGATCGAAGTGTTGCGGGCCGACAAGGAAAATATCGTTTGCCTGACGATCCCAAACCGAACGGAGCAGTCGTGAAATCAGCTCGATCAACCCACGTGTCTGCTTGAACTGTTCGTTCTCCTTGAAGAGTGCAATCACGTTTTTTAGTCGCGGGTGGAACGGATATGTTGCGGCGATTTCATCGGCGATTGCCTCGGCACCGCGATTTGCAGTCTTCGATTTTGCAGCTTCTTCCAGTTTCCGACCGAACGCATCCGCGATATCACCGATCTCGGCCTTGTCGGGAAGGACTTTGAAGAGCCGTTTGCGCAGGATGTCATAGATTTCGTTGGCTGCGAGGTCTACCGGCGTAATACTGCGTTCCTGACGCCCCAGTTCGGAGCGCGCATCTTCAAGCGCGCGGTAAATGAGCTTTGCCCCGGTGTCGTAAGCGGCCGCGAGGTCGGACACTACGACGCAGACATTCTGCTTCTTTCCAGCCGCTGTTAGCAGGTTGGCGAAGGCACGGGTGGCGATGTCAGCAACCGTGCCATTCCCAACCTTTTGGGTATCGAGATATTGAAAGTACGGCGGCATCTCATCGAGCAGAATGAGGATTGGTTGGCCGCCGTCAAATAGTTTCAGCCAGTCTTTTTCGTCCGGAGCCTTGGGGCCGCCTGTCCAGAACGTTCGAAACTGGTCGCCTTTGCCGATCTGATTTGCGATCTCGCCCCAGAAAAAATGGTCGGGATTGTTGCGGCCATTGAAGGCTGCGATATTGGCAGTCGTGAAGGCCGATGCGTGCGGTGTTCCTGCGCAATATGTTTTACGAAGCGTCGGATGTTTGGCCAGCAAGCCGAATCCCACCAGTAAGTGCGTCTTGCCTCCCCCCATAGCTTGTTTGAGATGGAAAATTGCTTGGGAGGAAGCGCCCGCCAGCCGCGCGATTCCCTCGCTTATCAGATCTTGCATGCCCTGGGTAATGTAGGTCTTTTCGAAGAAAGCAGCACCGTTGCCCTCCGCGTTGATCAGTTCATCGAGCTGCTCAATTTGATCGCTGAGTTTGATCGACAGAGCATTTGGCTGGAGCTGGCACGCATCGCGAACTGTTTTCATGTTTTCTTCCTTACAATTGAATTTTCACCATCGGTGGCATCTCCGCAATTTCTCTATACGATGCGCGGCGCATCAGGCTGTATTTCGCCCCTGCTTTCGCGCGGGGCTTCCATCCCTTATGCACTCCCCTGCCCTGCTCGACTCCAACCTTATGCGCTAAGCGCGTCTACATCCTGCACAACTTCGGCCGGGCAATGGATATCGTAATAATCTTGCATGGTTGAAAAGGACTTGCGCGCGGCTGTGCGCACCGATGTTGAAGGCGTGGCGAGCGCCGTCGACAGCAAGTCAGAGATCGAATTCACAAAGGGGATTGCCGGATTGATAATCCGTTGCGGAAACGTTTGGCCCAAAGCATCCACCAAATACTGCGCGGCGTTGATCGCAAAGGCATTGGTCGGCCACGCGCTCGGCCAGGCCAAAGCGTTCGGAATCGCCGTGAGCGATTGCGCGACGGTATCAATGTCCTCTTCGGAAGCGCGGAACGGAATGATGGTGAGATCGGCGTGTTTGGCGACTTCGATATCAAATTCCGGTCGGTTGCCGCCGCCATCAATCACCAGCCAGCCATTGAGATTGCTTGTGCTCGAACTGAAAATCAGCGCCAGTTGTTCCGGCAAGCGGCCGTCCAAAACCGCGTAAGGCCTCCCCTCCCCGCGCACCTTGCGCGTCGGGTCAGTCAAAACATAAGCGGCCGGAATGCCCTGAAGATAAGCGCCGAGGCACAGCAAATGCGACGAGGCTGTTTTCGTGGTGCCGCCTTTGCTGCCAAGGATTGCAACCGTTTTCATGACTTCACCTGTAAGCCGCGTTCAAGAACCTCAATCATAATTTGCTGCGCCGAAATCACCTTGCCTTCTTTGCGCGTGCGGTCCGCCGCCGCAATCGTATAACGGTTGAGCAACGCGCGGTCGGGGCGCAACGTAATGCCGACCGTGTCCGGCGCTGCTTTGGGCTTGGCGGATTTTTTCGGCAGTGCCGGCGCGGCGGCTTTTTCAACTGGCGCAACGGAGGAATTGGCCGCTGCGGGAATTCTCTGCGGCGGCTGCAAAGGAGCGGCGGCGGCGCTCGATAAAGAGGCGGCCAGAGCGGCGGCGTCACGGTTGGGTTTCATGGCGAAGTCCTTTGTGCGATATCATGCAGTCAGGAGATCACAGGTGCATGATGGTATGATGGCGAGATGTTGCAACATTAAGGCGTCATAATGTTATGATGTCAAGGAATTGGCGGTGCGACATCGTAACATCACAACTCTTTGATGTTATAATGTCACACACTCATGATGCTGCGATGCTAAAGCATTAGAACGCTACGATATCGTGATATTGTAGAATTACAGACGCGTGATGGCATGAAATCGTAAGCTTATAATATTAAAGATGTAAGAAATTACGATATCACAACGCCATAATATCATAACTGCATGACATCACTCATTCCATGGGGCTTCTCTTGTGGCGGCTCTTGCAGAATCCGATGAAGGCTGCGTCGGGATTTTTCAGCTCCGGCTTCCCGCTTTCAACCCAGAAATTCTGCCATTCTTGCTGAAGGTAATAAACGTCATAGCCCGGTGCTACGATCCTGGCGTCATGATAGGTTTCGGGATCAAGCGTAGGAAACGCGGTCGTTTCAGGAGCGGGCAGGGCCTTCATGGTCTTGCGGTTCGTGAACCGAACATTGGCTCCATCAAGCCCGACCGCATAGTCGGGGATATGGTTGTGCTTGGCGTTTTCAGCGCAAATGTCGCTTACCAGCCGGCGAAACTCCTTGTCGCTCGAGGCGGAGCCACATTTTTTCCTCAGTAAATCAAGCGAAATGGCCCATTCATCCTGTTGGCCGCAATGTTTGCGTGCCAGCTCATACATGCGGCGTTCCAGGGGCTTGCGCAGCCTGAAATAGTCCCGGTGCAGCGTCAGCACCTCGTGCCTGGTGACGGCGTTGTAGACCCAATCGGACAGGTTGACGCGCATTTCGGACATGCGCCCGGAATCCGTATGGCGCATGACATTCCAGCTATCAATCAACCCAAATCCGCTCGTGCTCTCAATGCCGCCGGTCTTGATGTTGGTTTTAATGCTTGTCCCGCGCAGACGTTCGAGCGCGGCGATCAGCTGCTCATAGCCGCGCCCGTCGATGTTCCGGTTGGTCGAAACCAGCAAGTCATGGGCCTTGATGTGCAGCGTTCGACTGGGGGCCACGCCGATCTTCATTTTCGCGATCAGCTGGCTGATGCAGTAGATCAGAATATCCTTGTCATGAATGGTCGCCAGGCCCAGGGTACTCGGCACGACCGAGATTTTTGTCCCGTTATGTTCATACTCGCGGACGGCTAAATCCGGCTTGGTCGCGAGCGAAAAAATGGGGTGCTCCATTGACCCCATGTCGTCCTTCGGAATCGCATCCGTAACGTCGCAAATGAAGAAGTCCTGGATCGGGTGACGATCAGGCAAAAGAGGAGAACGATTCTTCGTGTTATTACCCACCATAGGGGGGTTATCGTGCTTTTACCCACCGGTGTCAAGCATCGTGTTATTACCCACCAGACCGCAACAAACGTGCTTTCACACACTCCAAAATCTCAAATGTGGTAAACGTGCTTTTACCCACCAAGATTCGTGTATTTACCCACCAGCTTACGTGTATTTACCCACCGAGCATGTTGAAAATGCCATTATTTACAATACCTTACACCACGGTTTCGGCCCCTTAACACAAGAATCTAACTATATTTAACACACACGGGTCCTGTGGATAACTTTCCTCTCTTCGATCGCCTTCGTTCCGAAGAGAGCATTGAGCAGCCCTTACGGGCTGCACTCATCACGTGGAAAAGGAAAAAGAAGCGGAGTGCGCCAAATGGCGCACCTGCGTACGGCGGATATGCAGCGCCTAAGAAGGCGCTGCGCCGCCTCGCGCCGCGCAAAAGCGCGGCACAAAAAGGCATGCAATAAAGAAAACAGGCAGGGAGCTCGAAAAACCGCCTCTCCTGAGTTTTCTAGAATTTCCGCACCCTCCACGCCCTTCGAGACCGGAAAACGTCCCAGGCGGCAAATTTCGAGGCCGGGGACGGCAAATGTGCTTCACTCTTGCCCCGAGTGTGGAAACGGCAGGGCGTCCGGCACCTTGGCCTCGCCGACGGCTTCGACCCACTCCTCGGGAAGTTCTGTCGTCAGGCCGACGCTCCGGTCACGCCGTTTTAGGCGCTCCCATTCTTCCACCGCCATCACCACGAGCGAGTCGCGCCCGTGTTTCGTGATGATAACCGGCTCCTGTCTCGCCTTGTCGCTCAACATGCCGAAAGCTTGCTGGAATTCACTCGCTGTGACTTTTGTGGGTTGCATCGTCAAATCTCCATTTTGGCCATTATATCTAAAATAGCGATTTTTCAAACTTGATGTTCAATACCGATATAGGCATTATAAAACAATTACTTGACTGGTTTTCTAGCCTGCACCATGGGCCATGGGGAGAACCATGAAAAACGGCGCAGCAAAGATTTAGCTTGCTTCTTGTGCACAATATATGATACATGTCCAATATATGAGGCATTATGGAACCAACGCCGCCGCAAAAAGTATCCGTTGTTTTTTATCGCACATCGGCAGGGGCGGAAGTGGTGCTGGACTGGTTGCGCGAGCTGGACGAGGCCGACCGCAACATCATCGGCCAAGACCTGATGCGGGTGCAATTTCGCTGGCCGGTCGGCATGCCGCTTTGCCGACCTTTGGGGGATGGCTTGTGGGAAGTGCGCAGCAACCTTGCGAGCCATCGGATTGCGCGAGTGCTGTTTTGCTTTACCGAGGGGCGAATATTGGCGCTGCATGGCTTCATTAAAAAGACCCAGAAAACGCCGGACGACGATTTGAAACTGGCGCGGAAACGTAAACGTGAATTCACGTGAGAGGAGGCAACATGGCTACGGATAAACCTCGCAGCGTTGAAGGGTTCACGACGCTCGACGACTTTCTTGACCAAGAGGGAAACCGCGAGGCTTTTCAGGCCGTCGCGATCAAAGAGGTTCTGGCATGGCAAATACGGCAGGCCATGGAGAGCGGGCATTTGTCGCAAAAGAAGCTGGCCGAGAAAATGGGAACGAGCCGGAGCCAGATCAGCCGTTTGCTCGACCCGACCGACGGCAATGTCACACTCACCACCTTGCAACGCGCCGCCGAAATCTTGGGGCGCAAGGTGCGGCTTGAATTGATTTGAAGGAGCTAGCGGCGGACACTTTCCTGTAGTCCCCCGCTAGCGGCATCACCTTGCACGGTCATCGGCTTCCCAGCCTGTACCGTGAGAGAAGGCTAGCGCGGGACCGGACGGCCTGCCAAGAGAAAAGCGGGGCCGCGTTCCTGAAGAGCTTCCGCACTACGGTCACGCTTCCGCCATGTTTTCAAGGTATATATTGCGCTGCGTCGCAACGTGATTCGCGTGCATTGCAGCAACGCCAAGTCATCACTGCACATCTCAAGCCATCATAAAAATAAATCCTGGATATGGCCAAATGCCATTAGAGGTCTTTGCGTGGAGAATACGCTATGATTAGCATGATGCAGTGCGCGGATTTCATTGGGATTGCGCCGGATGAATTGCTCTTATGCGCTATCCCTTCCGCCCGACATAAATCATTGCTTACGAGCTACCTGTTTAACATCAAACGGGGCGAGAAAGCCGTGTGCGGCATGATACTCGGCGATTTTTGGGGGTTCATGGAGCTGGGAGCGCAGGAGCGCGCCGCCGATTTGTTCCATGTCTTACGGCTGTTTCTTTCCGCCCACCCCCGCAGGCTATGCGCCGCCCGCACCGTGAGCGGGTCGTAAAACGCGTCTCCCGCGTCGTGTCCCGGCCCATCATCTTGCCTATAAATATCCTCGGGGGGGCGGGGGCTGTCTGCCCCCGCCCATGTTCAAAGAACTTGCGCGCGCAGCGCGCTCCACACCCCTTCAAGCCACCAGCTCTTATTCCCGCCGTAGCGTGAATTCCCGACGCCAGGGCAGGGGAGCGGGTCCGCCGTCGCCCGTGTTTCTCCCTGTAGGACCGCGCCATAAGCAGCCTGAACGATGCGACCTTTACGCCGTCGCGGGCGTCGCTGAAGCCCCCCAATTCGACAGAGGCCGTTGCGCAAAGGAGCGCAGACGGCCTTGCGAATAGGGCCTCGTAAACTCGGTAGAGGGCTTCCCCGCCTCCCTGATGCGCCGTCGTGACGGTGGGCATCGGCTGCAATGGCGCAGCCGTCAAACACAGGGAGAAGACACCATGAGCGACAACAAAAAACCCACGCACCGCGCCTTTATCGTGAAGAAATTCACGGACAAGGCAGGCACCGAAAAAAGCCGCTGGCTCGACATCGGCGGCGTGTGGACGCACCGCGACGGCAAGGGCTTCGACGTGAACCTTGAGGCCCTGCCGACCGACGGCCGCATCGTCATTCGTCTCGACGAACCGATGCCAGTCCCAGAAGCCGTCTGACGCCTATCGCCCGCGTCGGCTTGTCCGGCGCGGGCTTCTTTCTCAATCCGTTTCACGAAAGGAATTCCATCATGACGATCGAACGCATTCACCCGCAGAACGACGAGCGCGCCGCATGGGCTGCAAAGGCGCTTGCGGCTTTTCAGAAAGAAGCCGGGGCCGACTTGCCGGAGCTGGTTGGCGACCTTCTGGTTGACCTCATGCATTGGTGCGACCGGAACAACCACGACTTCGACGCCGCATTGTTCCGCGCCCGCGACCATTACGCGGCGGAAGTCAAAGGCGAGGAATTCGGTTGAACCGCCGCTTGCCGCCCGCGTCGGCTTGTCCGGCGCGGGCTTTTTTTATCACGTGAAAGAAGTTCGCAGAGTATCGCCGTCCATCGCTCCGGGGCGCGCGCCAAGGCGCGCTCAAGAAAACAATTTTCCGCTACGGGTCTGGACGGCGGCGCTTCGCTTGCCGTCAAGACCTCGCGCTGCGCGCGACCCCTGTGGGGCTCCGCGTAAAATTCTTTTCTTGCCCTCCACGAAGGCCGTCGATGCTCTGCACTCATGAAACACCAACCAAGGAGAAGCTATGGGCCTAGATATGTTTGCGTATGTAACGGCGGAAAAACTCGCGAGCGCGGTCGATTTCCCGGAACCCGAAAATTACGAAGAGCTGCACTATTGGCGCAAACATCCGAACCTACACGGATGGATGGAAGCGCTTTACGTCAAGAAGGGCGGGAGAGACCGCCCCTTCAACATGTCGCCGTTGATGTTGGACAGCGCCGACCTCGACCGGCTCGAAGCGGCGATTAAGAGGAAGAAGCTACCGGACACGATCGGATTTTTCTTCGGCAACTCGGACGGCTCCGAAACCGGGGATGATCTTAGCTTCATTGCGAAGGCGCGGCAGGCCATCGCGTTAGGGAATGTTGTTTTTTACATTGCATGGTGGTGAAGAGAAGCCCCGCCGGAAAATCCGGCGGGGCTTTATCCGTGCCGGATCAAATTCCGGCTTCGGAGTTGATAAAGACCGAGCCGTCCTTGGGTGGCTTCGGCAGGGGAGTAAGCCCGAACAGTTCCCGATCCGCCGCTCGCGTCAGACCTTGATCAAGGAGGCCGAGCAGCTCATTCGCGAACACGCTAGAACGATTCGCCTCCAGTTCCCTCAAAGCGACGGCACCGGCGAGTAGCTTGCGGCGTTCGTCTTTTTCCTGTTGTTCCTTTTTGGCTTTGGCTTCGGCTTCCTTGATCTTCTTGACGATTGCGAGTTGCTGTTGTCGGAGGGTTTCGAGATGGGTTTTTGAATTTGTGCGCGCCATGTGGAATCCGTGAGAGCAGGAGAGGAAGCGACGTAATAATTGAAGCGAGAAATTTGAATTTGGAAAGAGTTTTTTCTTGTGTTGGAGGGCAAATCAGATTCAGGATGGAGCAGTGGTTTTTGATATTGGGCTTAGCAAGCCATGTGATGTTACACGGAATGTTCGGCCTGACGGCCTCCAATCCGCTCCACATCACGCTTGGCAAGGGGAGCGAAGCTCCCCGTTGCATCCCCGGCGGCACGGAGCGCCGCACGCCCAGCGGCGCACCTGACGCCGCCAAGGCGTTGTCTGCATGGCCGCCTCTGGCGACCGAGTGAAGGAGGCGTGAGGTTGGACGCAGCGACCGCCACCAAGCCACGAAAACGCCGCGCTCCCTGGGGCGGGCGGAAACGCGCCGCAGACACCAAAGAGAAGTTCATCGCCGTGCGTTGTACGCTCGACGATCACGTGATTATCGGCGAAACCGCCGCGCAAGCAGGCCTGAGTATCGGTGCATTCTTGCGGACGCTGGCATTAGGGACGGCGGGCGCTCGGGCGGTGAAACGGCCGCGCATTGAACGCGAACAGCTGGCGAAACTTCTGGGAGAAATCGGGAAGCTAGGTTCGAACGTGAACCAGATCGCAAGGTGGGCGAATACCGATAAGCGCTCGCCTGATGATCGCGTGTTGGCGCTGATGCGCGAGGACATTGCCGCGATGCGCGCGGAAGTTATGAAGGCGCTTGACCGTGGTGATTAAGGGCGGATCGATTTCTGGAGCGGCGCGCTTTGCGGCGCATTTGCAGCGCACCGATACGAACGAGATACGCAACGAAGTGATTGAAATGCGCGACGTAGCCGCGCCGGACTTGCGTGGCGCTTTGCGCGAAATGGAGGCCGTCGCTGCGGCCTGCCCTAACTGCAAAAAGCCGCTCTATCAGGCGTCGATCAATACACAGGCCAATGAACGTATGACCGACGAGCAGCGGATGCAGGCGGTTGACCGGCTCGAAAAGGAACTCGGTTTAACCGGGCAGCCGCGCGTGGTGGTGGTGCATGAGAAGAAGGACGGGCGCGAGCATTGCCACGTCGTTTGGTCGCGGATCGACCTCGATAAAATGCACGCCATCAGCGATAGCCATAACTTCCGCAAACACGAGATTGTTGCCCGCGAGCTGGAGCGGGAATTTGGCCACGAGCGAGTGCAGGGCGCGCATATCGAGCGCGACGGCCAGCCGCGACCGCCACGGACACCCAGCCATAAAGAAATCCAGCAGGGGGCGCGCACCGGCGTCAGTCCGAAGGAGGCGACCGGGCATCTGACGGCGCTCTGGCAACACGCGGATAATGGGAAAGCTTTTGAAAAGGGGCTTTCGGAATCCGGATGGATTTTGGCGCGGGGCGACCGGCGCGACTTCGTGGCTATTGACCACAAAGGCGGGACGCATAGCCTCTCGCGCCGGATCGAGGGCGCGACGGCGAAGGACGTAAGGGCACGGCTTGCCGATCTTGAATTGAGCAAATTGCCGAGCGTGGCGGAGGGACGCGCCGCGCAGCAAGCCCGCCACGAGCCGACCAAGGTATCAGCGCGCGCCGCCGAACGGCAGAAAGAAGCGAGCGCCTATCTTTCGGGGATATGGAAGCGCACCGACGACGGGCAGGCTTTCGTCGCGGCGCTTGAGGACAAAGGCTGGATGCTGGCGCGGGGCGACTACAAGAATTTTGTGGCTATCGACCCGAAGGGCTACGCGCATAGTCTTTCGCGCCGGATCGAGGGTATAGCCCCGAAGGATGTGAGGGCGCGGTTTGCCGACCTCGATTTGAACCAAGTGCCGAGCGTCGCGGTCGTGCAGGCGGCGCAGCGCACCCGCTACGCGCAGGAGCTTGGCATTCGCCGCCAAGCGCAAAGGTCGGCGCGAGCGATCGAACGGGGCGTGCCCACGCGCTCGCCGTTAGCGCCCATGGGCAGGGAGGCGCTACACGCCGCGCAGGGAGCGGCGCGCGCAGCAGGCGGCGGTTTGAAGACCGCCGGAAAAATTCTCGACGGGCTGGCCAGCGCCTTCGAGGGAATTTTGGGCGGCGGTTCGTCTCCCCGACCGCGTGATGCAGCCACGGAAGGGCGGGAACAGCCTGACGATAACCGCAGGCCGCTCGACGCCGGACCCTTGCCGCCGCCGGAGGTGCGCGTGGAAGCGGTCAAGCGGGAGGAGGAGCAGAAATCGACCCGCCGTCAAGAATTGCTCCGCGACTATGGGCGCGAGGTGACGCCGGAAACCGAACAGGATGCGAAGATCGAGCGCGACCAGCGCAATCGAGGCGGCGGGCGAGAGCGCGAACGCTAGGCCATCCGGGGCGGGGCATCCCTCGGACGGCCAGAGCGGGCAGCCCCAAAGAAGCGACCGCCGACATAGAGGCGGCAAAGCCGGTCGCCGACCCACGGGCAGAGCTTCGCCGCGAGCTGGATCGCTGGTGCGCCTGCCGGAGATTTGTTTTTCAGTTTTCGTTGATCGCCAAGCGGCAGCCAAAGCTCCCGCCGCCATCCGCGAAGAAGCGGAGGGGGCGGCATGGCCGCAGTGACGGACGGGAGTCGCGCTTGTGGCGACCGATGAAGCGCAAGCTGGGGCTTGCCGCCGTCAAGCATGCGCAAAATTTAACCGCAGAACGCACCGCGCGCACGGAACAGCAGGGCAGGGCGTTCGTCGCGCTGGCGCATGTGGTCGCCGACGCGAGCGGCGGCGGATGGCCGGATACCATGACGCGGGAGCTGCATGCTGTCCGGACGCCCCAAGAGCGGCAGATATGGGCGGTGAAATGGGGCGCGTATCTCAGTGGACAGGTGGAGCGGGATAGGCGCGGCCCGCCGCAGCGACCGGCGGCAGGCAGGGCAGCTGGCGGCGGGTGTCAGCCGTCGTGAACCGACGTTAAGTGCTTTACATTAGAAAGCAAGGAATTCCAGAACAGATACGCCAGCAATAGGTTCGCCATCAAAAGCACCCCAAAGAAAAACATGGTCATTATCGCCCGATAATCTCTTGATCGATCAGCGGCGCTTCCGCCTTCGCTTAAGTAAGACTCCCATCCATAACCATCAGGAACCTCGAAAAGTGTTTCGAGCTTTTTCGTATAGCGCGCGATGTTCTTTATTGTGTAATGGTTAAAAACCCAGCGAATGAAAAACAGGACGGTTAGACCCGCTGGCACCAAGACGATGTATTTGTATTCTGCATAGAATTTGTCAGTGTTCGTGGCGAACCATGACCATATTGCGCCCGAAATCAACAAGATGTTTCTTTGATCAGCTTCGCAGCTTGCAGCGATGACCTCGATATCCTGCCGCCGCTGCTTTTGCTCCTCCTTTAGAAAATCCTTGGTTTCTGCCAGTTGTTTGGAAATGTCATCCGACATGATTGCCTCCTCACTTGCAGGCCGAAATAGGCTTCACCCATCATAATACGGGTTCCGCCCCGCGCGCTGCTTGCAGGCGTCGATTTTCCAGTAGGGCGGGGCGAAGAAGCGGACGCCGTTCGCCATGCCCGCGAGGAAGAGCAGGCCGGAGCCTTCGGCGAAGCCCATCAACTCATAGGGCAGATAGAGCGCGCGCCCGACCTGTTGCCAGCTCGTGCTTTCGCTGCTGTGTCCTTGGACCAGGGCTGTTTAGTTCTCAATGCAGGCCCTGCATTTCGAGGACTTGATTGATGTCGAGCGCGGCGCGCCATCGCGCGTTCTTCATGTTGGCGTGACCCTC